>Ga0315273_10002099_pt1 | contig 23283 bp, 18 predicted proteins | sample YL17G02_0_MG_FD_205753 | JGI IMG/M metagenome (GOLD analysis project Ga0315273, IMG submission 205753) | Sediment microbial communities from Yellowstone Lake, YNP, Wyoming, USA - YL17G02_0 | ecosystem: Environmental > Aquatic > Freshwater > Lake > Sediment | place: USA: Wyoming | collected...
GAAGGCGGCCCCACGCGCAGGCCGCGCGAAGGCGGCTCCGCGTTCGGTCGTGCCGCATGAATGCCGTCGTCGCGCCCCGCGGCTCGGCGATGCCCCCGCTGGTTCTGGGTGCGATCGCGCTGGCGATCGGCTGGGGTCTCTACGCGAGCGGTCTCGCGACCGACATCCTCCGCTACCAGAAGGACATCCTCTATCTCGTCAAGCAGCACCTCATGCTCGTCGGCGTTTCCGGTTCGCTGGCGATCGTCTGCGGCGTCGGGCTGGGCATCTGGCTGTCGCGGCCGTGGATGGCACGCTGGGCGGAGAGCGTGATTCAGGCCGTCAACATGGCGACATCGATCCCGACGCTGGGCAAGCTCGCGCTGATGATGAGCCTGCTCGGCATCGGCGCGCTTCCGGCGATTGTCGGTCTGTGGATCGCGACGCTGCTGCCGATCATCCGCAACACCTACGAGGGGATCCGTGCAGTGCCCGAGCATCTGATCGATGCGGCACACGGGATGGGCATGGGGCCGGGCGCGATTCTTGCGCGCGTCGAGCTGCCGAACGCGTTGTTCGTCATCTTCGCCGGCGTGCGCACCGCGATGGCCGTCAACGTCGGCACGGCGCCGATCGCGTTCCTCATCGGAGGCGGCGGTCTGGGGGAACTCATCTTCACGGGCATCGATCTGCAGGAACATGGCATGATGCTGGCCGGCGCGATTCCGACCGCGCTGCTTGCCGTCGCCGTGGATTTTTTGTTCGGGCAGGCGCAGTATTGGCTGGTGCCGCGCGGAGTGAATCCGCAGCGGAATTCGTGAATGAACGAGTGGGCAAGGAGGATACAACGATGAAATATTTACTGGGCCGGCTGCTGACCGGCATCACACTCATGGCGCTGTGTCTGGGCGGCGTCGCGGCGCAGACGATCGTCGTCGGCGGCAAGGCGTTCACCGAGCAGCAGATCATGACGGCGATGACGGTGTCGCTGTTGAAAGCGAAGGGCTTCGCGCCCGACCGCAAGGCCGGAATGGGCAGCGCTGCCGTGCGTGCGGCGATGGAGAACGGTCAGGTCGACGTCTACTGGGAATACACGGGCACCGGGCTCGGGGTCTTCAACAAGATCACCGACAAATTCGCCTCGGCCGAGGACGCGTACCGGAAGATCAAGGAGGTCGACGCCGCGAAGGGCATCGTCTGGCTCAACATGTCCGCCGTGAACAATACGTACGGGTTCGCGATGAACCGGGATGATGCGCAGAAGCGGGGCATTGTCACGATGAGCGACCTCGCGAAGGCGATCAAGGGCGGTGCCAAGCTCACGTTCGCGTCGAATGCGGAGTTCTATGCCCGTCCCGACGGCCTGCCCGGCTGGCAGACCGCGTACGGATTCGAGTTCGAGCGTGACAACGTGAAGCGGATGGACACCGGGCTGACGTATTCGGCGCTCAAGGACCGGCAGGTCGACACGGCCGTGGTATTCGCGACCGACGGCCGCATCCCGGCGTTCAACTTCGTCGTGCTGAAGGACGACAAGAACTATGCGGCGCCGTACAACCTGACGCCGGTCGTGCGCAAGGAGATCCTCGACAAGAACCCGAAGATCGCCGACGCGCTGAATGCCCTGGCCGCGAAACTCAGCGACGACAACATGGCGAAACTCAACGCCAGCGTCGACGTCGACAAGAAAACGGTCGAGGAGGTCGCCGACGGCTTCCTGAAGGCCAACGGCCTGATTTGACGGGCCGCGAGAAAGGGCCTGCCCGCTCGTATGGCGAGGGTCATCGCGAGCACGGCGAGGGATCCGTCGTCGTGCAAACCGCGGTGGTTCGATCGTTGACCGCGATGCCGGAGCGGGACCTCTCCGTCGGGATGACGCAGAACTTCGTCGATGCCCCGGCGTTCGCGCGCGATCTCGCGTTCGCCGATCTGCCGCGCGATGTAGTCCTGCAGGCTCAGCGTTGCCTGCTCGACCTGATCGGCGTCGCCGCGGCGGGCAGCAGAACCCGAGCCGCGGCGATCGCCAACACGTATGCGGCGACGCAACTGTGTGGCCGTGATCGCGACGCGCGCATCCTGTTCGACGGCCGGCGGGCCGGACTCGCCGGCGCGGCCTTCGCGGGCGCGACGACGATCGACGCGCTCGACGCACACGATGGCCACGCACTCACCAAGGGTCACGCCGGCGCGGCGATCTTTCCTGCGCTGCTTTCGGTGATCGACGGGGCGAAGGCCGGCGAACCAAACGCCGCCGTCGACGGCCGCGAATTCCTGACCTGTCTCGTTCTCGGCTACGAGATCGCGACGCGCGCAGGCATGGCGCTGCACGCTACCGTACCGGACTATCACTGCTCCGGCGCGTGGAACGCGCTCGGCTGTGCGGCGGTGGCCGCGCGCCTGCTCGCGTTCGACGCCGCGCGGATCCGGCAGGCGTTGGGTGTCGCCGAATACTTCGGGCCGCGCGGACAGATCCTGCGTGCGTGCGATTCCCCGACGATGGTGAAAGACGGTTCCGGCTGGGGCGCGCACGTGGGAGTTGCCGCGGCGTTGCTTGCGCGCGACGGCTTCACCGGCGCGCCGGCGCTGACCGTGGAGCGCGACGATGCAAAAGCATTCTGGAGCGACCTCGGCGCGCGCTGGCGGATTCGCGAGCAGTACTTCAAGGCATACCCGGTCTGCCGCTGGGCGCAGCCAGCAATCGAGGCCGCGCTTGAATTGCAACGCACGCACCATTTTGCGGCGGACGATATCGCGCTACTCGCGATAGAAAGCTTCCGCGAAGCAATCGCGCTCGGTTCCGCGTGCGCGATCGTCACGACGACCGAGGAGGCGCAATACAGCTTGCCGTTCCCGGTCGCGGCGGCGCTGGTGTTCGGCGACATCGGTGCGCGGGAGGTATGTGTGCCCGCGCTCGCTGATCCGCGCGTCGTGCGCCTGCAGCGCGCGATGACGCTGACCGAGGACGTCGCGTTCTCGCAGAGTTTTCCCGCGGAGCGCTGGGCGCGCGTACGCGTCACGCTCGCTGACGGCCGCACGTTTGTTTCCGAGCCGGCGCGCGCGCGGGGCGATCCGGAGAACCCGCTCGCCGACGGTGAGGTGCGGCGCAAGTATTTTGCCTACGCGGAACCGGTGCTGGGGGTGGCGCGCGCGGCACGAATCGAGCAGACGGTGCGCGGGCTTTCGACCGCGCGCGCGGCGCTGCCGGCGCTGCTTGAAGATCTTCTGCAACCGGTCGCGTGAGGGCTCCCGTTCCCGCCCAGGCGCACAGGGCATCGTTGGTGCCGTCCTTCCCCTGCGCCGAACGCCAGGCCTGGACGATCAGACGCCTGGGGACGACAGGGAGGTTACGACCACGCAGCATGCCGTCGAGTGCGGTGAATTTGCCGCCCTCGCGTGCCGAGATCGTTACCTTGCCGCCCGTGATCGCGGCATGTTGCTCGGCATCGAGATAGCGCAATCGGCAGGACATGCGCTTCTGCCAGGAGCAGACGGGCGCGAGAGGCACTTCGCGCCGCCGCTGCAGCGCCCACGCCGAACAGCGAGTCGAACGAACTGCGCGACAGGGTCACGTTCTGTCCATCGGGGTCCTGCCGAAGGGGGGCCACGGAATGGGCCGCGGTAGCGCGGCGCGTTCCCGCGCTATCATTGTCCAAACGCCGACCTGCCAGGGGTGATGCCGTGATCGTCAAACAGATTTGGACCGCCAACGCCTACCGCAATTTCAACTACGTCGTTGCCTGTGGCGAAACCGGCGAGGCTCTTGCGATCGATCCCCTGGACTACGAGAAATGTTTGGACGCCGCCAAGAAAGAGGGCTGGAATATTACCCAGATCTTGAACACTCACGAGCACCTCGACCATACGGGGGGAAACGAGCCCATGGTCCGCAAGACCGGAGCCAGGATCCTGGCGCACAAGAATGCCGGGGACAAGATCGCCGGCATGGCTCGGGGCTTGGGCGCGGGGGATGTCGTAACGGTGGGCAAGACGGTGGAGCTCGAGGTGCTGGACACGCCAGGCCACACCATGAGTCACGTGTGCCTGCTGTCGCATACTGAACGGCCAGCGCTCTTTTGCGGGGATACGCTATTCAATGCCGGCGCCGGGAATTGCCACCATGGCGGTCATCCGGCCGAGCTTTACAAGACGTTTTCCGAGCAGCTCGCCAAGCTGCCTCCTTCCGTATTGATTTATCCGGGCCATGACTACATGGAAAACAATCTGCGTTTCACGTTGAACCGCGAGCCCGACAACAAGAACGCCCGGGAGATGCTCGACAAGCTCACGGGTCAAGACCCCAATGGCGCCTATGTCACGACGCTCGACGTCGAAAGGCGGATCAACACGTTCTTTCGTCTGACCAGCCCCACGGTGATCGCGCAATTGCGCGAAGTTTTTGCCGATTTGCCCGAGAAGCCCGACCCACGCACGGTGTTCCTGAAGCTTCGCGAACTGCGCAACACGTGGTGAGCCCAACATCAATCCAGGCCCTTGGCGCGGCGCTCGGTTACGCGCAACCCTGCTTTCGTCGCACCCTCGATCGCCGATATGGCGCACCGGGCGCATTGCCCATGCGCACCATTGGCCGAAGGTCGATGCTTTCTGCGGGAGTCTCGACCGATGCACACGATCGCCTGCCAGACCAGGGTGTCGGGCGACTTGACGCTGCGCCGCCTCGTGCTCGATGAGACCGATCTCCGGATTGCGAGCCAACTCGCGAAACCACGCCTCGGGCGTAGCGGTGAGATCAGGACCGTCGCGGTGCTCTTCTGCGACATCCGGGATTTCACCCGGCTTTCGCAGCAGCTCTCACCGTATGACCTGATCTTCATGCTCAATCGCCATTTCTTTCAGATGGCCGACGTGATCGAGCGCAACGGCGGGCACGTCCAGAAATTCATCGGCGACGCGATCATGGCGATCTTCGGCATGGACGATGCGGCCGACGTGCCCCTGCGCGCCATCAAGGCGGCGACGGACATGCTCGGTGCCGCCGATCGAATGAAGCCTTACATGCAGGCGGTGTAAGACGAGGATTTCGACATCGGCATCGGCCTTCATTATGCCGAGGCGGTGATCGGCACGCTCAGCGGAGGAAGAGAGGAAATACTCACGGCGATCGGTGAAACGGTGAATGTCGCGAGCCGCATCGAAAGCGCCAACAGGGAGGCTGGCACCCGCCTCTCGATCTCCGAGGGGCTCTTCCGGCAGGTCGAAAATCCGGTGGAGGTCTCCGATTTCGTCCGCGTGCGGCTGCGCGGCACCAACGAGCGCATAATCCCGTGCGACAGTCGGCTGACCGACGATCTCGGTCTCGTGTGCCGCTTTCATGAGAGCTGTTTTGATCTCCAGACCGGCGAGGCGCGCACGTGGGCCCCCGCATTGCAAGGCGACGGAACGTCGAAAGCCTGGGAACACATGGGCGACCTGTCGAAAAACCGCGCGCCGATCAAACCGCTGCCGTGCGTCGTCAAGGACGGCTTCCTGTGGGTGGCGCTGCGATGATTCGATCGCATCCGACGCGGCTGCGCACCGAGCGCGTGATCGCCGGTCAGTGGGCCAGAAAATCGCCACAGGCAGGTGTGGGTAGATAGCGGCGAGGCGTCGTCGTGAGGCGGTAGCCGGCCGAGACCAGCCATTGCATGCCTCAAGCGACTGTCCATTGCCATGCTGTCCCGAAGAGGCGTTTTCCTGGTTCCGACCGCGCATCTGCGGACTACAGGACGTTCGCGTCAAGTTGGTTGGCATGGCGCTTGCTGTGTCCTAATTTATGGACCCCAATCGACCCCACGGCGGACCCTTGGAACTCGAACCTCTCGAGGTGTCGACACCTGGCGGTGACGCGGGTCGGACGATGGGCGACGGATCCTCCTCCCGTGCCGCAGGCCAACGCGAACTTCGTATAACAATCGCGGACGAGTTCCTTACCGAGGTGGCCAAGGAGTACCAGGAAGGTCATATCGACCCAGTTATCTGGGCCCGGGTTTCGGCCCAATCCGGTAATGATGAATCGTTGGTGATTGCTGCTTATCTGCGCGCCCGCGCGACCGCACTGCAACGGCAGAAGCGAAGCGAGCGCCTGAAAGGGCGCGCGAGCAGAGCCGAGTCGACGCAGGGCGCGAGTAATCGCAAGGCCGAGTCGAAACCGCACCCAGAAATCGTGTCAACCAAGGCCGCCGGCGTCCAGCACCGGGGCGTTAACCCGAAGCTCAAGTACGTGGCGGCGGCTGCAGCGGCACTCGCATCCGTTGTCGCAGTCGTGTGGGTGATCGCGTCGCCGCGGGAGAGCGAATCGGTCCGACAGCCGAGCCTGTCCGCTGCTGCGTCTTTTCCAAAGCGGTCTGCGCCAACAAGCCCGGCCGGGAGCGCGCAACCGGTCGTCAAGAGTGCGAGCGACGGCACCAACCAGGGCGGTCCAGACCCCACGCTCGAGGCTACGGTGCAGCAACTGAAGGACGCCGGCAATTGGAATGTGCTCGTGCTCTACGCGTCCAAGTGGACACGAGAGGCGCCGAACAACGCAGCCGCATGGAACGAGCTCAGCATCGGGTATGCCAATCTGCGGCAATTCAACGACGCGCTCGACGCGGCCACAAAAGCCGTGCAGTTGTCACCGGGAGCCTCGCTACTTTGGCGCAACCTCGGACACCTGAACTTGACTGTGGAGCGCCTACCCGAAGCAGGAAGCGCATTTGACAGGGCGTTGGCGGTGAGTTTCGACGATTCGGATGCGCTATGCGGAGCCGCATTGGTCGCGCAAAGACAGGGGCGGACGAAAGACGCAGAGGCGATTGCGAGGCGGGTCAAATCCGCCGATGGAAGTTGCCCTGGCATGAGCGATGGCGAGAGCGTGGCGGTAGTTGCGGGCCGCTTCGAAGCACGCAAGCCCGTGTTGTCAGTCGGCCGCTGACTTGGGCGTCTGCGTCGGGTCGATAGCGGCGATACGTAGTCGTAAGGCAGCTCGTGGCCATTATGCAGAGGGCTCGATTATGCATGGCTATGCATAACGGCCAGGAGCAGTCGGTCAGCGACGCCTTCCAAAGTGCCCGGAAGCGGTCATCTACCTTGATTCTGATTCGTTGGGAAACGCGGGCGACGCTGCAACCGGCCCAACTCACAGATTGTTCGGCCGCCGAGATCCGGCCGACGCTTCGCCCCGATTGCTCGTCGCGCCATCGGATAATTGCGGATGGCATCGACACATCTTTGTGCCGAGCCGCGGCGGCGGACTTCACCTGCCTGCTTTTGACCCGGCGGGGAAGCCGGGCGCTCGGCTATTCGCACTGGCAGCGAATAAAACGCGGTCATGGGGCGACGCGGTCTTGCACCCGTATCACTTCCGCGACGTCCTGGCTCAGGCGCGCAAGCGCACGGCTGTGGGCGGCGGCGAGTGCCGCGTACCCTTTCTCCTCAGCCGGCTCGCGAACGGTCGTGCGTCCGGTATCCGCCTTGCCGTCCCTCGTCCGGCGCACCATCCAGACCGCATCCAGTGTCGCGGCTTCGCCCGGCACCGAATCGAAGCTTTGCACTTCAATCGCCACGCGGTAATCGGCATCCGCGTTCAAGGATTGCTGGAAAAGGGACACGCGTGGCGCTCCAAGGATCGCGACAAGGTTCTCCGCGACCACGCGCGAAATATTGTTCTGCAAAGGCGATGCCCAGCGATTGTACTCGTCCAGTGTCACCTGGTTCGGACCCGTGCTCACCACGATCTGCGGAAGGTCGACGATGGCAGGTATCGAAACGGGTCCGACGACCACGGAGAGCTTCGACGGGGTCGCGACGGGCGTCGCGGTGCGGCTCAATGTGTAGAAGTGCGACGGCGGAGACGCACATCCGGCCGCGAAGGCCGCGATGGCGCAAAGGGTGGCAATCGGGGCGAAGCGGCGCATCACGGTTTCTCCTCGGGCTTGCCCCGAATCAACATTTCGGGATGACGTTCGAGATAGTCGACGAAGACGCGCACCGAACGCGCAGCGCGAGTGACCTCCTGGAGAGCATCGCGCAGGTCCTGCGGGCCTGGGGAGTCCTTTCCGAAAAGCGTCGCGTCCGCATTCTTGAGGACGCGGTCGGCGTCGACGACCGCGCGCCGCAGCTCTTCGAGCGTCTTGGTTCCCTCGGGCACCCACTGCGCGTCGACGCGGTTGACCAGGGTGTCCGCGTCCTTCAGTGTCTGGTCGAGCGTCGCGAGCCCCCTCCTGAGGTCGGCGCCGATTGCGTCGAGTGGAACGTTGTCGATCTTCGTGAGGATGCTGCCGAGCTTCGCCTCGATGTCATTCAAGCCGCCGGGGACCACCGGTAGTTCCAGCGGATCCCGGCTCCAGTCGATGTTCACCTTTGGCGCATTCGGGACATGTTCGAACGCGACGTAAAGCTGACCGGTGAGCAGGCTACCGTTTCGCAGTTGCGCGCGCAGCCCGCGCTCTTCCACGACTCGGCGGAGCATGCGAATCCGGGCCTCCGCGTTCAATTCCATTTCCGACAATGCCTTGACCGTGGTGGCCTGTTGCCGTGAGGCCAAACGCGCGATGACCCGGTCCGGGAAAAAAGTGATGAGCACACGCGGCCGAAACACCCGATTCACGGCATCGAAGTCGAGGCCGACGTCGGCGACTTCGCCCACCCGCAAGCCGTACAGCGTCACGGGCGCCCCGACCGAGAGCCCGCGCAGCGACTCGTTGAAATGGAGCACGTAGCGCCGGGCGACGGGGTCCGGCTGCCGCATCGCCGTGGACCGATCCCGGTAGAGGGTGAACGCCGTTCTCTTGGGGGCCTGTTCGGCCGGGGCCGCGAAGGCGGGGGTGTCGAACGCGACGCCGCCCACGAGGAGCGATACCAGCGACTCCGTGCGGACGTCCACCCCGTCCGCGCCGACCGAAACTTCGATACCCGATGCATTCCAGAAACGCGTCTCCGTCGTGACGTACTTGTCGTAAGGCGAGTTGATGAACACCGTGATCTCGAGTTCCTTACCGTCGGCAGCGAAACGGTAAGTCGTCACTTCGCCGACGCTGACGCGACGGTAGTAGACCGGAGCGCCTTTGCCCAGCGATCCCAGGTCGCTGGCCTTCAAGACGAACCGCCGGCCGCGGTTGACCGGAATGAAGGGCGGCTCATCGAGCCCGGTGAAATTGCGCTGGCTCTCCGCCGACTCGCCACCTTCGAACCCGATGTAGACACCCGAGAGCAGCGTGCTGAGCCCGGAGACGCCGCTCAGGTTGATTCGCGGCTCGACGACCCAGAACTTCGTGTCCGCAACCATGAGCTCCGCCGCGTGCTTGGCGATTTTCGCCGTGACCACCACCTTGGAGTAGTCAGCGGAGAGCTGCACCGACGTCACCTGGCCGATCTTTACGTCCTTGAACTTGATGAAAGTTTTCCCGGGCTCAATGCCTTCGGCGTCCTTGAAGGTAATGGTGACGGTCGGACCTTCGCTCAGCACACGCTGGACCGCGATTCCGATGGCGACCATGGCGGCGAGAATCGGGATGATCCAGACGATCGAGATCCGCGTCCGCTTCTTCCGCACGATGGCGGCTCGCGGAAGCTTGTCGAGATCGGTTTCGTCAGTCATGGCGAGCTCGTTGGGCGCTGGCGGAGTCCCAGATCCGGCGGGGATCGAAAGACTCGGCGGCAAGCATCGTCAGCACGACCACCGCGGCGAAGAATAGTACGCCGGTTCCGGGCGCGACGGACATCAGCGGCTGCAGCTGCACCAGGGCGACGGTAAAGGTGGCAACGAACACGTCGAGCATCGACCAGCGGCCGATGAATTCCACCGTGCGATAGAGTCGTGTCCGCTCGTGGTTGCTCTTGACCGACCCGCGCTGCACGCTGATGAGGAGGTAGGCGAGCGCCGCCAGCTTTCCGAGCGGGATCATCACGCTCGCGATGAGCACGATCAGCGCAAGCGGCCACGATCCCGACGCATAGAGAAAGATCACGCCGCCCAGGATCGTGTCATCTTCGGGCGACCCAAACGTGGTGGTGGTCAGCACCGGCAGCGCATTGGCAGGGATGTAGCAGATTGCCGCGGCGATGACCAACGCCCACGTGGTTTCGATGGAGCGGTGCCGGCGGAACTCCAGCGCTTCCCCGCAGCGACGGCAATAGCCCGGCATGGCCGCGTCGGCCGGCCGGGACAAGAGACCGCAGGATTCGCAGGCAACGAGTCCCGCCTGCGCGGCGGTCAACGTGGCGGTGCTCACTGGTGCACCCTTGGCGCTGCGCGCCTTCCCTCCGAGAGGGAGCGATTCGCGCCTTGGGACGGCCCGGCGGCGCTCATGGCATCGATTGGGTGGCACGCGTCGCGGGAGGCTCCGGGGTTGCGGTATCGCTGTCGGCCCACTCGACCCTTTCCCAGATGTCACGCGTATCGAAGTTGACCACGATGGCCGGAAAGAGCAGCAGGAGCGCGCCGACCGCGAACATGCCGATTCCGGCGTCGACCGTCGCCAGTTCCGCGATCTTGATCAGTGCGACGAGAATGCCGAGCAGCATGACCTCGAGCATCGACCACAGCCGCAAATGGTGCGCCCAACGCAGCATTTCGCCGATCCACCAGGGCACGGGCGAGCGCCTCGCTGCGATCAGGAGCGTCAACATGAAGAGGAGGTAGCCCGCGGGAGCCAACACCGCACAAAATCCGACGAGGACGCCGGTGAGCTGTTCACCCTGCAGCCACATCTCGTAGGCACCGCCCAGGATGGTCGTGCTGGCGGTGCGCCCTACAACCGACAGCTCCATCAACGGCGTGGTATTGGCGATGACGAAAACGACTCCGGCCGCCATGGCGAGTGCGAGCGGCAGATCGCGTGGGTCGGCCGGCTGTCTGGCGAGCGTGCAGCCGCATCGCGCACAGCGAGCCATCCCGGCCGGCGGGAGCGGCGGAACGCGCTGCAGCAAGTCGCAATCGGGGCAGGCAGTTGGCGTCGACAGCATGCGAGGGTTCACGACCGATCTCCGGTTCGACAGATCAGATCGAACCACGCCGTTCGCGATCGGCAATTTGCGGCCAGGATCGGCGATTGGCCACTTGCTGTTTGGTATTCAACTTATCCGTCGCCAGGATGTTGAGAATCGTGGCAAGAGAGACAAACAGAGCGTAGTTCGAGGCATCAAGGTAAATACAGAATCCCCGGGGCTCCCGGCAGGCGAAAATATTGTACACGCCCTTCATGCTGATCATCTTGATCAACACTAGACCGGTGCCCATCATCGAAATTGCGGCGGTGCTCGACCGCGCCATTGCCTGCGCATACATACGTATCTTTCGGCGCTGGTCAGGAGTCCATTCCCCGATAGCGGCCTGTCGCTGATCTCGTAAGCGTGCGCACACGGGAATGGCCGCTATTGGGGCCGCCACCGGCAGGGGTCGGCCAACGAGCGGTCGTATGCATTGCACTGCATAGCTGCCGTTGACCGCTGCTTGTCGGCCAACTGCGACTGCCATGCGCGAGGCGTGAGCACGACGGCGCGTGCGGGTTGCCCCCGCACGGCGGGAAACGCCCCTCGGCGACACCCGGCCACTCGTTCTCCGTCGGACCGGTCGCGTCAACCCGTGATGACCTGCTCCGCTGGAGGTTGGCGGGGTTGAAATTACCCATCCTTCGCAACGCACACTTTTGATTCAGGATGGCGGTTTGTCGGAGCACGCGCCGCTCTCGATTGGTTGCCAATGGCTTCGCGGCTGGTCAGCCTGAGTGGATAGCCAAAGAGGGGAGAGCAGCAATGAAACGGCAGATCGCATGCATGTTGGCTTTGTCGATCCTGTTGCCGGCGGCGGGTTGTGGCGAGGTGACTTCGTCGCGCGCTCAAATGGACTCGGCGAATGACGGCCTGGTCGGCGCGTGGCGCGGGAAGGTGTGGTTCAAGACCGGCATGCTCGCTGAATGGAAGGGGCTCGAGTTCATGTACACGTTCAACGTGGGGGGCACGATGACCGAGTCCTCAAACTACGACGCCACGCCTCCAGGACCACCCGCCTATGGGGTGTGGAGAAATACGGCGGCGAGACAGTTTGAAGCCAGGTATGAGGTGTTCCTGACGAAGTCGCAGAAGCCTCTTGAGGAAATTGCCAAAGGTGGCGGTTGGCTGCCCGACGGCCACGGAGTCCTGTTCGAGAAGATTACCCTTTCCGAAGATGGCAAGTCCTTCAAGTCGCTCATTCGATGGGACGCGTTTGATCAGGCGGGCAAGCCAACTGAGAGCGGCATTGAGGGTACAGGCGAAGGCTCACGCATGGGTTTCTGATTTGCGTGACCAGAAAGAAAGAACAGCCGGGCGACCGGAGTGGATCGCAGAGCCGGTCATGTAGCGGGCTGAAAGCGGCCAGCGGCAGCCCCTCTTGCGCCTGCGGATGCCCGGGCTCGTTCGCCGACTATGGCGCTTCGTCTCGCTGGTCCATAATTCCCAAATGCCCGACGCGGGCGACACGTGCGAGAGGACGCCATTGACTTCGTCTTCGGAATCCGGGAACAGGCGAAGGCTGCAGCCACTGAACCAGCAGCTACCCGTTACGGCAAGGTGGGCGGCAAGCCTTCCCATGGAGGTCCGGCCAGTGGCCCTGCTTCAAAGACTTCCGCGAATTGCGAATGACCTTGCGCGCTTGTGGCAGGACAACATTGGGCGGCGGCTTTACCTGGAGGGCCTCCTGGTCGACCGACGTCGGGGCCGTCGCGGATTTTCCCCCGAAATTCACAACGAGCTCTTGGTACTTCGCGAGTACAGCGAAGGTCGATACCCGGGGGCATCAACTTCCGCGTAGTGCGCGCGTGCTTCATTTGACCGGAGCGAGCGAGTTGCCCGGCTGTTGGATGGCCCTATCCGGCTGTTCGCGTTTTGACCCGACAGTGGTGACCTGCACAACGAAATCAGCAACGGACCATAATTCTCCATCAAACGGCCGAAGACAAATGCAGGGCCGGGGACGACATCGCGCGCGGAGATTCGGGGGCGGGCACATTTCACTTGCCGAGCTCGGCGGCCGATGCTTGCCTCGGCGCGCTGGTCCTGCGTTTCCGCAGCACCGGATCATGGGATAGAGCATGTGCGGGATCGCGGGGTATGTTCACCTTGATGGCCGCCCTCTCACGCGGGGCCACGACGACCTGATGCTGGTCGGCATGGGCGATGCCATGGGCCACCGCGGGCCCGACGATACGCAACTCATGCTTTGGCAAAACGTCGGCTTCGTTTTCAAGCGCCTTTCCATTGTCGATGTCGAAGGAGGACGGCAGCCCATCGAGACAGCCGATGGCCGGATCAGCGCCATGGTCAACGGCGAGATCTACAACCATCGCGAGATACGGGCGACGCTCGCGGAGCGGCACGTATTCCGAACGCGATCCGACAGCGAAGTCATTCCCCATCTTTACCTCGAGCGTGATCTGGCGCTGTTCGAATCCGCGAATGGAATGTTCGCCGTGGCCCTGCTCGATCGCGAGAAGCGTCGCCTGCTGCTGGGCCGCGACCGCGCCGGTGTCAAGCCGCTCTTCTACTGGGTATCGGACGACCGCAAGCTTCTGGTGTTCGCTTCCGAGTTGAAGGCATTGTTCGCGCATCAGGAGGTGCCCAGGGCATTCGACTGGCACGCGGCTTTCGCCGACTGGTTGGTGCCGGATACCCTCCCGCGCGAGCTACCCTCCGGCTTCTGCGGCATCAAGCGCGTGCCGGCGGCAAGCGTGTTGGACGTGTCATTGATCGATGGTTCCTCCCGCCTCGAAACCTATTGGCGTTTGCCGGACAGGGATCAGGGTTCGCCGGTCAGGCCGGCATCCTTTTACGTGGACCGCTACCGGGATCTGCTCGCCGACAGCGTGCGCCTCCGGCTGATGAGCGATGTTCCCTACGGAGTGTTCCTCAGCGGGGGCATCGATTCCGCGGTGGTGACGGCATTGGCGGCGCGAGCAGGGCCTTTCCCGACGTTCAGTGTCCTCAGCAAGAGCACGGTCGGCAGCGGCGACACGGAGGCGGCGCGGGAAGTCGCGGCCGGCCTCGGTCTGCCCAATCATCAAGTGCTTTTCGACGAGCAGGAAATGGGCGTGACGCCGGACGACTGGCGCAGGATTCTCTGGAGTTGCGAGATGTTCCCTCTCACCCCGGAGCAGCTCTTCAAATACTATCTCCATGCCTTCGCGAAGCAGCGCTACCCCGGGCTCAAGGTCATTTTGCTCGGACAAGGTTCCGACGAATTCAACGGTGGTTACGTCTCCGTCGACCTGGGCCGGAAGGACGCGTGGGCGCCGGGCGATTGGAGCAGCGTCGACACCCGACTGCATTCGATGGACACCGTGCGCGCCGTGCGTCTGGCCGGGCAGAGCGACGATTTCGCGGGCCTGGTGCTGTCCGGAATTCTCGACCGATCGTGTCTTCGCGGGGCGCCGGGGCAGGACGGGAAACGTAGCACCTGGGATCTTTACACCGGACGCTGGCGACAGAATCTGGACTACCACCTCTGGCACGAAGACCGAACCGCCGCCGCGCATGGAATCGAGAGCCGGGTACCGTTCCTCGACTTCCGCATCCTCGAGTTTCTGGCCACGATTCCCGAGCATCACCACGCCGAACTCTTCGTCGACAAGAGAATTCTCCGGCGCGCGGCAGCCGGCCTCTTGCCCGCGAGGATCGTGGAACGCCGCAAGGGCAACTTCTTCTACGGAAGACAGCAGCATCACGCGAGCGACATGATGTATTCGATACTCGCAAGCAACAACGGCGAACTCATCGATCAGGCCATCGCCGGGTCCTTGCGTACCGGCGGGCCGCTCTGCCCCGACCGATTCCGGCAATATTTCAGAGACGTTGGCGCCTACCGGACGACGAAGCACATGACGCAACTGCTCCAACTCGTCAACATGGGCGTACTCGCGGATCTGGCTGCCGGTCAATGGAGATTCCCTCCCGGACCGGTGCGACTGCCGATGCGCGAGGTGGTTTTCGATGACTGGGTGCGATCGGCCGCCGGCCGGCGGGCGCTCCGCCAATCGACGTGGAACGAACCACCGGACGACATGGTCGTCGGATTTTCACCCGGGACCAGTCTGGTCGAGGTCAAGTCGGGTGGACCCGGTGTGCCCGCCCCGGGCGCTGCATTTCTGGTGCTGGAGGACGGGCGCCTCACTTCCACAATCGAGTCGCCGACATGGGCGCAGTTCCTTGCCCGTGTCGACGGTCAGCGGACCATCGGCGGGGTCCTGGCATCCGTGGGCGCGAAGAAGGACGATGTGCTGAGATATCTTGTCGAGGCCCTGGAGGCCGGCGTCCTCATCGAAGTCGAAGCGAAGTGGCGTGGTGCCGCGGTCGGGTACGCGCACAAGCCTGGCCAGTTTGTCGCCGCTATCGAACCGAAGGTGCCTGGCCGCGAAGGGTGAAAGTGGTGAGAAGCGGGGTCAATATCGGCACCAGAATGATCATGATGGCGATCGTTTCCATGAACATTCCAAGGATGAGCAGCGCCACGTTGAGCGGCAGCAGGATCGCCCACGGTTCGTTCGTCAGTTGCTTCCCATGCTGGCGATGAGCCGCGGGGCCTCCTCGATGCCGAGGATCCAGCCGAACGGGGCGACGCCTCCGCGATTCCCGATGGAACGCCCGGCCAGACGTCGAGCCTGCAGCGATCGGTGATCAGGAGCCGTTGCGCCTGTCGCCGCACGCGCACGAGTTCGCTGCTGCGGCAAGCGCCCGCCGGGGCCCGGCGAGGGGCGGAGGGTCCACATGCCGCCGTCCTTGCACACCGGGTGCTTCGCGGTTTGCGTCCAGGCCTGCGCGCAAGCAATCAGAACTTTCGTGGCGGCAACACGTCATAACCATACTGCGCGGCCGAGACACAAAGCGTGCGCCATACATCGCGCGCGCAGCTCCGCGCGACCATCAGGACGAATTCGTGCGCCTCGCCGCGCTTGCAGAAGAGCGCCTCGACGTGTCCGAGCACGCTCTGCGCGCAGGTGCCGGCGGCAAATGCGCGGGCGTGAAAGTCGAGCGGGCAGCCCTTCGCGAGCACGGTTGCGGCGTGGGCGCCGGAAACGGTCCACGCGACCCAGCTGGCCGTGACGTCGAACAGCGCGCCGCCGGCAGCGTTGAGCGCGTCGCGGCAGCTCGAGAAGTCGGTCAAGGTCGACGCATCGCTCAGAACCAGGAGCCACGACGTCGGCCCGAGCCAGAGTACGGTCAGCCGGTCGTTCTTCGCGGTCGTGTTCGGCGTCGCCGGAAGCGCGATGCCGAACTGCCGCCGTACCGCGTCGGCAAACAGCGGTCGCGCCGCATCGCCCTGCACGGTCCAGGCACCCGTCAGCGGTGTTTCGGCGAACGCCACCCCGGCCGGCGCGGGTCCGTGGTGACCGGGCGCCGTCGAGAAACGGGCGAGATGGTTTCCGTCAGCCACGGAGTCTCTCGCCGTCCGGATCGATGAAACAGGGTGGGCCGATCTTCACCCGCACTTTCGCGTTCGCGAGCGGCGACACCGCCCAGAGTGTTTCGCCGTGCCGCGCGCGGCCGTTGGCGACGAGTGCCAACGCGATCCAGGCCTCGAGGTTCGGGCTCCAGCACCACGACGTCACGTGTCCCAGCATCGGGTTCGGCAACGCATGGTCGGGGTCCGCGACGATCTTCGCGGCGCGCGGGATGCGGGCAACCGAGGCCGCGCCGGCGAGCGTGGTCAGGCCAACCAGCTGCCAGCGGCCCGGAGCGGTCAGCGCAGATCGCGCGAGCAGTGGCTTGCCGATGCACCACTTGGCTGCGTTGACGAGCTTGCCCATGCCGAGATCGTCGGCGGTCGTGCGCCCGTCGGCCTCGGCGCCGATCACTACGTGGCCTTTCTCGATCCGCAACGTGCTCATCGCCTCGGTGCCATACGGCATGATTCCGAATTCTTCGCCCGCGGCGATCATCGCTTCCCACATCTCCCGGCCGCGGTCGGCAGGCACGTGGATCTCGTACGCGAGCTCACCCGAATAGCTCATGCGGAAGAGCCGCGCCGGAATCGCTCCCGTCGCTGCCCGCACGCGGCACTCTCCGACCGCGAGAAACGGAAACGCTTCGTTCGACACGTCGATGTCGACGCTCCTCGCAAGCACTTGGCGTGCGTTGGGGCCGGACAGCGCGGCCGCCGCCCACTGTTCGGTCACCGCAGTCGCGAATACTTCCAGCTCCGGCCAGTCCGCTTGCAGCAGACATTCCAGGCGTTGCATCACCTTGGCCGCATTCAGCGTGGTCGTCGTCATCAGGTAGTGCGTCGACGACAATCGCGACGTCGTGCCGTCGTCGAACACGATGCCGTCGTCGCGCAGCATCACGCCGTAGCGGCAGCGGCCCACCGCGAGCGTGTCCCAGCGATTGATGTAGACGCGGTTCAGGAAATCGGCGACGTCCCTGCCCTGCAACTCGATCTTGCCGAGCGTCGACACATCGACGATGCCGACGCGGGCGCGGACATTCTTCGCCTCGCGGCTCGCCGCGTCGTCGGCGGATTCGCGTTCGCGCGGATACGAGTGCGGGCGCTTCCAGAGGCCCGCGTTGACGAAGCGGGCGCCGTGTTCGACATGCCAGTCGTGCATCGCCGAGCAGCGCGTCGGCGCGACGTGCGCTCCGGTCTCGTGTCCGGGGAATGCGCCCAGCGTGACCGGCGTGTACGGGGGCCGAAATGTCGTCGTGCCGACCTCGGGAATCGGCCGTGCGAGCTCTCCGGCGAGTATCGCGAGGCCGACGATGCCGCCGAGTTTTCCCTGGTCGGTGCCCATGCCGAGGGTCGTGTAGCGCTTGAGATGCTCGACGGACGTGTAGCCCTCCCGCGCGGCAAGCGCGATGTCGTCGACGGTGACGTCATTCTGCAGGTCGACGAACTGCTTGTCGCCCTTGTGGCGCGCGGCGACTCGCCATATCGGCTGCAGCGGGCCGGTCGCGATCGGTTGCGTCCGGGGGGACGCGAGCGGCGTGCCGGCAGCGTGGCCCGAATGCGCTGCGGCGGCGATTCCCGCGGCGTGCCCGTCGGCGAGCGCGGCGTCGAGGCCGAAGCGGCCGTTCGCGGCGCCCGCCGGTGTGATCGGCAACGGCGACGCGTCGGGAACGAAGGTCGCGAGCGCTACGTCGTAGCGCAGCTTGCCGCGCGCTTGCGAAAAGAGATGGACGGCGGGATTCCAGCCGCCGGACACGCAGACGAGGTCGCACTCGACGCGCCATGGTTTGCCGCCGGAAAGCGGGGCGACGTCGATGGCTGAAACGTGTCGCCTGCCATGCGCGCCCGCGATCGCCGCCCCGGCGACGAGCAACAGCCCCGCGTCCCGCGCTTCGTTCGGCAGTGCGCCGCCGAGTCTGTCGTCCGGACGCACATCGATGATCGCCTCGACCGGCACGCCCGCGCCGTGCAGCGCGAGCGCCGTCGCATACGCGCTGTCGTTGTTGGTGAACACGACGGCACGCGACCCGGGCCGCACCGCGTAGCGGTCGATGTACGTTCGCACGGCCCCGGCGAGCATGGCTCCGGGCAGGTCGTTGTTCGTGTACGCGATGCCGCGTTCGTGCGCGCCGGCCGCGAGCACGACGGCCCTGGCGCGCACCTTCCACAAACGCTCGCGCGGCATCGCCTCCGATCGCTTCGCGAGAGGGTCGCCGACGCGCTCGATCAGGCCGACGAGATTGTCGTCATAGTAGCCGAACGCCGTCGTTCGCCTCAGCAGCGTCACGTCGGGCAGGGTGGCGAGCGCGCCCGCCGTGGCGTGGATCCACGCGGCGGCGGTTCCTCCATCGACGATAGCCGGATCGCCCACGAGACTTCCGCCGGGAGCCGGATTCTCGTCGCAGAGCAGCACGCGCGCCCCGGCGTGCGCGGCGGCGCGCGCGGCGGCGAGCCCCGCGGGACCGGCGCCGATCACCAGCACGTCGCAATGCGCAAATTGGTGCTCGTAGTGATCGGGATCGGGCGCGGTTGCCGAGCGGCCCATGCCCGCGGTGTGGCGGATGACGTGCTCGTACTTCAACCACCACTTCGGCGCCGGCGGCCACATGAACGTCTTGTAGTAGAAGCCGGATGGAATGAGCCGCGACACGGCATTGTTGATGGCGCCTGCGTCGAAGCGCACGGACGGCCAGCAGTTCTGACTTGCCGCGACGAGACCCTCGCAAAGTTCCTGGACCGTCGCGCGCACGTTCGGCTCGGTGCGCGCGCCGAGGGCGATCTGCATGAGCGCGTTCGGCTCTTCCGCGCCGGCGCTCACGATCCCGCGCGGGCGGTGATACTTGAAGCTGCGACCGACGAGATGCACGCCGTTGGCGAGAAGCGCCGATGCGAGCGTGTCGCCGGCGAACCCTTCGTATCGCACGCCGTCGTATTCGAAGCCAAGCGGCCGCGCGCGATCGACGATCCCGCCCTCGCGCAGGCGATGCGACTGCATCACGGTGCGGCTCCGGGCAGCGGTTCGTCGAGCCGCGCGCTCGCGAGGATGTCGTGCGTGCGCAAATCGCGGCGCACCTGGAACCACCGCCGGCAGCCGGCGCTGTGCAGCCACAATTCGTCGTGCGGTCCGCACGGGTTGTCGCGGACATAGACGTATTCGAACCACTCGGCCTCCGGCGCATCGCACGCCGGACGCTTCACCGTCGCGTCACCGCCGTAGGTGAATTCGACCTGGTTGCGCGGGCCGCACCACGGGCAGGGGATCAGCAGCATGGCGCGGGCTCCGTCCAGTGCCCGCCCGGTCGCCCGAAGGGCACTCTGCGCCTCCTTGGAGGGCCGCCTTCAGGCGGCGGGTGGCCGCGCGCGTTGCCGCGTCCGGCTGAAGCCGGACCTGCGACCGACGCGCCACAGTTGCTCGGGGGGCAGCGAACACCAGGCCGAAGGCCGCAGGACAGCCGAAGGCTGGTCCCGCGAAGCGGGATGCGGCCATGCCGCACAAAGTGAGCGCGGGGGTTGTTCAACCTAATGCGCCCAGGCATACGGCCCCGCACCCTTCTCGTCGAGCATCCGGCCTTGGGCGAACCGCTCCAGCGTGAAGGCGGCGTTGAGGGGATGCGGCGCGTCGCGCGCGATCGTGTAGGCAAGGAGCCAGCCCGAAGCGGGCGTCGCCTTGAAGCCGCCGTAGCACCAGCCGCCCGTCATCGTGAGTCCCTTGATCGGCAGCTTGCCGATGATCGGGCTGCCATCCATCGTCATGTCCACCACGCCGCCCCAGGTGCGCATCAATTTGAGCCGCCCGAAGCAGGGAAAGAGCGCGAGGCACGCCGCGACGACATGCTCGATCGCCGGCAGATTGCCGCGCTGCGCGTACGAATTGTAGAAGTCGAGGTCGCCGCCCATGACGAGCTCGCCCTTGGCGGACTGGCTGATGTAAAAGTGCACGGCCCCCGACGTGACCACGGTGTCGAGCACCGGCTTCACGGGTTCCGACACCATCGCCTGCAGCACGTGCGATTCGATCGGCAGCCTTAGTCCGGCCATCGCCGCGACGTGGCTGGAGTGCCCGGCGATCGCGAGTCCGAGCTTCGGCGTCGCGATGAATCCGCGGGTCGTGTCGACCCCGGCGACGGCGCCGTCCGCGATGCGGATGCCGGTCACTTCGCACTGCTGGATGATGTCGACGCCGCGCGCGTCGGCCGCGCGCGCGTAGCCCCACGCGACGGCATCGTGGCGCACCGTCCCGCCCCGCGGCTGCAGAAGGCCGCCGTGGATCGGGAAACGGGCGTCGGCGGAGCAGTCGAGGTTGGGTATCCAGTCCGCGATCTCGTCGCGCGTCAGGAACCTGGCATCGATTCCGTTCAGGCGCATCGCATTGCCGCGCCGCATCGCCGCGTCCATGTCGGCCGGCGAATGGACGAGGTTCAGCACGCCGCGCGCGCTGTACATCACGTTGAAATTGAGATCCTTCGATAATCCTTCCCACAGCTTCAGCGAGAACTCGTAGAAGTGCGCGTTGGCATCGAGGTGGTAGTTCGAGCGGACGATCGTCGTGTTGCGCCCGGTGTTGCCGCCGCCCAGCCAGCCCTTCTCCAGCACCGCCACGTTGGTGAGGCCGTGCTCCTTCGCGAGATAGTAGGCGGTTGCGAGCCCGTGCCCGCCGCCACCGACGATGACCGCGTCGTAACGCGGTTTCGGTGCGGGGCTCCGCCATGCGAGCGGCCAGTGCTCGTGGTAGCTCCGCGCGTTGCGCGCAAGGGAGAAGATCGAGTATTTCAAGGGAATGCGGGACAAGCTCTCGGCCCGGCTGTCGCGCGCGCCGGTTCGCTCATTCTAATGGCCTCAAGGGGAGCGCGGGGCAAACCCGGCGCCCTTCCTGATCGTCCGACGGAGGAAAGCATGCAGATCGGAAACGGGCGTCGTTGGCCGGGTGCCGACCGATCGCCAGCGACGGCCGCTGACGGCGCCCATGGCCGGCATGGCGCTCACCCGGCGCGGGGCGGGGTTCCGGATCGCGCCACGCGACCGGCCAGCCTTCGTCGCCCGCGAGGCGCTGACGCGGCAGCGAAAAGATCGAATGGCGCATGGCGGGTCCCGGAAAGAGGATTATTCAGGCGCGGTTCCGGGACGCCAACCAGAATTTGCCGGCTCGTGCGCCCGCCATTGGAATCTCTTATAGTATTAGGGGGCCTTTCCCGGGTTTGCCGCGCTGCGTTATTCCGTGAAAGTCCGATTCGCCTGACCGGTGCTTTCACGCGTGGCATCCTCTGCGACGCGTTTCCGCCCCGAACTCCTCCGACTGGCCCCATGGCTCAAAGGCCAGCTGCACATCACGTAGAGCCTTTTGCGAAAGGAATGAAGCGATGAACTCCCGGATCAAACACATGCTGGTGATGGCGGCGGCGCTACTGGTCGCAACCGGCGTCGCCGCTCAGAGCGACACACTGGAAAAGATCAAGAGCAAGGGCGTGTTGGTGGTCGGCGTCAAGAACGACTACAAACCCTGGGGTTTTCTCGATCCCTCGGGCCAAATCGTCGGCATGGAAATCGACATGGTGAAAGACGTCGCGCAGCGCCTGGGCGTCAAGACCGAGTTCGTCCCGGTGACCGCCGCCAACCGCATGGAATTCCTGCAGCAGGGCCGCATCGATCTGCTGATCGCCACCATGGGCGACAATGCGCAGCGGCGCAAGGTGGTCGGCATCATCGACCCCAACTATTACGCCGGCGCTGCCAATGTTCTCGCCAAGAAATCCTACGGTTTCAAGAAATGGACCGATCTCAAGGGGCGCAAGGTTTGCGCGCAGCAGGGCGCGTATTACAACAAGCGCGCCACCGAGGTGTACGGCATGGAGCTCGTCAGTTTCCCGGCGATCCCCGAGGCATTCAACGCGCTGCAGCAAGGGGCTTGCGTCGCATTTATCTTCGATGACACGCTGTTCCAGTCCATGCTGTCCTCGGGCGATCTGAAATGGGCTGACTATGAAATGCCGCTGGTGTCGGAAGATCCGGCGCCATGGGGCATCGCCGTCCGTCTGGAGGATCTCAACACGCCGTTCGGCAAGCTGATGCACGACATGTCGGTCGAATGGCACAAGACCGGGCGCTTGCTCGAGATGGAAAAGAAGTGGGGCATCAAGGAGTCGCCGTTCCTGCGCGAGATGAACGCAAAATTCAAATCCACCTGAGCGGCGCCTTGGCGGTTCCGGCGCGGCGCGCGATTGCAGCAGTGACGCCGGCGACGCTCGCGCTCGCCCGCGCCGATCTGTTCGAGCTTGCGCCGGCGCAGGCGGGCGGTGGTTCCGCCGCCGAAGCACCGGCGCGGCGAGTGCCCGAGCTCGACCGCGAGCCGGGCTCCGATTGCGTCGCACAACGAACGCCCGAATGATCGACGCGCTCGCGCAATTCTTCCGCTGGCTCAGCGACGCGCACGGCATCAACCTGAGCGTGTTCTACGATCGCAGAGACGCGCTGCAGTTCTGGCGCGGGGTCGGCGTGACGGTTTGGCTGTCGTTGTTGTGCATCGTGCTTTCGACGTTGATCGGCGTCGTCGGCGCCTGGCTGCAGCAGGCGCGGGCGGCATCGCTGCGGCTCGGCGTCGCCGCGTACGTGCAGTTCTTTCGCAATACGCCGCCGCTCATTCAGCTCTATTTTTTCTTTTTCGCAATCGGCGCGCTGCTGCCGCTCGGGCAGGATTCGGCCGGCAATCCGGTGCCGCTGGTGAGCAACTACGGCTGGGCAATCCTGTCGCTCTCGCTGTTTGCCGGCGCGTTCAACATCGAGATCTTTCGCGCCGGCATCGAGGCCGTGCCGACGGCGACGGTCGAAGCCGCGCAATCGCTGGGGCTCTCGCGGCGACAGGTGTATCTGCGCATCTTGCTGCCGCTTGCGTTGCGCTTCAGCCTGCCTGCGTATGGCAA
>Ga0315273_10002100_pt1 | contig 23267 bp, 25 predicted proteins | sample YL17G02_0_MG_FD_205753 | JGI IMG/M metagenome (GOLD analysis project Ga0315273, IMG submission 205753) | Sediment microbial communities from Yellowstone Lake, YNP, Wyoming, USA - YL17G02_0 | ecosystem: Environmental > Aquatic > Freshwater > Lake > Sediment | place: USA: Wyoming | collected...
GTATGAAAATATCCGCGTTAAAACAGTCTTGCAGTTTGCTCTTTTATGTATTTTAGAATCAATAAGTTTCACGCGGAAAGATGGACAATTTCTTCGATGGGATTATCGGTCCGGTCGAAATCAAGGTAAAACAATTTTTAATAAAGGAGAAATTTCGAGCTTTGAGCTGGCCATCAGTGATAAAATTAGCGAAATCATTACAGACCTTTCTTCTGAAGGACAGACTGATTTATTCCCAGTCACAAACAATCAAGGAACCATTAACATATTTTCTGATTCATGTCTTAATCTCTTGCCCCGACTCAGCGATAACCACTACGACGCGATAATCACCTCACCACCTTACTGCAATCGTTATGATTATACTCGGACTTATGCATTGGAATTAGCTCTATTGGGAATTACAGAGCAAGAATTATCGAGTCTTCGCCAAGCAATGATTAGTTGCACTGTTGAGAATCGATCCAAAGAATTATTACAGATCAATTCATATTGGGAAAAAGCAATAGAGGCAGCCGAACAACAAAGGCTTCTTCAGGCCATTTTAAAATATTTAGAGTACCAAAAATCTGAAGGCGTATTGAATAACAACAGTATTCCACGAATGGTAAAAGGCTATTTTTATGAAATGGCTTGTATAATTTATGAATGTTCACGGATATTAAAACCCGGTGCTCCTCTAATTATGGTTAATGATAATGTTCGTTATGCGGGAGTCGGCATCTCGGTAGATATGATATTGTCTGAATTAGCGGAAAATCTCGGCTTCAAGATCGAAAACATACTTGTGCTGCCTGGGGCCAAAGGCAACAGCAGCCAGCAAATGGGTCTGCACGGGAGGGAAGCTCTTCGCAAATGCGTCTATATTTGGAGAAAAAAATGAATCGAGGAGGAAAATGTCCCTATCGAGATCATCTGCAATCCTTCAACGATCTTATAACTTCCTATGAAGCGACAAGAACCGGTTTTGTGTCTTTGGCTCTCGAGAAGAACAGAAGGGCAACTCCTTATATAGCGCAAGCGCAGGCGCTTCAAAAGGCCGCCTCATCTGCTAAGAAAGCCTCCGATTTAAAAAAGATAAAAGGGATTGAAATAGGTTTGCTTACTGCCGCAGGTTTGTCTGATAAAGCTCTTCGCAATCTATTACCACAGGATAAAGAAGAAGCCATAAATGAATTGATAAAAAACTTCCTCGAACCAGCAGGAATAAAATTCATTGAAGAACTTGTTTATAGATTTCTACTAATCCGAGGTGATGCCCTTGGAGGTTCAATGAGAAATATCGGCGGAGTTTTAGCTCAGCGAAAATTAACCCGCTCAGTCATTTCTACATTGCTAATTGCTGGGCTTAAATATGAATGGCTTCATGCTAAAACTAAAAAATGGATTGAAATGGCAAAAGATGACTCTGATATCGAGTTATCATTAGGCGGTTTAAGCTGGAATGAAAAAAAAAGAAAACGAACTCTTCTATTCAATCTGACTATTCCTTTTTTAAAAAACAATGTGGATTTCTGTTTATTTAATCTTTCACCCAGTGAATTAGAAACCACAGGAAATAGTATTGCAGACTCCTATGTCGCTATTGGCGAGCTCAAAGGTGGTATTGACCCTGCAGGCGCAGATGAACATTGGAAAACCGCGCAAACCGCTTTAGATCGGATCCGTGATTCATTCTCCAAGAATAATGTTTCCCCTAATACATTTTATATCGGTGCAGCAATTGAGAAAAAAATGGCTTTTGAAATATGGAAACAATTAGAAAACGGTTCACTTACTAATGCTGCAAATTTAAATAATGAAGATCAGGTTGCATCCATTTCGCGGTGGTTATGCAATTAATAATTAAGACATAGTAGTCAAAAATAATCTGTTTTAGAAAAAAAGAAAATAAGTAAAAAATATGCCTGCTATAATTTCAAGGTACAACAGGTTCTCAGATTTTCTGAGATCGCGCTATGGGGCGCGGGTTCACAGGGTCAGCGTCAACGCCGGGTTTTCCTGCCCCAACCTGGACGGAACGATTTCGACAGACGGATGCATCTTTTGCAGCAACAGGGCCTTCGGCAAAAACGATTCCTCCGTCCCGATCGAGGAACAAATTCAAGCGGGCATCGCTTCCGCCCGAAAAAAATACAGCGCCGAAAAATTTATTTTATATTTCCAAAGCTTCTCCAATACATACGGAACACCGGTTCAATTGAAGGAAAAATATGGCCTAGCGTTGGATTATCCCGAATTCGTCTGTCTGTGCGTCGGCACCAGGCCCGATTGCATTGACGAAGAGCGCATTTCCATTTTGAGTTCATATCAGGGAAAACTGGATGTCTGGGTTGAACTCGGCCTTCAGAGCGCAAACGATAAAACCCTCGAAACCATCAACCGCGGGCATACCTTCGCCGCATTTGTCCGTTCAGCGAAGCTACTGGCTGCAAGAAAAATCGAAGTATTTGCTCATGTAATAATCGGTCTGCCGGGCGAAGGCGAACGGGAGATCATTGATACCGCGAAAGCTTTGTCCGCTCAGCCGATTACCGGCGTAAAAATCCATCCCCTGCATATAGTTACGGGGACGAGGCTGGAGGAAATGTATAACATCAATGAGTATTCCCCGATGACCAGAACGGATTACATTGATCTGCTGATAAAATTCCTGGAACATTTGCGTAAAGATATCGTAATCGTCCGCGTGACTGCGGATGTACTGGGCGATATGCTCGCCGCTCCGGAATGGATCAAAAATAAATCGGGGCTTCTGAAAGCCCTGGATGACGAAATGGAAAAAAGAAATTCATTTCAGGGAGTAAAAGAAGGGACAGCAGTTTGCCGGCGTCGATCCGGTCATTCTTAGTATCCGATGAAAGCAGAAAATTATGATACGGATCGCATACGATGATCTCGCATGCATGGTCATATAACTCCACCCACAACCACTGTGAGGCCGTGCTTTCCTCGAGGGTAAAAACCTACGTCCCTTTTAGCGATTTAAGAAGGTATTTCAGGCGCCGAACATCTAAATCCAGCTCGACTATCCTGGATTCAAGCGAACATTTTTTCGAGATGGCTAATGCCATTTTTGCTTGCGACCAATCCAAAGAAATGTAATAATCATAACTGTCCATGGTATGTCCTCCTTCTTTTAAGGCTCTAAGTTAATGCCAAAAAACATTATTAGCCAAAAGAGAAGGACTTTCTTTAACAATTTAACGACAAACTATGGTTTTTCAAAAATCTTGCATTCAGCATTCCGAAATCGGCTGATTTATATAATATTATATTCTACAAATCAGCTCGGTGTTTTTCCATCAGTTTCTGCCGCAGGAAGATTATGGTCTTCTCCAGATCCTTTTTAAGATTTTCCAATCTTGAAAACCCTTTGTTCTTTCAAACGCTTGAAGAGGATAAAGACCTGATTGATGCGCAGATGTCTTATCAATTTGAAGAATATCCGGGGCCGGAAGTAGAATTTTCTCATTGCCCTGGACTGGGCGTCGAGCAGGTCTTGTTTCGTCAACCCTTGCGGTATCCATTCCGGTTCTTTATAGGAATTCTTCGCCCAGTTCGGCTCGAATTCGCCTTTTAACGTATCCCACAATTCGGAGCCGGGTAGGACGTCGAGAATCGCAAATTGGGCACGGGAGAGCTTCGTTTTTCCGGCAAATTCGATTGTCTGTTCGATCGTTTCTTTTGTCTCGCCCGGGAGGCCGAAAACGAAAAATCCCTGTGTCGAGATCCCTTCGCGGTTCGCTATGCTTATGCTTTTCTCGATGACATCGAGCGATATTTTTTTCTTTATATTTTTTAATATCTCAAGCGAAGCGGATTCGACCCCGAAAGAGAAATAGTAGCATCCGCTTCGTTTCATAAGCTTGATGAGTTCCCTATCAACTTTATCCGCGCGTATTCCGTTGGGGCATGCCCATGATATTTTCAAGCCTCTGTCAATTATCAGCCGGCAAAGCCTTTCAGTATGATCGCGCTTCAGTGTCAGATTATCGTCCTCGAAGTGTATCTCTCGCACTTTGAAAGTCTTCACGAGATATTCGATCTCATTCACGATATTTTCCGGGGTTCTGAACCTGATATGCCGTTTGCAGAAGTTAGGACTAGAACAGAATGTGCATCCATAAGGACACCCGCGAGTAGCAATGACGACGCCGATTGGAAAATGGCGGACAAGCAGTCCGTGATGTGCCTTGTCGTATTTTCTCGGGTCCATCTGCTCCCAATCGGGGAAAGGAAGATCGTCTATATTCTGCACGATCTCCGCGAATTCCGTCTTTTGATTTTCGCTCTTGAGATTGCCTTGATGATAGACGCCTTTAATCCCTTTTGGATTGAAATTGTTTTTAATAAGCCTCGACAAAGGAATTTCACCTTCGCCACAGATCACAAAATCGCATCCGGAATCAGAAAGGGTTCTGAAAGGCAGGAAGGTCGGATGCACGCCGCCTATGATGATTCTCATGGAGAGGGCTTTCAGACTCCTCGAGAGAGGCTCACCACTTCGCTGTTGAACGCAGTAAGACAGGTGATTGCCACGGCATCCGGTTTTTCCTCCTTTATTGCGGTTATCAATTCTTCTTCCGAAAGGCCGATCATCAGAGCGTCTTTTATAACAGTCTGAATCCCGTTCTGTTTGAGGATAGAGGAAAGGTACCCCAAACCCAGCGGCGGGGTGATTATATAGCTGTTATAAAAGGGCCCGACAAGTACAATCTTCATTAATATTCCTTCAAAAGAAACGTTGCCCGGAGTTTTATTTTCCGATTGAATTTGCAGAAAATGAATCTGTATATACCGGATTAATTTAATTGCGAATTTATCCGAGAGATCGAAAAGATAACTGCAAATTTCAAGTGAACGATTTAATATTGATCAGTTTTTACCCTGCCTCCACTCTTATCAGTCAACGCAGAGATAAACGCTTCATAGTTTGCCACCGGCGCTGCGATCTCAATTTTCACTGCGTCCTGCGCATATGATTGGCTGATTATAGTCATTTTCATCTGGTTGACAAGCCCCATAAGCTCCCCGATAAAATCGTATGGAATTGAAACTGACAGTCTTTTTATGATCTGTTTTTGGATTATTCGGCTGCCGTCCAGAACTTCTCTTGCAGCCGACGCGTACGCCCTTGCAAGTCCGCCTGTGCCCAGCTTGACGCCGCCGAAATACCGGACGACCGCAATCACGACATTATAAAGATTTTTTCTCTTTATCTCGTTGAATATTGGAATTCCGGCTGTTCCTGAAGGTTCGCCGTCGTCATTATAGCGAAAATATTTTTCCGTCCCTTCGCCGAGTCTGTATGCATAGCAAACGTGTGTCGCGTCGTGATATCTTTTACGGAGATCATGAATGATTTTCTCAGCCTGATCTTTATCTTCCGCGATGTATGAATAGGCGATGAATTTCGAGTTTTTTTCTTTTATTTGGACCGGACCGCTCTCCCGTTCTAATGTCAGGTAATCTGTAAGCATTCTTCCAGGGTTTCCCGGAAAAATTATATACTTTTTAATGCAACCTTCATAGCACGGTCGCCGTATTATTATTTGATAGTGAAGCGCTTTTTATTGTATAATGGAGAAGCTTTCATCTATCTAAACAAAGGAGTACGAAATGTCTAAAAAATTATTCGCAGCCGGCGCGGTTCTATTAATTCTCTGCGCTGTTTTCATCGTAGCGCAGAAAAAAACACCGGGCGCAACGGATCTCGCGGGGATAGATCTGTCGCAATATATAAACCCGGAAAGCAATATGTTTTCCATGTCTTTCTGCGTGGATTTTGAAAGGATAGTGAAGACCGGACTGCTCGACAAATACATCGCCTTCTTCAACGAAATTTTCCTAACCGCAAAACCTGAGGAGAAAGAGGGATTCGATCAAGGATGGATAATGTTCAAGCAGCAGATGGATGCGTTCGACTTCGACTTCAAACGCGACCTGAAAAAGATATTTGTAAAGTTCGAGGGAAATACCGAGACTGACGATTTCAAGGTGTTTATGTTGATCAATGCCGATTTCAAGCGGGAAAACCTTGTCAACAAAGTTAAAGGGATGATGGGCGAGTCATTACTGTCTGAAAAATATAAGAAAACAACGATCTACTTCAGCAACGAAAACTTCGCCTTTACCTTTATCGAAAACAAGTTAATCGCGCTTGGCACCAGTAAAGAGCAAATAGAAGGCGTAGTGAATGCATACAACAGCAAGTCGGCGTCCAAGCGTCCCGCCACCCGTTATTCGGACATTGCGCAGAGCTTTGATGAAGGAAAAATCAGCTGGGGCTATATCTCGATTCCAAAAATATTATTCGACGAATTGAATAAAGATCAAAATGTCGCGAAATACCTGACCGTTTTTATGGATATCGATCTAATCTCCTTCTCGACGGATTTTGACGGCAAGAATTATTCCGAGGAATTTACTATCTTTATGAAGAATCAGAAATCCTGCCAGCTTCTCGGCGATGCGTTTCTCGGAGCGAAAAGCATCGTGAAGCTGTTCCTCGCCGGCGATCCATCTCTGATGGAAATGTTGGACGCTATGAAGGTTACTCAAAACACCAGGAACAATTCAGTTACAATCGGAGCCACTTTCGAATTGGAAAAAATGATGCAGGTTGCCAAGGATTTCATGATGAAAGCCATCGAAATGCAGAAAATGAAAGAATGGGATGAACCTCAGACATTGGAGGGGCCGGAATCGGAACTTCCTGCGCCTCCGCAGAACTGATTTGATTGAGCGGTTTTTTAAAATTTACAACGGATAGATTGAATTATGATATTGGCGGATATCTTACAAAGGTATAAAGTATAGGATTCAATCAGAAGCTGATAATTAGCATTTCATATCAATAAAGCAATCCGAAATGACACTGATTCATCCCGGAAGGATGATAATTCTTCAGCGGGGCGGGGGCAAACCCGGCCCCGTTCTTTTTTGGATGAGCAGGGATCAACGCGCCTCTGATAACTGGTCGCTCCTCTTCGCGCGCGAGCTTGCCAAAAAAAACAGATTCCAGCCTGATCGTGGCATTTTGTCTTGTCCCGGGATTCCTCAGGACGGCAGGAAGGCAGTATCGCTTTATGCTGAAAGGACTTGCTGAGGCTGAATCTGTTTTGCAAGCCAGCGGGATACCGTTTTATCTTGTGACCGGCGACCCAGTTTCGCAGATTTCAAGCTGTATCGATGCGGATGCTTATATCCGGAAGGTTTGGGAACTCAGTTGAGCCTCCAGATGCTGAAATTAAGGATGGATGCAAACGTGACCCAAATCAGATAAGGGACAAGCAGCCAGCCCGCAAAGAGTGAGATTTTCCAGAATTCCAGTATTGTCAGCAGTATAAAAACCCATAAAACCACGATTTCGAAAAAAGCCGCCATAGGGGAGTGCAATCCGAAAAAAATGATTGACCATAGGGAGTTAAGTGCCAACTGTATTCCGAAGAGGATTAAGGCTTTCTTTACGCTTACCCCGTGCAAATCGCCTTTTTGCCAGACAAGGTAGAGAGAAATACCCATCATTATATAAAGAGTTATCCAAACCGGGCCGAAAATCCAATTCGGTGGATTGAAACCAGGTTTGTTTATCGTGGAATACCATGATGAGATGGAGCTGGTTGTGAAAAGAGATCCGATTATGCCCGCTGCCTGGCATATTAGGATGGAAAAAATGAGTTTAAAAATGTTAAATTTGGTCATAACTAACTCCTAATTGTTCGGTTAAAACAACAATATTTCGCCGCTTTTACGGCAGACGACGGTTCTTGGGAACCCATTATAATCTTCCATCACTTCTATCGGTTCGAGATTTGAATCATACTTCACGAGATCAATTACGCCGCTCTTTTGGCTCCAACCTATTTCGGTTATAAAAATGCCGTTTTCTTTCAACATTGTTTCAATCGGGATACAGTCTTCCGCATCGAATCCCGGGATGGGAAGGATCCTTTTCAGAAAATCCAGGCCGTCATTTCCCCCAAGAAAAGCGATATCCGGTTCCCAATTGATGATTTCTCTTTGCAGTCCGATGTAATCCTTCTCCGGGACATATGGAGGATTTGTTACGATAAGATCGAAGATAGGTTCTTGTTTGAAAAAAGTGGTGGCGTCTCCATTTACAAACCTCACTCTCTTCTGGACTTCGTTGATCTCGGAATTCACGGTTGCGGTTTGAAGCGCCGATAAACTTATATCCACTCCGATAACGGTTGATTTGGGGAATTCGGCGGCAAGGGTGATGCCAACGGCTCCGCTGCCGGTTCCCAGGTCAAGTATGGTCAGATACTCATAGATCGTGAAATATTTTTTTGCGGCCTCGATTATAAACTCAGTCTCCGGCCGGGGGATAAATACATCTTTGTTGAGGATAAATTTTCTGCCGTAGAAATCCCATTCGCCGAGAATATATTGCAGCGGCTCTCCATTCTGCCGTCGCTCGATGAGAGATATAAATTCTGACGCCATGCTTTCGGGCAACGTTTCATAATAGGATGCCACCAATTCCGACGAGTTCATGCCTGTCAGATGGCACAGCAATATACGGGCGGTTCTGAATGGGTCCACATCGGCGGAGCCGCTTTCATTCAGCTTTTTCGCCCCCATGCTCAATGCTTCTTTTATTGTTAATGCAGGCATTTTTTCGAACATTGATGAATTAAAAATTAAATAGCATTTATTATCTCAACCGCCGTTTATTACCTACGAAAAAAAATTACATTTTATCCAGGTTTTCCCTGAGTTTTTCCTCGAGGAAAAAACGGTGAAGGTCTTCGGAAAACTTCTCGAGGCTTCCGTCAAGCACGCTTTCAAGCTGGTGCAGGGTGAGGCCGATGCGGTGATCCGTGACTCTGCTTTGCGGAAAGTTGTACGTCCGGATTTTTTCGCTCCTGTCGCCTGTGCCGATTTGGTTTTTTCTTTCTGCCGCCATGGCGTCATGTTGTGCCTGTGCCTTGGCTTCATAAAGCCTGGAGCGCAGAACCTTCATCGCCTTTTCTTTGTTCTTGATCTGGGATTTTTCATCCTGGCAGGTAACAACCAGACCCGTAGGCAGGTGAGTGATCCTGATGGCTGAATAAGTTGTGTTCACGCTTTGACCGCCTGGACCTGTGGAGCAAAATCTGTCTATGCGAAGGTCTTTTTCTTCTATATGAATTTCCACGTCTTCCACTTCCGGCAGCACCGCTACGGTAACTGCTGAAGTGTGAATCCTGCCGCTTGCCTCGGTCTTCGGAACGCGCTGAACCCTGTGGACGCCGCTTTCGTAGCGCAGTAGTTTGTATGCCTCTTTACCGCTGACGAGGCTGATTATTTCCTTGATCCCGCCGACGCCTGTATAATGTGAGTCCATAATCTCGATCTTCCAACCGTTTTTTTCGGCATATCGGGTGTACATACGGAAGAGGTCAGCAGCGAAAAGCGAAGCCTCGTCTCCGCCTGTCCCCGCCCGGATTTCAAGTATTGCGTTACCTTTTTCCTTTGGGTCTTGAGGGACGAGCGAAAGCTCCAGTTTGCCCATAAGGTCTTCTTTTTCGCTGTTTAAGGCGGTGAGTTCTTCCCCGGCAAGGGCGAGCATCTCGGGATCGGTTTCCGCGCCATTCAATAGAACCTCGGTCTCAGCGATTCTCTGCTCTATTTGCCTGTAGATCTTAAAAAGCTTAACTGCCGGCGTGATCTCTGTGTACTCGGTAACGATTTTTTTATATTTTTCCTGGTTGGCAAGGATCTCCGGTTCTGCAAGAAGCCTGGTCAACTCCTCATGCTTTCGCTCGAGTTCCTCCAGTTTTTTTATCATCGTTGCTCCTTAAACCCTTGTCTGGGGCGGAAGAATCCATTTTAATTTCATAAGTCCTGGGCTTAATGGTTTTATCATTTTCCCGCTCCAGGGCTTCTTTGACGGCGGCTATCGCCACTTCCAGCTGCCGATTGTCCGGCGTTTTTGTGGTTATTTTCTGCAGCCATAAGCCCGGCAGCATCATCGCTTTGACGAATAATTTATCCATATGTCTTGATCCGAAGCGCATTATCTCGTAAGTTACGGCCGCGATAAAAGGAAGCAGCGCTATTCTCAGTGAGAGTTTTATCCAGAAAGGCAATTCCGGGTCTATGCTGAGAAAGAAAAAAAGACTGATTACGAATACGAGGATCAGAAAATTGGTTCCGCAGCGCGGATGAAGAGTTCCAAATTTCTTTGCGTTTCTGACATTCAGCTCCTTTCCTGCCTCGTAGGTGAAAACAACCATATGCTCGGCGCCGTGATATTGGTACATTCTACGGATATCTTTCATAAAGCCGAATCCCCACATCACAGCTATCAAGATAAGTATTTTTGCGCTTGCGTCAACGAGGTTAAAGGCGAACGTGTTGGAAAAAAGCGGATTCCATTTTTTAAAAATGCCCGCGATTGCGAGAGGCAGGGCTTTGTAGAGGAAGATAGTCAGGAACAACGCAATGCTTATGGAAAAAACGAGCTCGAAGGATGATAATCCCTGGGATTTCGCCTTCTTTTTCCTGTTTTTATCAGACCTATTTTTCTTCATGGGTTTTTTTGAATTTGAGCCAGTAGATTCTTCTTCATAAAATGAAGCGGAGAAATTGATCGCTTTCATACCGAGAACGAACGTGGAACCCAGGGCAGCGACTCCGCGAAAACCGGGTTTTTTCCAGATAGAATTGCTCCGGCGTTTTTTGAGCCCCTCGCTTTTAACCACGATATCGCCGTTTCTTTTCCGCACAGCCACGGCAAAAGCCATCGGGGAACGGATCATTATTCCCTCCACGACCGCTTGTCCGCCTATGGTTTCAGGGCGGCTGATTGAATCTTGTGTTTTCTTTTTCATAGCATTATTTTCGGATAAAACAAATCCCCTTATTTCCGCCGAGCTTCAGGGATATTTAGCCCGAGAAATAAAGGGATTCTAAAAGTAAATACTATTGTTCCGATTTAATAGCGTATTTCCTTCTGAACCTTTCCACACGGCCGGCGGTATCAACGAGTTTCTGCTTGCCGGTGAAGAAGGGATGACAATTTGAACAAATATCTAATTTTAAGTCTTTTTTTGTAGAACGGGTTTTCCAGCTTGCGCCGCAGGCACAAGTCACGTTCACATCAAAATACTCCGGATGTAAATCTTTTTTCATTTCAGCATCTCCGTTTCCAATATTTCTCGCTTCAGAGCGTGATAATATAATTCATAACCGAATAAAATGCAATACCTATCTTGATTTGGTCATGGATTCAAGGAAATCAGCATTTGTTTTAGTTAGTGAGAGTTTATCTATAAGAAGCTCCATCGCCTCGACGCTTGACAATGGATGCAAAACCTTCCTGAGTATGCGGATACGGTTCAATTCGTTTTCGGGAACAAGAAGTTCTTCCTTACGGGTTGCGGACGGAGCGATGTCTATCGCTGGGAAGACTCTCTTCTCCATCAATTTTCTTGTTAAGGATATCTCCATATTGCCGGTGCCTTTGAATTCTTCGAATATGACGTCATCCATACGGCTGCCTGTATCTATAAGGGCGGTTGCGATTATTGTAAGGCTGCCTCCTTCCTCGACATTTCGCGCCGCGCCGAAAAATCTTTTCGGCCGCTGGAGGGCATTGGCATCGAGACCGCCGGACAGGACCTTGCCGCTCGGCGGTTGGATTGTGTTATACGCTCTGGCGAGTCTTGTGATCGAATCGAGAAGGATTACGACGTCTCTTCTATGCTCGACGAGCCGCTTGGCTTTTTCAAGGACAATCTCGGAAACTTGCACATGGCGGGAGGCCGGTTCGTCAAATGTAGAGCTTATCACCTCACCCTTGACATTGCGGAGCATATCGGTGACTTCTTCCGGTCTTTCATCTATGAGAAGGACAATAAGGTACACTTCCGGGTAATTCTTGATGATGCTGTTTGCAATGCATTGAAGAAGGGTGGTTTTTCCGGTGTAGGGCTGCGCCACGATCATCCCGCGTTGTCCTTTGCCGATAGGCGTAAGGAGATCCAGCACTCTGGCTGATATATTTCTTGCATCTCCGTCCTCGAGCCTCATTCTTTCAAGGGGATACAGCGGCGTGAGATTATCAAAATGAATTCTGTCCCTCAGGTCTTCCGTCGGAGCAAAGTTAACCGCTTCCAGTTTGATAAGCGCGAAATATCTTTCGCCCTCCTTCGGGGGTCTCACCTGGCCGGATACGGTATCCCCGGTCCGAAGCTCGAAGCGCCTGATCTGGGATGGCGATACGTATATATCATCGGGGCTCGGCAGGTAATTGTAATCCGGCGCCCTGAGAAAACCGAATCCGTCCGGTAAAACTTCGAGAACCCCTTCGGCGAAAATAAGGCCGTTTTTTTCTGTTTGAGCCTGAATTATGCTGAAGATCAGTTCCGATTTCGGCATTCCGCTTGCGCCTTCAACGCTAAGCGAATGCGCTATATCTATCAACTCGTGAATGTTCTTTTCCTTCAATTCTGAAATGTTCATATATCCTTCTCCTTTACCTTAATCTGGCTTCTATCTCTTTGATAAGTTCATTCCTGCCCTGGCCTGTTACCGCTGAAAAGAAAAGCGGCATTTTGCCGTCAGCGCCCTTAAAATCCTTTGTATTCTCCATCCACATGCTATGAAGATGCGCTCTGGTCACTTTATCTGTTTTGGTTGCAACGATTACAACTGGAACATTGTAGCTGTCGAACCAATTTTTCATCTCAATGTCTGATGCGAAAGATTTATGCCTTCCGTCGACAATCAGCACGGCAAGTTTTATGTTTTCTCTGTCCGTCAGATAATTATCAACCAGCTTTTTCCAGGTCTCCCGCTGGCTCTTCGATACCTTTGCATAGCCATAACCTGGAAAATCAACCATATATAGCTTGTTATCAATTTTGAAAAAATTCAGTGCTCTTGTTTTTCCTGGCTGCTTGCTTACCTGAGCGGCCTTATGAGAGCCAAGCAGCGTATTAATTAGGCTTGATTTTCCAACATTGGAGCGGCCGACAAAAATAATCTCCGGAAGGCCGTCCTTCGGCAAATCCTTGACTTTGTAAACGCTCCCCCAGAACTGATAGTTTCTGAAGCTCGACATATCAGGCTATATCTTATCCATAAAAAAGCAAGCTTTTTCGTTGATCAAAATCAGACGGGATTGTCTATAGCGGATATCGGTCGTTCAGTGAGCTATACCGTCGTCCGCTCTTGTCTCTTTTTTCTTCAGCTTTTCAACATCCTGAATTGGCACGGGTTTAGTCTCGAGAGCCTTCTCAATCACTTCCCCCACATTATCTACGAGATGAATGTTGATGTCTTTTCTGATCTCCGGCGGAATATCCTCTATATTTTTTTCGTTTTCTGCCGGAATGATTATCTCCGTTATACCTGCGCGGTGTGCGGCAAGAACCTTTTCCTTAAGCCCTCCAATGGGGAGAACCTTGCCTCTTAGCGTTATTTCACCCGTCATCGCAATCTCGTTGCGCACGGGGATTTTCGTGAAAGCTGAAACGAGCGCGGTTGCCATCGTTATTCCAGCAGACGGGCCATCTTTCGGTATCGCCCCCTCGGGAACATGGATATGTATGTCTGTTTTTTTGAAGATATCGCTCGGGATTCCGTACTCGATGGATTTTGACCGGACGTATGTCAAAGCCGCCTGAGCTGACTCCTGCATAACGTCGCCCAACTGCCCTGTAAGCTTCAGTTCCCCTTTTCCGGGCATTAGCATACATTCCGTAGAGAGAAGCTCCCCTCCCATTTCCGTCCAGGCGATGCCCATCACCAACCCGACTTCGGCTTTGTGTTCTTTTTCTAATTTGCGGTACTTCGGAATTCCGAGGTATTCCTCGACCTTGTTTTCCGTGATTTTAACGCCGTCCTTGATGGATTTCGTAATAAACTGCCGCGCCAGTTTCCGGCAGATGGATGCGATGGAACGTTCAAGGTTCCTTACCCCGGCTTCACGGGTATATTTTTCAATGATGTACTTGATGGTATCCGGCGTGAAAGAGATTTTTTTCTTGCCGAGCCCGTGTTCTTTCAATTGCTTTTTAATGAGGAATTGCTCGGCAATCTGTATTTTTTCGATCTCAGTATATCCGGGAAGGTTTATCACCTCCATTCTGTCTAGTAGCGCCCTGGGAATGGGGTGGGGGACGTTTGCGGTTGTTATAAACATCACTTCAGAAAGGTCGAATTCGGCATCGAGATAATGATCGAGGAACGAATGGTTCTGCTCCGGGTCAAGGACTTCAAGAAGGGCAGCCGACGGGTCTCCCCGGAAATCGGTGCTCATTTTGTCCACTTCATCCAGCAGGAAAACAGGATTCATCGTTCCAGCTCTTTTTATCATTTGTATAATTCTGCCCGGAAACGCTCCGATATATGTTCTGCGGTGTCCCCTGATCTCCGCCTCATCCCGGACGCCACCCAGAGAAAGTCGGACGAATTTTCTTCCGGTGGAACGGGCGATTGAACTTGCGAGCGAGGTCTTGCCGACACCCGGAGGACCGACGAAACAAAGGATCGAACCTTTCTGTTTTTTGACCAGCTGCCTCACTGCCAGGAACTCGAGAATACGTTCCTTGGGTTTCTCGAGCCCGTAATGGTCGGTATTTAAAATTTCTTCCGCCTTTTTAAGGTCCCTTTTTTCCCTCGAACGCTTGTTCCACGGCATAAAAATGAGCCAGTCGAGGTAATTTCTGGATACGGTGGCTTCCGCGGACATCGGCGGCATTGCTTCGAGCTTGTCGAGTTCCTGAATCGCCTTCTCTTTTACTTTATCGGGCATTCCGCTTTTATCCATGCTCTGGCGTAGCTGCTCGATCTCATCAACCTTCTCCTTGCTCTTGCCTAGTTCCTTCTGTATTGCCCTGATTTTTTCGTTCAGGTAATATTCCTTCTGGGCTTTCTCCATCTGTTTCTTGACTTCGTCATTGATCTTCTCATCGAGCAGAATTTTTTCTATCTCTATGTCGAGGATGTTGTTCAGTTTGGTCAATCTCAGGCGCGGATTGATGGTTTCGAGCAGTTCCTGTTTTTGCTTGATGTCGATGTTCAAGTGAGATGAGATGGAATCGGCAAGTTTGTCGGCATCGGTTTCCTTCATGGAAGCGACGAGGACATCAGAATTTATATTCTGGCTGATCTTGAGGTATTGTTCGAGCTTCTCGATGATTTCGCGGATAAGGGCCGGCGGAACCTCCGACAGCTCTGGTTTGGATTTCAGGACTTCCGCTATGACTTCGAAGTACGGTTTGGCGTTATCATTAAAATCTATGATTCGCGCCCTGTAGAGACCCTCGACGAGCACTTTCACATTGCCGTTAGGCATCTTCAGGCTTTGCACAATCTTAGCGATCACGCCCACGAGGAAGATGTCTTCTTTCGTCGGTTCGTTGATCAAGGCGTCTTTCTGAGCGCTTAAGAAAATCTTTTTCTCATTTTTTAAAGCATATTCCAGGGCTAATATGGATTTATCCCTTCCAACGAAAAACGGGACCATCATCGTCGGGAAAACGACCAGGTCCCTCATCGGCAGCATGGGCAAAGTTTCATATACTTCTTTATTTTCTTTCATTTTATGCCTTTTAAATTACTTATATCATGAATGAAACGGGAATCAAACAGGCTAAACGGCCTTCTTCTCTCTCATCATTATCCCGTCTTTCAGTTTATTAACTACGTCTTCGTCAATAATACATTCCTTGACGTCTTTTTCCGAAGGGAGTCTATACATCAGATCGAGCATAAAATCTTCCATTATAGCTCGAAGACCCCGCGCCCCTATTTTTCTTTCCAGGGCGAGGTCGGCGATCCTGTCCATTGCATCGTCTGTGAAAATAAGATTGACCCCCTCGAACTCGAAGAGTTTCTGATACTGCTTGACAAGTGCATTCTTCGGTTTGGCAAGGATCGTCAGAAGCGCCTCTTTGCTGAGGTTGTGCATCGTCGCGGTGATCGGAAGCCTTCCTACAAACTCCGGGATCAAGCCGTATTTGATAAGGTCCTGCGGTTCGACCATCGAAAGAATTTCATCGTCCGTCAGTTTTTTCGCGTCTTCTTTCGCTGTGTGAAAACCGAGGGTACGGGCGCCGAGCCTGCGGCGGATGATTTTTTCCAGGCCGACGAAGGCACCGCCGACGAGAAAGAGTATATTAGTAGTATCTATTTGATAAAATTCCTGATGCGGATGTTTGCGCCCACCCTGAGGCGGCACATTTGCGACGGTCCCCTCAAGGATTTTTAAAAGCGCCTGCTGTACTCCCTCGCCCGAGACATCTCTTGTTATCGAGGGGTTCTCATCTTTTTTGCTTATCTTATCCACTTCATCTATGTAAATAATCCCTTTTTCAGTTTTATCAAGGTCATATCCGGAAGCCTGGAACAGTTTTAATACGATGTTCTCCACATCTTCTCCGACATATCCGGCTTCGGTCAAAGTCGTTGCGTCCACCATGGCAAACGGAACGCTGAGACACTTAGCGAGCGACCGGGCGATCAAGGTCTTTCCGGTTCCGGTAGGACCAAGAAGCAGGATGTTACTCTTGTTCAGCTCGACATCGTCCCGTTTTTCATTGTAGAAATCCACGCGTTTATAGTGGTTGTAAACGGCAACAGCGATTTTCCTCTTCGCATCCTCCTGTCCGATGACATACTGGTCAAGAAAGGTCTTGATTTCTGCAGGTTTCGGAATTCCGAGCCTTGCTTTCGACTTTTCCTGGATCCTCTCCTCGGTGATGATTTCGTTGCAGATCTCTACGCATTCGTCGCAGATATAGACATTCGGACCGGCTATAAGCTTTTTTACTTCTTTCTGGCTCTTATTACAAAAGGAGCATTTCAGACTTTTAAAAGCTTCTGTTCCTTTCGCCATCATTAACCTCTAAGGTTTTAAAATCTCTTTTCAGCGGCTGACGATGATTTCATCTATCAATCCGTAATTCTTTGCAGCCTCGGCCGTAAGTATGAGCTGCCGGTCGGTGTCCACTTCGATTTGCCCGATGGGTTGGCCAGTGTTTTCTGACAGTATCTTGGCTAGCTCCGCCCGTAAACGTAAAAGCTCTCTCGCTTGTATGTCAATATCCGTCGCTTGTCCGTTTAGTTTTCCGGCGGGTTGATACAGAGAGAAACGTGAATGAGGAAGAGCGAATCTTTTCCCCTTTGTCCCTGCGCTGACCAGGAGCGCAGCGATTTCTCCCGCTTCGCCGTAACACAGAGTGCGGATCGCAGGTTTAACCAGATTCATCGCATCGAAAACCGCCAAGCCGGAGGAAACCTCTCCTCCGGGGCTGTTTATATAGACTGCAATCTCTTTCTCCGGGTCTTCCGCTTCAAGGTAGAGCAATTGGGCGACGGCAAGGTTCGCCAGATGAGGGCCAATCTCCTCGCCGATCATTACTATGCGGTCTTTCAAGAGGCGAGAAAAAATATCATATGAACGTTCGCCACGCCCGTCTTTTTCAACTACAATCGGCACCAGGTTCATCAGTTTCATCCAATTTTAATATGGTTTATTTCAAACAGAAAATCAACTGTTTTACCAAAAAGTATATCGAATTTAATCGCTCTGATTTCGCCTGATTTTTCGAGATGCTCGCGAAATTTAGCGACATTCTGTTTGCTCTCTTCGGCAATCTTCTTTATCTTTTCTTCAACTTCGGTGTCCGGTACTGTGATATTCGCCTTCTCGGCAATCTTGCTCAGCAGGATTCCCCTTGCCACGGCCTTTTCCGCGTCCGGTCTGACTTTCTCCCGCATTTTCTCCCAATCAATTTTATCGAGAGGAAGCTGTAACCCGGAGTTCATTGATTGCACGACAGCGTTATACAGCATGGACTTCACCTCATCCTCGATCATAGCGCGAGGCACTTCGAAAGGATTTTTTTCGCGCAGCTGATGGAACATCTCATCCGCCGTTTTGGAGCGTTCTTCACGCAATTTTATCTGCTCGAGAGAGGTCTGAAGCTCGCTCTTTAGCTTGTCAAGGCTTTCGAAATCACCCAGGCTCTTGGCAAAATCGTCATTTACGTCGGGAAGTTTAATGAACCTGATGTCGTCCACCTTAAGCTTGAAACTGATGTTTTTATCCTGAAGATTTTTGCCGAGCCGGTCGGTTTCAATCTTGACCTCGAACGTTTTTTCTTCTCCTTTTTTCAAACCGATCAGTTTCTTGTCGAAATTAGAATGATCCTTTTTGTCTGCCGGGATGAGGTATCTCATATTTTTTATATTGTGTGTATGATCGTGCTCGGGTTCGTCGACATAATCATAATTGCCGTTAAGGATGACTTCATCGCCTTTGTCGATTCCCCTGTCTTCCACCGGAAGTGACTCCGCCGCGCTGAGCCTCAGCCGCTCCAGCTCCCCATCTATATCCTCGCTTTTAATCTTTATTTTTTTCGGGGAAAGTTTTAATGAATCATATCCCTGTATCTCGAATTTTGGTTCCACCTCATATTCGATAATAAATGTCAGCTGGCCGCCGAGCTGATAATCCGCTTTCTTCAAAGCGGGAGAAGCTATCGGTTGAACATCAGAGTCTTTGAAATACTTCTCCACCTCTATATTTACAACCTTTTCGATGAGGTTGTCCTCTATCTCTTTCTTGAAGCGCCCTTTGACTATGTCCAGAGGGATTTTTCCTTTTCGGAAACCATCCAGTTTAATGGAATTAGAAAAATCTGCGATAATATTCTTTTCTTCCTGCCGGGTGTCCTCAATTGGAACGATAAAAGACGATTCACGGAGCACCTGGCTCAATTCTTTTGTCTCTATCTTCGATGCCATGTTATCTGCCATAATATGTCATACACTCCTGTCAGTGGTTTTATTCGTAATCGGATTGCGAGGTCAAGATCAACCTCGAAACAGTTGATTCCGAAAAAAGATATTATATGTTATTCGGATTATCATTCAATATTAAAAATCAAGCTCCTGTTAAAAATGTAGTTGTCAATTTTATCAAAACTGAGTTAATAATGACATTGTTAGCGTTACGTTTTCACCATAGTCGGTAATTGTACAACCCTGCCATTGACGAAAACTTGGCATTCATATCCATCGGCGATCATCGGGTAAATCCGTGCGCAGAATCTAAGGCAAGGGAGAGGCAGGCGGTGTTCTCACAGGCAGATGTCGAAATCTTTTGTCTCCTCGCTTTTTTTCATTTCTTTCGAGGATAGTTTCATACTCAGTTCCTTTTTAATATCTACTATCTCTTCCGAAGACAGCCTGCTGCTTCTGATTAAGGCGACGATTATATTCGTGTTCGAGCCGTAATCCGCTTTATCAAGAAGCCCGCGCAATTCTTCCTCGATACACTGGCTCTTTGCAGCGATGGGGAAATAATGATAGCTTCGCCCCTGATTTGTAAAACCGATCATTTTTTTTGTCATTAGCCGGTTTAATAATGTTTTTACAGTCTTCGGATTCCATCCGGTGTCAGGAACTACTGCTTCGATGATCTGTCTTGCCGTGGCTGACGGTTTTTCCCATATTATCTTCATCACAAGCCATTCAGCATCAGAAATTTTAGATTTTGCGGGCATTTAAAGAACCTCTTTATCAAAAGGATTACACTTGTAATCCACAATAGATTACAATTGTAATCCATATATACTGATATGTCAAGTGTTTTTTCTGATAACATTTAGGAATCTAAAAAAGGATCTTAAGAATAGCATAAATCCCTTTTCAGTTTTATCTTGAGAGAAAATTCTCTGATGATGAGAGAATAAGTGTTTAGGTTGAAGAAGAGAGTTAACTAACCCTTGCCCTCGTCGCGCTTCAAGTATTCGACGTTAAGCTCTTCGAATTTCTTTACCTGTTCCTGGTTCTTCTCGGTAAGGATGTAGTTGCCCATCACGAGCGCATCAATACCAGTGCGCATGTAGCAGGAATAACCGTCCTCCGGCGTGCAGACAATCGGTTCACCGCGAACGTTGAAAGATGTGTTCAGCAGAACGGGGACGCTGGCTTTTTGCTTAAACGCTTCGAGCAGCAGGTAGTATTTCTTGTTCGTTTTTTTATCAACCGTCTGAAGCCTTGCGCTTCCATCAATATGGGTGATTGCGGGAAGGAGTTCCCGTTTGTCCGGATGAACCGGCGGAATCAGGAGCATATATGGGGCATCAATCTTTATATCGAAATACTTCGAAGCCTCTTCCTTGATTACTGACGGGGCGAAGGGACGGAATTTTTCACGGAATTTAACTTTGCTGTTGATAATCTCTTTCATATTCGGATTTTTCGGATTCGCGAGGATCGAGCGGCATCCGAGGGCACGCGGACCGAATTCCATCCTTCCCTGGAACCAGCCCACAACCTTGTCCTTTGCGAGCATATCGGCTGTGGTCTTGATCAGTTCATCTTCAGTTTTGTATTCTGTGAACTGGGCGTTGTACTTATCCAGCACCATTCGGATTTCTTCGTTTGAGTATTCCGGCCCGAGAAGCGCATGTTCCATCACGTACTTGCGCGGGTTGTTCAGGGTCATATGATAGAAAGCATAAGCCGCCCCGACGGCGCATCCGCTGTCGCCGGCCGCCGGCTGGATGAAGATATCCTTAAAACCCGTTTTTTCCATTATCCGCCAGTTGGCGACGCTGTTTAGCCCGACGCCTCCCGCAATCGAGAGGTTATCGCATTTATATTCTTTATGCAGGCTGCCTGCCATTTTTACTATTATGTCTTCGACGACCTTTTGGCCCGATGCAGCGATATCCGTGTAAAACTGATCCAGCTCTCCACCGCGGCGTTTTTTCCGTCCGAAATGTTTTTCGAACCTCGAATTGATGGATTCATCATAAGAATAATGGAACGAGAAATATTTCATATTCAGCCTGAAGCTGCCGTCTTCCTTGACATCAACCAGCTCAAGGAATTTATCCAAATATTTTGGCTCACCGTAAGGCGCGAGACCCATTACTTTCCATTCCGCGTCGTTTACGCGGAATCCGAGATATGATGTGATCGCGCTGTAGAGAAGGCCGAGCGAGTGGGGGAACCTGATTTCCTTGTCTATTGTTATGTGATTGTCTTTGCCGAAACCGGCTGTCGTCGTCGCCCATTCTCCCACGCCGTCCTCAGTGAGGATGACGGCTTCTTTGAAAGGCGAGACGAAGAATGCTGCGGAGGCATGTGAAAGATGATGGTCGCTGAAATAGATTTTAGCCGGTTCAATGCCAAGTTCCTTCGCGATCTGTTTTTTCATATTCAAACGGGTTTTCAGCCATAGCGGAATGGCGCGGCCGAAAGCGCCGAAGGACCGGGGCCATTGAAAGATATAGTTTTCAAGTATCCTGTTAAATTTTACGAACGGTTTTTCGTAGAATACGACATAGTCGAGGTCGTCCGCGATTATCCCTGCCTGTTTGAGGCAGTAATGTATGGATAAATGGGGAAAACCGCTGTGATGTTTGTCTCTGTTAAAACGCTCCTCTTCCGCCGCGGCGATCAGTTCGCCGTCTCTAATGATGCAGGCGGCCGCGTCATGGTAGTAACAAGATATGCCTAAAATGTATTGTGCCATTATTCCTTTTTTCCCACGATTATGTAATAACCACCGGTCTTACGAAGCGATATGGCCCACTTCAACTGCTTCATTATGTGAGCGAAACTGGAATTCCTCCAGCCCTTCACCTCGGACTGTTTGAATATTTTTTTAGCGTCAGCTTCCTTCCTGAACAGTTCAACAGGCGGAAGCGAATTTACGTATTTTACCCCGTTTTTCCTGTACCATCCTATAAGCTCGTCAATGCTGTGCGCCGATTCATGCGGATGCTGGTATTGATCCTGGTACCATGTATCCTGTTTTTCCGTGTCTTTTTCATCCTTTACCAGCATCTCCTGGATGGCATCCCGCTTTTTCTCGATATCGTGACGATGCCGCCAGTTAACCCAGGTGCGTTTCAGGCGCAGCCTGAGACGGCCGTATTTGTTGTAAAGGCCGATAACGATTAATGTCCCGGGCTTGGCGAATTGCATTATATTCTGGAATCCGAGATAGGGATTATTCGTGTGATGCAGAACGCCGTTGCAGAAAATATAATCGAATTTCTCGCCGGTATCCTTCAGGATGAGAAGGTCTGCGATTCTGAAATCGGCATTCTTCAGCTTCAGTTTATTTTTCAGCTCGTCAGCCTTGGAGATGGATTTCTCAGAGAAATCTAGGCCGACGATCTTGCGGTTTTTAACGCTCAGAAGACATACAAGCTGACCAGTTCCGCATCCCGCGTCGAGGATAGATTTGCCATAGGGAATCTGGTCGTCGAGCAGCTTCGAATAGATGTTTGCGTTCCGGTAAAGGTCGTCTTCCGTTGCGAACTTATTGATATCGTAACCCGGAAAAGGGTATTCATTGTAAAATTCCGAAACAATATGGCCGATCTTGGCATCATCAGCAGACTGTGTCATAGAATCCACCTGTAATTGTCAATAAGGCAATTTCATGCCTTCAAGAGATGTGTCCAGTTTCTTCTTCGGCTCCCAGTATGATACGGCTTTCTTGTTCAATCGAAGTTTCAACGGGTCGCGGATTCTCAGGATATTGAAAAGGGGCACGATCAGGAAAAAGATGATGAACATCAGAAGCCAGGTCTGAGCTCTAGCTATTTTATGCGCAAAGTTCTTCCATGCGCGGAAGATTTTCGATATCGTTTTCATCTATTCAGCCTAAAAAAGTGCGTAAATGAAAGGCGCTATACTTGAGCCTTCAAAGAAAATTATAATCGAGCCAACGGCTATTAGTAGAATGATCAACGGGATCAACCACCATTTTTTCTCTTTCTTCAAAAACGCTACATAATCCTTGATTACTCCCATAAGTTAACCTCCGAAGGCGTATTATAGATTATGGGATGCGCCTGTCAATGATGCAGAAAATTTAAAACCGCTCTCTTCATAGATTTTAAATTACTAATTTTCAAGGAAGCTTGTTTCTATTGTTACGTATTATGATCGATGACGAATTGTTTATCTGAATTTTGAGAGGACAATGCATTTTTCAGTTCTTTATCAGCAGATGGGGGATTTTTTCAATCACATTGTTCATTTTCATTTTAGTCTCGGCAGAAATCGGGGAATATTCCGCCCGACAGGGTTTCTGGTTGTCAGAAGTATGCTGACTGAAGCTGATTCCGCCCGGTAAGACTTTATCTTTGAGCAGTAGGTGAAAGAAAACTCTGTTGCTTAGCATAATGATTAAATGTTCCCCGATCATGTTCATCTTGAGAGTATTGAGTTTGTTCTGACGCAGTGGGATATAATGTTCGAATAAAACGGTC
>Ga0315273_10002101_pt1 | contig 23259 bp, 15 predicted proteins | sample YL17G02_0_MG_FD_205753 | JGI IMG/M metagenome (GOLD analysis project Ga0315273, IMG submission 205753) | Sediment microbial communities from Yellowstone Lake, YNP, Wyoming, USA - YL17G02_0 | ecosystem: Environmental > Aquatic > Freshwater > Lake > Sediment | place: USA: Wyoming | collected...
GGCCATAAGGTCTCACAGCTTCGATTAATGAATTGAACATATCGATATGTCCGCATCCCTTACAAAATGAAGGGGGCCTCATTTTAACCAGTAACGGAACCTCCTCACCATAACTGACCGGTAAGCCAAGGGCCTTTGCAACAATAGCCGGGTTTAGTTCCCCATCGCGTGGCACCGTTCCATCAAGTCTTCCATAAATTCTTATACCATTATCAAGAATCCCCCTTAAGGCTTCTTCAACAATTGGGGCACCCTCCTCAAGAATGAGCACTTCTTTGCACCTGCTGGTTATATCTTTAATAAGGTTATTTGGAAAAGGATATGCCGCGATCTTCAATACAGGAAATTCATCGACAGAGTTTCCAATATTCTCCAACAGATAGTTATAAGCTAATCCACAGGCAATAATTCCCAGATCTCTATTTCTGCCATCTTTAAAAGAGTTGTATTTCGAAATTATGTTGTCATATCTCAATGATTCATAAGATGATAGCAAAGCTTTATACTTTTCCTTTGCAATAGATGGAAGAAGAACAAACTGAAGAGGATCGGAAGGCAGGGTAAGCTTTTTTTCCGGAAGGACTTTTTTTAACTGAACGCTTGCCCTCGAATGTGCCAGACGGGTAGTAATCCGGAAAAGAACGGGAAGCCTGTATTTTTCTGAAGTTTCAAAAGCGTCAAAAATCATTTCATACGCCTCCTGCTGGTTCGAAGGTTCAAAGCAGGGTACAAAAGCAAACTTCCCATAAAACCTTGAATCCTGTTCGTTCTGAGAAGAATGCATTGAGGGATCATCAGCCGATACCACAATTAAGCCACCATTTACTCCTGTCATGGCAGAATTAATGAAACCGTCGGCAGCTACATTCAGTCCAACATGTTTCATTGCCACCATAGCCCTTTTACCAGCGTAAGACATGCCTAGAGCAGTCTCCATGGCAGTCTTTTCATTTGAGGACCACTCTCTGTGAATGTTACGGGCAGCAGCATCTTTGGAAGATTGTATATACTCCATTATCTCGGTTGAGGGAGTTCCCGGATAAGCATACATACCGCTTAATCCAGCATCCAATGCAGCCTGAGCTATCGCTTCATCGCCCAGTAATAGTAGTCTTTTCATCTATGGTTTTAAGAATTATCAATTAGAATAATGTGGTTGAGTTATCAGGTTATTTGGTTAAATATAAAAATTGTCATTAAATCTACCAAACTGCTACCAATTGTCAGGCAATATTCCTGAATTTATAATAAACACTTGTAAATTCAGAACTCTTCATGAATCAAATAGATTCATCCTTAAAGAAATAGTTAAAATTTAAACCAAATATCTTAACGAACTAATTCTACTGTTTGAATTATAACAGGCCCCAATAAACCAGATTCTATTAAAGGAACTTTAGCCCATGGTAACCGATCTAAGCCAGTAATATTAGTACTTGTGTATTTCTCACCGGTAATCCCATCTCCTGTTAAGCGATTCGACCAGGTATTGGCAACTTCAATAGTTAGTATGTTCTCGCCGTTTTTAATAAATTTGGTGATGTCATACTTAAATGGTTTAGCCCATGCAATTCCCAGTGAACCGCCATTGAGCCATAACTCAGCCACTTTCGACAAGTTACCCAGGTCTATAAATATCCTTTGATCTTTTGACAATGCAGAATTATTTTCATAATTAAACGATTTATGATATGTACCTATACCTGAATAATATTTGATACCTGCATTTTTATCGTTAGTCCAAGATACTAATCCAGAAAATACAACAGAATCCGGAGCGCCCCATCCTTTAGAGAAAGAGACTTTCCACGCACCATCAATAACCTGAACTTTGTGCATATTTTCAACCAGTTTTGATTCTGAATTGTTTTTTAGCTCAAATATGCCTTCGTTCAAAAATAGAATTCCATCCTGGGTGAACTCCATAAGGGGCGGATTTTGACCCGAAACAGAAACATTTGTATAATGGGCATAAGAAACTCCTTTGCGAAATACCACAAAATAAGATCCAAAAGGAGCCAAAGTAATTGGTATTTTTATTGATTTATCGTCTTGATTATAAACCAGAACGGGAACAACCTCTCCTGTCATAGGATTCCAGATTTCGGGAACTTTTGATTGCTGGCGGAAACCACATTCTCTGGAAACCCATTGATTGGTAGTATTTCTGATAAAATAAAAATCCATATCGAGTTTTTGATAATGAATAAAATCTAACAGGAATGAATCTTTATCTGAATAATTTAAGTCGGGAGACACATCAAGAGCTTTAAGCATATCTAAAGACTTTAAACCCGAGTAAATTTTACCCGCTTTATTAATCGCAATTTTTGATGGATCAGTAACATTTATCCATAATTGAATCATCAACTTTTCACCTATTTCACCTTTATCCGGTTTATTTTTTAGTTCAGCAACCTTTTTCGGCCTGACACCAACAATAATAGCACCTTGTTTTGCTAATTCATTGAGTCTGGTTAATACATCAGGATTTATATCACCTTCACTTTCTAATGACAACATGCTGAAGATAGCCCCATTAGACAAGACTAATTTCCCATTTTTTACCGTCAGGTTATTTAGAAGGATTTCTGTATTTACTATTTCATAATCATAGCCTGGACCAACAATAAAGTGGGTGTTTTTTGCAGTGGCCGCATTTGGTATTCTATCACCATAATAATAAAGCACATCTGATACAAATTTTGCTTCCTGAAAAATAAATGAAACGCGGGATATATAATCAACAAATGGTTTAATTTTTGGCCACCATACCCGTTTATCATTAAAATGGGTACCAGCATGATATACAATACCAGGGAAACCTGAACCAGTAGGATTATGACTAAAACCATGAAATACCACCCGGTTCATTCCTTCGCAAAAAGCCCGGTCTCCAATAGGCTTTATATCAAAAGGTCCCTCTTGCCAATGTTGAAAGGATGTAAATGACTCTTCTTCTACAATGCCCCGGTCATAGATATGAGAAGCTGCTGCAACTTCCTTTACTACTCTTAAAATATCAATACTATCTTTGCCATTACTATCCATATAATATCTGGAATGGTTAATCCAAAACTCACCGCGAGGTATATCCAAAGCGCCAAGCGCCTTTAAGGGTTCCGCTGGTCCGTTATAGAGAGGATATCCGGGACCACCGGCTTCACAATTAATTTTCAATCCATATTGGTTACAAATTTCCTTTGATTTTTTGTACAGGTTATTGATCATTAGTTCAGATAACGTTTTTTTGAAATCTGCTTGAACTCTTTTTGTTGTCTCCTGATTGAATAGTTCCTGGTCAAAAAAAGAAGGAAGGAATTTATAAATGTCGTACCCGTTAACCTTCTTAAATTCTGAGGGTAAAGTGGAAGTCCAAACAAATCCCCTTGCTTCATAACTTGCCAGATAGAAACTTTTTAAGGCTGTTTCTCTGAAGTCTCCCAATACTGGTTTCAAACGATTTATGATATACATCAAATGGGTCCGAACGGAGGTAGAATCAAAATGGTCGATGGTCAAACCGGCAGAGTGAGGACTTGGAAGCACCAACTGTTGACCTGAATTAGAACAGACATACCGAAGGATTTCCCAGTCGCCGAAAGGGGGTGTCCAGATAAGCAAATCCTTTGTCGGATCAAAAAATCCGGAGACATTAATGATTTTAGTGGTATCAAGCATATTTTTATTCATATTAGCCGGGATGGCTAAAACCACTACTTCCTCATAATACACTGGCCTGCCATTAGCTTGAAATGGAATCATGGGTTTCCCGGTTCCACCTATTAATGAAGCTTTTGGAAATGAAATCGCCGGAAACGGGACAATTATTTTCTGTGCTTCCGACTCCCCTTTCACACGAATTTCCGAATAATAAAGTGACTTCCCAGCATTTTCAGGAAGTGTCCAGGTACCGCCTGCATTCCAGCTACTTGCCAAATTTAAACCCACTTCAAGGCCCAATTTGCCGGCTTCCTTAACCGCAAATTTTATTACTTTCAAAGACTCGTCGCTCAGAAAAGCAGGACCCCCCGGAATCATTGTATCTTCCTTTGGGACCCCTATTTCAAATAGATCAAAGCCGCCTATTCCGGCATTTTTCATTTCCAAAAATTCTTGTTTCGCTCTTATTGTGTCTATATTTCCATTGAGACACCACCAGTAAACTTTAGGATGGGCATTAGCAGGTGGATTCTTGAAACCTCTTTTAAAATATTCATATGTTTTATCCTGGGCTGAGATTTGGTGATTCCCAGCCAAACTGAAGACAAAAACGAGAATAGTCAATAATTTATTCATACCTGCTTTATGTACTGATGGAACAATAATCGTTTGATTAAATATGGTAATTTAGAAAGGATCTCTTCAATACCGGGAGACAGTTTTTGATTCAATATTTAAATAGCGTCCAATTTTTTCAATGGTAGCAGCATGATGGCCAATTCCCAGGGCAAAATGATGCGTTGGCCCTTCATTAATCCAGTTTTTCAGGAATGTTTTGATATCGGGTTTGAAAAAGCCTCGTGTGTTAGTATTACCTGTCGGCGGGATGGGCCCCATCACCGATTCTCCTTCGGCAATAATGAATTTAAACTTTCCCTCATAAGTCGAATTAATGGACAGCATGGTAATGGGGCCTTCCTTGATTTTAAATTCCACACCTGCTCCACTACCCGGTTTACCATGATACTTTTTAAGGCTTCGTAGTACAGGTTTTCCCTCGGCAATCGAAATATTGTGAGGACCATCATGACCCACCAAAACAAAACCTTCATTAAAATCAACCGGATGGAACTCGGCAAAACTACCGCCAATGCCCAAACGGTCGAAAATAAGCAGAGCTATCAGAGTTTTTAGGTCCGATTCACCACACATTGGGACATGTTTAGCTGTCAGTAACGAATTTCCAACAATCAGGTTCGACATGACTTTCCTCAGCTCACTTTCCTCAGGCCCATCATAGTAATAGGCCAATCCATCAAGATAATTAGTTTTTATAAAAATTTCCAATGCTACACTTACTTTTGCGGCGATCCTCAAATCCTCTTCATTAAGTTTCATGGAAATAGGATCTGATAAAGGGTCGGGAGTATCAAAAAAATCGAGAATCTGTTTTTCAGCCTCTGCAATTTCATCTTCAGAAACATGCTCATAACTTTTCATCAATTGGTTGCCCTCACATTGGACAATATGGCATCCAAAAAACGAAGTCAGCATTGTTGCATCGGTGTGCATATCCAACATTGCATTGATCGGATGCCCCAAATGACCCAGATGTGCGTTTTTCAGGTCGCGTAATACTTTGGCAATCCGGCAATACTCATCGATTTGCTGGTCTACTTCGGCGTCATCGTCCAAAGTTCCGATGATCATTTCGGGTACCCTTTTACCCATACGGACCGCTACCCCTGCAAATTCCGGGAGAGAGCAAATATCGTCATTCATCAATTGCATGTAGGTTGAGGCTTTTGTATAATCCAATGCTTTCAAAGGTTGCAGAGCAACCAGAATAATGGGAATATTAATGGTCTTAATAATGATCCCGAAGGTCCCCGAAGTTGCATAAGTCAACATATCACAAAAGAGAAGGTCGAGATTCGCACTTTCTATTTTTTTTACAACTTCATAGGCCTTTAGCGGAGAATCAATCATTCCAAAATCAATCAGCTCTGTCCTGCTATCATGAAATTTACGGATGAACTTCTCCTGCTTTTGCATCAATTCCTCATATAGTCCGGGAAATTGCTCCCAGTACTTATCATATCCCACACCAAATACCCCAATCCTGACCAATAAGGATTCTTTTGTTCCGGCATAATTATAATCTTCTTTAGAAATCATATTAACAATATTTTAATTTGCACTTTAAGCCCTAACTTATCGGGGAAAAAACAGATCACTAAACAGTAGCTGTCCGCATACTTTTCAACTCTATCCGGGGAATGAACCAAAGAAAGATAACAAAAGCAACAGGATACATGACACCAGCATACCACCAGAATGAGTTATACGAATAATTCGAAACAATATAACCGATGAAAGGATTCAGTACCAGTGCAGATACTGCACCTGCCGAACCAGATAAACCAACGACAGTTGAAGTCAGCCGCTTCCCAAACAGATCACTGATTGAAGTAATATAGTTAGTGATCCACAAGCCGTGAGCAAAAAAAGCCAGTGTCATCAAAACAAGGATTAAGACATAAGAATGTATAAAACCCACAGAAACAACAGGAATTGTCAATGCAGCAGCTGTACCCATCACAAGTTTTCTTGCAAGGTTGAGGTTTGATGTTTTATTTAAAACAATATCAGAAAACCATCCTCCCAAAACATTCCCAAGTCCTAATGCCAGAAAAGGAATCCACAAAATCCTTCCAATAACTTCCAGCGACAAAGAATGAGATTCGTTCAAATACTTTGGTATCCAGAACATATAAAAATAAAAGATCGGATCCAATATGAAACGGATTGCAACAAATACCATTACTTCTTTATTCCTAAGCAATGTCGGGAATCTTACTCTTTCCTTTTCGTTTTCAGGATTACTCATGGTTCCTTCTGTTGATGTCAGCGAAGATTGTTTTATTTCCTTCGTGAAAACCAGCCAAGCCATCAGCCAGATAAATCCAAACCCACCGGTAATGAGGAATACAGACCTCCATCCAACAGTTCCTAATAAGTACACACATAAAGGAGGAGCCACCACTGCTCCAATCGCCGAGCCACCAATCGCAATTCCGTTAGCCAGTGCGTGTTTGTTCTTTGGCACCCTTTCAATTACCGCTTTGATCGCACCCGGGAAACATCCTCCTTCACCGACACCTAATAAAAAACGGAATAGGCCAATATGAAAGACACTGGTGGAAATGCTGTGCAAAAGTGTTGCAAAAGACCAGAACCCAACTGAGAAAGCAAGTCCCAGACGGCTTCCGTAGCGGTCGATCAAAATGCCCCCCAGTGTAAACATAATGGCATAACTTACAAGGAAGCCTGCATTGATGAATCCATAATCAATATCTGAAATGCTCAGATCTTCTTTGATCTTTAATATGGAAACAGAAAGCACCTGGCGATCAAGAAAACTCAGAGAAGTTGCGAGTAGGAGCAAACCAATAATGACCCAATAAGTGTATCCTGTTTTCTGAATCATATAGTTAACATGCTAAGTAATGCTTCTGACAAATATACGGACTCTTTTCAGGAAGTCATAAGCTACATTCTGAGCTGATATCTGGTAATTTCCAGCCAAACTAGATACTACAAGGAGAAAAACCAACAATATATTGATATCCTGACTTTAAAGGGTGCTACAAAACATGAATCGATGTTTTCCACATTGAACATCGTTTTCAAGTTATACAAATGTTCTGAATCCATAAGAATTATTCTTGACTCTTATTAGTAATTCTGAGAATATCTAATATCAAACGACGTTAAAATATAGTTAAAAGTTTTACCGTTACACTCAATAATGTTTATTTTGCAGACACAATTCGATTTCACGAGATAAAAACATCGTTCTAATTGAACAGACTATTTTATACTTCCGCATTCTTCATCCTGTCTTTTCTCGCCGCAGATGGTCAGACAAATGAAAGGGAGAGATTCGTTCAGGTAAGCGGGATAATTACTGACGAGTCATATATACCTGTGCCGGGGGTAGCGGTTATCTCTAAAAAACTCCGCAGAGGAACCATAAGTGAAAGAACGGGTATCTATTCCATCACAAGCACACCGGGGGATACTATTTTTTTCAGAGCGTTAGGATTCAAAAGATATCATACAATAATACCGGTATCATATGAAGAAAGACATTGTAATGTTGATATTATCCTGGGTATTGATACGATTCCTATTGAAGAAATAACGATACTCCCATGGAAGAGTTACAATGATTTTCTTAAAGATATAACTAAAGAAAAGCCGGTTGATCCGATTATTGAGAATATGAATGATAACCTTGCTTCAATTTATGTAGCAATGTCAAATCAGACCGGGTTAAGGATTTCATCAGAAACAGGATACAAATACGCTATGCAGCAGAATTTCAGTGCCATGTCGACAAAGAACCAATTCCCGGTCAATAACCTTCTCAACCCATTTGCCTGGGCAAAATTCATTAAAGGGGTTCAGCATGGTTTATTTAAAAACCAGAAGTTCAACAAACCTGTTAACGCCAAGGTCAGAAAGAAGATCAAAAACCCTAAAAACAAATAATCAACAACTTTAAGTGATTCAAAAAGCCGGATCAGAGAGGGAGTTTTTAAAAGCAAATTCATTAACCGATTTCCTTGGCCTTCTTTTCTCATCCCTTTTTAGTAGTTCATGCGAAAGGGAAACGCTATCACCCATATAACCAACTGCCATCATTGCAACTGGTTCTATATCGTCGTTCAGTTTAAAATATTCTTTAACCTTTTTGACTGAAAAGCCACCCATCTGATGGACATAGACATCCATTGCCAATGCCTGAAGAAGAAGGTTAGCTACTGCCATACCTGTGTCGTGAAAAGCATATCTGTTTGGTTTGTCGTTTGAAGAGAATTTTGTCCGTGCCATACTGATAATAAGAGCATATGCATGTTTAGCCCACAGCTTATTCGAATCAACCAGGAATCCAAGATAATCATCAAAGACCTCTCTGTCCTGCTGAGTTGAATAGACAAAAATCCATGGTTGTTCGTTGTTATTTGACGGAGCATAGCCGGCAGCTTCCATCATTGCTTTAAGTTTATATTCTTCCACAGGAGCTGAAGAAAACGAGTAAGGGCTCCATCTTTCCCGAATAATCTCAAGAATTAATTCCTTCTTCATGATATCTCATATAAACATTTAGATTAACAAATCTGAATATGTAATGTTTCTGCTATAAAAGGGCGACCGGCCAATAAATTATAAAATGTTATTAATAGAGTTACAAAAATAATAATTTATAATTTCGCACTGTATGAGAAAATATGAAGGGAGACTTGTTGGAATTCTTGGTACCGTAATAATTCATCTTATTGCCGGAATAATATTCATGTCATTACAGATAAAAGCATTACATAGGGATTTATCGAATGAATTCGAAGTTGAATTTGCTCCTGTGGAGGAGTCGGAGATAAAGGAGAAGCTGATTAAATTACCTGCAACAACTATGGAAAGAGTTCTACAGGGGGACGAGGAGTTGCTAAATATTGCACGAAATCTCGCAAATAAGGCTGAACAGAAGATTGATCCTGCTGATTATATCGACAAGGTGAAGGAGGAGCTGATTAAAAGTGGGAAACTTAGAAGTGACAATTATATCGATGATCAGAAAAGACTGGATGAAATGAATGCTGATGAAAAACTTGCAGTTGAGAATGAGAATGTTGAAAAGAATGAAATTGATAAGCCGGAAGAATCGCAGGAAATGGCAGCAAATTATAAAGGTCCGACACGTATCTACTATGATCTGGCCGGAAGGACACACACATATCTCCCTATTCCTATCTACAAATGTCAGGGATCAGGCAAGGTTGTTCTGTTAATAGAGGTCAACCAGAAAGGAATTGTTGAAAAGGTGAAGATAATTGCGGGTGAAAGCACTACTTTCGATCCATGTCTTATTGAAACTTCAGTAACAACAGCTTTGATTTCGAGATTCAACTCGGATATTAATTCCCCAAAAGTACAGACAGGTACACTGTCGTATCATTTTGTTGCACAATAACGGCACAATGGCGTAATGGTGAAATAAAGTCTAAATCTGGCTTATAATTGGTTATAGCTTTGCCGTTGTGCCGTTGTGCCGTTGAGCCTTGGGCAAAGGATTCATCAAAATAACAGATTCCCTGAAGGATAATTAAATGGGAGGATTACATCAGGTGTATTACGATTTGATGTTCTGTCATTAACCAGGGGGCTGATTGTATGAGCTTTGAGGATTTCAGATGGGCAGGGTTTAAGCAAATTGAGAGCATCAGCTGATGTGGTTGAAAGGTCTAGCCATCCGGTTTCTGCAGATCTATAAAGAATTACAGGCATCCTTTTGGCAGAGTTGTGAATTTCAGCCATCAGGTCATTTGCATCAGTGGTAATTATAGAGAAAGTACTGAAAACCTCACCGGTATTATTTTCGATCCATTCATCGTACAATCCTGCAATTGATAATATCTCATTTTCAGAATGATAAATATACCATGGAATTTTTTCCTTCCCTACATGTTGCCATTCGAAAAAGCCCTTTACAGGGATAATGCATCTTTTTGATCTGAAAGATGAAGAAAACGAAGGTTTCTGTTCTATACTCTCAGACCTGGCATTAAATGTTTTATATCTTATAACATTTGCATCATTAATGCTTTTTGTCCAGGATGGAATCAATCCCCACTTTAAAAGTTGAATTTTGTCAGGTGCTCCGGAACAGATTGCTGCCATTTCAGGGAGGCCAAATGCATGATAATAGTAACTGGGCCGATATTTGTCAGGATCGATCAGGGTTGCTCCGTATCTGTTTTCAAGTTCCTCCTTAACAAGGTTTACATCTACTGAAAAACACATGATTACCTGTTTGAGTATTCAGTTAAGGTGGTATTTAAAGGAACAGGAAGTGAATAGTTAAAAAGATCATATTCCGGCCATGGTCTAATTTGTGATATTACCCTGTACATCATATTATTGATGTAGGAGTATATTTCAGGGCCATTCCAAGCACTTGTGTTAAACAAAACAACCCAGGAAATTCCATCAGATTGTCTTTTCATCATACCGGCGCTGCCAGGGAATGAACCTGTTCTCCACCATGTACCGTTATAAACTGTTGTCTTCCATCCCACTGGTGCAAAACCATTGTCGTTATCGGTCATAAACGTTATGCTATGATCACTCAGTATATCCGGTCTGGTTTTGAAACCATCAACAGCAAGCAACAATCGCATAAGATCGGGTGCAGTAGCCACCCAGGCTCCGGCACCACCAAGAGCTTTTATATCATTACCTCCATAACTTGGAGTTACCATTATACCTGTTCCATATATTGAGGGTTTCAGCAACACATCGGAAGGTTCGTAGTAAGTGGCCTCGAATGGAGCTTTCTCTGAAGGAAGGTTACCGGCAATTGTCATATCATAAATACCAAGAGGTTCCAGGATTGCGTGCCTGCAATAATCTTCATATGACATCCCTGATACTTTTTCAATTACCAGTCCAAGTATGCTGTATCCAAGGTTTGAGTATGAACGGCCAGTGCCGGGAGTATAATGGAGCTTCTTATCAAGGGCAAACCTCACAATTGTTTTAGTATCGACAGGAGGTTTTACCCCCATCTTTTCAGCAATTAAAATCGGCATAAACATTTGATCTCCATACCTTTGAGTCCAACCTGATTCGTGGCTTAAAAGATGTGCAATCGTGATACCATAAACTCTCTTGTCTTTTGGTTCGCTGAAATAGGGATCATTAAGAATTCCATCCTGTCCAAAAACTCTGTCGTTCAAAGATAATTTACCATCCTCCTGCAGTTTCATTATACCAACAGCCGTAACCAGTTTTGAAATACTTGCAATCCTGAATTGACTATATGGTTGAGTTTCAGCTGTTGATGCTGTATCGGCATATCCAAAACCTCTTGCAAAAATCAGTCTGCCATCTTTTGAGACAGCGACTGATGCTCCTGCGATAGACCACTTCCGCAAGAAAGAATTAATTGTCTTTTCAGCAGCAGCAAACTCCTTCCCTGAAGAGATGCTATTAGTGAGTCTCACATTGCGGGGCACAAGCTTATCAACAATGACAACGCTATTTTCTTTTGCACCGGGGTTGAAACTCACCAACGAGACCAGAAGGGTAATCAATAATATTTTTCTTTTTCGGCTCAACAGATAATCATTTTTTAAGAAGACAAAAATATGAAGTATTTTTTTCTCTCATGCAAGTATATAATAAATATTACAATAAAGAATTGAAAATCGAGTTTTTGAAAAATATAAATACTCTATTATTTGTTAAGCTATAAAAAAAAGAATCAAAAAATTACCTTTGCATCTATGTTGTCAATCAGTGTACGATTTATACGGATTCTTTTTGTGTTTTCAATACTTTGTTTGTCTGGCAGATTGTTTTCACAATCAACAGAAGTAACCAGGGAAGACTATGATACCACCAGTTATATCCCATTCTTTTTTGAAGATGCACTTGAATACAATCTGATGATAGCAGCTTCTAAAGGTTATACCTTGGGAATTAACCGACTTATTCTGAAAGGGGCTGATATATATTCTGAAACTGAAGAAGGCCTAACTCCTCTTATTTTTGCCGTTTCCAATAACCAGACAATAGCTGCAAAGATGCTTATAGATTATGGTTCAGATGTGAATAAGATGACTTCAGCATTTGAAACCCCACTTCTTATCGCTGTAAAAAATCAGAATGAAGAAATTGCGGAAGCCCTTATCAGAGCAGGAGCCGATATCGATTTCTCTGACAGATATGATGCCACCCCACTTCATTATGCATCAATTTATGGATATTTTCAACTTGTTGACTTGCTTCTGTATTATGAAGCATCAATTGATAACAAAACTGTGGAGGGTACAACACCTCTGATAGCATCAATATGGGCAGGATATGCAGATGTTGCGAATCTGTTAATTCAGAATGGTGCCAATTTGGAGGCAAGAGATAATGAAGGGTTTACTCCGTTCCTTTTGGCAGCATTTTACGGCGACACGCTGATGATGGATCTGCTATTTAAAAATGGAGTTGATATTTATGCTACAAACAAATCCAATCACAATGCATTAACTCTCTCAATATTAGCCGGACAGAGTAATGTCACAATATTTCTTTTAAAAATTGGAGACAAATGGACAAACTCAGGGAGAGATGCTGTAGATCCATATAGTGTTGCATCGAAGTACCGGAGAAAAGACATTATCAGTATCCTAGAAAAAAATAATGTCCCAGGGAAACTAAAGAAGGAGATAGACCAGGTTGCTATAACTGTCTCCTCAAGGGTCAGCCTTCATGATCTATATACAGGAGTCAGCCTGGCATTTAAAGAACCATATCTGGATTTTGGCATTATTGCAGGTTACGATATGAAGTTATGGTACACTCGAGTTCTTGTGAAAAATTCTGAGAATGTATACTATCAATATATGGATAAGGGATCGGTTGCTTATGCCGGATTATTTAAAAATTTTGCACTTACCGATAACACTAATAAAGGCAATTTTGAGTTTTCAACTTCGCTATCAGCAGGTTATGCTTTTGGAAATAAACTGAAAGGAACTTCTATTACTCCTGACAATAAATTTATGGTTATTCCTGCCATCTCATTTAAATGGACAAAAAAGTATCTTTCATTATCAATGGGTATGGAATATATGAAAACTGAATATTATCATGTTGGCCCGGTCTGGCTCAGAGTTGGTTGTTCGTATAACTATTTTTTCGATAATGTAAGAACAACAGGTAAAACAATAAAGTGGTATTAAGACAGGAAACAGGCAACAGGCAACAGGCAAAATGTTAAAACGATGAAGTGGTAATAGCCGGATGACAAAAATTAAAAAAATATTGTTCCTCATTATTTTGGTTATTTCCTTCTCCTGTGAGGAACAGGGTCTTATCGTAAAATGTACGGATTGCACTCCAGATGAACCGGTCAGGACAGAACTTGAAATTAAGCTTGAATTCAACTCTTATTCAGTACCAGTAGTACAAATATATGATGGCAATCTTGATGATAGTATTCTGCTAGTAACTTATAAAGCATATTCCTCACCTTTTATGTACGATGTACCAATTAATAAAAAATATACTGCTACTGCTACTTATTACAAATCAGACATTAAGTATGTTGCAGTTGATTCTGCAACCCCCAGGGTGAAATATGATAAGAACCAATGCGACGATCCTTGTTATTTTGTATATGACAGGGTTGTTGATCTCAGGTTGAAATATACAAAATAAAGTAATTAGGGATTATGGATTAGGCAATCATCAGGCTAAAAGGTAGTTACTGTGAAAAACCATCAGAATATCTTAAGATCCTGCATATTTAAATAGTGGATTCTCTTTAAGTGCTTTTTCCTTTATCATCTGCACCTCATCATTCTTTAAAGGTTCCAAACTATCTGAAACATTGAGTGCTATTTTGAAAAGAGCTGGTTCACCGGGAGTAAGCGCTGCAGTAACCGGATGGGATAATGTGAAACGAAGTCCCATTCTTATCTCTTCAGGAGAGGTTAGCGGTTCATACCAACATTTGGAATATTTTGGGTTTTCGGCGCCCTTTGGCCATGGACCTTTAGCCATTGCTTTAAGTGCCAGGATGCCCATTTTCTTCTGCTGAGCGCGGTCAAGAACCTGCGGTCCAAAATTCCCGGCATGCCAGGTTACATAATTTACCGGAAATAAGATGGTATCAAAATCAAAGCGATCCATCATTGCCAAAGCAGCTTCAACGGAATGTGCCGAAAATCCTATGAAACGGATCTTCCCTTCCTTCCTGGCTTCCAGAAAAGTTTCCATCGCTCCGCCAGGTGAATGAATAGTCTCAACATCCTCAAGTGTCGTGACTGCATGAAACTGGTAGAGATCGAAATGGTCTGTACGGAGATTCTTCAATGATTGTTCCAGCTCTGAACGGGCTTCATTGCGGCTCCTTTTTGTTGTTTTACAGGCAAGGAAAACACCCTTCCGGTAAGGTTCCAGAGCAGGTCCAAGCATAATCTCAGCATCACCATATGTAGGAGCAACATCAAAATAGTTAATTCCTGAATCAATTGCCAGTTTCACAACAGATGAAGCTTCTTCGGGAGTTGCATCTCTGACAATAATTCCTCCGAAACCTATCATTGAAAGCATCTCGCCCGTACGACCCAACGACCTTTTTTCGATCTTCCCTGGAAGTGATTTCCTTGTAATAGCTGAAAGATCTGCAGGAAACAAACTCATAACAGGAACTGCGATAGCTGTTGTTTTAATAAAATCACGTCGTTTCATATCAGCAAAATCTAAGTTATACATAGATCATTAAGTGTGAAAGGTAGGAATTTGTTCGTAAATTTCAAAAAAATCTAACCTGAAACCTAAAAACCCCGTTCCTGTTTCTTTAATTCCCCGATCCCCAAGTTTCAGCAACCTCATCCCCCTCGCCCCCACGCTATAGCGGGGCAGGCTCTCTCTGCTTCACAAAGGGGGTGAGTTCATGGTTTTATAGGCCTTACCGTAACCCTGAAATCATACCTCTGCGGCATTACCTGGTACTCGGTAAATACAGAAAGTGCCGTGCAGCCGACTCCGCTTGTTGCGTAATCGAGATTGAAAGTTATACCATCAAATGATTGAAGCTGGTACGTGTATAAGGCTTTTGTCAGATTTTCAGTTGAGTATAGATGTGAACTGAAATTAAATAGTTTATTACCTCTGAATTCCAGACCAATACCATTATCATCGGTCATCCTTACCCACCTGTTATCGCTCCTTAAACCATAATCTTGAGGAATAAGGTATGGCTCATACATATCTGAAACCGTTGATGTATAAACACCGGTTTTATACCCCGATTTCCTGTCGGGGTAATTCTCCTGGGGTCCCCGACCATACCATTGGACATTACCCAGGCTTTTATCGAGAATCCATTCTACTCCCACCCTGGGTAGCCACGAAGGCATATCTCCATCCGGTACTACTGAATGGTCAATTGTAATTTCACCTTTATTATTAATATGATATTTATAATGATTAAGAAATGCTCCCTTACCTGTACCCAGTAACATTACATTCTTTACTTCAACAATAACATTCTTATCATCAATTGCTTTCACATTGAACATTTCATTGATTAACTTCAATTTATCAAGACCTGCGGAATACCACTCGGTAGCTGCCATATTTCCATAACCATCTGTTCTGTGTTTGTTGTTTGCCGACCAGAAACCCCACTCATCAGTCTCGTTCGCAAGGGGAGCTCTCCATACATTCAACGCTGCTCCCCTCTTAATAAGCTCTTTACCAAGAAACTGCATTGATGTCAGAGTACCATTATTCTTATCAAAAACATATACAAACTCTTCTCCTGATATAACCAGTTTCTCCGTATCATCTTTTACTGTTAAGGATGATGAAGGAGTTTTAACCACTTCCTGAACCGGTTTGAACCATGGCAATTCCAGTTGGTCCCATGATATTTCAAATCCGGGTTCAGCCCAGAGCGTTCTTTCCTTTTGACGGAAACTTACCAGTAACCGATACTCAGCGCCCTCCTTAAGTTCTGGTTTTTTGAACGGGATAGTTACAATTGCTCTTTTCTGAGGTTCGAGGTCTACCAGAAGGACACCTCTATCTAGTACTTCACCGTCATCCTGTAATACCCATACGGTTTCCAACTCACTCAGATTTGTGAAAAGATATCTGTTGGTTAATTCAACTTCTCCTTTTTCTGCTGAGATCAACTTTGCTGTAACAGGTTGTGCCGATTTCTTTATCTGCCACATCTCAGGTTGTGGGCGACGGTCTGGCCATATAGCTCCGTATGTTCGCGCTCCTATACCATAACTGTAAAACTCACCTCCTTCAGATATCTCTTCAAAATCGAGCCATAAGGCAGCCTCCTTTTTCAATTCATTCGAAGGGTTTTGCAGAGAGGCATAAGAGAAGTCTTTTGGGAAGATTCCAACCTGATCGATAATTGCATCACATATATATACTGATGTCTCCTGCCCATGGATCTCAGCATTTCTGCCGATGTTTAGAGGAAATGGCGTATTCAGGATATTACCTGAAACAGGTACAGGAATGCTTTCATTCCCATCGATAGATATTGAAATTTCCGTGCCGTTATAGTGTGCAACAACAAGATGCCAACTGTTATCCCAATTCACTGGAAGAGCAATCTGCACCTTCTGTTTTTGCCTGGTAGTTAAATAAAATTCCAGAGAGTCTTTCCTTATCTGATGCAAACCAAACTGCCAGTTTCCCTTTGATATCAGAGTTCCAGCTGAACTGCTAAGTGAACGCGGATAGACCCTGAGCGAAAGTGTAAGCTGATCTCCGCTGATTTCCAGGGCTTCATCCCTGTAAACTTCAACCCACTGATCGTGGCCATTCAGGTCAATTCCTTTTCCAGCCACACCCGGGACCAGTTTTGAACGTCCCATAACATTCACCTGAACATTATTTTCCGAAGCATCTTTAAGTGACCTGATCTTTTCAGTAATGCCAGTACTCACAAAATCCCATATTGCCCCGCCCATGCTCCTGGGATAACTGTAAAGGGCCTCCCAATAATTATCGAGCCCCCCTCCACCGTTACCTGTAACTGCCAGGTATTCATCGAGAAACGAAGGCCGGGGATCGATACTATCCGGAACCAGAAATACTTTTGTAATCAGATCGAATAGCTGCGGATATCTTGGACCGATTATCTCTTCGCATGGATGTGTAAAGGCATTTCCACCATACATCCAGTAACGGGTTTTATCATATTTTTTTCCTTCGTCAATAACAGCGCATATATTATCCCCTTCACCACTCTCATTCCCGGCACTCCAGAAGAGAACCGAGGGATGATTCCTGTCGCGTAATACCATCTTACGGGCTCTTTCACGATACATCTGCTCCCACTCTTTTCTCTCTGATACATATTCAGTTGCATGGGATTCATCACCTGTTTCGTCAACTACATAAATGCCATATTCATCTGCCAGTTCAAGATACCTGATAACCGGTGGATAATGCGAAGTTCTTACGCAGTTGATATTGAACTGTTTGAGCAGACTCATATCCTTCCTGATCGTTTCCTCGTTCATTGTATGTCCCAGAGTCGGATGCTGCATATGGCTGTTTATGCCGTTAAGTTTTACCGGAACTCCATTCAGATAAAAGACCTGGTTCCGGATTTCAGTCTCTTTAAATCCTATCCTTCCGTTAATGACCTCTTCCGTTTTCCCAAAAGAATTAATGAGCTCAATTGTGAGGGTATAAAGATTCGGATATTCGGCTGACCATTTTGCCGGATTTTTAATACCATCCGATATTTTAACAGTCTGTTTGATTCCTGCCTGAAGTAAGAATTTTTCAGAAACCATGGTCTTTACTATCTTCCTGTCGGAATCATAAAGGGTTGTGCGAAGTGTGAAATCATTAACAGTAATTGCAGAATAATTTCTCACGTCCACTGATAGATCCAGAAGTGCATCTGAACAGGTCTTATCAAGATCAGTTGTTGCATACCAGTCAAAGATGTGTGTTTTGGGAGTTGCAAATAACCAAACATCATCAAATATACCGGCCAGTCGCCAGTAATCCTGATCTTCAAGATAATACCCATCGGAATATTTATACACGTTTACGGCAATTGTGTTATTGCCCGGTTTCAGGTATTTAGTAATATTATATTCGGCAGGTTCCTGGGCGCCTTCATTATAACCAACCTCTTTGCCGTTTATCCAGACGAATGAAGCAGATGCTGTTTTTTCCATACGGAGGAATATCTCTTTATCTTTCCATGAACCTGGAATATAAAAATTTTTCCGATATGAACCTGTAGGATTGTATTCTTTAGGGATATAAGGTGGATTTGGAGGAAAAGGTGTTTTCACGTTACGGAAGAGAGGATCGCCGAACCCCTGCATTTCCCAGTTGGATGGCACATGAATAGTATCCCATTTATTATCGTTGAAATCTTCAGTAAAGAATTTAGCAGGTGTTCCTTCCGGGGTATTGGCAAAGTGAAATTTCCAGGTACCGTTTAGTGAAAGAAAACCAGCTGCTCCGGAGCGATTATTCTTTAAAGCCTCATCAATGGTCAGATAGGGAACCAAAGGAACATGACCATCTTCCTGGTTCACTTCAAATACCCTTGTATTTTCAAGGTAATCATAGATATTGCTGAGAAAGCTTTTCTCCTGGGCAGCAACAACTGAAATAGCCGTTAGGAAAAGAGCTGAGATAAGTTTCCTTTTCATCTCGAATTACTTTATATTAGTATTCTAAAGATACTGACAATATGAACAAATCTATCTTGTATAAAATGAAAAATTATATGTTTACTTAATAATAAGGCACTAAACTGATGGTTATTGCTGGGAAAAACATTATTGAAATCCTACATAGAACTAAAAATAATGTAAATTTGAGCGCAAAACATTCCCGGGAATTATTACAATCAGCATAAAATGCCAATTAACTAATAAAGAACATTTTACAATATTACAATCCATATTAATCACCTAAACTAAAGCACAATGATGAACAAGTTTCGAATTTTCAATAAGATCCTGCTGACTTGGGTTCTAATATTTTTGGGTCATATCAGTCTTCTGGCACAGGATGAAGCTCGTTTACTAAGGTTTCCTGCTATTTATGACAATCAGCTTGTGTTTACTTATGCAGGTGATTTATATACCGTATCTGCCAATGGCGGAACTGCCAGAAAGCTTACAAATCACATTGGATATGAGATGTTCGCAAGGTTTTCGCCCGACGGTAAAACCATAGCCTTTACCGGTCAGTATGACGGCAATACAGAAGTTTTTACCATGAATTCGCAAGGTGGAATACCCAAAAGGATAACATACACGGCAACACTGGGACGCGATGACCTTTCAGACAGGATGGGTCCCAACAACATCGTTTTTGGCTGGAAACACGATAATAAAAACATTGTTTTTCGCTCCAGAAAAAAATCGTACAACGATTTTAACGGCTCTCTTTATACTGTAAATATTGATGGATCATTACCAGATGAATTGCCTGTTCCCCGTGGTGGTTTTTGTTCCTATTCACCTGATGATCAAAAAATGGCTTACAACAGGATTTTCAGGGAATTCAGAACCTGGAAAAGATACCGTGGTGGTATGGCCGATGATATCTGGATTTTCGATTTCAAGACCAATAAAATTGAAAACATAACAAATAATCCGGCTCTTGATATTATCCCAATGTGGTATGGAAATAAAATCTATTTCTTATCCGACAGGGACGAAAACAAAAGGATGAATCTTTATGTTTATGATTTAACCTCGAAGGAAACCAAGAAACTTACTGATTACAAAGATTTTGACATTAAATTCCCATCACTTGGAAACAATGCAATTGTATTCGAAAACGGAGGATACATTTATGAAATGGATCTGATTACTGAAAAATCTGAAAAGGTAAAAATTATCATTGCAGAAGATTTTGTATCAGGAAGATCAATTTTGAAAGATGTGAGTAAAAGTATCGCCAATTTTGAAATTTCACCCGATGGAAAGCGGGCGCTTTTTGGTGCTCACGGTGATGTTTTTACAGTTCCGGAAAAATATGGAGAATCGAGAAATCTGACACAATCATCAGGGATACATGAAAGAAACTCAAAATGGTCTCCCGATGGAAAAATGATCTCCTACATTTCAGACAAAACTGGCGAAGATGAGATCTTTATCCAGGTTCAGGATGGCAGTCAACCAGCAATGCAAATCTCAACAGGAGGCGATGCCTACAAATATCAGCCTTATTGGTCACCTGACAGCAAAAAACTGATTTGGGCCGATCGCAAACAAAGACTGTTATATGTTGATATTACAACAAAAATGAACACTATTGCTGACAACGATTCCGTATTCGAAATTCAGGATTATGCATGGTCGCCTGATAGCAAATGGATAGTATATTCAAAATTCAGTGATAACCTTTTAAAGCAAGCCTTTATTTATTCCCTCGAACAGAAAAAATCTTACCCGGTCACGGAAAGCTGGTATAATTCTTCTAATGGTACTTTCAGTACTGACGGAAAGTATTTGTTTTTCGTATCATCACGCGATTTTAATCCGGATTTTAGCAATATTGAGACCAACATAAGCTATACTGATATGAGTGATATCTATTTCGTTAGTTTAGCCAAAAACACACCATCCTTATTTAATCCCAAAAGTGATGAAGTAGAATTGACTAAAGCCGAAGTCAAAACAGAAGAAAATGATAAAAAGAAAGAATCTAAAACTCCTGTAAAAAACTCTGATCAACAAATTGACATTGATGGTATTGAGGACAGAATTGGGAAACTACCCATTGCGGCTTCCAATTACTTTAATCTGAATTCAGTAGACAATAAACTTTATTATCAGCGCAAGGGACAAAAAGATCAAAAGTCAACTTTAAGCATGTATGATTTTGACAAAAGAGAAGAAAAGAATTTGGGTTTTGTTGATGGTTATGAATTATCAGCTAATAAGAAAAAAATTCTTGTTGCCCAAAATGGGACCTATGGTATAATCGATCTTCCCTCGTCCGAAGTTAAGGTCAGTGACAAATTAGATTTATCCGGACTTCAGATGCAAATAAACAAACAGGAAGAATGGCAGCAAATCTACAAAGAATCATGGCGGCAGATGCGGGATTTTTTCTACCTGCCAAACATGCATGGTGTAGACTGGAAGGCTCAGGGCGATAAATATGCTGAATTGGTAAAGTACGTAAATGACAGGAATGATTTAACTTATATAATAGGTGAATTAATAGGTGAATTGAGTATTGGGCATTCATATGTAGGCGGAGGCGAAAAGCCTCAGCCAGAGCGTATTAAAACCGGTCTGCTGGGTGCTGAAATTTCAAAAGACAAAGCAAGTGGCTATTTTAAAATTAATAAAATTCTGAAAGGACAAAACTGGGATGGTCAGGTTAAATCTCCATTAACTGAAATCGGGGTAAATGCAAACGAAGGTGATTTTATACTTGAAGTTGATGGAAAACCTGTCAATAACATGAATAATATTTATGAAGCCCTGGTTAATAAAGCCGGAAAACAGGTGAAGCTTGTCCTGAACTCTGGTCCTGTAGAACTTGGCAAACGCGAAGTATTGGTAATTCCTATTGCCGATGAATCGCAATTATATTACCTGAAATGGGTAAACGAAAATATTGAAAAGGTAAATAAAGCAACTAATGGCAGGGTTGGTTACCTTCACATACCCAACATGGGAGTTGATGGCCTGAACGAATTTGTTAAGTATTACTATCCACAACTGAATAAAGAAGCATTGGTGATTGATGTGAGAGGAAACGGTGGCGGCTTTGTTTCTCCAATTATAATTGAACGGTTAAGAAGAATTGCTTCGCAAATCACTATTGCCCGTAATTCAAAACCAGATATTGATCCGGATGGCACACTGAATGGTCCGATGGTTATGTTATGCGATGAGTTTTCAGCCTCTGACGGCGATATTGTAGCCTACCGGTTTAAGTTTTATAAGCTGGGCAAAGTAGTAGGGAAAAGGACATGGGGAGGAGTAGTCGGCATACGAGGCACTCTGCCATTTGTCGATGGGGGAGTTTTAAACAAACCCGAATTTTCACGGTACGATCTGGAAGGGAAAGAATGGATTATCGAAGGTGTTGGAGTAGAGCCAGATATTATGGTTGATAATGATCCGTATCTTGAGTTTACCGGGACTGACCAACAATTAAATAAAGCTATTGAAGTTATCCTGGAAGATTTGAAAACCAAAGGTAAAAAAATTCCAAATCCGCCACCCGACCCAATAAAATAAATGATCAATAAATCAGTCCCATGAAAACCTGCTAATGGAATAGATGTTGAACATTGCTTAGATTGTTGGGATTTCTGCCTGTGATTCAATTCATTATGTCACGAGTGTAATGAGTCATGCGTTGTGGGTCATTTTCCGGTAATATTCAACACGCAGAGTGTGAAGCATATTTCCTCCCTTTGAGTACATATCGCCTGCCCCTTCATAGTTAACATTATAGATACCGGTTATTGGTCTGTCGTTTTTTATGTTGCTGCGGGTACCTAAAACATATTCACTTCCGGCATCTTTACCAAAATAATACTCCATGAACGCAGAACTCAGCATAAAGTCACTATCCAATATCCTGTTTTCAGCGTTGCAACACCCTAAAATATTTATTACTAAAAAAAGTTAGTCATACTTGTTTTTAATCCATCATTTTTTTCTGCTGAAATCGTTTCTTTTCATCTCTCTATTCCCCATGAACTCACCCCCTTAATCCCTCCCGCTGAAGCGGGACAGGCTCTCTCTGCTTCGCAAAGAGGGGGAAATCAGGAAGTGAAGCATTGAGTGCTAAACTATCGTTTTTCTACATCTCTCTATTTCTCATAAACTCACCCCCTTAATCCCCCTCTCTGCTTTGCAAAGAGGGGGAAATCAGGAAGTGAAGCATTGAGTGCTAAACTATGGTATTTAAATAAAATATGATCTTTTCAATGACGATATTCATCTCAGAGAGTTCTTCATTTTTTAACCTCAGAACATGTAA
>Ga0315273_10002102_pt1 | contig 23241 bp, 18 predicted proteins | sample YL17G02_0_MG_FD_205753 | JGI IMG/M metagenome (GOLD analysis project Ga0315273, IMG submission 205753) | Sediment microbial communities from Yellowstone Lake, YNP, Wyoming, USA - YL17G02_0 | ecosystem: Environmental > Aquatic > Freshwater > Lake > Sediment | place: USA: Wyoming | collected...
CATCGCTGTCGACGCCGGCGCCCGCCAGGTGCAGGGCACGATGAACGGCTACGGCGAGCGCTGTGGCAACGCCAACCTGGTCAGCATCATCCCGGCGCTCAGGCTCAAGATGGGCCTGCCGGTGATCAGCGACGAGCAGCTCGCGCGGCTCGGCGAGGCGGCTCACTTCGTGGCCGACGTCTGCAACGCCTCCATCGGGGCGCACGAGCCCTACGTGGGCAAGGCCGCCTTCGCCCACAAGGGCGGCCTGCACGTGGCCGCCGTGGAGCAGGCGCCGCAGACCTTCGAGCACGTCGACCCGGCGGCCGTGGGCAATCAGCAACGCATCCTCGTCTCCGAGCTCTCGGGCAGGGGCGCCGTGGTGCGCCGCGCGCGCGACATCGGCCTCGAGCTCGAGGGCGACGACGAGCGCGTCGCCACCATCCTCAAGCGGCTCAAGGAGCGCGAGCACCGCGGCTACCACTACGAGGCCGCCGACGCCTCCTTCGACCTGCTGCTGCGCGAGGAGCTGGCGCCGCACGAGCCGCTGTTCCGCCTCGAGAGCTTTCGCGTGATCGTGGAGAAGCGCGAGGACGGCAAGGCCGTCGTGGAGGCGACCATCAAGGTGCACGTGGGCGGCGAGCGCATCATCAGCACCGCCGAAGGCAACGGCCCGGTCAACGCGCTCGACACGGCCCTGCGTCAGGCCATCGCGCGCAAGCACCCGCACCTCAGCGACATCGAGCTCGTGAACTATAAGGTGCGCATCCTCGACGAAAACAAGGGCACGGGCGCCGTCACCCGCGTGCTGCTCGACGCCAGCGACGGCGACGACACCTGGGGCAGCATCGGCGTCAGCGAGAACATCATCGAAGCCAGCTGGGAGGCTCTCGTCGACTCCATCGAGTACGGCATGGTGAGGAGCCAGGAGCCCTGAGGGGCGGCGACGCGCCGGGTCGGCCGCCGCCTTCTGGCGGGTCGTGGCGGCCGGCGAGGAGCGGCATTGCCGCTTCGTCGGCGACGCTCGTGCGCTGCCGTGGAGCCAGTGGCCCCAAAGGGGCGAGGTGACTCTCCCTCGACGGGTGCATCTCTGACATGACTGACCTTTCTCTCGCTTCGAGTACTTTCTTGCGTGAGGCAACGAATCGCTTTGGAGTACTTTCTCTGTGAGGCAATGCGGTCCGTTGACATCGCAGTCAGCAGCGTGTTACAACCGACCCCGATAGGGGTGCATACTACTTGCGGCCCGATACTCGGTACTCGGGGAGGGGATGTGACAGCAAAGAGGTACTCACGAAGGCAGGCAATCGGGTTGGGGGCTGGCACGTTTGCAGCCTTGTACCTCGCAGCGTGCGGAGGCGGCGGGGGAACCAGCGGGGGAGCCAGCGGGGAACCCACCGCGACAACCTCGGTCGATGTCCTCTATGACTGGACCTACAACGGGCCTCCAGGAAAGGTAGCTGAGTTCTGGCGGCAGGCGCGCGCGAAGCTAGCTCAGACGAACGGGAATGCCCGGATCGGACAGCTCACGGAAGTGCCGTTCGAATCGCTCTACCAGACTGTACCTGCTGCGATACAAGCGAAATCGGGTCCTTCTATAGCAACCTGGTATGCGGATTATGCAACCTTCCGTCTGTCATCCGCTGGAGATATCGCCCCCGTGAGTGACTTGGTGGCCGCTTCGGAGCCTCCGCACTGGCTTCTTGCTTCAACAGTCAACAACGGCAAGTACTACGGTGCGCCGATGGTCCTGGAAATCGCGGTCCTGGTCATCAATCGGAAGCTCTTCGACAAGGCGGGCATCTCGCTCGAGACGCAATTCGCGTCATATGCGGCGTTCACTGACGCGTGCGATCGGCTCAAGTCGGCGGGCATTACCCCTATTCAAGCTGGCACGAGTGACGGGGTCGGTGCTGAGAAGTGGGCTCAGTTCGAGCAGCTTCAGGTGTGCGAGACTCCAGCCGATCTCTTGCGTGGGGTCATTGGCGAGGTGTCTGTGGATGCTCCGGTCTTCGCTCGTCCGCGCGACCAGATTCCAGTCCTCAGAGACAAGTACATGAACCCCAAAGTGCACCAGGATACCGATCAGATGTCTATCGACAAGTTCTTGGGCGGCAGCGCGGGCATGGCTATCGCGTACACCTCTCAGGTGCTAGGAGCGAAGACGACTCCAGAGTTCGAAGTCATTGGCTTCCCCAAGGCGGCCGCGAAATTCAATCGGCCCGCGATCGGAACCGGAGACCCACTGATAGTGATGGACTACGCGGACAACAAGGCGGCCGCGGCCGAGGTCATCCAGTTTCTCCATGAGCCTGAGCAGCTGAACCTCTGGTGGAGCCTCACCGGTAGCTTCCCTGGAGATGATCGCTTCGACGCCAGCCAGCTGCCGGCGCAAGGCAAACGCATCTGGGATTTTGCCGTGGCGCAGCCGGGCGACCCCTACTCGTTGTGGTGGCCAGACAACTACTATCCGCCTTCAGTGGCTCTACCCTACATCGGCATCGAGCAAGACCAATTTGCCGGTGCTTCGACGCCTGCGCAAGCACGCGACAAGACTGACCAGTTGTTCAAGCAGTTTCGTGATGGCAGCCCGCAAGAGGTTGAGGTAGTCAAAGAGTACATCGCCGTTCTTCCGCAGTGACATATCCCGCGTGAGCATGGGGCAACGTCTGGATCGGTGTTCCTGCTGCGGAAGCGGCGCGTTCGCGTCAGCGCAGCATGAGTGAACCCGAAGCTACTCCGAGTGCGCAATCGGGGCGCTCGAATCACCGCGTCATGCGCGAACGCACGGCGGCGAGCGTACTGCTTGTCCCTGCTTTGGTCCTGGTTGCCTTAGTCATTCTCTATCCAGCGGTCGCTTCGATTATTCGCAGCTTCACGAGCGACGGTACTTTCACTGGATTCGCCAACTACCGGGCCATCTTCGGAGATCCGATCTTCTGGAGGTCGTTCGAAAACAACCTGATCCTCCTGATCAGTGTCCCCGTGTGTATCGCCGTCGCGCTCGTCATCACGGCGATTCTGTACCGAGGCGTATTCGGGGGGCGCTTCTATGATCTGGCTGTGTTTCTCCCCTTCATCCCGTCGATTGCTGCGATCGGCATCATCTTCATCTACCTCTTGAACGCCAGCGGCCCGCTGAACGGGCTGCTCGATGCGATTGGACTCCACTCGCTGGCGAGGGGCTGGCTGACGGATCCCGGCGTCCCAATGTGGAGCATCATGGCAGTCGTAGTGTGGACTCGAGTCGGCTTTGCCGTTCTTCTTTTCACCGCGCGCCTGCTCAGTGTCGATCGAGAGCTCTTCCAGGCGGCATTCGTGGATGGAGCATCATGGGCTCGTACGTATTCCCAGATTGCGCTTCCGCAGCTCAGAGGAACGATCGAATTCATCGCTATTCTGAGCTTCATCGAGGTCTTCTCATGGAGCTTCGCGTACGTGTACGTTCTCACCCAGGGGTCGAAGAGCCCCTCCAACTACATTCTTGAGATCTACCTCTACAACAAGCAGTTCCTGGCATACCTTCCGGGTGTTGCAGCCGCCGTGGCAGTCTTCCTGATCCTGCTGGTGGGGTCTCTGACAATCGTTCGTTACGCGCGTGAACGCGCGGAAATCACGTAGAGCCATGGGTGCGAACGGCAACAATCCAGATGAAGGCCTTCGACAGGACCGTCGTCCCATGCGGGCGCGACGGCAGCCTTCTGAGTACGTGGTTCCCAGAGTTGGCTCTCGTCCCGCGAAGGCCATCGTGTGGGTCGCTGAACAGGCGTTCATGATTCTTGTGGTCTTCGTCATGCTTACGCCGTTCTACGCGATGGTGGTCACATCGCTGAGAAGATCCAGCGACTTCACTTCGAGCCTAGCGTCAATCTCGCCACCGCGGAATCCAACCTTTGAGAACTACGTTCTTGCTTGGACCGACCTCGGGTTCTCAAGCCTCATGAAGAATACCGTCATTTTGAGCCTCACAACCGCATTGGTGACGACTGTGGTTGCGGTCATTGCGGGGTTCGCTCTAGCTCGTCTGAGGTTTGGTGGCCGGAGGCCGATCCTGGTCGGGGTGATCGCCGTGATGTCCGTCCCCCCTATGGTGGTGATTGTCCCCTTGTTTCTCGGAATGGTGAAGCTGGGGGTCATCAACACATATCCGGCGGCGATCGTCGCCGAGATCGGCCTCAATATTCCGTTTGGAACATACCTCATCTACACCTTCATGCGAGACATACCCGAAGACCTCTTCCAAGCCGCACAGATCGAGGGAGCTTCCGTCTTTCGCCAGCTGCGATCAGTCGCAATTCCGCTCTCGCGGCCCGTAATCCTGACCGTGGCGCTCATCACCGCGATGTTTTCGTGGAATGACCTGCTGGTCCCCCTCGTTCTGTGGCAGAGCGAGGACCTTCGCGTATTGATGGTTGGGCTGGCGAACCTGGCGCCAGGCCGCCAGGGCGGTGTCGACGTACCCCTGGTAATGGCGGGTGTCGCGATTTCGGTCGTTCCGGTCGTCGCTGCCTTTCTTCTCACACGGAGGTTCTTCGTGAGGGGATTGGTGGAGGGTGCGCTGAAGTAGTCGAGCTGGTGGGAGCAATACGATGCCGGCGCCGGGCACGCTGATTCGATGCCGGCGAACCTGACGCTGTCGAGGAGGGGCAATGGGAGAATGCGGTCCGCTGAGACTCTCGTCTCCACCAACGCCACCGTCTTGGGGCCTCCCACGCGAGGGCCCCGGGGCGTTGCTCGGGAGACCTCCGGGTCCTTCACGATGATTCGTCTTGAGAACCTGACGAAGGTCTATGGTGGCAGAGCTGCTGTGAACGACGTCAGTCTGGAGGTACAGCCTGGTGAACTCCTGGTTCTGGTGGGGCCTTCGGGATCAGGGAAATCCACGATCTTGAAGATGATTGCCGGGCTCACCCCGGTAACCGACGGGAGAATTGTCATCGGCAATCGTGAGGTGACGCACCTGCCCCCTCAGGACCGCGACATTGCCATGGTCTTCCAGAACTACGCGCTGTATCCGAACATGACCGTGCGCAAGAACCTGGGCTTTGGGCTTCGGATCCGCAAGACGCCGCGGGCAGAGATTGACGAGAGAGTCAAGCAGGTGGCCGAGTTGCTGGGTCTTGGTGACTTACTCGAGAGAAGACCGGCCGCGCTCTCGGGCGGAGAACGCCAACGCGTGGCCATGGGGCGGGCGATAGTCCGACAGCCTGCCGCCTTCTTGCTCGACGAGCCCTTGTCTAACCTTGATGCCAAGCTGAGAACTCGCGTGCGAGCTGAGCTCATCGAGCTCAGGGATAAGCTTCGCACCACCACTGTGTATGTCACGCACGATCAGGTTGAGGCCATGACACTTGGCCATCGGGTGGCTGTGTTGCGAGACGGAACTCTGCAACAGGTAGATACCGGTCACAAGGTGTTCGCGTGTCCGGATAATCTGTTCGTGGCGTCATTCATCGGATCACCGGCGATGAACTTCTGCAAGACGAGGCTCGTTGAAGGCTACGTGACACTCGGCGCGGAGCGTGTTGCGATGGCGCCGCGTCCAGAGTTGGCGGCATGGCGTGACAGGGAGATCGTGCTCGGAGTGCGCCCAACGGATCTGGAGGCGGATGACTTCTGTTCCGACTCTGACCGCCCACGAGTCACGGTTGCGGTTAGAGCAGTCGAGGAACTCGGAGTGGAGAAGATGGTCATGGGAGACATCGTCTGCCCGCCCGAAGCGTCCGACTGCCAATCGATGAATGATGCTGAACGCAGCTTGGGAGTCGTGACAATACAGGCTCGCGTGGATGCACGGACGCAGGTCAAGGCTGGCGACTCGTTCCGAGTGGCGCTCAACTCGGACGCCTTTTACTACTTTGACCCTGCCTCTGAACGAGCAGTGTCGTGGCCGGCGGGATATGGACAGCCAGTCGTGCGAAGTTGAGTGTCCTTCGATCTGTGGACCCGGTCCGAAGGGGTGCATGCTCGCACTGCAACGATGGACAAAGCCTTGGCTGGGAAGTGAAGCGGTTCGGTAGGCCGGCAAACGGTGGAGCCGCTCGTCACCTTCGTCCGGCATCGAGCCACGACGTACGGGTACTCACCATGGCTGAGAACAGGCGGAATCAGGCAGGATGTGCCAGTGGATGCTAGTGGGAGCTCTATCCGTGCCTTGATGCAATCCCCTGCCTTGGCTGCGCCTTTCCTCGTCAGAATCCTGAGCAGCCTCGTCCAAACCAACAGCGTGAATCCGGGCACCTCAGAGCAAGCGATGGTTGACGTCATTACCGCCTGGCTCGAGCCAACATCGGCCGAGCTCACTTCGGTCGAGTTCTCGGCCGGAAGGCCGTCTCTCGCTGCTGTCATCCATGGCACTGGTGAAGGGCCAACCCTTGTGCTCAATGGTCACACGGACACTGTGCCAATCGATGACCGCACTCTCTGGACGAGTGATCCCTTCGGTGCCGAGGTCAGAGACGGATTCCTCTATGGGCGCGGTGCATGCGACATGAAGGCGGGACTCGCGATCGAGATCGCAGTGGCGCATCACTTGACGAAAGTGATGGCTGGGCAACTGCCCGGATCTCTGGTTCTCCACTTCGCGGCGGGTGAGGAGCGCGGCGAGCCTGGGACGCTCTCACTTCTCGAAGCTGGGTTTGTCGGTGACTATGGGATTACCCTTGAGCCCACAGAGCTTAGAGTGGCGGTGGCGACTCGAGGGGTTGCCCGATATGCGATTCAAATTCTGGGGAAGTCTGGCCACTCAAGCCGCCCGGATTCCGGCCGCAACCCTATTTGGCCTCTTCGACATGTGCTCGGTGTTCTGGAAGAGTATGACAAGGAAGTGAGAACCCATGAGCATTCTCTCCTACCATCCGCATCCTGCACGCCCACGATGATTCGTGCAGGCATCAGCGAAAACACTCTGCCAGACAAGTGCGAGATCTGGCTGGATCGACGGCTCCTGCCAGGTGAAACCTCGGACGGCGAAGAGGGCGTGCTGCTGGACCGCCTTGAGCAGCTCAAGCTGACCGATTCCGGATTTGCCTGTGACCTGTCAAGTGTCTTCTCGGCAGAGCCTGCGGAGATTGACTCATCGTCCGCTTTCGTGCGGAGAATACTGCAGACCTCGTCTGACGTACGCGGGACGGAGGCCGAAATCTGGGGAGCGCCGTATGGCAGCGATGTGAGGAACCTTGTGAACGATGCTCACATCGAGGCAGTTACGTTTGGCCCTGGAAGCATCGAACGATGCCATTGTGCAGATGAATGTGTGTCTATCCAGCAGATGGTAGATGCCGCTACGATCATTGCCAAGGTAGTAATCGATACTCTGGCAGGGGAGGTGCATTGCTAGTGGCAGTCGTCGGACTAGGCTTCGCCTCGGTTTGAACGAGTTAGTGCCTGCGTGCCCCTGGTGTCTTGTCGCCGACACATCCAACCACTGACTGGACGGCTCAAGTTGAAGCTTGCAATCTCGCATGACGAACATCGTAGGCGCCATTCTCGCCTGCAAGAGAAGGTGCAAGACGCTGGACTGAATGCTCTGCTCTGCTTTTCCCCCGAGAACATCTACTACCTCACAGGTTTTGAGACAATCGGCCATTACTTCCTTCAATGCTTGGTTGTGTCTGCAGACGCAGATCCCGTACTTGTGCTTCGGGCTTTCGAGACGCCGAATGTCGAGGCACTTACGTGGCTCAAGGCATATCGTGGCTATCAGGATCACGAGGATATTGCGGAAGTTGTGGGCGACGTGGTACGCGGGCTTGGGTCGCGAATTGGATTCGAGAGCGAAAGCTGGTTCGTTTCCCCGGCCGTTGCAGGTCGCCTTCAGAGCCGACTGGGTGACCGGATGGTGGCGACCACTGGCCTTGTCGAGGGACTCCGCGTGGTGAAGTCCCCTGCGGAAATCGACCTCATCCGCGCTGCAGCGAGGCACACAGAGGCGGGAATGGACGCAGCGTTCCAAGCCTCCCAGCTTGGGGCGACTGAAGATGATGTCGCCGGGGCCGTCTACCAGAGGATGATCTCGAGTGGCTCAAGCTATCCGAGCCTCCCGCCATTCATCACGACGGGGCCGCGGTCTGCGCTTCCGCATGCCACGTGGAGCGGGCGTCTCTTGGAGCTGGGAGATGCTCTCTTCTACGAGGTCGGAGGGAGCGCAGGCAGGTACGGAGCGGCCCTTATCCGGGTGGGCTCGCTTGGCGACCCACCGCGAGAGGGTCGGGAAGCCCTTCATCGAGCGACAGGTGTGATTGCGGAAGCCCTGGAGGCGTTGATCGAGGCTATAAGGCCGGGGGCAACAGGGGAAGATGTCCACCACGCCTCACGCAAGCAGATTTGTCGAGGCGGGCTGGGCGACCTCAATCGAAACCGGAGCGGATACTCCATCGGGATCAGCTTTCCTCCAGACTGGGGCGAGGGACAGATCTTCAGCCTGCGCGAGGGCGAGACGCGTCCACTGGAACCCGGTATGGTCTTCCATCTGGTCCCGAATGCCCTAATACCAGACGTGGCCGCTGTCGGCCTCTCAGAAACGATCCTTGTGACGGAGACCGGCTGCGAGTGCCTAACATCGTACCCTCGGGCTATCAGGATCTGCGACGGTGGAACGACCGATCTCTCCGTTTCTTGAGGGTCGGTCCATGACCTCTTGCGGCCTGCGTCCTTCTTCTTGCGGGGTGGGTAGGGGCCGGCCGCGCTGGACGCGGCCGAGAGCTTTGGGTTTGTGCCAAGGACAGGCAATCACGACATAGGAGGGACAGTGGCATCTGATTCGGGAATCCCGACCGGGCCAGCGCGAGCGCGACGCTCCGCAGGGAATCATGAGCCTCTCGGTGTGGCCGTCATCGGTGTCGGTATGATGGGCGAGTTCCACACTCGGGTTCTGTCTGAGATTCATGATGCGCGCCTCATCGCCGTCGCGGATGTCGTTGAATCTCGAGCTCGTGAAATCGCTGGGCGATACGGCGCCGAGGTCTGGACGACTGACTACTCCTCGTTGCTCGAACGCGATGATATTGAGGCGGTTTGGATCTGCACCCCCGATCACCTGCACAAGGAGCCGACCGTGGCCGCCGCCGCCGCCGGGAAACACGTTCTTCTCGAGAAGCCGATGGCAACTACGTTGGCGGATGCTGACACGATTATTGGCGCCGTCGAACAGGCTGGCATTACCTTCATGGTCGGTCACATCTACCGATTTGAGGTGCACTTCGCAAAACTCAAGCAAGCGATTGAGTCGGGGAATATCGGGAAGCCCGTTTCCTACTACGGGCGCCAGAACACTACGCTCGCAGATGGTCGTTACATCAACGGTCGGGTCGGCATCAACTTCTTCCTCTCAGTCCACGGTTTCGACATGATGAGTTGGTGCCTTGGGAAGAAGCCGGTGTCAATCTACTCAACGCCCGTACTTGGCACGTTGCACGAGGAGATTGGAGTACCTGACGGGGTCTGGTCCCTGGTGAAATTCGAGGACGGCGTCGTCGGCTGCGATGAGGCCTTCTGGATTCTCGCTGATTCGATTGCCAACTGGCGTACGCCGGAGGACTGGGGTGCGTTCTTCAATACCGGCGACTTTCGGTGGGAAGTCTTGGGCACCCTCGGATCCTGCTATCTCGAGTTTCCGCCGACCGTTGCACGGATGATCGACCAAGAGGGTTGGAAGTTCGCTGAGACCAAGATCGCTCCGATTCTACACGGACGGGTTGTGGGCGCTTTGCGCGAGGAGATACAACACTTCTGTGCGTGTGTTCGCGAGGGCAAACAGCCAGCCATCACCCCGAGAGAGGCACGCCAGGCCGTCGAGCTCGCACTCGCCGCGGAACGGTCTGCGGCCATCGGCGGGCCCGTGGCCCTCCCGCTCGAGCCCTAGAGGCAGCGAGCCAGCGTTGTGCTAGGTGGACTTGAGAGCTGACTCGTCGACGCGTCCAGCGGCTGCCTGCGGCAGATGCCGGGTCGAGTGGGGCATCTTGGGGGGGGTGCGCCGCGACACATCGGACTACACAGCTAAGCGTTCTTGTACATGCGATCCCGAGCACCAGGAGCGAGTATGACCGGCACGAGTGAGAGCATGGGGGTCTGTGTGGGCGGGCGAAGTCAGGATGGAACGCACATTCCGAACGTCAGGCGCACCGACGTGGTTTCGGCCGCGAATCGACTGAATCACCGCATCCGTCATACCCCGATCCTCCGGCTCGTTGGCGCTGAAGGCACGCCCCGTGTGGCCTTGAAGCTCGAAAGCCTTCAGGTGTCAGGTTCGTTCAAGATTCGCGGAGCGACCAACCGGTTACTCCTCGACAACGGCCGTCACGCTGGTGTCGCGGCCGTCTCAGGCGGGAACCACGGATTGGCGGTCGCTCTCGCATCTCGCAACCTCAGATTGAAGGCGGATATCTTCCTTCCGTCTTGTTCACCCGACCACAAGCTGCGCCAGATTAGGGCGGCCGGCGCGAACTTGCACGTCGTCGACGGTCCGTTTGCGGAGGCAGCCAGTCGATGTGCTGACTTCGTGGCTGCAAATGATGCGCTCCTTGTTCACCCGTTCGAAGATCCAGCCGTCATTGCCGGCCAAGGCACCCTTGGCCTTGAGATTCTCGAACAGTCGCCAGACGTCACGAAGGTGATTGTGGCAGTCGGTGGGGGAGGGCTAGCGGCCGGCATCGTTATCGCGCTGGACGGAGGCGCAGAAGTCATCGCAGTCGAACCCAAAGCATGCCCTTCGCTTGCGGAGGCGCTTCGAGCCGGAATGCCGGTTGCTGCACCAGTAGGAGGAATCGCCGCCGACTCGCTAGGCGCGCCCGTGATCGGCGAAGTTGCTTTCAGTGTTCTGGCGCCCTCCGTGCGTCACGCAGTCACCCTCAGCGAGAAGGCCATCCTAGATGCTCAACAGCAGCTCTGGCAGGAGTTCCGCCTGGCGGTCGAACCAGCCGCTGCCTGCAGCTGGGCAGTACTTGAATCCACTGAGGTCTCGTTCGCGGCGGACGATTGCATCGTGGTAGTGATCTGTGGGGGCAACGTGAATCCTCAAGAGATGGCGGCATGGGCATCATCATGATGCGTGTCTTCGCACACCGCGACTGCTGGCCAGCGTTGGACGCGATGCGGCTACCACCTGTCCTGTCTCGTGGTCGTCGAACTGGGGCTCACGATTGGGTGCTCACCTCAGTCAGCGCTCGGCACTCCCCCTTGCATCATCCACACTGCCGGAATGCGGCGTTCTTCGTGAATGCGATTCGGGCTTGGAGACACGTGGAGCCAGAGAAGACGCTACTGGAGCCGCACACCTACCTCCTGGACGCCGTGCGAATGCTTCACGATTCAGGCACACTCCGGTCTACCCATTGTTGCAGGAGCGCGCCACTGGCTCTCACTTGCAGTCAGGGATGATGCCGAATAGCGCTGTTGCCTTTGCTGTGAACCGCTCCGCTTCAGGTATCGCCCGCAGCGCTGGCCAACCGCTGAGGGCTGTCGGACTTGAGTGGTAGCGGGCCGCCGGCAATGGCCCTCTCCCGGACAAGATTCGACGCGGCCATCCAGCTGGATTCGAAAGGACGGACCATATGACTGCGGAAGAGAAACTCATCGAACTCGGTCTGAAACTCCCTGAGTCCCCTCCTGCCGTCGGGAACTACGCTCCTGCGGTGGAACACAGCGGCCTGCTTTTCGTTTCGGGACATGGCCCCTATCGAGACGGGGCCTACGTCTTCTGCGGAAAGGTCGACAGTACCATCTCAATCGAGGAGGCACGCCACGCGGCCAAGCTCACGATCGTAAACGCACTCGGCAGTGTTCGTGCGGTACTCGGCACGCTTGACCGAGTCGACCGAGTTGTCAAGCTGCTGGGCATGGTCAATAGTGACCCTGCATTCGATATGCAGCCGAGGGTCATCGACGCTGCCTCCGACTTCCTAGTGGAGATCTTCGGTGACCGGGGGAGGCACGCCCGCTCGGCTGTCGGACTCGGAGCGCTTCCCATGGGTATCGCGGTCGAGATTGAGATGGTTCTGGGACTCAAGTGACTTGGCCCAACTGGATAGCCGTGTCCGCCACGCTGACTTGCACTCCGTCTCGTCGTGGGCTTGTGCCTCGCGAGGGGCTCTATCGCTACAGAATCCTCGCAGAGCAGGGAGGGAACCGCTTCGTCAAGCACATCAGTTCAAGCGGGTTGCCCTTGAGTGAAAGGATCCAGGGAGCAAGTCGGGTGTTCCTTTCGGCATAGTCGTCCTTCAGACCACGTGTGGCATTGGCCGGCTGGCCTCTTGTCACACCCTTCAACTGCGTGATGTTGCTGAAGTCAATCCCCGAAAGGAGTCGGGAGACATGCAATCGCACGAGATTCTGCGCGTAGATTTGACCAAGGGTTCGGTGTGCCGCGATAGCATCCCTGAGGAACTCCTCCGCTCGTTCGTCGGCGGCAAGGGGCTTGCGGCGCACTACCTGGCCACTGAGCTACCACGCGATGTGGACCCAGTGGGCCCAGAGAACGTCCTCATCTTCATGACCGGACCTGTCAGCGGCCTCTATCAGGGTACGTGCAGACACGCCGTTGTGACCAAGTCCCCGGCCACGAACGGCTTTCTTGACACAAGCGCCGGCGGCTGGTTTGCGTGGGAACTCCGGAAGCTCGGCCTCCTCGGAATCATCATCACAGGCAGAGCCAGACGTCTTTCCTGCCTCCGTGTGACCGACGAGGGTGCTTGGTTGGAGGAAGCTCCTGCTCTCGCTGGCTTGGGAGTCGACGAAGTGGATGATCATCCCTCCTTTGCTGGGTACCGCGTCTGTGCAATTGGTCCTGCTGGAGAGAACCTTGTGCGCATGGCGGCGATTGGCAACAATGCTGGCCGAACCAAGCCGGGTCGATCCGGGTACAACGGGCGTGGTGGGGCCGGGGCGGTCATGGGGGCGAAGAACCTCAAGGCGATCGCGCTCAAGGGGTCGGGGCGGCCGGAGGTTAGTGAGGCCATCCGAGGCCTACGCCGCGAGATTGCCCTGCGCGTGAAGAAGGGGCCGGCGAGTGGCCCCATGCCTGAAGTTGGAACCGCGATTGGCGTTGACTGGTTCAACGCCGTGCATGTCCTGCCTACGCGTAACTTCAGCGCCGGCTTCTTTGAGGGGGCACACGGCGTGAACCACGAGCGACTACGAGAGAACATGGTGGCTCACGAATCGTGCTACAACTGCCCCATACACTGCGGGCAACATGTACGCGCCCCGGAAGGCGTAGGTGCATTCCCGGGAGCGGAGACATGGAGGCTCGAGTACGAGACTCTAGGCTTGGGGGCCTCCAATACTGGCAACGACGACTTCTCTTCCATCGTTCGCTTCTCCGCCCTCTGTGATTCTTTGGGTCTGGACACGATGTCAACCGGTGGGGTTATCGCCTTCGCAATGGACTGCGCAGAGCGAGGCCTCATCGATAGCCCCCTGCGATTCGGTGACTCGGAGGGTCAGATTGCACTTGCCGCCGATATCGCGCACCGCAGGGGCTTGGGCGACGTATTGGCCAACGGCGTGCGCGCCGCCGCGGAGACTTGGGGAGTAGACGACTCGGAAGTACCCGTGATGGAGATCAAGGGCCTTGAGTTTCCAGCTTTTGATCCGCGCGGCTCAGTTGGGATGGCGCTGGCGTTTGCCACGTCAGACCGGGGCGCTTGCCACACCCGTGCCTTTCCTATCGAGAACGAAGCGCTGTCCAGCGATCCGAATGCCGATCCCTTCGGCACAGCTGGGAAGGCGGCGATGGTGATAGCCGAGCAGGACGACAAGACGGTGCGCTGGTCAATGGTGCTCTGCGACTTCCTCGAGTACGAACGCGGTGAGATTCTACGAATGCTGGCCTCCGTTGGTATCGACATGGATGAAGATGGTTACGCCTCGATGGGGGCGCGAGTCTGGAATCTCGTGCGCCTGCTGAACCTCCGTGAAGGGTGGACGGCATCCGGGGATAGGGTCCCGTGTGCACTGGCTCAACCTCAACTCGACACTGGCAGGAGTCTTGCACCGCAGGACTTCGCCACGATGAAACGAGAGTACTATGAGTTGCGTGGATGGGACGACGAGGGTCGGCCGAGCTCGGCGTTGGTTTCTGACTTGAAGCTGGAGGGCTACTTGGCCCGCTGGGCGGGGGAGTCAGGGTAACACCGCAGCGTGACACGTCGCGGTGTCCACCGTCCTGCCAAAGCTCCGACTCCCACAGAAGGGTGCAAGGTGCGCGAGCGGCGTGACGGTTGGTTCCAGACGAGAGCGAGACATGAGAACCCACAATCGATCGTGAGGGGTCTCGCCTCCTTCAGCAACCTGTGTGGGTACTGCAACCAAGGCGTGGCCGAGGGGTCTCCGCGAGCATCGCCCCTGTGAGAGCACCAGTGAATGGGTTTCGCACGCTGTCTTCGACCTCACAGAGAAGGATGTATCCGAGCATTGAACCGCCCCAGGTTCAGGGGAAACTCAGTTGCTTGAGTGCATCGTCGTCTCGTATGGCAGCTTGACGATAATACTCCTCCTCGAACTCCGCATGGGCGAGGCCTACAACATGCTTGACTCGATCATCGACAGATGGATGATGGACGGACGAACCGCCGACACGTCTGCCGCTACTCCAGACGCAGGTACTCTGCCGGGCGTGGACTTACTGCGCATCCATCTGGATGCCGAGGGACTCGCCCGGGACTGAGACACCTGCGTTGTCCTGGTCACGATAGAATGTCTCGCGCGTGGTCCCCAGTAGGATCTGGCCTGCGAGACGTTCCTCGGGCGCGCGAACAGATGACCAACTATGGGGGCGTGATGATGCTCGAGCGGCCGTTCGTGGTTCTGGGGATACAGCAGGTCGCCATTGGCGCGGCCGACAAGCGCCGCCTCACGCGGCTGTGGGTCGAGACCCTGGGCCTGACGCCCGCGGGCAGTTACCGCTCCGCGACGGAGAACGTGGACGAAGACATCGTGTCGTTCGCCACGGGACGACAGCATTGCGAGATCGACCTGATGCAGCCTGTGGACGCGGAGGCCAAGCCGCGCGTCAACGAGCCGGCCCTCAACCACATCGGGCTGTGGGTGGATGATCTCGTCGCCGCCTATGAGTGGTTGAGTGCGAGGGGCGTGCGCTTTGCCGCCGGCGGCATCCGCAAGGGAGCCGCCGGACACGATGTCTGCTTCGTCCACCCCAGGGGCGACGAGCAGTTTCACATCGGCGGCGAAGGCGTGCTCATCGAGCTGGTGCAGGCGCCTGCGGCAGTCGTCGCCGCCCTGGGCGGCCGCTAGACGCGGCCGCCGAAGCTGCACTGCGCGTTTGCACGGGCCGCCTGCTCCGGCTACTCCGCCCGGCGTCCGGCGAGCACGAACAGCTCGCTGACGGCCATCGCCGGGGTCACGTCGCCGCGCACGACCGCCGCCTCAATCTCGGCGAGCTGCTGTTGCATCGCACTGTCGCCGAGAAGACGGCTGCGAAGCCGGGCGTCGATGAGGCGCCACATGCGCTTGACGCTCTGACGCTGGCGCCGGGCCGCGAGAGCGCCGGCGGCCGCCAGGGCCTCCTGGAAATGTTGCAGCTCCGACCACATCTCGGCGACGCCTTGCCCGGTGAAGGCGCTCACCGTCATGGCGCGCGGCCGCCAGGCCGATGAGGCCGGGCGCAGCAGGCTGAGAGCGTCGTTCATGTGCGCGCAGGCCGCTGCCGCCGCGATCGGATCGAGGTCGGCCTTCGCGTAAGCGATGATATCCGCCAGCTCAATGCTCCCTCGCTTGATCGCCTGCAGCCCGTCACCGGCAAACGGAGGCTCCAGCAGCACGAACGCGTCGGTCATCCCGGCGACCTCTGCCTCGGCCTGGCCGACGCCCACGGTCTCGACGATCACGACGTCAAAGCCGGCGGCCTCGCACACCTCGATGGCTTCCGGAGTGCGCGCCGTCACGCCGCCCTGGGCGCCCGCGGACGGTGACGGCCGGATGAAGGCAGCCTCCGTGCGGACGAGAAGCTCCATGCGCGTTTTGTCACCCAGCACCGACCCTCCCGAGACTGTCGACGACGGGTCGATGGCCAAGACGGCAGGCCTGCGGCCGCATCCGACGACATGGAGACCGAGGGCCTCGACAAGCGTCGACTTGCCTACTCCCGGCGCCCCCGATAGTCCGATGCGCAGTGAGCCCCCCGTCTCGGGATGCAGCTCCTCAAGGAGGGCCAGGGCCAGGGGCAGGTCGTCCGGACGCGTAGACTCGACCAGGGTGATGGCTTTGGCGAGTGCGCGGCGGTTCCCGCGTCGGACGCCGTCTGCGAGCTCGTGTGGAGGTGACGGTCTCTCTGGCTTCGACGCGGGCGTGTTCACGCCCGGGACGCGCGGATGCCCGCGAGCAGGGTCCGCGCGCAGTCGATGATCGTCGTGCCCGGCCCCATGACAGCCTTGACTCCGGCCTCGTGGAGGGCCTCGACGTCCGGCGCAGGGACGACGCCCCCGGCGAACACCGCGATATCCGCGGCCCCCTGACGACGAAGCTCCGTGACGAGTGCCGGGAGAAGTGTCCTGTGGGCACCCGCGAGCGTCGACACGCCAACGGCATGAACGTCGTTGTCGATCGCCTGCCGGGCGACCTCCTCTGGGGTCTGAAAAAGGGGGCCTATGTCCACGTCGAACCCGAGATCGGCGAGGCCGGACGCCACCACCCTGGCCCCGCGGTCGTGACCGTCCTGCCCGAGTTTGGCGACAAGCACGCGCGGTCTGCGGCCCTCCTCGCGCGCGAACTCGTCCACGGAGCACCGCGCCTGACGCCAGGCCTCGTCGCCCTCCCAGAGAGCGCCGTACACACCGACCACACCGTCGACTGCAGCCCGGTAGCGGCCCCACACCTCCTCGAGCGCGTCCGAGCACTCTCCGACCGTAGCCCGCAGCCTCACGGCGGCGATGGTGAGAGCGAGGAGGTTGTCGCGCCCGGCACGGGCTCCCTCGGTCAGGGCCGTCAGGGCAGCCCGGACGGCCTCGTCGTCGCGTGCTGCCCGGATGTCGCGCAGCCGCGCCTTCTGGGTAGCGAGCGCGGCGGCGTTGTCTATCGTCCTGATCTCCACCGGCTCGTCCTCCGCAGCCGGATACTTGTTCACCCCGACGACGACCTCGGTACCGGCGTCCAGGCGCGCCTGCTGTTCGGCCGCGCAGCGCTCGATCTGGAGCTTCGCCCAGCCGGACTCGGCGGCGCGGGTCATGCCGCCCAGGCTGTCCACCTGCTCCATGATCTCCGCGGCGCGATCGGCCATGTCTTGCGTGAGGCGCTCCATCATGTAGGAGCCTGCCCATGGGTCGATGACGCCGGTGATGTGCGTCTCTTCCTGGATGAGGAGCTGCGTGCTGCGTGCGACGCGCGCCGCGAAGTCGCTGGGGAGCGCAAGCGCCTCGTCGAACGCGTTGGTATGAAGGCTCTGCGTGCCGCCGAACACGGCGGCCAGAGTCTCGACGGCGGTACGCACGATGTTGTTGTGCGGGTCCTGCGCGCTCAGGGACCAGCCCGACGTCTGGCAGTGGGTGCGCAGCATGAGCGAGGTGGGCCTCTGCGCGTCCATGTCTTTCATAATGCGCCACCACAGCAGCCGCGCGGCCCGGAGCTTGGCGATCTCCACGTAGAAGTCCATGCCGATGCCGAAGAAGAACGAGAGCCTCCCCGCGAACTCGTCCACGTCCATGCCCCGGGCCAGGGCCGCCTTCACGTACTCCTTGCCATCGCCGAGGGTGAGCGCGAGCTCGAGGGCCGGAGGCGCTCCGGCCTCGTGCAGGTGGTAGCCGGAGATCGAGACGGAGTTGAAGCGCGGCATGTGCTGCGCCGTGTAGGCGATGATGTCGGACACGATGCGCATGGACGGCTCGGGCGGATAGATGTACGTGTTGCGCACCATGAACTCCTTGAGGATGTCGTTCTGGATCGTCCCGGAGAGCTCATCCTGCGCGACGCCCTGTTCGTCGGCCGCGACGATGTAGCCGGCGAGCACCGGGAGGACCGCGCCGTTCATGGTCATCGAGACCGAGACCTCGCCCAGAGGGATGTTCGCGAACAGGAGCTTCATGTCCTCGACGGTGTCGACCGCCACGCCCGCCATGCCGACGTCGCCGGCTACCCGCGCGTCGTCGGAGTCGTAGCCCCGATGCGTGGCCAGATCGAAGGCCACGGAGACGCCGTGAGCGCCCTCGGCGAGGGCCTCCCGGTAGAAGGCGTTCGACTCCTCAGCCGTGGAGAACCCGGCGTACTGGCGGATCGTCCACGGGCGCCCCACGTACATCGTCGCGTGCGGGCCTCTGAGGAAGGGCTCGAAGCCCGGCAGGGTATCGGCGTACGGCAGGCCCGCGATGTCCTTGGCGGTGTAGAGAGCCTTCACCGCCAGGCCATCCGGCGTGACGCGGACGAGCCCATCGGCCGAGCCCCCAAGCGCTGTGGCGGCGGCGCCGTTCCAGTCGGCCAGATCGTCCGACGTGCGGACCCGCGGCCCGGTGGGATCGTGCGACGCTTCTGCGCCCTGTTTGTCGGTCACCTGAACTCCATGACGCGCTGGCCGACCGAGACGCTGTCGCCCGGCTTGACCAGCAGCCGGTCGACCACGCAGTCGCGGTCGGCCCTTAGGACATTCTCCATCTTCATCGCCTCGACCACAAGGAGCGGCTCGCCGATCCTCACCGCTTGACCCTCATCGACCTGGAGCAGCGTCACGAGACCGGGCATCGGAGAGAGCAGGAACCGAGACAGGTCGTGCCCGGGCTTCTCGGGCATCCGCAGAAGGAGCTCGGTCGTCCGCGCGGTCATGACTCTTGCGTCGGCCTGAGTGCCGCCGTGGGTGAGCCGGTACATCTGCCCGACGTGCTCGACCTGGATACAGAAGGGCTTTCCGTTGCACGAGCCACACAGCAGCGGCTGGCCGAGTCGCCAGCCCGACACGATCTCCCTGCTCTGCTCGGCATCCAGGACCACATACCCGCCGGTGACCGGTCTCACGGTCACGGGGTTTCGTTCCCCATTAAGGACCACGGTCCACTCCTCGGCCACCTTGAGCTCGTGTCCCGGCAGCTGACCGCTGACCGACGCCTGGCGGTCGATACGAGAACGGTGCACGAACGCGGCGACCGCAATGAGGAGCGACGTGTCGACGTGAGGCATCTCCGCGGCATTGAACCCGGTCGGATACTCCTCGGCCATGAACCCGGTGTGGAAATCGCCGGCGATGAATCTCGTGTGTCGCAACAATGCCGCCTGGAAGGCGACGTTCGTCTCAACACCTCTGACCACGAACTGATCGAGCGCCCGCCGCATCAGCGCAACGGCTCCTGCTCGCGTGGAGTCGTGGGTGATCAGCTTGGCGATCATGGAATCGTAGTGGGACGAGATCGCCCCGCCTTCTGCAACACCAGTGTCCACACGCACCTGCCCCTCGCTCTCGCGCGGCGGGATATACCTCACCAGTCGTCCGATCGATGGAAGGAAACTGTGGAAGGGGTCCTCTGCGTTGATGCGGCATTCGATGGCCCAGCCGTCACAGCGGATGTCCGCCTGGGCGAAGGGCAGGGGCTCACCTGCCGCGACCCGTATCATCGCTTCGACCAGATCCAGCCCCGTGATCATCTCGGTGACCGGGTGCTCGACCTGGATTCGGGTGTTCATCTCCAGGAAGAAGAACGATCCGTCCTTGTCGACGACGAACTCGACGGTCCCCGCCGACTGGTAACCTGCCGCCTTCGCCAGGGCCACGGACTGAGCTCCCATGACGTCGCGACAACGCTGGTCCAGGCGCGGCGATGGCGCCTCTTCGATCACCTTCTGGTGGCGTCGCTGGATCGAGCAGTCTCGCTCCCACAGGTGCACCACGTGGCCGAACGCGTCGCCCAGCACCTGGAACTCGATGTGGCGCGGATCTTCGATGAATCTCTCGACGAAGACGCGGTCATCGCCGAAGCTGCTGCGCGATTCGTTGCGACATGCGGCAAAGGCTTCGCGCAGCTGGGCGTCGTCCTGGGCCACGCGCATGCCCTTGCCCCCGCCTCCGGCGGCGGCCTTGAGCATCACGGGGTAGCCGACCTCGGCGGCGACACGGCAGGCGGCGTCCTCGCTCTCGGGAACGATGCTCGAACCGGGGATGACATTGACGCCGGCCTTCAGCGCGAGCGTCTTGGCGGCGATCTTGTCGCCCATCGTGCGGATTGAGTCGGCATTGGGGCCGATGAACGTGATGCCTTCCTTCTCCAGCCGCTCGCAGAACTCCGCGTTCTCGGCGAGAAAGCCGTAGCCGGGGTGCACCGCGGTCGCCCCGGTCTTGAGGCAAGCGTCGATGATCCTGTCGATGGCGAGATATGACTCTCGAGACTGCGCCGGCCCGATGCCTACGACCTCGTCGGCGAACTGCAGGTGCAAGGCATTGCGGTCCGCCTCCGAGAACACGCCCACGGTAGCGATGCCGAGCCGGCGAGCGGTGCGCATCACCCGGCAGGCGATCTCACCGCGGTTGGCGACTAGGATCTTGTCGAACACGGCAGCGCAGCGGTCGCAGGAGGGCTCACAGGGGCATGGTGTTGTGCTTGCGCCACGGGTTCTCCAGTCGCTTGTCACGGAGCATGGACAGGGAACGGCAGATCCGCTTGCGCGTCGCGCGCGGCATGATGACGTCGTCGATGAAGCCACGGTGCCCGGCGACGAACGGGTTGGCGAATTTGCGCGCGTACTCCTCCGCGCGCTCCGCGATCCGCTCGGCGTCGTCGGCGTCGGCCCTGAAGATGACCTCCACCGCGCCCTTCGGCCCCATCACCGCGATCTCGGCGGACGGCCAGGCGAAGTTGACATCGCCGCGCAGATGCTTGGAGCTCATGACGTCGTAGGCGCCTCCGTAAGCCTTGCGGGTGATGACTGTGACCTTCGGCACGGTGCACTCCGCATAGGCGAAGAGGAGCTTGGCGCCGTCGTTGATGATGCCGCCGTGTTCCTGCTCGCTGCCGGGCATGAAGCCGGGCACGTCGACGAACGTCACTATGGGGATGCCGAACGCATCGCAGAAACGCACGAAGCCCGCCGCCTTGACCGCCGAGCGCACATCGAGGCAGCCGGCCAGCACGAGCGGCTGATTGGCCACGATGCCCACGGGACGGCTCGCCATACGCGCGAACCCGGTGACGATGTTGCGCGCGAACTCCGGCTGCAACTCGAGGAACTCCCAGTCGTCGACCACCTTGAGGATGAGCTCCTTGATGTCGTACGACTCGTTGGGATCGTCGGGCACCAGGCTGTCAAGAGAGGGCTCGAGCCGGTCCGCCGGGTCGCTGGTCGGCTGGGCCGGGGGCATCCCGCGATTGCTCGACGGCAGGAAGTTCATCAGGCGACGGACCATCAGCAGGGCGCTGATGTCGTTCTCGAAGGCAAGATCGGCGACGCCTGACTTCGTGGTGTGAGTCACGGCGCCGCCGAGCTCCTCCGCTGTCACCTCTTCGTGGGTCACCGTGCGCACGACGTCTGGACCCGTGACGAACATGTACGAGGAATCCCTCACCATGAAGATGAAATCCGTCATTGCCGGCGAGTACACGGCGCCGCCGGCACAGGGACCCATGATCACGGAGACCTGCGGGATGACCCCCGAGGCAAGCACGTTGCGCTGGAAGACTTCGGCATAGCCTCCCAGAGAGGCCACGCCCTCCTGGATGCGGGCGCCGCCCGAGTCGTTGAGGCCGATCACCGGGGCGCCCACTTTCATCGCGTGATCCATGATCTTGCAGATCTTCTCTGCGTGGGCCTCGGAGAGGGAGCCACCGAACACGGTGAAGTCCTGGCTGAAGACGAACATCAGCCTGCCGTTGATGGTGCCGTAGCCGGTGACGACGCCGTCCCCGGGGACCTTCTGAGCGTCCATGCCGAAGTCGCTGCAGCGGTGCTCGACGAACATATCCCACTCCTCGAAGGAGTCTGGGTCGAGCAGCACTTCGATCCTCTCTCTGGCCGTCAGCTTACCCTTGGCATGCTGAGCGGCGACGCGATTCTCCCCGCCACCGGCCCGCGCTGCGGCGCGCTTGGCATCCAGCTCGCGAAGGATGTCGAACTTGCTCTTGACCATGTGTTCGGTCCTTCCGATATGGGGCTGCGAGGCGAGCGCCGAATGGAAATCGCTCGACTGTTGTGAGCTTGCGCGGATACGGCACACTACGGCAGCCATCGTGACGTTGTCAAAGTCGCGAAGGGTGCATCGTCGCCTACGCGCCGTAAGGCGCGGCGACATCATGCGCGCCCGCGGCGTAAGTGACCGGGTCGCGGGCAAGTCGCGCGCCCAGGTTCGGGGCTCCATCGCTACCGAAGCGCTCGATCGATTCGTCGACGCGCGCCCAGACCAGAAGCTGGTGGTGTCCCTCCGGCGTGTTGGCGAAGACTGCCGTCCTGACCACACGTTCAGCGCGGTCGGCGATGACGGCTTCCAGCGAGTCCTTGCGTGAATAGATGCGCACGAACACCCGGACCTCCTGTCGCAGCGTGGCGAATCTGGGCACGAGGGTGCGCATCCATGCTTCGCGTGCGGCTCGCAATCCAACCGAGCGACATCCTCGGACCCGTCAGGCCAGGTGTTCGACGAGGATCCTGACGCCGATGCCGATCAGGATCAGCCCGCCGACGATCTCCATCCGCTTGCCGAGCAGCGCGCCGAAGCGGCAGCCGAGGTGCAGGCCCGCCGCCGTGAAGGCGAATGCGACCACGCCGATGATCACCGCCGGGTACCAGATCTGCACCCCGAGCAGCGCCAGCGAGAGGCCCACGGCGAGGGCGTCGATGCTCGTCGCCACGGACAGCACGACCAGAGAACTGCCTCGCGTGGCGTCCGTCTCGGCGCGCTTCTCCTCGTCGCCCCACACCGCCTCGTAGATCATCTTTCCCCCGATGGCGCTCAGCAGCCCGAAGGCGATCCAATGGTCGACGCTGGTGATCCAGCGCGCGAAGGTCAGGCCGGCGAGCCAGCCGAGGATCGGCATGAAGAACTGGAACAGGCCGAAGTGCCAGGCGAGGCGGAGCGTCGTGCGAGTGCTCACCTGGCACTGTTTCAGGCCGATGCCGAGGGAGACGGCGAAGGCGTCCATGGCGAGGCCCACGGCGATGGCGAGGATGGCCAGAAAGCTCATGCGTCCTTCCTCGCCGGCGGCTCCTCCTCCGGCGTGCCGCCCCTCGTCATCCACAACGAGAACAGCACGGCGCCGCCCACGGCTGCCACGATGACGCCGAGCGAGATGTAGACGGGAATGTGGAGGACCTGGCTCAGCAGCATCTTCACGCCCACGAACCCAA
>Ga0315273_10002106_pt1 | contig 23210 bp, 18 predicted proteins | sample YL17G02_0_MG_FD_205753 | JGI IMG/M metagenome (GOLD analysis project Ga0315273, IMG submission 205753) | Sediment microbial communities from Yellowstone Lake, YNP, Wyoming, USA - YL17G02_0 | ecosystem: Environmental > Aquatic > Freshwater > Lake > Sediment | place: USA: Wyoming | collected...
ACGACAAGTCCAAGGGCCCCATCCTGCTTTTCGTCGGCCCGCCCGGCGTCGGCAAGACCTCGGTCGCCAAGTCCATCGCCCGGTCGATGGGGCGGAAGTACGTGAGGATCTCCCTGGGTGGTGCCCGCGACGAGGCCGATATCCGCGGCCATCGACGGACCTATGTCGGCGCGATGCCGGGCCGGATTATCCAGGGCCTGAAGCAGGCCGGCAGCCGAAACCCGGTCTTTCTCCTGGACGAGGTGGACAAGCTCGGCGTTTCCTTCCAGGGCGACCCGGCCGCCGGGCTCCTTGAAGTGCTGGACCCGGCCCAGAACGACTCATTCACCGACCACTATCTCGGCGTGCCATTCGACCTCAGCGAGGTGCTCTTCATCGCGACGGCGAACTACCTCCAGAACATTCCCGCCCCGCTCCTGGACCGGATGGAGGTGGTCGAATTCACCGGCTATACCGAAAAGGAGAAACTGGAGATCGCCAGGAAGTACCTGGTGCCTCGCCAGTTCGTCGATAACGGCCTGGCCACGACCCAGCTGACGCTCACTGATTCCGCTATCGCGGAGATCATCAGCGGCTACACCCGCGAATCGGGAGTGCGCCAACTGGAGCGCGAGATCGGCAAGCTCTGCCGCAAGGTGGCTCGCAAGCTCGCGGCCAAGGAGGCGACCCAGATCACGGTGGACGACGGCCGGGTGGACGACCTGCTCGGTCGGCCGAAGATCCACCCCGAAAAGAAGCTGATGGACGACCAGGTGGGCGTCGCGACGGCGATGTACTACACGCCCGTCGGTGGCGACATCATGTTCATCGAGGCCTCCACCATGAAGGGCAAGGGCGAACTCACGCTCACCGGTCAGCTCGGCGACGTGATGAAGGAATCGGCCCGGGCTGCGCTGACCTACGCCAAGGCCCACGCCGCGGCGCTTCGGATCCCCGAGGAGATGTTCGAACGGGAGATCCACATCCACGTGCCGGCGGGTGCCGTGCCGAAGGAAGGACCGTCGGCCGGCGTCACCATGGCGACGGCGCTCATCTCGGCGCTGTCGGGCCGCCCGGTGCGGCACGACATCGCCATGACCGGTGAAATTACGCTGCGTGGTCGGGTGCTCCCGATCGGTGGCGTCAAGGAGAAGATTCTCGGGGCGGTGCGGGCAGGCATCACGCGGATCGTGATCCCGAAGGACAATGCCCCTGACCTGGATGACCTGACCGAAGAAGTGCGGCAGAAGATCGACGTCTTTCCCGTGCAGGAGCTGGGCGAGGCCCTGGCCCTTACGCTCCGCGGGGCGTCATATCGGGAAGGCCGCCTGCTCTTCGGCAACGAGGAGCCGAGGGACGTCGTGCCGCTCACGCGGGTGTATCCGCACTAGGCGATCGCTTCGGTCGTCGGTCCTTTCCGGAACGACTCGCCGATCCTCGCGATCGCTCGTTCAACATGGGCACGGGCCTCGTCGGTACGATCGGGGTCCGTGCCCAGCCACTTCTCGGTCTCCCGGCAGGTGGCGCTGACGTCACCGAACCCATAGGCGCCGGCCGACCCCGCCAGGCGATGAAAGAGCGTGGCAAGGGGCGGTCCCTCGGACTCACGGCCTCCGGCAAAAGCGGTCAGCGCGCGCCGCATCTCGTCCAGCCGATCGGGAATCTCGGCCAGATACTCCTCGCGGAGCCGGCTCATGAGCTGGTCGATGGATTCTGAGGTCATGGGTGGCGAATCATGAGGCGGTCGGCGACCTGGCTAGGGCTGCGATCGCGAGCCGCGCGGCGGCGACGAGAGCCGGCGCGGTTCCCCAATGGCCGGTGACGCGCTCGCCGTCGCTGGCAGCGACCAGCGCCACGCGCCCATCAATCACGGCGAGAAGGGGGTGCCCCGGCCACCGGTCCACCGCCGAAATGGTCGAGACGGGAGTCGGCGAGTCCACGGCGCCGTCGGAATACAGTTCGAGGCGCACGCCTGTGGACGCGGCTCGGCGGAGCGCCGGCCCGAGCAACGGGTACCCCTCCGGTAGCAGGCACAGCGCCACTTCGCCCTTGGCACGGGCGATTTCGAGCGTGAGGAGCTGGGCCGCACCACGGAGCGAACCGATTTCCGACAAGGTCTGTGATGCGGGCAGGGAGATGGTGTCGAGTGCCGTGGCCAAGCCCTCGATGGCCTGCCCCTGCCGGTCCACGATCCGGCTGAGAAGCACGGCGGGTGGTTCCGGCCGGTAACGCTTCGGCCGGCCCTCATCCACTCGCGCCGCCCCTTTTCTGACCAGACCTTCCAGGGCCGAGTAGGCATTGGCCCGAGCCAGCCCGGCCGACCGCGCCACCGCGTAACCGGTTCCGGGTCCCTTGGTGATCAGGGTTGCGTAGACGAGGGACTCGGTGGGCGTGAATTCGAAGGGGGTCAGGTCGAGAAGCATCTCGGAGTATGCGAAGCTACCACCCCCAGCGCAACCTTGGCTCGGCCTTACCGCCTCAGGAGTACTCCAGGGGCCTGCCGGTCAGCTTTGCGATCAGTGCCAGCCGGAAGGTCACGTCCGCGATCCGGCCGTCCGGGCTCTTGAGGTCGGAGTGCAGAGGGTAGCAATGATAGCTCGCCGGATGCGTCGCTTTGGGAGCCGCGGTCAGCTTCTTCGGGTGCCAGACCCCGTTCTCATCACATTCGGAGCAGAGCCGGCTCAGCACCTTCTGGGCGCTGGGGGACGCCCCCGCCGCCCCGATGCGGGCCAACAGTTCGATCGCCAGCAAGGCGAGCGGAATGTCCTTGGCGTTGCCGCGCGAGTCGGTCTCGATCGGATCTCCGAGCAGGACCATGGTGGGCTTCAGCCCTTTCCTGCCCACCTGAACCGCGTAGGACCGCTTGGACGCCGGCGACGAGAGGTACTGTCCCAGTCGCTCCGTGAAGCCAGCCCGCTCACGCTGCAGGTTGGGCAGGGCGGCGATCATGGCGAGCGAGTACCAGGTCGGCGGGTGGGCCTCGGGATGGAGGATCGTCGTCTTGCCGTGGCGTTGGTACGGATTCTCCGACAACGGGCTCCTGAGAAACGCCGAAACTGCGGAAGCGATCTTGTGGGCGGAGCCGCGAATTCGCGGGTCTTCGTGGTAACCGGATTCCGCCAGGGCACAGGTGGCCGCCTCGCGGTTGAGGTCACGCAACCATTCCGCGGCCAAGGGGGTGTCCTTGCCCAGCTTCTGGTATTCGAACAGCAGGCCAGGGTCTTCGTCTTTCGACAGCAGCCGGAAAAGCAGCCGGTCGGCGAGTTTGAATGCCCGCCCCGTCCTGGAATACCCGAGCTGGACCAGCCGCCGGTACTGGGCGATTGTGCCGATGTCCTTGATGCCCTCGCGGACGGATGGAGTCACTCCGAGGAGGTTGCCGCCCCAGATCCCGGTGTCTTTCTGCTTCTTGGTGATCGCGAGGGCAGTCTTCGATTGGGCAACGGCCGCTTCGAAGGCCTCAAGACCGGCCTGCCCCGGCGGGGCGAGCTCCCCGAGGGCACGAAACCGGATGCTCTCACCCCCATGCTCTGCCAGCCACGAAAGCGGAACCCGGTGCGCGGTCGAGAGATCCAAGCGGTGCTCGCTGGCTGGGGAAACCCTGAAAAATCAGGCCAACATACTCGGGGACGGGCGCGGAAACCAGCCCCCTAAGGCGTTTCAGGGCACCCCGGCCGAGCCAGGAAGTGCCGGAGAATGGTCACCACGGTGTCTGGCCGTTCGGCTTGGGGGCGGTGCAGGGTCCGCTCCAGGGTCACTAAGCTATTGCAGTTGATCATCTTGGCCAGCGGCTGGGCAACCTCGTAGGGGATAACGGGGTCCTGCCGCCCCCAAATGATCAGGGTCGGTTGCCTGATCTTTCTGAAGCGTTCGCCAATTCCTGTGAAGTCAAAGTCCTGTAACACTTTAGCAGTTGATGCTCGGAAGGCTGGATCGGTGCTCGGGTCGTAGTCCGACATGCCGACGGGCTCTGCCATCCACTCGGGGTCATGCAGGGGAGTGATGAAAGCCCGGGCCACTTCCCAGACGCCAATCGCCGCCGCCCGGCCGGGAGTCATCCCCCCAGTGATCGGGCCGAGTCCAACCCGGAGTCCGGCCGGAGCGATCAGCACGAGGGCCTGCACCAGGTCGGGGTACCGGATCGCGACTTCGGCGGCGATCGCCCCCCCCATCGAATGCCCGACAAGTACCGTGGGTGGCCGGGCATACCGGGCCAGGAAGTTGCCAACTCGCTCGGCCATCGCATCCATCGTATAGGGCCCAGCCGGCTTGTCGCTTCCCCCGAACCCGGGTAGGTCCAGGGCGATGACGCGGTAATCTGCGGCCAGTGGATCCACCACACCGCGCCAAGTGAGCAAGTGCTCGCCAAAGCCGTGAATCAGCACCACCGTCGTGTCGCCGTGACCTGCGCGCAGCGCCCGCACCCGGACGTCACCGGCCTGCAGGTACTCGGTGCGGTGCGGTGGGCCCGGCCGGCGCACCCTGTCAGTCAGTTGCCACCCGGCGACGACCAGGAGCAGCCCGACCACCGCCCACGTCTTCCACCGGTTCATCTTCCCGGTCCCTCGCCGCCGCAGGTGAGCAGGGTGACCTGCCCGTCAGCCCCGAAGCCTCCTTCGCTCGTCAGAACCAGCCCGTCGCCATCGCCCAGCCAGTCGATGCCTTCGCCCCGAGGGTCAAGGGCGGCGATGTCGCAGATGACGGGCGGTGATGCCGGCGTGAGCCGGCCGTTCGGGCCCAGTTCGAACCGGTAGATCTCGCGGTAGGTCCGGATGACCACGCGGTGGCCGTCAGGCGCGACGGCCGCCCCTGTGACCAGGCGCCCTCGCCACAGGTCCGTGGCAACCGGAAGTGCTTCGAGCAACTGGGCGATGGCACTGGTCGTGCTGCCCCAGGTCGCAGGGGGGAGGTCGTAATGGCGGACTCGGCCAGACCTGCCCTTGGAGATCAGGTGCACCGTGCCATCGCGCGCCACGAACATCGCCTCGACGTCGTGGGGGCCATCCGGGTAGGTGAAGCGGAGTGCCTCGCCACCCTGCAGCGGCAGGGTGCGTCCGGCCAGAGAGTCACCCGCCGGCGGCTCGGGCACCCGATAGATCCGGGCAAAGGGGCGTCGTTCAGGGTTGTCGCCCGTATCCGCCACATAGAGGCAGGTCCCTCGGGGACAGGGGCCGAGCGCGACCTCTTCCCAGTCTCGGTTCTCGGCCCCGCTCAGTTGGTAGCGACCCAGGTCGCGACCGAGGGTGTCCGTCGCGTAGAGGAACGGGCCGTCTCCTGAATCGTTGATCGTCCAGAGAATCCCGGGTTGCGCTCGACTCAGCGCGGCGCCCGAGCTTTCGCGCAGCCGGGTGCCTTCGAACCGGCCACTCCGTCGGAACCCCTCGGGTGGCTGGATCTCCCAGGCAACGGTCGGCGACTTGGCGGCAGGGTCCTCACCCCGGGACGTGCATGCTCCCGCCAGTGCGGTCATGAGGAGGATGCTGGAACGGACGATGCGCACCGATGCGCTTCCGGCGCTCAGAGGCCGAAGACCAGCAGTACGCCGCCGGGGTTGGTGACCCGTCCGAGATCAGCGAAGCCACCCACGGCGCCGAGTCCGTCGGTCGGCTTGGCGGTCGGCGATGGGTTCATGCCGAGTGACGGCCAGCCGCCCACGCCGCTGATGATGGCCAGGTACTGGCGGCCATCGGGAGCCATGAAGGTGATCGGGTTGCCCACGAAGCCCGAGGGCGCTTTGAACCGCCACAGTTCCCGACCCGACTGGGCATCGAGCGCCTTCAACCAGCCGTCCAGCGTGCCATAGAACACCAGCCCGCCGGCGGTGGCCAGGGCACCGCTCATGACCGGCCAAGGCTCCCGCGCCTCCCAGGCAATGGTGCCGGTCGTGGCATCCCAGGCAATGAAACGACCCCGATTCCCACCTGGACCCGTGACGAGTCGCACCGTGGTCCCAAGGAACGGCTGGCCGGGGGTGTAGCTGACGGGAACCGGCTCGATGTCCATGCAAAGGTTGTTGAGCGGTACGAAGAACAACTTCGACGCCGGGGACCACGCGGCCGGCTGGAACGTCTTCATGCCCATGATCGAGGGGCACACACCGGTGCGCTTTCCCGGGGCTGAAAAGGCAGGATCGAGAGTCGGGACCGCGGTGCCGGGATCCACCTTGGTGGCCCAGTTGGCCGGCCCGTACTTCTCGGCCACGAGCAGGCGTCCCGAGGTGCGGTCGATGGTGTAGGCGAAGCCGTTCCGGTCGAAGTGGATCAGCGCCTTGACCGGCCGGCCGGCCACCGTCAGGTCGGCCAGCAGGTTCTCGTTGGAGCCGTCATAGCCGAATGCGTCGCGTGGGGTGAGCTGCAGCGCCCAACGGATTCTGCCGGTCTTCACTTCGCGCGCAATGATCGAGGAGGTCCACTTGTTGTCGCCGGCACGCTGGGCCGGGTTGAGTGGCGCGGGGGCGCCGGTTCCGTAGTAGATCAGCCCGAGGTCAGGGTCGGCGCTCAGCCAGCCCCAGGTCGCACCCCCGCCGTGGCGCCAGGAGTCCGCGCTCCAGGTGGTGACGCCAAGGTCACGTCCCAGATGGGCGGGGTAGTTGGTGTTGGCCGGACCCTCGAGCAGCAGGTCCGAGTCCGGGCCGGTGCTGTATCCGCGCCAGAGCAGCCGGCCGTTGAGGGCATCGTAGGCGGTGAGGTATCCCCGGGCGCCGAACTCGCCACCCGCGACGCCCGCGACCACGATATCGCCGATGACGAGTGGTGCCGCGGGCATGGTAAGCCCGACTCGGGGATCGCCGTTCCTGACCCGCCAGATCTCCTTGCCGGTCTTGGCATCGATGGCTGCGAGGTCACCTGGGAAGAGTGGCACATAGAGCTTGCCGCTGGGGTGCCAGGCGATGCCGCGGCTGGTCGCCTCGCAGCAGACGAAAGGGGCGGGATCCCGGCTTACGGGTGCGTACTTCCAGAGGGGCGGATCCCCTGGGTGGTCGAGATCGAAGGCGTACACCGCCACCGGATGCGGCGTGGGCAGGAAGAGCCGGCCGCCAACGACCAGCGGGTTGCCCTCGTGACCCTTGAGCGAGCCGGTGGAAAAGCTCCAGTGGACCTTCAGGTTGGCCACGTTCGCCGGCGTGATCTGATTGAGCGGGCTGAAGCGGGTGACGGCGGCATCCCGACCTGGCATCGACCAGTCGCCGGGCGGCTCGACCGGGCGGACCGGTGGCCGCGCCGGCGGATTGCGCGTTTCTTGTGCAGCCATCCCCGCGGGCAGGGCCGCGAGGATCAGCCACCCCCACTGCCTCAGCCGCTGCCGCACTACTGCCCGCCTGTCCGCCCGCTGCTGTCGGGGCGGAAGATCCCCGCGTCGTAGACCGACCGGGGATTCCAGAGCGCCCACGAGTGAAGCCCCAGCTCCTCGGCGGCACGGATCTGCTCGCGGACGTGGTCAGCAGTGTAACGCGGCTGCCCGAGCGTGAAGGCCTGCAGGAAGGGCCGGATTTCTGCGGTTCGGCCGAGGCCACGTGAGCGACGGATGCCGTCTTCCATGGCGCGTCGGATCACGTTGTACGGCTCGAAGTTGGGCCGCTTGATGTCGTAGAAGCCGCGGAAATAGTGGCTCGGGTAGACCATCGGGAGCACCACGTCCGCGGTGGTGATCAAGTCCTCCCAAGCCTGCCCGATTCCGAGATCGCCCTCGGCGCTGGTGGTGAGACCGAACACGTCGATCGTAAACGGTACGCCCAGGGGCCGAGTCCGCTCGCCCAGCAGCTTGAGGTTGCGAGTCACGCCCTGCCGCTGGGTTTCCTCGCCACGACGGCCGTGGAAGACCGCGTGTGCCATGCGGGACCGGGGCTCATCGGGGAACCGCACGTAGTCGAACTGCACCTCGGCGAAGCCCATTCGCACGGCCTCGGCGGCCAGCGCGGCCGCGTAAATCCAGACGGAATCGTTGAAGGCATCCACCCAGGGCCGCCCCTGTCGATCGAGCCAGAGGCTGTCCTCCCTGGTCCGGATGGCCCAGCTTGGTTTCCGCTCCGCGAGGAGGGGATCCTTGGCCACGACGATACGGGCGATCGGATGGATGCCCTTATCGCGCAGGACCCGGATACGCGCGGCGGCATCCCGGGCCCGAAGCTGGGTATTGGCGCCGATCGCGACGGCGGTAGGTACGGCCGAGGCGTACGTGAGGTAGCCGGTGTCGTCCTTGACGTCGATGATCAGGGCATTGATCTCGGTGCTGTCGGCCAGCCGCACCAGTTGGTTGAAGCGCGAGGTGGAGCCAAAAGCCCAGGCGTTGACGTACAGCGCCTTCACGGCCGGCGGCGGCTTGCGGGGGGCCGGGGCCGGCGGTTCGGCGGGGGCACCTTGAGCTGCGACGGATCCGGCGAGCAGCTGCCCGAGGAGGCTGGCCAGGCCGAAGAGGCGAATTCCCATGGCGCATAGATAGGACGCGGCATGGCGGGAGGCAAGCACGGCTTGAGCGCCACCCCGCCCGCCACTACGATTCGCCGGCGTGGTTCCACTCCGGCCTACCAGCCTCGAGGCGCTCATGAAGGTCACGATTACCTATTGTGTGGTGTGAAGCTATGAACCCCGGGCCGCCCGTGTGGCGGCTGAACTCAGAGAGCACGTCCCGGGAGTCGAGGTGCAGCTGATTCCCGGGTCCGGCGGCGTCTTCGAGGTCGTGGCAGACGGCAGGCTGATTTTCAGCAAGAAGCAGACCGGTCGCCACGCCGAGCTGGGCGAGGTCGTATCGCTGCTCGGGAGCGCAAGCCATTGACCCGCCTGCGGATTGCGATCTCTACCGGAGGTGGTGATGCCCCCGGTCTCAATGCCGTGATCCGGGCCGTCGTCCTCTCCGCCTATGCCCGCGGCTGGGAGACCTTCGGCATCCTGCGCGGGTTCGGCTCGCTCTTCGATCGCCTCGAAGGGGAGGAGCGGTCGCCGTGGCTGGGGCTGGAGCGGCGGAAGATCGCCTACCAGTTCGGCCTCATGCCACTCGGGCCGGACGAAGTCCGTGGCATCACCCACCTCGGCGGTACCATCCTCGGAGCGTCCAATCGCGGCAATCCGTTCAAATGGGCGATGCCGCAGCCCGACGGCAGCGTGATCGAGGTGGACCGGTCAGACGAGTTGGTAGGCGCTTTCCAGCATGCCGGCATCGATGCCCTGGTGTCGATCGGCGGGGACGGCAGCCTGGCGATCGCGAACAACCTCTGGAAGCAGGGCGTGAAGGTCGTGGGGGTGCCCAAGACGATCGACAACGACGTCTGGGGTACCGAAACGACGTTCGGGTTCGATACCGCCGTCGCGACGGCTACCGAGGCGATCGACAAGCTCCACTCCACCGCGCAGAGTCACGATCGGGTGATGGTGGTGGAACTGATGGGCCGGAGCGCGGGCTGGATCGCGCTGCACAGCGGCCTCGCGGGCACCGCCGACGTGATTCTCATTCCCGAGATCCCCTTCGATCTCGACAAGGTCTGTGACAAGATCCGGGAGCGGGAAGCCTATGGCCGCCGGTTTGCGATCGTCGTGGTGGCCGAGGGCGCGCGCCCCCGGGACGGTCAATTCATGCTGCAGGAGCCGGAACGGGCAGGACGAGCCGCGCGCCTGGGGGGCATCGGGGCACTGGTGGCTGAAGCCATCGCCGAGCGGACCGGTAAGGAGACCAGGAGCCTGGTGCTCGGCCATCTGCAGCGCGGCGGATCGCCGTCGGCCTTCGACCGGTTGCTGGCCCTGCGCTTTGGTGCCGCCGCGGTCGGGGCCATCGCCGATGGGGCCTTCGGATACTGTGTGGTCTACACCCCGCCAGAGATTGGTCGCAGGCCGCTCGCCGAAATCGGCGGCCGGCTCAAGCTGGTCCCCCTCGACAGCGGGGTGATCATGACGGCGCGCGGTCTGGGGGTCTGCCTGGGCGACTGAGCCTTACCAGACGAACGGCTTGGGCGGGCCGGTCAGCGAACTCTCGGCGTCCGGCTGCCAGAGGACCGTGCGCTCGATCAGCGCCGCCGTCTCGAAATCCTTCTCGGTGATTCCCTTGGCGCTATGCGTGCTCAGCGCCACCTCGATCCTCGACCAGTTCACCCCCAGGTCGGGATGATGTCCCGCGGCCTCGCCGGCGAACGCAATGGCTCCCACCGCGAGCATGGTGCTGGACCAGCCATCGGTCGTGAAGGTCCGCCGGATGGCGCCGTCGCGATAGCTCCACCCCGGCAGCTCGCGGAGCTGCTCCATGATCTCGGATTCGCTGTAGGTCCGCTCCACACGCGCCATGGTACGTCCTCCCGATTCAGTCCGCGAACGACATGCTGGCCGTTTGGCCAGTGCTTTCTTCGACCTCGAGGACCAGCCGGGCGAGGCCCGGAATTCTCTCCTGCCGAAGTGCGGACCACGCCTGACGACCAAGGTACTCCGCCAGCAGCTCGGCGGTGGTGTTGGTCACCGGCAGGACGCAGGCGTGGGTGCGCGGGATGACCAGCCATGCGGGCCAATGGTAGTCCACCGCCAGCCGGTCGCCGTCCTCGTGGATCTTCAGCAGGCCGCTGGCCGCCGGGATCAGAACCTTGTGGTCCATCGGGTCGACCAGTGCCCGCACCACCCGTTTGAGGACCGCGAAATCCACCACGAATCCGGTGGCGGGGTCCACCGCGCCTTCGACGGTGACGCTGAGCCGGTAGTTGTGGCCATGCAGGCGCTCGCACATGTGCCCGCGCAGGGTCAGAAAATGCGCGGCCGAGAAGCCCAGAGACTCCTTGGAGACCGATACCTGGAACGGCTGGGTCACGTCACCTGCTCATGAGGGCTAACGGAGGGAATATAGAGGATGTCCACCTGGGGCGGCGGCGCTGTCCCGCGAGGAGGACAGCTGGCGCGGGCCGAGTCCTGAAAAGGTGGTTTCCAGGCGGTACTGGACTGGCACGCGGTCTGCCTTCTCGACCGTGAACCCTCGTGCCCAGGAGGAACTGCCATGCGTGTTCCCGTGTTGCTGGCTCTCGGCGCTCTCGTGTTTGCCCCGCTCCGCACCGAAGCGCAGGTGTCAGGTACCATCATCATCAGCGGTCTGCCCCTCGGTGGAGTCGTTCAGCTCGGTCATCCGTGGTATGGCTCCTACGGGCGCCCGCGTCCGCACGCACAGGTCGTCATGGTCGAGCGCTGGTCGAAGCACAGACATAGAAATGACTGGCGCTACCAGGAACGCCGCAGTGTCTGGTACGATCGCTACGATGGGACCTACTACGATGGCTATCGTCGCGGGCTGGTCGAGGTGCAGGTCTACGTGCACGACGGCCGATTCTACCGCGCCGATGAGCATGGCCGGGACCGCGATGATCGGCGGGATGATCGCCGCGACCGGCGTCACGGCAGCGACCGGGACGATCGCGACGATCGCTGATCAGGCTTACGCGTCCACTCGGTGCGGGCGGGGCAGGTGTCCCGCCCGCGCTGTTTTGGGCCTATTATCCGTGCCATGCTGCTGCCGACGCTGCTATCCGCCCTGCTGCTGACCGGGCCTGCTTCCGACGGCCTGGCCGTCATTCCGCCTGCCTGTCTGGTGCCGAGGGGCGTCACCGCACCGGCCGACTCCATCCACCAACTGTATGAGAGCGGTCGCCCCTTTCGGGACTTCCTGGGCGCCGCCAAGGCGAGGGTTGAAGACTGGCAGGGCAACTATGGCCGAGGTAGCCTCGATCCGGCGGTACTGGCGCGGGCCCGGGCGGTGCCGGGGAGCTGGCGCCTGCTCGTCACCGCCGAGGATTGGTGCGGGGACTCGGCCAACACGATTCCCTACGTGGCCACCCTGGTGGACTCACTCGTCGGCAAGGTCGAACTGCGGGTGGTGCGGTCCACCCCGGCGCACTGGCTCATGGAACGGCACAAGACCTGGGATGGACGGGCCGCTACCCCGACCATCGTCCTGCTGGACGAGCAGTGGAACGAAGTCGGCTGCTGGGTGGAGCGTCCAGCGGCGCTCGGTCGGTGGGCACGGGAGCAGCAGCCGAAGCTGTCCCACGAGGACTTCCTGGCGAAGAAGTACGCCTGGTACGGCGCCGACCGGGGACGGGAGACGGTGCGTGAAGTGGTCGAGATGATCGAACGCGCGTCGGCCGGCGCGTCTGTGGTCTGCGGGGGGAACACACAGTAGCTGACTGATCCTTGGGGGGCTTCATGCATCCCGCTCGCGACCACAACCTGCCGCCGGACCCAGCCGCCTATCGGGCGGCCCCGCATCCGCGTGGTCGTGTCATCGTCATCGCTCCCACCCGCGCCGCCTGCGAGACCATCGAACTCGCGCTCGGCCTCCAGGTGGAGACGCTGCTGCAGCAGCAGCACGGTGCCGCCCTGGTCGAGTGGGCCGCGCGGGGCATCGGCTTCGGGATCGTGGCGGGCACCGGGACCGGCAAGACGCTCGGCATCCGTCCCATCGCGGAGACCATTCTCGGGGAGCCGCTCCGTTACGGCGTGGTGAACCGTGAGCGCGAGGCCACGCCCGACACTCCGTCGTGGAACGTGGTGGTCGTCACCACCGGCATCGCGCGACACTGGTTCCAGGACGACCTGATCACCCCCGCCGACACGCTGGTGGTCGACGAGATCCACCAGACCTCCGCCGAACTGGAACTCTGCCTGGCGCTCGGCAAGCGGGTCGGCTGCCGGTTCATCTGGCTCAGTGCCACGGTGGACCCGGCCTTCTATGCGCGCTACCTGCACAGCGCCGAGGTGCTCGAGACCAGCGCCTTCGATCCGCGGCTCCGCGCCAAGGTCGAGGTCCTCAGCAAGGACGTCGCGGAGTACCTCGACGAGAAGCAGATCCGGCACATCATCAAGCAGCAGCGGGGCGTCGCGGTCTTCGTGCCGACCCGGGCCGAGGTCGAGAAACTGGCACGGGAGCTGGGGGCGCGCTGGCCGAAGTTGAACGCCGCGTTCTACCATGGCGGGGAGCCGATCCGGGTGATCCGGCCGTTCCTGGAGGGCGCGGTGGAGCGGCCCTTCCTGCTGGCGATGACGGCGGCGGGACAGAGCGCCCTCAACCTGCCAGGTCTCGATACGGTCATCATCTATGATGCCCGCTACGGCAACGTGGTGGACCGTGGCCGTAACGTGCTCCACCGGATGTACCTTGGCGCCAACGAGATCCTGCAGATGGCGGGGCGGGTACACGGGCGGGTACCGAATGGCGAAGTGACCATCCTGAGCGACCGCCAACTCGACTTCGCCTCGCTCCGCCCCGGGCCGCCGGAATTCCAGCTGGCCGGCGACGCCGAGCGCGTGGCCCTCACCTGTGCCGCGATCGGCGTGGACGCCAGCGACCTGGAACTGCCGGTGCCGTTGGACCGGACCGCGTATCGCCGGGCCCTCCGGGTGCTGAGCGAGCGCGGCCTCGTGGAAGACGGCAGGCTGACAACCTATGGTCGCCAGGTGGACGCCCTGCCGGTGGACCGCGAGTGGGGCGAGTTGCTGGTCAATGCCGATCCCGAGCTGGTGCCGCTGGTGGCCGTCTGCGCGAACATCGATTCGCTGCACCGGATGACCCGTGAGGAACGCGAACTGCACGGCGTCCTGGTCAGCGGCAGCGACCACCTGACCGCCTACAACCTCTACGCCGAAGCGGTGAACCAGCATGCCGGCATCGGTGAGGTGTACGGGCTGCCTCGCCACCTCTTCGAAGAGGGCGTCGCCGAGTGGGCCGAGCGGCGGGGGGTGCTGCGCAAGGCCATCGAGGACGCGGCGCTGGGAGTCGCTTCGGTGTATCGGGCGCTGGAGCTGCCGCTGCCGAAGACGCTGCCGTACGCTGCCAAGGAGCTGCGCCGTCGCTGGTGCGAACTGCTGGCGCGCTACATGCCCTTCGACCTGGTCATCGACGAACAGACGGCCGACGGACAGCCGGCCCGGGTGTCCAAGACGTCAGTGGCCGGCAGCTGGGGTGCCGTGGCCGGCCCGCTCCGCTATTTCGCCGACCGGTTCGGCGTGCCCCGCGCGTCGATCGAGGGGACGACCGTGAGCTACGACCTGGTGCGTCAGTTCGCGACCTGGGGCCCCCCGGTGGTGCAGGTGGCGGGCGCCGGCCGGCGGCAAGGGCTGGTGATCGCCCGCCGGCTCAGCTATTTCGGGTTCGAGCTGGAGACGGACATCGAACCGATCGGCGCGGCGGTCCCGGCCGACCTTCGGCCGCAGGCGCGCGACGCGCTGGTGGATGCCCTGCTGGCGGGCGAGACCCGTCATGTCGACCAGGGCAGGCTCACCCAGGCCCTCGGGCAGTTGCGGGAGCTGTGGCGGCGCTCGGGTGGCACGGTCGAGGCTGCCTCGGAAGAGCGTCTCCGCGCGGTGCTCCGGGCCCAACTCGAGGACGTGGATGGGTGGAACCGCTTCCTGGCTGCGCGGGTCACGCTCGATCCGGCCCGGCTGGTGCCGGCGGATCTGCGACGGGCGCTCGAGACACTGCCCGCCATGGCACGCATCCGCGGCGACGCGGTGCAGCTCGAGTACGAGGTGGAGCGGGGTGTCGGTGTCGCGCGGATCTGGCTGCGGGAGGGACAGGCACGGCGCGTGACGGAGGAGGAGTTGCCGGCACTGGACCGTCCGCTGCGGTTTGGCGTGGCGCGGGAAGAGGGCCCGGTGCTGGCCGCGTCGCTCGAGGAACTGCGCGACCGCCTGAGGGTAACGCCGCGACCGGAGCGGCGGACGGAGCGCGACCGGCGCGGGCCACGAGGCGGAGGCCGCCCGGGGGGGCGGCCCCGCCGATCCTAGCGGTCGACCTCCCGGGGCTCACGTTCCCGCAGTAGACTCCACCACCACCATCCCTCGAGCATACCATGCCCATCGCTCCCCTCGGCTGGCTCGGCAGCATTGCGCTGTTCGGTATTCCGTCCCTCGTGATCACCTTCTTCCTCTTCGTGATCATGCCGGGAGCGGTGGCGCGGGGAGCGTCCCAGTTACAGGCGGTAAGCCTCGGGTTCATGCTGCCGCTGGCCCTGATGCTGGTGGCGGCCTTCGTGGCCTACCGGCTCGAGGGTCGCGCCTGGTCCTGGACGGAGATCCGCGAGCGCTTCCGGCTGCAACGGCCGGATCGTCGGGTCTGGCTCTGGACCGCGGGCCTGGTCGTCTGGCTGATCCTCTGGATGGAGATCCTGCCCTTCAACGGCATGCTCAAGAGCGCCTTCGAGTGGCTCCACTTCTACGACGCGCCGGCCGGCTACACGGCGGTCATGAGCGGGCTGACCGATGGAAAGACCCAGATCTTCGGTCTCCCGTTCAGCTGGGGACTGCTGCTCTACTATCTGTGCGGCCTCTTCGTATTCAACATCCTGGGTGAAGAGCTCTGGTGGCGCGGCTACATCCTCCCCCGCCAGGAACTCGTCTTCGGCGCGCGGACCTGGATCATCCACGGCACCCTCTGGGCCCTCTTCCATTTCTTCTACCACACCAACCTTGGCATCCTGGTCTCCTACTTGCCGACCACACTCGGCATTGCGTTCGTGGCGCAGCGGACCCGCAACACCTGGCCCGGCATCATCGGGCACATGGTGAGCAACATGGCGGTGCCGCTCCTGATGCTTAGCCGCCTGCTGGCCTGATCATGCGCCCCTTCACGCCTCGCACCATCATCGAGCCCTTCAAGGTGCGGTCGGTTGAACCGATCCGCTTCACCACCTTCCCCGAGCGCGAAGCCGCGCTGAAGACCGCGGGGTACAATCCGTTCCAGCTCCATGCCGTGGACGTGCTCATCGACCTGCTGACGGACAGTGGCACGGGGGCGATGTCGTCGCGGCAGTGGGCCGGCATGATCGCCAGCGACGAGTCGTATGCCGGGGCGACCTCGTTCTACAAGTTCGAGGCGGCGGTCAAGGACATCACCGGGTTCAGGCACGTAATCCCGACCCACCAGGGCCGGGCCGCGGAACACATCCTCTTCGCCACCGCGGTGGAGCCGGGTCACGTGATCCCCAGCAACACCCACTTCGACACCACCCGGGCGAACATCGAGCACTGCCAGGGCGAGGCGCGCGATCTGGTGATCGCGGAGGGTCGGCAGCCGAGGACGATCCACCCGTTCAAGGGCAACATGGACCTGGACCGGCTCCGCGCCACGATCGCGGAGGTGGGGCCCGCCCGGATCCCGATGGTGATGATGACCGTGACCAACAACTCGGGGGGCGGCCAGCCGGTGAGCATGGCCAACATCCGCGCGGCCAGCGCCATCGCGCATGAGTACGGCCTGCCCTTCATCATCGACGCCTGCCGCTTCGCGGAGAACAGCTGGTTCATCAAGACGCGGGAATCGGAGTACGCGGACAAAGCGCCGATCGAGATCGTGCGGGAGATGTTCAGCTACGCCGACGGGTGCACCATGAGCGCCAAGAAGGACGGGATGGCCAACATCGGCGGGTTCCTGGCGCTCAACGACGACGCCCTGGCGATGCGGTGCCGGAACCTGCTCATCCTCACGGAGGGATTCCCGACCTACGGCGGGCTCGCCGGCTACGATCTCGAGGCGATCGCGCAGGGACTCTACGAGGCGCTCGACCCCCACTACCTCCAGTACCGGATCCGTTCGGTGGCCTATTTGGGCGACAAGCTCATCGCGGCGGGCGTCCCGATCGTGCAGCCCACCGGCGGGCACGCGATCTACATCGATGCCCGTGAGGCGCTGCCGCACCTGCCGGTGAGCCAGTATCCGGCCTGGGCCCTCAACAACGCCTTCTACCTGATGGGCGGGGTGCGGGGCGTGGAAATAGGATCGGTGATGTTCGGGCAGCAGCCCGACGGCAGCGAGAAGCCCGCGGCCATGGAGCTGGTGCGGCTGGCCTTCCCGCGGCGGAGCTACACCCAGAGCCACGTGGACTACCTCGCCGAGGTGATCCTGGCGACCTACGCAGAAAGAGAACGCCTGCCAGGCTATCGCATCACCTGGCAGGCGCCCTCGTTACGGCACTTCACGGCACGGCTCGAGCCGGTGGGCTGAGCCGAAAGGCTGTTACGGCTTCTTGACCGCCGCCGGCTTGTGCGCCCAGTAGGCGGGATCACTCTTGGTCATTTCGGCGGACATGACGCTCTGCGCCGGCGCGAAGGCGAGCTGGTCGGTCTGGCTGAAGGCCACCGCGTTGGTCTGAGCGGCATCCAGCTTCTTCTGGCCCTCGGCACCGATCGCGGCCTGGTACGCCGGCCCATGGATCGTGGCCAACTCGTCCAGTTCGGCCAGCGACTTCCGGGAGGCGAACAGATAGTAGGTCCCCGTCGGGGCACCGGCGACGACCTGCCAGATCGAGTATTCATCGGTGAGATTGGCGGCCTCGTGGGCGTGCTTGACCACCGACCTGCCCGCGGCCCACTCGTCGTAGTGGCCGAGGCGGACCGTGATGCGCGTGGCGGACATGTAGCGCATCTGAGCGATGTCCCTCGGCTTACCGTAGCCCAGGCTGTCTACTCGGACCATGACCATGTCCCGCGTTTCCGATAGAATATCGGCTTCCTGGGGGCTGAACCGGGCAGAAGCCGCTTCCTGCCCCGGATTCGAGGCCTGGCTCTTCTCGTAGTCGGCCCACGAGCTGAAGATGGTGGCGTACCAGAACTGGGCTGGGCCGGTCATCGTCTTCATCCCGAGGTACCCGGATGCCGGCTTCGCCGCGTAGATGGCGCTGGCCCACTCGGCCTCGAGCTTGTCATGCGCCCGTCCCTTGCCGGGCTTGACCGACTCGACTCCGATGGTGAGCACGTTCATTGGAGTGGCCTGAGCATACAGTGCAGCGGGTGCCATGGCCATCGCCAGGGCGAACAGGGAAATACGACTCTTCATTGAGCCTCCGTGGAGGGGTGGGGCGAAAGGGGAGACTAGGGAACCCGACCAAAATACTCCCAATTGCTCGTTTCGATAGGGGATACCGTCAAGAGGCCGGAATCGCGACACTTCGAGGTGCGGCCGAATCCACTGATGACGGGGTGAGACAGATGCGATCGAGATTCCTCGCTGCGCTCGGAATGACACATGGGGCGCTCGGAACGACACGTGAGGCGCTCGGACTGCGTATTCCCGCCCTCGCGCTCGTGCTGCTGGGTGCGGGCGCGATGAACGGCTCAGCTCAACAGATGGAACCGAGTCTGTTCCAGGAGATGCACTGGCGGATGATCGGTCCGTTCCGGGGCGGGCGCACCAAGGCCGCCACCGGTGTGCCCTCGCAGCCGAATGTCTTCTACATCGGCGCCGTCAACGGCGGCGTCTGGAAGACGACCGATTACGGGCGCACCTGGAACCCGATCTTCGACGACCAGCCGACCGGCTCGATCGGCGCCATCGCGGTGGCGCCGTCCAACCCCGACATCATCTACGTGGGCAGCGGCGAGGGACTTCAGCGGCCCGACCTCTCCACCGGCGACGGGATCTACAAGTCCACCGACGGCGGCATGACCTGGACGCACCTGGGGCTTCGCGACGGGCAGCAGATTCCCCAGATCGTCGTGGATCCTCGCAATCCCGACCGCCTCTTCGTCGCCGTGCTGGGCCACCCCTACGGGCCCAACGCGGAACGAGGACTCTTCCGCAGCAGCGACGGTGGGAGGACCTTCGAGAAGGTGCTCTACCGGGACGAGAACACCGGGGCGATCGACGTCGTGCTCGACCCGAGGAATCCCGACGTGATGTACGCGGCCCTCTGGGAGGCCCGGCAGGCGCCCTGGGAGAACGGACAGTTCAGCGGGCCCAACTCAGGGCTCTACAAATCAACGGATGGCGGCACGAACTGGCGACCGATCATGAACGGCCTTCCCACCTTCGCCGATGGCCTGGGCCGGATCGGGCTCACGGTCGCCCCCAGCGATCCCAACCGGCTCTACGCCACCGTGGACACCAGGAACGACGGCGTGCTCTACCGGTCGGATGACGCCGGGGAGACCTGGCGCCGCGCCACCGACGAGACCAGGATCGTGGGCCGCGCCTCGGACTTTGCCGAGGTGAAGGTCGACCCGACCAATCCGGACATCATCTACACTGCCAGCGTGGTGACCTGGAAATCGCTCGACGGCGGCAAGACCTGGACGGGCATTCGGGGAGCGCCGGGCGGCGACGACTACCATCGCATCTGGATCAACCCGACCAACCCCAAGGTCATTCTCATCGTCAGCGACCAGGGCGCCATCATCACGGTGAACGGTGGTGAGAGCTGGAGCTCCTGGTACAACCAGCCGACCGCCCAGTTCTACCACGTGTCGGCAGACGACGCCTATCCCTACCGCGTCTGTGGCGGGCAGCAGGAGAGCGGGTCGGCCTGCGTCCGGAGCCGTGGCGACAATGGGGCGATCACCTTCCGTGACTGGACCCCGGTGGGCGTAGAGGAATACGGCTACGTGGCGGCAGATCCGCTCGACCCGGACCTGGTCTACGGCGGGAAGCTGAGCCGGTTTGACCGCCGGACCGGACAGGTCACCCAGGTGGGACCGAAGCCACTCCGCACCCCGGACTACAAGGTGCTCCGGACCGCGCCGGTGCTCTTTTCACCGATCGACCCGAAGACGCTGTACTTCGCCTCGAACACGCTCTGGAAGACGCGGGACGGGGGCAACAGCTGGACGGAGATCAGTCCGGACCTGACGCGGACCGACTCGGTGGCACCCGCCAGCGTCGGCACCTATGCCCGGTCGCCCGAGGCGATCACCAGGCACCGGGGCGTCATCTACACCGTTGCCCCGTCGTACCGGAGCGCCGGCATCATCTGGGTCGGCTCGGATGATGGATTGATCCATGTGACCAGGGACGGCGGCAAAACCTGGAAGAACGTGACGCCGCCCGACCTGACGCCCTGGGCCAAGGTGTCGCTGATGGACGCCTCGCATTTCGATTCGCTCACCGCCTACGCGGCGATCAACACCCTGCGCATCGACGACCTGCGGCCGCACATCTATCGCACCCGTGACGGCGGCAAGACCTGGACGCACATCACCACGGGCATCCCGGACGGCGGCACCATCAACGCCGTGCGGGAGGACCCGGTCCGGAAGGGACTGCTCTTCGCCGGGAGCGAGCGGGCGGTGTACGTCTCCTTCGATGACGGCGACCACTGGCAGTCACTCCGGCTGAACATGCCGGCCACCTCGATTCGCGACATCGTCATCAAGGACGACGACCTGGTGGCGGGCACGCATGGCCGAGGCTTCTGGATCCTGGATGACATCACGCCGCTCCGGCAGCTGGGAGCGCAGGTGGCCGCCGCCGACGCGCATCTCTTCAAGCCGGAGCTCGCCACCCGGGTGCGCTGGAACATGAATCCTGACACGCCCCTGCCGCCGGACGAACCGATGGGGGAGAATCCGCCGGACGGCGCGATCATCAACTACTGGCTGAAGGAGCGGGCGCAGGGGCCGGTCACGCTCGAGATCAGGGATTCCGCCGGCGCCATCGTCCGGACCTACGCCAGCACCGACGCCCCGGAGGAACCGATCCCGGGCCGGAACATCCCGGACTACTGGATCAGACCGCCGCAGGTACTGTCGGCCGGCGCCGGCATGCACCGTTTCGCCTGGGACCTTCGATATCCGGTTCCGGCGGGCCTGCGCCAGGGCTACCCGATCGCCGCGGTCTACCGGAACACGGCCAAGGCGCCGGCCGGGCCCGCGGTGCTCCCCGGACGCTACACCGTCCGCCTGACGGCCAACGGCAAGAGCTACACTCAGCCTCTCATCGTGCGGATGGACCCGCGGGTGAAGACGCCGCGGGCGGGACTGGTCCGGAAGTTCGTGCTCGAGCGGCAGATCGCGACTTGGCTTTCCAGTGGTGCGGCATCGGAGAGCACGGTCGGAGAACTCAATGCCCTCTACGGCATCCTGGACGACAGCGATACCGAACCCACCACGCAGGTGGAGCGCGAATTCGCACGGCTGCAGCGAACCATCAAGGATCAGAAACCCAAGTGAGCTGAGGCGGCCAGTGCGACGACGCGACTTCGTTGCCGCCAGCCTGGCCGTCATGGGCCCGAGCCGGCTTCACGGCTCGATGTTGCCTGCCAGACCGGTGCCGTCACCTCAACAGCTTGCCTGGCAGCTCGCCGAGCTTGCCCTGTTCGTGCACTTCGGGATCAACACCTTTACCGGCCGCGAATGGGGCGAGGGCAGGGAAGATCCCCAGTTGTTCGCGCCGACCGGGCTCGACGCTCGCCAGTGGGCCCGGTCGGCTCGGGCGGCCGGCTTCCGCAGCATGATCCTCACGGCCAAGCACCATGACGGGTTCTGTCTCTGGCCGACCCGCTACACGGAGCACTCGGTGCGGAGCAGTCCCTGGCGAGGCGGCCGGGGCGACGTCGTGCAGGAGTTCACCGATGCCTGCCGTGCCGAGGGTCTCGGCGCCGGCCTCTATCTGTCGCCATGGGACCGACACGAGCCGGCCTACGGCGATTCCGAGCGGTACAACGGCTTCTACTGCGACCAGCTGACCGAACTGCTGACACAATACGGCAGCATCACCGAGGTGTGGTTCGACGGCGCCAACGGCGAGGGGCCGAACGGGAAGCGCCAGGTCTATGACTGGCCCCGTTTTCAGCGGGTCGTGCGAACGCTGCAGCCGCAGGCCCTGATGTTCTCCGATGCGGGACCCGACATCCGGTGGATCGGTAACGAGCGCGGCGTGGCGGGGGACCCGAACTGGTGCCCCGTCGATCCGGCGGCGGTGCCGTATCCGGGTGCGTCGGGTGAGGACGTTACCCGGGCGCTGCAGCATGGCGACCCGGAAGGGGCCGTCTGGCGGCCCGGTGAAGCCGACGTCTCGATCCGGCCGGGCTGGTTCTGGCGGGCGTCGGAAGACGACCAGGTCCGCTCGGCCGACGACCTGGTGGATCTCTATCTCAGCTCGGTGGGCCGGAACGCCAACCTCCTGCTCAACGTCCCGCCCACCTTGGCGGGGCTGTTCCACGAAACCGACGTGGCGCGCCTGGCGGCGTTTGGCGCACGCCGTAGCGCGCTGCTGGAGCGGGACCTGGCCGGCGATGCCGTCGTCCGCTCGAGCGGCCAGCGAGATCGCGGCAGCTCAGCGGACCGCGTCCTCGATCCGGACCCCGATTCCTACTGGAGCGTACCCGAGGGTCTCCGGACCGGCTGGGTCGAGCTGGGGTTCCGCACCCCGGTCAGCTTCGATCTGATCTGCCTGCGGGAGGCCATCGCCGGAGGTCAGCGGATCGCGGCCTACTCGGTGCAGGCCTGGGTGGGCCAGGCGTGGTCGGTGATTTCGCGCGGTACGACGATCGGCAACCGGAAGCTCGACCGCTGCCCGTCGACCCGGACCGACCGCGTCCGGCTGGTCATCGAGTCGGCGCTGGACACTCCTCGTATCAGCCGGCTGGCGCTCCACCAGGCGGTTGGATAACCGAGACTCGCCTGGGCGACGCGGTCAGCCTTTGGGGACGAAGCCGGGCTGGCCCAGCCAGACGGTGAACGCTTCGCGTGAGTTCGGGAACGGCCGCGCCCCGGTCATATCCGTGATCTCGGTCCACCGGTCCGCGATCGTCTCGGCCGTCAGAGCCCTGTCGTCGAGCAGGATACCCATGTTCTGCACCATCTCGACCCGCGCGATCCGGCCTGCCCCGGCGAGCACCACCTGGCCGGTCGAGACGCACGACTCGCTGCAGAGATAGGTGACGATCGGCGCGACCCGCTCCGGGGTCATCACGGCGGCCAGCGCATCGGGGAACACGCCGGCCCCGAGTCTCGTGATCGCCAGCGGCGCGACGGCGTTGGCGAGCACACCGTACTTGAGCCCCTCTTCCTTGAGCGCCAGCATGAAGCCGACCAGCCCGAGCTTCGCCGCGGCATAGTTGGTCTGCCCGAAGTTGCCGAACAGGCCGCTGTGCGAGGTGGTGACCACGATGCGGCCGTAGCGTTGCTCCCTCATGATGGGGAAGGCGGCCTTCGTCACGTAGGCGGTGCCGAGCAGGTGGACCCGAACCACCTGTTCGAAGTCGCCCGCCGGCATGTTGGCCAGGGTCTTGTCGCGCAGGATACCGGCGTTGCAAATGAGCGCGTCGACTCGGCCGAAGCTGTCCATCGCCTGGGCGATGAGCCGACCGGCACCATCCGGGCTCGAAACGTCGTCCCCGTTTGCGACGGCCGCCCCGCCAGCGGCCATGATCTCCTCTACCACGTCGGCCGCGGCGCTCTGCGAGGCCCCGTCTCCGCTGACCGACCCGCCGAGGTCGTTGACCACGACGCTGGCGCCACGACGGGCCAGGTCCAGGGCGTACTGCCGGCCCAGTCCGCGTCCCC
>Ga0315273_10002107_pt1 | contig 23208 bp, 18 predicted proteins | sample YL17G02_0_MG_FD_205753 | JGI IMG/M metagenome (GOLD analysis project Ga0315273, IMG submission 205753) | Sediment microbial communities from Yellowstone Lake, YNP, Wyoming, USA - YL17G02_0 | ecosystem: Environmental > Aquatic > Freshwater > Lake > Sediment | place: USA: Wyoming | collected...
AGACCCCAACGCATGGAACCTTTCCGTAAAGGCGACGTTGAAAGAAGTCTCGAAGATCGCGCAACGAAACGCCGAAAAAGGACTCATCGAGAAGGTGTTGCTGCAGACACGGTGGAACCGGAGGAAGGCGGCGCAGATCCTGGACATCAGCTACAAAGCCTTGCTGTACAAGATCAAGGATTGCGGGCTGACAATGGATTGACGTTCCGTGTTATTGGTGTAAGTAGCTGTAAAGAAAGAATAATTAATTTAAGGTGCGGGACAACAAGACGGTTTCGGGAGGTGGGATGGTGAAGGCCATATGGGCGGTAGCCTGTTCGGTACTCGTGGTGTTGAATATCGCTGCGCCCCTTGCCGTTCCGGTATTCGCGCAAGAGGCAGCACGGATTGTCGCACCCGCAAGAAATGCCGCGATGCCGACGGACAATTCCATTCAGACCCGGCCGGCTCCTCTTACCTCGCTGAGGGCGATTATGGACAACTCGGCAAAGATCCGAAGGCCCGCCCTGCCGTCAACAGGTTCACAACCCGATCCGTCCTATCGCCTGGGACCCGAGGACCAGCTTCGGATCTCGGTTTGGGATAACAAGGAACTGACCCTGGAACTCGTCGTGCGGCCCGACGGCAAGATCTCCATGCCCCTCCTACAAGATGTGCCCGCCGAAGGGTTGACCGCCGCCCAACTCGCCGCGGACATCCAGGAAGGTTTGTCGGCATACATCATGACCCCTGAAGTTAGCGTGATCGTGCTGCAGGTCAACGCGCCGAAATTTTACATGATCGGCTACGTCACCCGCCCGGGAACGTACCCCTTGCGCGGCGACACCTCGGTTCTCCAGGCCCTTGCGCTGGCGGGCGGATTGACCCAGTTCGCATCGCCGAGGAGCATCAAGCTGATCCGGGCCACTCGTGGAAAACAGGATGTCCGAACAATCAACTACTACGACATCATCGACAGCGGGGAGGGGAACTACCTCCTCAAATCCGGCGACACGATCGTGGTGCCGTAAATGACTACACCCGGCGATCGGCACTCTTTAGCGGGGGCGATGTTTTTTCTTGCCTTCGTATCCGCACTGATCCCCATAATGGCCACCGATGCGGTGGGCCTGAACATGGACGTGATTCCATCGGTCCGGCTCGAGGAGGGATGGCAGTCCAACGTCTTCAATACGAGCACCGATGAGGTGTCGTCCTTCGGAATCCGTTTGACACCAGGGGTCGCCCTGAGGTTCACCTCCCCGGATAACGTCACGCTCCAGATATCAGGGAATTACGAAAAGGTCTGGTACTACAGTTCCGAGGCCAAGGACGCGGATTACGACACCTGGTTTTTCCGGATCGATACGAGCGGCGGGTGGCAGTTGACGCCGACCTTGTCCATGGTCCCCTCGGTGTATTACCTCAACACCACCAACTCCTCCCGCCGGACCCAACTGGTGCCTTCCGGGGACCCTGTTCTTCCGCCGGTTACGATCACCAACTACGGGGACACGAAGACGGAGGATTTTGGGGGGGCGGTGAATCTCAACTACCTCGCGACACAAAATGTGACCATCGGGGTGAATGGGAATTACAGCGAACAGCGATTCAGCGATGTTACCGATAATACTGCGGGATCCGGACTGACGAACTCAAAGACAATCGGAGGGAATGCCTCGGTTTCCTACCTCTTTTCCCCGCGGACCAGTTTGGGGTTACTCGTCGCGGGGAATCACCAGACCTACGAAAACGCCCCGGACTCCAACACCATGTCCGGCGGCATCCTGTTCGGGTACCAGTTCTCCCCCACGCTTCGCATCGATGGCGCTTTCGGAATGTCGTATATCCGGCAAAGCGAGGCCCCGGGGATCCCGGAACAACGGGAATCCGCTCCGTCGGGATTATTCAATGCCTCATACATCTCCGAAAGTTTCACGGCCCAGGTTTTCGGGTCCGCTGTGTATTCCGGTGGGAGCGGGTTTGGGGAGGCCACCCGGCAGTACACCGCGGGCCTTTCGTTCTCCGACCAGTTCACCAGGGAGTGGTCCTGGAATCTATCCGGCGCCTATCAAGTCAGCCGGTCGGCATTCAATACGGATGCGAGGATAGATCTTACTGCAATCTATGGCACCGCGGGTTTGAGCTATAGGCCTTGGGAATGGGGCAGCCTGGACCTCACCGGCAACCTCAACCGGCAGACGTCCGATGGGCAGGTCGGGGAAACATTGAACAACTATGCCGCTATTCTCGGGATTACGATCAGCAAGCCCTACAAAATTTATTAGAGGGTAATCATGCCGCTTCGACCCAACATGGAGCCTAAGGAATACTTGGAAATTATTCTCAGGCGAAAATGGTTGGTCCTCTTTTCGGTCATTCTTGTGATGCTGGGGGCCTCTGTCTATTGCGTTGCGATTCCTGACCAGTTCAAATCGTCCACTACGATACTGGTCATACCACCCAGCGTATCAAAGGATTTCGTTCGGGGCGATTCGGACCAGCAGATGATGAATCGCATGCCCGCCATTCAACAACAGGTGTTGAGTCGGACCCGGCTGATTGCGATTATGGACAACCTCGGCCTTTACAGGGAAGAAAAGAAAAAAATCGCCCCGGAGTTATTGGTCAGAAAGATGCAGGATCGGATCGAAACCAGAGTTATCCCAGAGAAGCAGTCCTTTACCCTTTCTTTTGTCCATGAAAACCCAAGGATGGCCATGATCACGACGTCCATGCTGTCCTCCCTTTTTCTCGAAGAAAACATGCGTGCAAGAGAACAACAGATGGTCAGCACCGGAGAGTTTTTGGACGACCAGATGAAGGAAACGAAAGCGAGACTCGAGGTACAGGAGGAAAAGGTCAAGCGCTACAAAATGATGTATATGGGAGAACTCCCCGAGGAGATGCAGTCGAATCTGAACAGGATGACACGGCTGGAAGATCAAGTGCGAACTTCGTCGGATGCGATCGCCAAACTGGAAGATCGGAAGTTGTTCATCGAATCCAAGATCAGCGACCTGCAGAAAGAGATCGCGGCAATTGAAAGCGGGGGCGGTGATCCGGAAGATCCCACAAGGCCCCTTCTGGAGCAGATCGCCGTACGGCGTAAGAAAATACGGGAACTGTCACTGGTATACACATCAAAATACCCGACGGTTCTCATACTTCAGAGGGAAGTGGAGGAACTGAAGAAAAAGGTCGAAAGCGTGCGGAAATCCCGACCGCCGCCAAAAGGGAGTCTTGCAGAAGACTTGTTCTCTGAGGAGTCCGAACAGCGCGTGGCCAGTCAGGAAAGACAGGAAATGGCTCGCTTGCGGGAACAGGTGGCCAATTTGAACCTGGAAATATCTTCCATAAAGAAAGAGAAGGAAGAGGCCAGAAAAACGACCAATTCCATTCAGGCCAAGGTCGCACGAATGCCTCAACGCGAGCAGGAGATGATCTCCCTGAGGCGTGATTACGAAAACCTGAAAAGCTCCTATAATGACAAGCTGAATAAAAAACTCGATGCAAAAGTTGCGCAGAATCTTGAGCAGGGCCGGAAGGGGGAAACCTTCGCAATCATCGAACCGCCGAACCTTCCCTCGGAGCCGTTTGTACCAGACCGGTTAAGGATCATGGGCCTCGCGTTCCTCGCGGCCTCCGGTCTTGCGTTCGGTGGGGCGATAGGACGGGAGATGCTCGACGAGACGCTCCAGGGCCCAAAGGATTTCAAGTACTTCTTCGAACTGCCGATCCTCGCCTCCCTTCCCGTAATCCAGGAGGGCGGTGGAAACCTCATGAAAAGATCGTTCCGTACGGCGCTTCTCATCGGGCTATGTTCCGTTCTTTCGGCCGTCACGCTGTTCCTCTTGATGTATCGGGAAAACATTCAAGCCTTTTTGGAGATCCCCGGGAGAATCGGATGAAAGAAGTCATCTCCGTTCTCAATGAAAAAGCGAAAAGAGATACGAGTCCCCCTCCGATCGCCAAGGCTGGAAACGAGGATCCCATCTACTCGAACCAGATCAAGGCACTGGGGGCGAAATTCGAATACAAGATCGACATCCTCAAAATAAAAGTCGTCGCGGTCACCAGCGCCATCGCAGGGGAGGGGAAAACGACCTCGTGTGTCCAGCTGGCTAGGCAACTTGTCATGGCGGGCAGGAAAAGAGTTCTCCTGATCGACGCCGACATGCGGAAATCCGACCTGGCCAAGGGGTTGAACATCAAGCGACATCCGGGTCTCAGCGAATTCCTGGCCGGGAAGGCTTCCTTGAATGATATCCTGCAGAACTCATTCCTGCCAGGATTGCATGTTATCCCCGCCGGGAGAAGGGTGGAGGACGGTGCCGACCTTCTCGCAGGGGAAAAGTTCCGAGCGTTCCTTCGCGAAGTCCGTAGTCATTTCGATGTCATCCTGCTGGACAGCCCACCGATCCTGGCTGTGGCCGACACTTTGAGCCTGCGGGACCAGGTGGATGGCTTTCTGTTTCTATACAAGGCAGGCCTCACTCCCCATCCGATGTTGCGTCAGGCGTTGGAAGAATTGGGGGAGGAGAAAATCATAGGTGTGGTCCTGAACGGCGTGAAACCGCAGCCCCAAAGTTATTACCAGCGTTACTACGGTAGTTATTACCAAAAGACAAGCATGAGAAAGACAACGGAGTGATCACTTTCCAAAACCGGTTTTTCTCCTTGCGGAGCGCCGCCTGTTTCATCATCGAAGGCGGAATTATCATGTTTTCGGTCGTTGCGAGTTTTATCCTCCTCCATGGCCGGGCCGGCACCTCTGTTGTCAGCATGGGAGATGTGGTCTCAAGAGCGTTAGTGATCACATTTTTCTGCCAGTCCTGCATGTATCTGCTGGATCTCTATAACTTCAGGCTTTCTCACACTTGGGGTGAAATGGTTTTTGCACTGGCGATAGCGATCGGATTCGTATGTTTAGGCATCGGTTTGCTTTCCTATGCCATCCCGAAGTTTGGTGTTGCCGGAAAGATGTATTATCTCAGCATTCTGATCGCATCGGTTTTCCTTCTGGTCTGGCGCCTTCTGTTCGAGATCTACATTACCAAGTTTGCACCACAGGAGAACATCCTGATCGTCGGAACAGGGGCAGTGGCTCGGCAGGTGGGGGAGGAAGTGATCAAGAGGAAACGTCTCGGCTTCCATCTCGTCGGATTCATTAATGCCCCTCCGGCGAAGAATATCCCTTCCGTGGTGGAAGCCGGGGGAATTCTCGGCGATCCTGATCAGATGAATCGAATCATCGATCAACATGGCGTCGACAAGGTCGTTGTGGCGATCACGGAACGGCGCGGCGAGTATCCCATCAAGGAAATGCTCTCTCTCCGGGTGAGTGGGTACAAAGTGGTGGAATGGCCTGGATTCTTTGAAAAGCTTTCCGGCAGGATCCCGATTGACAGCCTGGCCCCTTCCTTTTTTATCTTCAACGAAGGGTTTCGGAAATCCAAGATCCTCCTCATGTTCCGCCGAATCATCACCGCCATCGTCACCGCCGTATCCTTGGTCATCCTGCTACCGTTCCTGCTCGTCGTCGCAATCCTCATCAAACTCGATTCCCCCGGTCCCCCGATCTATTCGCAGGTCCGGGTTGGGCAGCACGGCAAACGAATCCGGATCTATAAATTCCGTTCCATGCGAAACGACGCGGAATCGAACAGGGGCGCGGTATGGGCGGTGGAGAATGATCCTCGTGTCACAAGGATCGGCCGCTTTCTCAGAAGATCACGGATCGACGAACTCCCACAATTGTTCAATGTTCTGATCGGGGACCTGGAATTGGTGGGTCCCCGTCCTGAGCGTCCCGAATTCGTGGACAAACTTCAAAACCTGATACCGTATTACGCTCTGCGCCACACGGTCAAGCCCGGGATCACCGGCTGGGCGCAGGTCATGTTCCATTACGGCGCCACAATCGATGAGTCGAAGGAAAAACTTCAGTACGATCTTTTCTACATCAAGAACATGACGCTCAATCTGGATCTTCTGATCCTGTTTCATACCTTCAAAATCGTCCTCCTGGGTCGGGGAGCGCGATGAACCAAGCAGTTCTCTTTTATTCATTTTCCACCGACCATCGATGTGGAGTGCGATCACTGTGAGAAACAACAGACCCATCACGATCCGGAATGCTTTTACCGTCGACGTCGAGGAGTATTTTCAAGTTGAAGCGTTTTCCGGAATCATCGAAAAGAAGGACTGGGAGAATTATCCTCGCCGCGCCGAAGGGCAGACCCACCGGTTGCTGGATATTCTCGAGACACACAAGGTCCAGGGGACATTTTTCGTTCTTGGCTGGTTGGCCGAGAGAAATCCGGCCCTGATACGGGGAATCCACGACGCCGGTCATGAAATCGCCTCCCACGGCTTCGATCATCGAATGATCTCCAAGATGACGCCGGAAGAATTTCGAAAAGACATACGCAGGTCGAAAGAGGTCCTGGAAGGGATCACGAATTCCGCGGTCGTGGGGTACAGGGCTCCGACTTTTTCCATCCTGGAGAAAACCGCTTGGGCCTATGAGGTTTTATTGCAGGAGGGATATCGATACAGCAGCAGCGTATTTCCCATCTGGCACGACCGGTACGGATGGCCGAAATTCGGCAATCATCCGCGGAGAATGGCTTCCAATGGAAACGGGGAAATCTGGGAGATCCCGATGACCGTAAGGTCCTTTGGCCCTTTAAAGATCCCTTTCGGCGGGGGAGGATACCTTCGTTCCTACCCTTTTTTCTTGACCAAGGCGCTTTTCCGGAGCCATGCCAGGAACGAGAAACCGGCAATCGTCTATATCCATCCCTGGGAGCTCGACCCACAGCATCCAAAGGTCCCAGCTCCATTCCTTCGCCGCTTCCGCCACCACATGGGTATCCCGAAGATGGAACGGAAATTGATCGGTCTCCTCCAGTCGATGAAATTCGGGACGCTTTCCCAAATGCTCGAGGTGTTCCAACCTTCACCGTGAAATTTTTCCGTTTAATGAAATGGGTGGGGTCTTGGTACGGGTCGAAAAAATGCACTGGAAAGGAGGTGTTTCAATCGAAAGAGGGATCGGTTCCACCTGTTTATATCGATGTGCACCTGGTATCGAAATCAATAAATGAAGGAGGATTCGATGAATTTCCGTAGGGCTAGCGGGTATGTTCTCTTATCTGTAATTGCGGTTCTCACCATGTACGCGTGCGGCGGAGGTGGAGGGGGGGGCAGCTCGGCCCCGCCGACCCCGACGGTCAGCACTTCCGCGGCCGTCCCAGCAATCGAAAACGCCACCCTGGTCGGGGAGGTGAACCCCCACGGGCTCGCCACGCAAGTCTGGTTCGAGTACGGGACCGCCAGCGACCTGTCGGGGGCGACCTCCACCAGCAACAACAAGAAATCCGCGGGAGACAACAGCGCGACCGTTCAGATTACATACCTGGTTCCGGGCCTGAGCCCCTGGACGGACTATTATTACCGGGTCGTGGCGGAGAGCTCTGCGGGGCCGCCACAGAAAGGAAACATCGTTAAATTCAAAACGAATGCTCCTACCCCGATTGCGAATACACTTCTTCCGAATCAAAATCCTGGCGATAACAACGTTGGATTGGACCAGGCGACCCTTAAAGGGGAGGTGGACCCGAACGGGATGGCGGTCGATGTAGGCTTCCAGATATCGATATCCCCGACCCTGAGCGAGAACCCCCCCCCCCCAATCATACCCGTAACGACCTTAACCGGAGTAAAAGGGACACTCATCAAAGTTTCCTATACAAAAACCGGCTTAGAACGGAATTTAACTTATTATTACCGGGTCGTGGCCAAAAACGCGGGAATCCTCCTGCCCGTGAACGGAAGCATCAAGAGTTTCAAGACCCTCCCGAATCCGTTGCCCGTCGCCAATGCCGGTCCCGATAATACGGTTGGCCCATCGAATATTTCGGTGAATGGTGGTGCAATCACGGGGCTGCTGGACGGGTCGAAATCCTTCGATACGGAGGCTCCCGGAACGATTACATCCTATAATTGGGTGCAGATCGGAACCCCGGCCGTGACGATCAACTCTCCTGCGACTCAAACAACGACGTTCCTTGTTTCCCCGTTGATTTCCGTTCCGTATCCGGTCCTCGACCTGAACTTCCAGCTCACGGTGGGCAGCAGCAGGGGGCCCGTTTCCACCCCGGACACGACCAAGGTTTCCGTAAAGTGGGGATTCCTCGACGACTTCACCACCGACACCACTGGTTTTCAGGCTGGTCTTTCCCCCGAACCCCCCAATACCATAACCGGTTTCTATTATCTTACTACGGGTGGGTACACGGTCCGGGTATATCATACCCCCGATTTATCTCCGGTTACGGACGGACCCGAAGGCATGAATTACCTGGCTGCTTTCCAACTCGCGGAAGCCTACGTAACCAACAATCACGGGGTCCAGATTTCCCACAATCTTCCGAGCAGCGACCAAGGCGTCTTTTCCATGGTTTTCTACCCGGTTCGGAAAGCTCTTCATTCGGAGGCGCCGGGGTTCTCCCTCCGCCTGTCTCAGGATGCCAACAACTATTACGAGATCACGAACGGGGAAGACGACGGAAGCGAATTCGTGGGTACGCCCACCATCAAGAAGGTCGTTGCCGGAACGGTGGTGGACTCGCATGTATACACGAACCGCTATACGCAGGACGGCGGGACCGTCCCCTATCCCATAAAGGTGAGGTTCAGCCCGACGCAGATAACCTGGGAGGCGTATGGAATGAGTCCGCCCTATACCTATGTCGATCCGACCCTTCCCAGTGGGCGGAGCATATCGGTGAACAAGGTTACGATGGATTTCTGGCTGCAAGTCGCAAATATCGATGAAATTCGCTTGGAGCCGTTGCCTTAACGGGTTTTTATTTATCCGGGGGGCTGATAGAGCCCCCCGGATGTTCGTCTCCCGTAGTACCTCTCCAGTAACCACCCACCACCATCTCAGCTGATAACACCGCCGCCACCGCACGCGACCCTGGCATCGAAATCAATAATTGAAGGAGGATTCGATGAATTTCCATAGGGCTAGCGGTTTTGTTCTCCTATCGGTAATTATCGCTCTCACCATGTATGCATGTGGCGGAGGCGGTGGAGGCAGCGCTGCCCCTCAGACTCCGACGGTCAACACTGCCGCTGCCGTACCCGGCATCGAAAATGCCATCTTTGTCGGTGAAGTGAACCCGAATGGGCTGGCCACGAACGTCTGGTTCCAGTATGGGACCGATAGTAACCTGACAGGTGCGAGCTCCACCATTAATGACAAGAAGCCTGCAGGAGATAACAGTGCAACCGTTCAGATTACCTATATGATTCCGGGCTTGGAAATCTGGAAGGACTATTATTACCGAGTGGTGGCTGAAAACTCGGCGGGACAGCCCGTGAATGGGAATATCGTCCCCTTCAAAACGAAAGCTCCGACCCCGGCAGCGACGACAGGTGTTGCCGATAATCTCGCAGCGAGCGGGTTGATCGCGACCGCAACACTCAATGGGAGTGTGGACCCGAAAGGGTTATCGACTACCCCCGTAATTAAGTGGGGGCCTACCGTAGCAATGACCAACCCCCCTGTCACCTTTGCATCAAAAACCGTAAAAGGTAATCAACCAATTTCCGTATTTCTTCCAAATTTGAACCTGAATACCGATTATTGGTTCCAAGTGGTGGCCACCAACACGGCCGGCATCGTTTCGGAGGGGAAAATTGTTCCATTCAGAACTCTCCCGGACCCACTGCCCATCGCCGATGCCGGTCCGGATCAGACGGTCGGGCCGCCGAATATTTCGGTGAATGGTGGCGCAATAACGGTTACGTTGGACGGCAGGAATTCCAATGATCCGTACCCCCCAGGAACGATTACGGGCTGGGCATGGACACAGGAAAGCGGTCCCCCCGTGACGCTTCTCAACGCGACAGACAATGTTTCGACGTTCATTGCTCCGACTGCTTCTTATCCGAACGACAATCTGGTATTCAAGCTCGTCGCGACCACCAGCAGGCTGGGATTAACGAATAGCGACACGACCAAGGTCACCGTCAAGTGGGGATTTCTCGATGACTTCACCACCGACACCACTGACTTTTTTTCTGCTGGACCGGGCGTGCCCCCACCGGATACCATACCCGGTTTTTATTACGTTACTACGGGAGGATACACGGTCAGGGTATATGCCAGTGTGCCTCCGACGGTGGTGATTGGTGAAGGCATGAATTACTTTCCGGAGTACGCGGAAGCCAAAGTGAGCGTCAATCACGGGGTTGTGATCTCCCACGATCTTCCGAGCAGCGACAAAGGTGTCTTTTCCATGGATTTCTACCCGATTCAGAACTTCGGGCAAGGGGCGGGGTTCACCATCCGCCTGGCACAGGATGCCAGCAACTATTACGAGATCTCGAACTGGTTTGACGATGGAAGCGAATTTGTAGGGACGCCTACCATCAAGAAGGTCGTTGCCGGAACGGCGGTTGACTCGCATGTATACCCGAATCGCTACCTGCAGGGCGCCGGGACCCTCGCCTATCCCATCAAGGTGACGTTCAGTCCGACGCAGGTCATCTGGGAGGGGGAGGCGTTCGGTTTGAGGTACGTCTATGTCGATCCGACCCTCCCCGGGGGAAGAAGCATTTCGGTGAACAAGTTCTCGTTGGATTACTGGCAGCAAGACGCCAATTTCGACAACATTCGCGTGGAACCGTTGCCTTAACGCTTTGCAGGAAGAGTTCCCCGGAGCAAGGTCGCGTTCGATACTCCTGTTCGTTGTTCCCGGGGGGCTCACCGAGCCCCCCGGTAGCAAGGACCACGGCATTGCCCCGGTACACACCTCCATATCATTCGATAACACCGCCATCTGATACAGAGTAAATCGGAACAGGACCTTCGGAAAGGGACGATCCAATACATGGAAGCAGTCAAAAATTTAAAAGGAATCCACCCGGCAGCCCATACGACGGTCATCACCCCGTCGAAGGGGTGGCTCTCCCTAAACCTTCGCGAGGTATGGGCCTATCGGGAACTCCTCGGGATCCTCGCCTGGCGGGATGTTACCGTTCGATACAAGCAAAGCATCGCGGGTGTAGGATGGGCGATCTTCCAGCCCGTCATGACCGCGCTCATCTTCGCCGTCATCTTCGGAAAATTCGCGAAGCTTCCCTCGGATGGAATTCCGTATCCGGTGTATACCTATTGTGCTCTCCTCCCCTGGAATTACTTTGCGCGCTCCCTTGGCAGTGCCAGCGACAGCATTGTCGATTCTTCCCATCTCGTCACGAAGGTCTACTTCCCTCGGCTGATATTACCGATCAGCAAGGTCTTTGCGGGACTGATCGATTTTCTGATCGCATTCCTCATCCTGGTCGGGATGATGGCCTGGTATAAGATCTCTCCTACGTGGGGCTTGATCTATCTGCCGTTGTTCATCCTCATGGCCACGCTGACCGCTTTGGGAATCGGGCTCTGGTTCACCGCCCTGAACGTGAAATACCGGGATGTCAGATTCCTTGTTCCGTTTATCTCGCAGGTCTGGATGTATGCCTCCCCGGTGGCCTATTCGATCAGCATCGTCCCCGAAAATTTGAAGTGGCTGTACTCCCTGAATCCCATGGTTGGGGTCATCGAGGGGTTTCGTTGGGCCCTGCTGGGGAAAGCGGCGCCGAGCTACGAAACGATGATGATCCCGATGGGGATCGTTTCCGTTCTCCTGGTCGGTGGTTTCTACTATTTCCGGCGGACGGAAAAAATGTTCGCGGACATCATTTGATGCATTCCATCGACCAACTGGCGATTTTTGGCGGCACGCCTTCGTTCGCGAACAAATTACACGTTGGACGTCCTAACATAGGGCAGAGAGAGACCATAATAAAATATTTCAACCAGATACTCGACAACCGCTGGTTCACGAATAACGGGCCGTTTGTCCAGGATTTCGAACGGCGGATCGCCGAGATGGTCGGAGTGAATCATTGCATTGCCGTATGCAATGGCACCATAGCGATGGAAATCGCCGTCAGGGCACTCGAACTGAAAGGCGAGGTCATCGTCCCTTCCATGACGTTCATCGCGACCGCGCATTCTCTTCAGTGGCAGGAAATCACACCGGCCTTTTGCGATGTCGATCCTTCGACGCACAATATCGACCCGGAACGCATCGAACGCTTGATATCTCCTCGAACAACCGGGATCATCGGCGTTCATTTATGGGGTCGACCGTGCAACACCGAGGCATTACATGAAATCGCCGAAAAGCACGGATTACGCCTCCTGTTCGATGCCGCCCACGCCTTTGGTTGTTCCTCCGGGGGCAAGATGATTGGCTGTTTCGGGGACGCCGAAATCTTCAGTTTTCACGCAACGAAATTTTTCAATTCCTTCGAGGGGGGCGCCGTAGTAACGAACAATCCTGACCTGGCAGCGAAGATTCGACTCATGAAAAACTTCGGGTTCAGAGGCTACGACAATGTTGTGCACGTCGGGACCAACGGGAAAATGACGGAAGTCTGTGCAGCCATGGGATTGGCAGGCCTCGACAGTCTCGAGGAATTCATTGGAATAAATTATCGGAACTATAAAACATATCGACAGGAACTTTCCGGGATTCCGGGAGTGCAACTTATATCCTACGACGAGAACGAAAGAAACAATTATCAATACATCGTGCTGGAAGTGGATGAAGGTCTTGCAGGGATCCATCGGGATATGATCGTTAAGACATTGCATGGGGAAAATGTCCTGGCCCGCCGCTACTTTTATCCGGGTTGCCACAAGATGGAGCCATATCGCTCCGATTTCTCCCGCCGGGACTTGCAGCTTCCCCACACGGAGCGCCTCGTTCAGTGGGTTATGTCCCTTCCCACCGGGACGGCCGTCGAACCCGAGGAGATAGTGAAAATCTGCTGCGTCATCCGCTATATCGTCGAGAACGGGAAAGCGATTCGCAGAAGGCTGGGAGAAACCTGATCATGGGAGCCATCGTTTCCGTCGAAAACCTGGGGAAGAAATATCACCTTGGCCAGACGCATACCTATCTTCTCAGCGAGAAAATCCAGGGAAATCTGGCTTCCCTTTATCGAATGCTCCGGGAGGGGAAGTCGATACGGAATCCGATACAGAACAAGGCTGAAACCGATTTCTGGGCGTTGCGGGAGGTGAATGTCGAGATTCAGGAAGGAGAGATCGTCGGAATAATCGGTTGTAATGGCGCGGGGAAATCGACCCTGCTGAAAATCCTTTCCCGGATCACGGATCCGACGACGGGAAAAATCACGCTCCGGGGACGTATTTCGAGTCTGCTGGAAGTGGGGACGGGGTTTCACCCGGAACTGAGCGGCAGGGAAAACATATTTCTCAACGGGGCGATCCTCGGAATGAGCAAGGCGGAGATAAAAAAGAAATTCGATGAAATCGTCGCCTTTTCGGAAATCGAGAAGTTCATCGACACGCCGGTGAAACGGTATTCCTCGGGGATGTACGTGCGTCTGGCCTTCGCCGTTGCCGCCCACCTGGAGCCGGAGATACTGGTCCTCGACGAGGTCCTTGCGGTCGGGGATGCCCAGTTTCAGAAAAAATGTCTGGGAAAGATGGGAAATGTGGCGAGAGAAGGGCGGACCGTTTTATTCGTCAGCCACAACATGACCGCGATCCGGGATTTGTGCAAAAGGGTGGTATGGCTGGAATCCGGACTCGTTCGCGAGGACGGGATCGCAGGCGAGGTCGTTTCAAGATACCTCTACAAATACTCCTCGGCCGTTCGCGAACAGACATGGCCGGATCCGGAATCCGCACCCGGCAACGATGAAGTCCGTCTCCATCTCGCGCGAATTTCACCCCGCGGAGAGTCGCCGTTCATAACCGTCCGTACCCCGCTGGATATGGAATTCGCATATTGGAACAACGTGCCCGGAGCGGAACTGAACGCCAGTATGCACATGTACAACATGGAAGGCATGTGCATTTTCAATTCGGAATCGGAACCCCGGATTTACGGGAAGGGGCTCGTAAGGGAGACCTGCCACATTCCGGGGAATTTCCTGAATGACGGCGAATACAAGATCATGATCATGATCGTCAAGGACCGGTCCACGAGCCTTTATCAACAGGATGACGTGCTTGTCTTTGAGGTACAGGATGTGGAACGCAACTCCCACTGGCACGGGAAATGGCTTGGGGTCGTGCGGCCGACATTCGACTGGACAACGGAATTTGTCGGACATTCGGATAATGGGGTATCACACGACGTCTGAATTCCGTATTGGATTATCATTATCCACCCGATGGCGCGGACGGAACGTTGGATGGATGCCAGCATAATAATCGCCACGTATAACCGATCCGTCTCCCTGAAAAGGACGTTGACGAGCCTGGCGACGATGGAGGTATCCCCCGACATTTCCTGGGAAGCCATCGTGGTTGACAATAATTCCAAGGACGGAACGAAAAGGGTCGTCGAGGATTTCATCGGGGAATCCGGTTTCAAGCTGAAATATCTGTTCGAAAAGGAGCAGGGGAAATCGTTTGCCTTGAACAGCGGTTCAAAAGCCGCGCAGGGAGAATTCCTCGTCTACACCGATGACGACGTGATCGTCCATACGGATTGGCTGAAAAATGTAATGAAGGCGTTCAGGGACACCCAGGCGGCATGTGTGGGAGGGAAAATACATCTTGAGTGGGAGAAACCACGTCCGCCCTGGTTGAATGCGAATTTTTTTGGGCATTTAGGATATCTCGATCTGGGGGATAATCCCATAAAACTATCCACGCGGGAAAATTATCGCGACTATGGACCGAGGCTGTATGGAGCCAACATTGCCGTACGATCATCCGTCGCAGAAAAGTCCGGGTTTTTCAATACGGAAATGGGCCCAAAAGCGGATAAAATGTATAATGCTGAAGATATACATTTCATCGACACACTGATCCGATCGGGAGAGGATGTTTATTATATTCCGGATATCATCGTGAATCATTGTATTCCGGGAAAAAATCTCAAAAAAAAATACTTCAGGAAAAGAGAGTTCCACCAGGGGGAAGCGAGAGGGATTCAATGGGGTTCTTACAAGTCCAAGCATATCCTAGGAACTCCATTGTATATTTTCAACGAATTCGGTATTGACGTAATGAAATATCTTTGGTCGTTGATAACAAAACCGGTTGAGGCATTTAACGACCAGATCCGGTTATCCCATTACATCGGTTTTTTTTCGGGTCGCTATAAATACACGAAATCTTTAGATGTTCCAAGAAAATGGATTCAACTTGCCGATCTCCCCGAACAGGCCTAGAAGGTCCATTTATAAGAAATGATTTTTGCGTAGACTTGCACGATTCCACGCGCCAGTAACTTTTCTACTGGAGAGATGATGAAGGTAAGTGTTTTATTAATAACATATAACCATGAAAACTATCTTGGTCAGGCATTGGACGGAATCCTGATGCAGAAAGTAGATTTCGATTACGAGATTGTTGTAGGCGAGGATTGTTCCACTGATAGTACACGGCAGGTAATAAAGGATTACATGGATAGGTACCCGAACAAAATACGTTTAATTTCCTCGGAAAGTAATGTCGGACCCATTAAAAATTTCATTCGTACATATAAATCCTGTAACGGTAAGTATATTGCGATGATCGATGGGGACGATTACTGGACCTCTCCCGATAAACTACAAAAGCAAGCCGATTTCCTGGACAGAAACAGTTATTTTTCAATTGTTTTTCACCCGATTATCAATAGGGATGAGATGGATGGCAAAATTGGCGGTTTCACGTGGCCCAAAAACCCCAAGGAAGAATACACCATTGAAGAGTTGCTGAAAGAATGTTTCATACACACCGCATCGGTTATGTGCCGCAACGGTTTGTTCGGTGACTTCCCCGACTGGTTCCATTCGACAATAATGTATGATTGGCCCCTGCACGTATTAAATGCCCAATACGGCAGGATCGGATGTCTTCCAGACGTTATGGCCGTATATCGAATACACGGCGGAGGGTTGTGGTCAAGTCTGGAGAAACCATCCACTCATTTGGAATACATTAAATTTTATAACGCGATTAATTTACATTTCCATAAGCGATATAACGATATAATAAAATCAAGATTGAATTATCATGATTGCATTTTGTCAAACATATATTATGAGTTAGCTCTTCAAAATGAAGAAAGTGGTAATTTAAGATCTTCCAGGGCATATGTAATTAAGAGCATATACTATAACCCGCTCAATGCGAATAATAAATATGTTTCCGAAAAAGTTCCATATACAGATAAAATAAAATTGTTATTCAGGATTCATCTGCCATTAACGTATAAATTTATAAAAAAAGTATGTTTTTCCGTTTCAAATAGATAGAATCATCTTCTCGAGTGTCGTATGTCCCTTCCCTAGGACCCATCCCGGTAACCTTTTCCCGACATGATGACTACAGGAGAGCCAAGTTGGGAAGATTCTTGGGGTAGATTTGCGATGTTTGACATTTAGAGCAAGCGACAAGAATGGATTTCACTAAGGGGTAATTTCATGGAGTATGGTCCACCATCCGGAAAAGAAGAAAAAAAGATATTGATATTGTCGCCTTATTATCCACTCCCGGAAAATGTAGGCGGCAGGATGAGGACGATGAATTTTGCAAGATTTTTCAAAAAATATGGTGAAGTCGATTTATTATATTTAAGATCTGATTCGAAAGAGAGCAATAATTCAAATATTTTCAGGAAGGAATACTGTATTAATCCATGGAGAGAATCAAAAAAAGGTCGAAACGGGAAAAGAAAAGGCGTGCATATTCTTTTTAAAGAGCGAATAAAAATGATATTGGACGGAACTCCTCCCATTCTTACTCAGTGGCATTCGGACTCTCTGGAAGAATTTGTAAACCTTGTTGAAAAAGGAAAATACGATTTGATTCTCTGTAGATATATACAAGACACCTATCCTTTGTTTAAATTAAGAAAAGAATACCGGAAAAAAATAATAATAGACTTTGATGATATTTATTCAGATATTTACTTTGATGAGCAAATAATAAATGCACAAAATCTCTATTCGAAATTTAAAAAACTTATAATAAATAAATTTATCATGTATTACCAGAGAAGATGCCTGGATTTCGGAGCCGGACTTTTTTGCTCTAAAGCAGATTTGGATCTAATTACGAATAGAGAAACGCGTGGTAGTGCATACATAATTCCTAATACATATCCTTCGGGAATATCCAACTTTGCGGGAGGCAACAGCGGTGGTTATAATAACAAGAACCTGTTCTTTTTTGTCGGTACATTGAATTATGAACCGAATGCATCTGGCTTGAAATGGTTTATTACTACGATCTTTCCACATTTAAGGGAACTGAACAATCATTCGAAGTTGATTGTTGTTGGAAGGTGGCCAAGTGAAGAGTTGAAACGATTATGCGAGGAAAATCCTGACATTGAACTGTACGCTGACGCTCCGGATGTCATCCCGTTTTATGAAAAATGCGGAATTTTTATCGTACCCGTCTTAACGGGTGGAGGAACCCGTATAAAAATCCTGGAAGCGGCAATGGCCCGAAGACTTGTTTTCTCCACACCGTTCGGAGCATACGGACTTGATGTAGACGATGGGAAAGAACTGATGCTATTTACCGATAAAGACAGCTTTATCAAAAAGTACAATAGTTTGGATAGCGCGGATAAATATGGTGATATGGTTAATAAATTAAGGATATTGGTTGAAAATAAATATTCGCCGGATGGATTCTCAAAGAGTATGGAAGTGGTATGCAATGATGTATTTCAGCAGGTCGCGGTATAATTTTGTGACAAGTATTTTCTGTGGCTGATATGGATGCAAGCATAGTCATATGTACGTATAATCGAGCCGCCTCATTGAAAAGAACGTTGACAAGCCTGGCTGAAATGGAATGCCCACCGGGAATAACATGGGAAGTCATCGTGGTGGACAACAATTCAAAAGACGAGACAAAATCGATAACCGAGGATTTCATCCGGACATCCAAGATTAATGTTATATATGTTTTCGAGCAAACGCAGGGAAAGTCCTTTGCTCTTAATAAAGGTTCAACGGTTGCGAAAGGCAAAGTAATTGCCTATACCGATGATGATGTGATCGTACATTCAGATTGGCTTAATAATATAATAAATGCTTTTCAGAGCACCAATGCCGCATGTGTTGGCGGCAAGATCCTTCTGGCGTGGGAAAAACCGTGCCCGATCTGGTTGGACAGGAAGTTGGTTGAGCAACTGGGGTATCTCGATCTTGGAGAAGAATCCGTAAGACTTACCTTCCCGCATCTTTACGGAGCCAATTTTGCCGTAAAATCATCAGTGGCGGAAAAATATGGTTTTTTCAATACGAAAATGGGGCCAATTGCCAATAAAATGTATCATGCCGAGGATACTCATTTTATCAATACGCTCATCACATCAGGAGAGGAAGTTTATTATGTCCCAAACATCGTTGTAAATCACTGTATTCCAGCAAAACATGTCAGAAAAATGTACTTCTTGAAAAGAATGTTCGATCAAGCCGAATTGAAAGGAATTCAAATGGGAGACTACCGATTCAGAACTATTTTCGGAATCCCATTATATATGTTCAATGAAGTTATTATTAAAACACTGAAAATTCTTGGCCTGCTCATGGTAAACCCAAGCAGGGCTTTTAGAAAACAAATTGAGTTGTCGGAATGTTTTGGTATAATCTCCGGAAGGTTTAAATTTATTGCATCTAAGAAAATAAATAATCAATAATTGTCATGACCGTTAAATTTGCAGATATTAAAGATACCGAAAGAATAGATTCATTTATTGCGAGTAGCGGTTCCTCTTCTTTTTATCATAAGTATTTGTGGTCCAGTGTTATAGAAAAAAGTTTCGGTCATAAATATTATTGCTTGCTGTCTGAAAATAATGAAAAAAAAGTGAATGGTCTTCTGCCTATGGTTCACATGAGGAACTTGATCTTCGGAAACATGCTTGTTTCAATGCCGTATTTTAATTATGGAGGAGTGTGCGCAGAAGAAGACAAAGAGAAGGAACTTCTTATCCAGGAGTCCATACAACTAGCCAAAAAACTCAATGCAAAATATATAGAATATAGACAAGTGGGGAATTTAAATAACGAGTTTCCAGTTAAAAAACATAAAGTATCCATGAGACTCGCGCTTCCTGTAACTCCGGAAGAACTTTGGAAATCATTTCCATCAAAATTGAGAAGTCAGATAAAGAGATCTCAAAAGGAAGAAATGTCCGTTCGCATAGGAAGAAACGACGAACTGGATAACTTTTATCGGGTATTTTCGTTATGCATGAGGAATTTAGGTACTCCCGTATATCCGAAGCATTTCTTCAAAAACATACTGGAATGTTTTCCGGAAAACACTTGGATATGTTCCGTATATGTGGGTAATCTTTCCGTGGCCTCCGGTTTCCTGGCGGGGTTCAAAAACCGGTTGGAAATTCCCTGGGCGGCGGCAGATTCAAGATACAATCGCTTCAGCCCGAACATGCTCCTTTACTGGAGTTGCCTCCGCTTTGCGTGCGAAAAAGGATTTATCGAATTCGATTTCGGCCGGTCGACCGTCGGAGGGGGCACCTACAAATTCAAGGAACAATGGGGAGCGGTTCCATCCCAGTTGTTTTGGTATTACTGGCTGAGGGACGGGGGAACGGTCCCGGAGGTAACCCCCCGCAATCCGAAATATGATCTGGCGATTGCCCTGTGGAAGAAGTTGCCGGTTTCGATTACAAGGACGCTGGGTCCCCACATCATTAAGAATATCCCTTGATCATCAGAAGAACGATACCCCCCGCCGCGGCCCCGGTCTCCTTCATCGAGATATTGCACGGCATGTACGGGATGATGACCGATAGAGCCGCAAGGAAACTGGAAGATGAAATTCAGAAGTATTACAGCGCCAAATACGTTTTCACGGTGTCTTCGGGGAAGGCCGCGCTTTTTCTGATCTTGACAGGATTGAAAACGATGAGCAAAAGAAGGAAGGTCATCATTCCGGCGTATACCTGCTATTCCGTTCCATCGGCGATCGTCAAAGCGGGACTTGACGCGATCCCGTGCGACATGAGGCCGGAAACTCTTGATTATGACTTCGATAAATTACAAATTGCCGCGGATGATGAAACTCTTTGCGTCATTTCAACGCATCTGTTCGGAATTCCTTCCGACGTGGAAAGAATCCGAAGGATCTGCGCAGATAAAGGTATCTTTGTGATCGAAGATGCTGCGCAGGCGATGGGGTGTGCGGAAGGGAATAAGAAAATCGGCAAGTGCGGAGATGTCGCATTTTTCAGTCTTGGAAGGGGGAAGAACATCTCCTGCGGTTCCGGAGGGATCATCGTCACTTCCTCCGATGCGATTTTCTCCGCCATCTCGAAGGCATTCGAGGGAGTGGCGCGGGAACCGGCCACGGAAATCATGAAAACCTTGATGGAAGTTCTCCTGGTGAAAATCTTCCTCAACCCGAGTCTTTACTGGATTCCGGACAGCCTGCCTTTTCTGAAGATCGGGGAGACCATCTTCGATACGAATTTTCCGATTTACAGATTATGCGATTTCAAGGCGGGCCTGTTGGACCGGTGCTTTTCCAAGCTCGAACGGTTCAACAAGGCGCGGGCGTCCGTATCGGTCCTCTTCATGGACGCCATGAAGCCGGGACCCGCCATGCCGATCTACCATGCAGGTCGTCCATACCTGCGCTTCCCGATTTACGTAGACAACGCGGTTTCCAAGGATAGAACATACAAGCGTTTCCGAAACCGTGGCGTGAGCCGGATGTATCCGGATGCCGTAAACAGGATAAAGGAATTGAATATGGATTCCAGGGAAGGGGCATATCCAGGGGCCGAGAGGATTGCGAAAACCCTGTTGACATTTCCTACTCACATCTTATTGAAAGATAAAGATAAAACCGTCCTGTGCGACATTATAAGGGAAAGATGGAATGATCGCGATTTGAACGAAAGAATCGATTAAATCATCCGTCGTCCAGTACCGGATTCAGCAGGAAGCGATCGAACATCGGATTCGTCCAAACCATTCATGCCCCCTCCATTGAACAACCCGACGGGTGGAAGAGAGTTGGAAGAGATTGCGATCCAGGTACGATCGACCCCTTATGACAAAAGGATCGCGAACAATTTTATGAATATTTTCGAAAGTTTGGAAAAAGAAGACGGGGAAATAGACGCGAAGGAATTCTACACTCGAAAGACAGAATATTTAATATTGAAGTATTTTCACGAACAAAATAAATGGCATTACCTGAATTTGCTCGGGAGTCATTACTTTGAGCACAAAAAATATTATTTGTCATCTTTTTGTCTGCTGGAGTCTTTAAGAATAAATCCAATGCAGCCGGAAATTCTAAGTATGTACGAAAGAAATAAACATCTGTCCCAGCCGGAATATCTTGAAAAGGGGCCGGACCCGGAATGTACGATATCGATAATAATGGGTACGTATAATAGAACATCGGAGATAAAGGAGAGCATCCAGAGCGTATTAAACCAGACATTTCCTGATTTCGAATTGATTGTCGTCAACGACGGCGGTCCTGACGAAGTCGAATCGATTGTACGGTCCTTCAACTCTTCCAAAATACATTACTGCAAGTTGGAAAAAAACCGCGGTCACGCAGCCGCGCTGAACGAGGGCGTAAAAATATCCCGGGGGAAATATATCGCATATCTGGACGATGACGACGTCTATTTTCCGACTCACCTCGAAAATTTATTGAACTCGTTGAATTCTTCCGGGAAAAAATTTGTTTATTCAAACACGATATTTATTCAAGGCAACATGGAAAATGGAAAATTCAGGGCGGCTGGGATAAAAGGGGTCTGGAGCGAAAAGCATGATAAAAACAAGTTGATTCTGGAATGCTATATAGCGAATTTGAGCATGCTCCATGAAAGAAGCATGTTTACGGAAATCGGATTATTCTCGGAAGATTTGAATGCGGTTATGGATTGGGAACTTTTATTGAGAGCGGCGTTGAAATATGATTTTTTCCATCTGGATAAAATTACAGGAGAATACCGTTTCGGGGGGGAAAATATTACTTCCACGAATCGCCTGTTGGTTGATTTCCATACAACCTTGGTACAAAATTATTACCTCTATTATCGAGGGGAAATATCAATTATACAATATTATTTGCGTCATCAAGACCAAGGAGGAAATTCCCTCTTTCTATTGTACCAAAAAATAAAAGACATTTATGATGAATACTTCAAGGCCACACCATCCTTTTTCGAATTGTTACGCATCGCATTCTATTACAAGGATGATCTGTTTGTTAAAAAAGTATTGAATGACTTTTTCAATATCGATCCGAGGAATTGCATCACGTACATTTATGGAGAAAAATCAATAAAAATGTTTTGCATGATTTTCCCGTCATTACCCCGGAAAGCACTTAGGGCACTGATTTATCGCGTTTCCCGAATAATGAAAATGCGAAAAAAAATTGTATTCGAAAATAAGGTCGCAGCATGAATGAAAATTCACTGTCGGACCGGGAATGTATCCAATGAATCTGATTTTTTACCTCCGTGGAGAAGCAACTGGATATCTATTCGTTTGATGAAAACTGCAGGGAGAGGATGATGATGACCACTGTGAAGGTAACAACCCGCCTGATCTTTGGATTATTGACGGTTCTTCTCATCGCACGATGTGGAGGTGGCGGTAGCGGCAACGGCAGCACCAATGGAGCGGCTCCCATCGTGGAAATATCCACGTCGCCAGCCACTTCCGTTACCGAAAACAGCGTCATCCTGCACGGAATCGTGATTCCGAATAATCAACCGACGTCTTACAAGTTCCAATACGGAACCGACTCGTCCCTGGGATCCAGTACACCCTTGATGGCGGCTGGATCAGGGATGGCAAGCGTACCGGTCGAGTACGCATTGAGTGGTTTGGAATCCGGGAAAATTTATTATTTCCAACTCGATGCGGTAAACAGTTCCGGCGAAGCAAGAAGTACGATCGAAAGTTTTACGACGTCCTCTCCAGGTTCGCAACCGGCCGTTATCACGTTGGCCGCGACCTCGGTTTCCAGCACAAGCGCAGTTCTGAACGGCAACGTGACCCCGAACGGGTTGATGACCACCGCCTGGTTCGAATGGGGCACGGATTCGACCCTTTCCAGTTTCACCGCGATCGGTTCACAACCCGCCGGGTCCGGCACAACCAGTC
>Ga0315273_10002108_pt1 | contig 23196 bp, 20 predicted proteins | sample YL17G02_0_MG_FD_205753 | JGI IMG/M metagenome (GOLD analysis project Ga0315273, IMG submission 205753) | Sediment microbial communities from Yellowstone Lake, YNP, Wyoming, USA - YL17G02_0 | ecosystem: Environmental > Aquatic > Freshwater > Lake > Sediment | place: USA: Wyoming | collected...
AGGAAAACCACTCCAGGGATCTTGCTCTTTCCGTTGTTTCGTCTTCCTAGCAGGCCGTGCAGACTTTCACCACGGCCTGCTAGGAGCGTGTCCGAGTAATGCCCGACACGCTCCTAGTATTGCCGGCTGCGCCGGCAGAGACGGCAGAATCCTCAGGGAATCTCGTGCGAAGCGCGATTACCAGGAGCCCGTCGGGGAATACTCGGACGGGCTCCCAGCGAAGCGTTGCCTCAAACCGCCCAGCACGACGGCGGTTTACGCCGCTTCCCTGGGAGCGTTGTTGGCTGGCCCCGCGACACGCGGGGCGACGACATCTTCCAATTCGCGCCTCGCGCGGGCGTCGCCGCACCGTTCACATCAGCTCGAAGTAGAGATCGAGACACGTACGGGTTGCATTCTCACCGGTGCGAAAACGAGCGCGCACCTTGTCGCCGATCCGAATCGGCCTGCGATCGACGAGATAGCTCTTGACGATGGTCCAGACGCCGTCCATCTTCACGTCGATTTGATAGTACGGGCACGAAATCTCGAGACCTGTGCCGCCCCGCTCCACGTACGTGAACGCGTAGATGTAGCCGCCGGGATCCCGGACCTCCTCCCAGACCATCGCCTGGTGGCAGTCCGGGCAATCGGCCCGTGGCGGCAGCCAGAGTTCACCCTTGCCTTTGCCGATGGGACACCGGGAGTTGACGCATCGGGTCGCCAGCAGGCGTCCTTCCGTGAGACCTTTGAAATACGGCGTCAGCTGTCCATAGGTGTGATAGTGCGTCCCTTCCTCGCCCAAGCGCGGGAAGTGGAGGATCCAGGTGGCGTTGACCACATCGATCTTCGACGGGCTGGTGTGCAAGGTGACCTTGTCGTTCATGATGGATCTCCCCCGCTCACGCTTTTTCGAGGACTGCACAGGTGACATGGCTGCCGACGCCGGCGTGTGAGATCGCCAGGCCTCGCCGCGGGTTCTCTACCTGGAGGCTCTCCCAGTCGGCCGGCTTCTTCTTTCCGAACCGTGCCCAGAGAGCCGGATCGCCGTGGAACTTGTCGTACTTCTGCTGAAGCTGCCAGAACACTTCCCCACACTGGAAGATGCCAGTCGCGCCGACCGCGTGCATGGTGCCCAACAGGCCACCCGACAGATTGGCCGGGCACTTGCCGGGCCGTCCGGTCTGCGGGTTCTTCAGATAGCAGTCGCCAGAGGTCACATAGTCCTGTTCGCGGCCGTACAGCGTGAGGCCCACGTCACCATAGGTCTGCAGATCGGAGATCGTGAAGGCGTCGTGCGTTTCGACCAGGTCCAGGTCTTCGACCGGGACGTGAACGCCGGCCATGCGGTACACCATGTAGGCGGCAAAGCGGGTCGCCCCGAAGCTCTCGAAGCCCGGCCACCTCCCATCGTGCTTCTTCATCTCTTCATACAGCCATCGGTATCCCTCTTCGCTCTCGTTCGGCAGCAGCGGAATCCGCATCGGCCGCCGGTCTCCGGTCCTCAGCGTGTGGGATCCACCGGCGATGGAGAGCCGCACCGGGTGGTCGGTCAGCTTGAACGCCAGATCTTCCGAGCAGAGCAATGCACACGCCGATCCGACGCTCATCGCGCAGCATTCGAGGAAGCGCAGCGGATCCGACACGATGTCGCCCTTCAGAACCTCGTCGATCGTGTGCCGGCCCGGTTGCTGGGCAAAGGGCGAGTGACAGGCATACCCGCGGTTCTTGACGGCGATCGCCGCCCGCACCCGCTCGTCGACGTGGTACATCTCCTGGAAGCGCCGCGCCATCGGCGCATAGTAGCTGGCGTAGTTTCGGGCAAGCCGGGTCTCGAAGTCCTTGCAGGCGGCGCTGGCGATGTAGTAGTTGCCAGTCCACGTCTTGACTTCGTCCATCCGTTCCCAGCCGAGGACCAGCGTGCAGTCGCTCATGCCGCTGGCAATCGTGTTGGCGCCGACGAGCATCGCCGAACCGCCGGTCGCTCCGCCGGTCTTGATCCCCACGTTCGGCAGCGGGTCGAGCCCCAAGTAGTCGTGCACCTTCGCTTCGCACAGGAGCTGATCCTGGAAGTGGTCCGCAAACTCGCCGTAGGAGGCGAAGTTGATGAGGCCCTTGACTTCCAGCGGATCCAGCTTGAGGTCGTTCTCCTCGAGCAGCATGCGGAACGCCACCATGCACAGCTCCTCGAGCTTCTTCTCGGGGTAGCGCTTCCGATAATCGGTCGTACCGGCGGCCACCATGAACACAGGGCGGGTCCACCGTGGGACCCTCAGATTTCCGGGTGCGAATTCGATCATGACTGCTCCTCGCAAAGACTGTCGTCTGCTGTTGCTATCAGGAACACGGCCGCGCGGGCACAGGACCGAAACTCGGTACCCATGCGAGCAGCCAGGACGGCCTGGCAGGTCGGACCGTCAAACGCCGAGAAGCGCTCCGCCTGCGGCTTCGCCGGCCGCAGGCCAGACAACTCCAGCCACTCGGAAGGAGCCACTCAGGCAGGCAGGCGGGCGGTCCAGGCGCATCGGCCATGAGGGCCTCCCCTACGGTCAGAGGTTCAGAGGCGGCTCCCCGCCGTCGGGGGCAGTCGAGCGGCAGGGTCATCGCGAGAAAATGGTACGCTACTCCTCGGTCTGCACAAACGCAAGCAATCTCGCCGGTCCGCGCGGCGAACCAGCTTTCTTCCGTCGTCGGCTGTCGCGAAGTGGACGCCGGTGGTCACACCGGCGAGGGAGAAGCGCGTCACTGCTGCGCCTCCGCCGTGTGAAGGTGCGCCGCAAGCGCTCGATTCACGACCTGCCCGTCGTGTGTTGCCACCCCGCGCCTGGGCGCCGGGAGCTTGGCCAGCGCGCCGTCGAGCCCGCTGCGGGCGATCTCGCTCATCAGCGGCCACGCCGCACTGTTGAACGCGTGGGTGGCCGGGCGCGCCGCCACCGAGGTCAGGTTCGGCACGCAGTAGTGGATGACCACCTCCTCGACGAACGTCGGGCCAGTGTGCGTGGTCGGCCGGCTCGTCTCAACGCACCCTCCCTGATCGATCGCGATGTCGAGGATGACCGACCGTTGGCGCATCGACTGCACCACCTCGCGGGTCACGACGACGGGCGTCCTTGCGCCTGGCACGAGGCCGGCGCCCACCAGCACGTCGGCGAACTTCACCACCTTGCGGACGTTGAACTCGTGCGACACCATCATCACGGGCCGCCGGCCCGTGCGACAGTGCCACTCGAGGCGCTGCGGCCGCGCGAGGTCCTTGTCGAGGACGTAGACGCTCGCGCCGATTGCGAGGAACGCTTCCGCGGCCGCCGCGCCAACGGTGCCGGCGCCGATAATCACCACCTCGGCCGGGGGCACACCTGGCATCCCGCCCACCAGAATGCCCTTGCCACCGTGGTCGTTCTGCAGCAGACGTGCGGCGATCTGCGACGCCATGCGGCCGGCGACCTGGCTGAGCGGCATCAGCACCGGCAACGTCCCGTCGTCCTGCTCGACGGTTTCATAGGCGATTGCGGTGACTCGGTTCAAGAGGAGCGCCTGGAGAACCTCGCGGCGGCTCGCCGCCAGGTGCGGGAATCCCATCACGATCGACCCTTCTCGCGGCCACTCGGCTTCCTCGGGAATCGGCGCGCCCACTTTCAGCACCAGGTCTGCACGTCGGTAGACCTCTTCGGGCGAATACACGATGCGCGCGCCGGCTTTCTCGAAGTCCCGGTCCGAAAACAGAGACACTTCGGGTTCTGTTCAGCCTTGCCTGGCCGCCAGGAAATCCTCGCGGATCGGCGTGAAGACGTCCACCAGCACGACGTCCTCGTCGAGCATCGTCGCGCCGTGCTCGGCGTTCGACGGGAAGTGCAGGACGTCGCCGGCAGCGGCGACGCGCTCGTCGCCCTCGATGGTGAACCGAACGCGTCCCTGCAGGACGAGCGTCAGTTGTTCGTGCGGGTGACGATGGATCGGCGTGATGACGCGCGGGGCGAAGTGGAGGCGGCAGGCCATGAGTTGCTGGCCGACCATCATGCGGCGCTCGATGCCCGCGGCCGGCGTGTCGACCGGGATCGCATCCCACGGGGCGTGCTGGCAGGCGACGACAGGTGCGCTCATGGAGTCCTCGTCAGGCGGGGCGGGGCGAGCAGCCGGCTTGCGGGCAGTGCGTCCGGAGTGAACCGGAGCAGCCGGATCGTCCCTTTGAACCAGTACGCGAGATTCTGCCGCACGCCGATCGACGTGCGCCCGGCGCCAATCGGGGCAAACGACAACGGTCCCTCGGCCTCGCGAACCCGGTCCACGTATTGGGCCATCACCGTGCCGTCGTAGACGAGCGCCGCGGTGTGCCAGCGATCCGTGGGGTGGGTGGCCGTTTGGTCGATCAGCGTGAGCGACGCCGGGTCGTGGCGGAGGAAAGTGTCGAGGCACCACGTCCTGCCTGGCAGGATCCGGGTTTCCATCATGGCGCGGCTCTCGGAGCCGGTCTCCTGGAGGTGCAGGAATCGCTGCTCTTCCGGGCCGTCGGCGGCCGGCGCAAACAGCGCCTCGATGGTGAATCGCAGGAAACCTGCGAGCGGGTTCACCTCGAGGAACAGGCCGTCGGTCGTGCCGTTGAACTCGACCGCGGTGCCCACGTCCGTCTTCACGAGGCGGGGTGCGCCGACCACCCGCACCGGGTGTCCGCCGATGCGTGCCAGGTTGTCGAGGGTCCACACGATGGGTTCGGCGCGCTGCGCCGGGGCGGCGGCCGGCGCGAGCGTCGCACCAGCGAGCGCGACAGCCAGCGCGGCCGAGCAGACGTGACTGGTGAACGGCATCGGGCGACAAAGGGGAAACCCGGCCGGTCGCGTCTGTGGTGCGGCCGACCGGGTTGGAGATGTCCGCCTTCGCCGGCGGAGCCGGCTTCGGTGGGACTAGGCTGCCGGCGAATGCCGGCAGCCTAGAAGATCAGCCTCAGGCCCACCTGCACCTCGCGACCGAAGTAGGCCGCGTTCTTGCGCGTGACCTTGCCGAAGGTGGGGGTGCCGAGCGTCATGTCCGGGTCGGCGAACACGAGCGCGTCGAACGCGTTGTACGCCTCGATGCGCGCCTCGAGCCGGAACCTCGAGGTGAGGCTGAACGTCTTGGTCAGCGTCATGTCGGACACGAGCGTGCTCGGCCCGTTGAGCCCGTCGTAGTACCAGGGGTTGGATCGCGGCGTATACGTGTCCGCGGTGTGGAACATGCTCGTTTCGAACCACTTGTCGTTGGTCGGGTGGGGCAGTGTCGGGTCGTTGTCCACCAGGTAGGTGTTCTGGAAGATCAGCAGGCCGCCCGAGTAGTAGCGCGTGGCGATGGCGTACTGCCATCCGCCCACGACCTGGTCGAGGACGGCGGGCATCGAGGAGAGGAACCGGCGGTTGCGGCCGATCGGAATCTCGACGCTGGCGGCGGCCGTGATGCGGTGACGCGGCGCGGCCGAGGAGAGACCGGCCTGGACGGTCGGCCGCCACTCGAGGCCGATGTCATCGCCGGTCTGCTGGAACCTGTACTGGGCGATGTCGTTGTACCACGCCTGGGTGACGTCGTAGTTGTAGGCGTAGGCGACGAGGAAGCTCACGCCGTTGGTGAACGGGCGCTGCAGGCGCAGCTCGAAGGTCTGGGTCTTGGCCTTGAGGCCGTTCGTGCTCGTCTGGTTCAACGTCTGGTACTGCGGGTACGGCACCAGCAGGCTACCCAGCGTGACGGTCTTCGCGTTGCGGAGCTGGCCGGGGAACTTGTCCACGGTCAGGTAGTTGTAGAACGGGTTGGTCACGGTGGCGTTCAGGGCCGTCTTCTGCTCGTAGCGGAACGCCGGATCCATCATGTTGACGTTGAAGGTGTACGGGATCCCGCGCGCGTAGTTGAAGAAGTAGCTGGCATCGAGGATCGTGCCGAACCACAGCTTGCGCTGGATGGAGATGTTGATCCGGTCGTTGGTCTGCGGTTTCTGGTTGTACTGATCGAGCTGGGCGGTGCCGCCGAGGTTCGTGTAGCGGCCGTAGGCCTGCCCGTAGGGCTGGATGACGGGGTTGCTGCTGGTCGGGAACGGATTCGACAGCGACGCCTGCGGGATGCCGGAGAGCAGCGGCAGTACCGTGGTCGTCTGGGCAAACCCGGAGTACTGATCGACGAACCCGCCGAGGGTGTCGCGCAGGGCCTGCGTCGGCATCATGTAGCGCGCGTACCCGAACCGCAGGACAGATTCGTTCGCGAAGCGGTAGGCGGCGCCGATGCGCGGCAGGAAGTTCCACGGGCTCACGTGCCAGGCGTGCGGGCTGTCGGCGGTCGTGAAGATCCACGCGCCGTTGTAGGTGTAGCCGTAGCCCTTGCTGGCCATCAGCGAGAGCGCCTGGGCCGGCATCGTCGGCGGCGTCGCCTGCATCTCGGGGATGGGCTGCGTGAGATCAAGCTGCTGCGACATCCGGTTCTGCGCGTCGGTCGGGCCGGGCTGGTATTCCCACCGCAGTCCCAGGTTCAGGGTCAGGCGGTCGTTGACGCGGACATCGTTCTGCAGGAACGCCGAGTAGGACTTCAGGTCGGGGTTCTGCAGCGGCACGAGCCGCGCCGACGAGTTGTTGTCGAGCGCGCCGAGCATGAAGGTGGCCCACTGGTTCCCGGTGTTCACCGTGTCCGGGCTGTCCGAGCTGTTAGCCGTGAGGGCGGCGCGGAACTGGAGGTTGATCGGCTCGAAGCGGGCCGCGTTGCCGTAGGAGGACCGCACATCGCCGCCCCACTTGATCGACTGCTTGCCCATGTAGCGATCCATCCGCGCGGAGACCGTCCAGGCGTCCGGGCGCTGGTACCACTCGCGCCCCTGCCGGCCGAGGCGATCGGTGCCGGCCGGCGCCGCGACGCTGACGTCGAGGGCCGGGTAGTAGACGTACGGGCTCGCGTACAGCGACGAGTACCAGGCATTGCCCGGCCACAACTGCGCCAGCCCGTCGTTGCCCAGCAGGACCGGAGGGTTCGCGTACTCGTCCACCATGTTGTAGTAGCTGCCGCGCACGTTGAGGGAGGACTTGTTGGAGATCACCCACACCGCGTCGCCGGCCACGCTCATCCCGTACCGATTGCTGCCCGAGACGGGGAACAGGTTGCCCGACGTGGGATTCTGCTGGTAGACGTTGGCCTTGAACTGCCCGTAGCGCGCGAACACCTTGAGGTTCTGGGTGAGGTTCACGTCCACGCGCTGCGAGAGATTCCAGTAGTCCACGTGCTCGTTGACCGTCCCCTGCCAGTTGTCCACGCTGCCGGGCAGTGTGGGCGGCGGCAGCTGCGCCAGCAGCTTCAGGGCGACCTGATCGAGGCGGGCGAGCGGGATGACATTTCCCGTGAAGGCCGTGCGGGTCACCTTGCCGTTGCTGCCCACCACCGACGAGTAGGGATCGTAGATGGTGCGTACCTTGCCGTTGGAATAGACCGACTGGCTGAAGTCGCCCGTGCGCTCGAGCGCGGTGGGCAGCGTCCGCACCACGGTCACCGGCTTGTTGTCCTTCCACTGCTCGAACGACGTGAAGCTGAAGATCTTGTCCTTCCGGATCGGTCCGCCCAGCGTGGCGCCCCACATGTTCAGCTTCGTGCCGCGCAGCGACGTCGTGTCCTGGCCGGGCACAACCTTCACCGTCTTATCGGACAGGGCGTTCATGGCGGGATTGCGCACGAAGTCGTACACCGACCCCTTGAACCGGTTGGTGCCGGACTTCATGTTCAGGGTGATCACGCCGCCCAGGCTGTTGCCGTTCTCGGCGTCCACGCTGTTCTTCGAGACCGTCATCTCTTCGACCGCGTACATCGACGGCGTGTAGGACGTCTTGAAGCTGGAGCCGAGCGCCACGCCGTCGAGCAGCACGTCGTTGGCGCGTCGGGTGCCGCCGCCCGCGTCGTACTCGTTGGCGTACGCGTGGTGGTAGGGCCGGTTCTCGTTGGCGTTGCCCGCCTGCAACGTCAACGTCGGGTCGAGCGTGGAGAGGTTGTAGGGGTTGCGTCCGCTGATCGGCAACTGGTCGATCAACTGCCGCTCGAGCGTCAGGTTCGAGCTGCTGCTGTTGAGCTGCACGTGCACGCTGGCGGCCTTCACCGTGACGATTTCCTTCAGCCCGCCCACTTCGAGCGTCAGGTTGGCGGTGATATCGCCCCGCTGCGGCACCCGGAGGTCTTTCTGCTCAGCGGTCTTGAAGCCGTCGAGCTGCGCGCTGATCGTGTAGACGCCCGGTTCCACGAAATCGAAGATGAACCGGCCATTCGCGTCCGTATGGCGCACGGCTCCGACGTTCGTGCCCTGGTTGCGCAGACCCACCGTCACGCCAGGCAGGACGCCCTGGCTTGCATCGACAACCACACCCTGTACCCGCGCGCGATAGTCCTGCGCGCTGGCGGGCCACGCCGTCGCCATCACGATGGCGGCGAGGCCAAGCGTCCAAGCGAACCTCTTCATAACACGTCTCCTCGCGGTGTCTCGGGGCGGCCACCCTGGGTCAGCGCGCTCCAGTCGAAAGAGTGCTGTAGTGCGGCACATCAGGCAAAGTGGTAAAGCCACCATGACGATTGTGACGCCATTAGAGAAAACCAATTTGGACAGTTTGTCAAGCAGAATGTTGATTGTGGGGCACAAATGGTACCGGATCTGTCTCGTGGTGGCTTTAGTGCAGCCAACCGTGCAGACAGATGAGGAGTGACCAGTTCGTGGTGCTGCCCTACCTCTCCGCCAGCAGCCACGCCGCGGCCAGCGCCAGCCGCGATACGACCTTGGGTGCCTTGGCGGCCACCTCCCGAGCGGCGGCTTCTACGCCGGCCGTGCTGGCCGTGTACCGCGCAGTGCAGGCCCGCACGAGCGACTCGCACATCATCGTCTGCCAGTTGCCGCAGGCCTGCTGGCGCAGGTCGGCCTCGACCAGCGGGAAAATCTGCTCGCCTGCCGCCTTCAACTCGCCCGGGTGCGCGTCCACCAACGGGTTCGTGTAGGAGGGGAGCAGAACGGTTCAGGCGTCCCTCAGCACCGTATGATACAGTCGACGCAGATGACCGAGCCCCCGCTGGTGTGACGGTCTTGGATGCACGGGCCCGGGCCCGCGATTGGCGAAAGGAACCATCCATGGAAGAGCGACGCCATCTGAAGCGACGACACCTGATCTACTACCTGAGCGTCGAAGACATCGACACCGGGCGCGCACTCGGGCACCTGGTGGACGTCACCCCCGACGGGATCATGCTGATGAGCCAGGAACCGATCCAGACTGAACAGGTCTTCCGGCTGCGAATGACGATCCCGGCTGGGGCGACTGGAAGCCGGGAGACCATCGAGTTCCAGGCCAGGAGCGTCCGGAGCAGCAAGGATGTCAACCCGGACTTCTTCGACACCGGCTTCCACACGGTCAGCCTCACTCCCACACAACTCGGGCTGATCGAGACGCTCATCGACGACTACGGGTTCCGCGATTGAACCCGGGAGTCCTACCCGATCCACTGAGACGTGAACGCGATCAGCCGGGGAAAGCCGTTGTAGAACCTGCGGAACGCGGGCGAGTGGATGTTGTTCTGCACGTCACGCGGCGAGAAGGTGTTCAGCAGGTGGTTCGTCCGCAGTCCGAATCGGAACTTGCGTCCCTTGTAGGTCATCGTGCGCAGGATCTTCGCATCCAGCGTGCTGAACGTCGGGAACCGTCCCCCGGTGTTTCGGAGGCCGACGGACTCCTGATCCTGGTCGACGACCGAATACGGAAAGCCGTCCCGGACCTCCACCATCAACGACGCGATCCACTTCTTCCCGAACGGCAGCACGCCCGAGACGAGGAGCCGGTTGGGAACATCGACCGGGGCGATCGCATACTGGTGTGGGCGGACGACAGGGTTCCGGAAATTGCCGTAGAAGAGGTCGAACGCATTCGAATCGGCGCTCGAACGCGAATGGACGTAGCTGATGGTCAGCCGCCGCTCCTCGGTGGCTCCGTACCGGACGGTGATCTCGGTCTCCACGTATCGTGACGTCCCTCGCTGTCGAGCCGGAGTTCGGCGGCCTGCCCGGTCTGCACCGGTTCGACGATAGCCTCCCCGGATCCGCGCCGCTGGAGGTGGTTGACCTTGAGGAACAGGCTGGAGCCCACGCGCTGGTCGTACTCGACGTTCCAGATCAGGCTGCGTGGCATCTCGAGCGGCGACGTCCGGTGTACGAACGTCACCGGCGGCGGGATCGGCGTCAGCCCGTCGAGGGCGAACCTGGTGACCGTCGCCGGCTCGAACGACTCGAAGGCGCCGACATTCAGCGGGGTCCGCTGGCGGAACACCCCCACGCCGCCCCGCACCACGCTCGAGTCGCCCTTGGCCACACGCAGCACCACGCCGGTGCGCGGAGAAAGGCCCGTCTGGTGCAGCACGCCATCCCGGTCGAGTCGGAAGCCGGGCTCCAACAGCACGCGGTCCGACAGGCGCCAGCGGTCCTGCACGTAAATGGCGATGGTGGTCCCGCCCACCCGCTGCGTCGTCGCGCTCCCGAACTCGAGTCGCTCGCTGACGGTGAGGTCGGCGCGGCGGATGACGACGGGGCGACTGAGACTCTCTCCCATATAGCTGGCGTGCATCACATCGATGCCCGCGTTCAGGTTGAAGGTGTTCAGGTTGACGCGATCGTCCTGGCGCGAGAAGAAGCCGATCGTCGCCGCGAGCGCGTGGCCCGAGGCGAGATTCGCGTCGAGACGGGTGAAGACGTTCAGGCCCTGGTTGGTGAAGTCGTTCGCGTCCTCGGGCAAACTTGGTACGCGGAATCGGTTCCAGCGGTATTCGATCCCCTGCGCCAGGAACAGGCGGTCCTTGCGCAGCGGGCCGCCGAACCACACCCGCGGCTCGTACCGGCGGATTCCCATGCTGACGCCGTCGCACATCTTCAGGCACGGGAATGGGATGAGACCGCGGGCCGAGGCGTGCCACTCGTTGTTTCCCGCCCGCGTCTCGACCTTGACCATGCTCGACGAGAAGCCGCCGTCGCGGGTTCCGTAGGGATTGCCGATCACTTCGACCGACTCGATGGCGTCCGACGGCAACTCCACGCCGAAGGCGCCGGTGGACGGATCGATCGCGTTGCCCTGGCCGACCTGCAATCCGCCTTGCGTCGGCCTCGCGCCTTTCACGCTGATCTGTCCGTCCGGCGTCCGCACGACGCCGGGAAGGACCGGCAGGGCCGCCTGGAAGCTGCCGGGGACGATCGGCAGCACATCCATCATGCTGCCCTTGACGACGACCGGCGACGATCCCGTCGCGAGCCGCGCGGCCTCGGTCTGTCCCACGACGTTCACGCGCTCCCAGAACGGCGCCAGCTTCAGGTCCAGCGCGACGTCGAGGTCCTGTCCGGCGGCAAGTTCGACGTCCGTCGCAGCATCGGTGAAGGCGGGAAGGTGGGCGACGACGCGGTAGCGCCCGGCGGCGAGTCCGTCGGCCCGGAAGCGGCCGTCGCCGTCCGAGACGACGACCGACACCTCGCGCGCAGTAGCGGCATCGAAGACCCGGACTTCAACGCCCGGCAGCAGCACGGACCGCGCCTGCGTGGTCGTCGTGCCCCGGATGGTCCCGGCGTCGACGGCTGGTGCGACGATGTGCGGCACCAGCCACCCGAAACCTCGAACGGGAAAGGGATCGCTTGGGCCGAGGAGCGCTCTGGGCCGTGACGGTGGGCCGGATGGTCCCCGCGATCATGGCACCGCTGTCCGTTGTGGCCGGCATGATGCGCGTGCCGGTGGCCGTGTTTACGGGCGGCGTGTCCCTCTCCACGCTCGCATGGGCGGGACTCCTCGCGGGCCTGGGCGCCGTCTGCGGCCGCGCGCTCGGCGATCTCGCGCTCCCGGCGAGCGGTATTCGATGCAGAGCGTGATGTTCGTGGACGGTCGGCACTACAACTACGCCGCGTCTCCGGAGTACGCCGGCGTGCGACTGGCGGTGATCGACGCGTACGGTGAGCCCATTCCCGGCCTGATCGCCGGCATCGACGGCATGCGCGACGGACGGCACGGTGTGTTCAGCGTGCCGCGCTTCATCTACGAGGTCGTCATCCGGCGGATGCTGCGGCACGGGATCGTGGCCCAAGTGCCGCGCTTCATCTACGAGGCGGCGACCCGGAGGCTGACGACGGCCGGCATCAGTGACTATCTCTTCCAGGCCGTGCGACTGAGATTCGGCGTGGTCGTGTCGGGCAGCGCCGCGTACTCGGCCGACGTGGACGCGCCGGAGGATGTTGAACGGTACCTGGAGCTTCGGCAGGACCGATGACAGCCGCCGGCCCTGAATGCTGCTGGAGTCGATCCACCGGGAACGAGAGAGGACGCTGGTCGTCGTGACGCACCACCTGGCGGTGGCCGCGCGGGCCGGACGCACGGTTCGCCTGTGCGACGGACGAATTCTCGAATCGCGCGACGCGAGCGCCATCGCGTAGACGGATCGCCATGTCTTTCTTCGCGATGGCGTGGAAAAACCTGTTGCGTCGGCGATTGCGCAGCCTGCTCACCATCGCGGGCGTCGCGGCGGCGGTGGCGGCGGTGATCGTGCTGGTCACGCTGGCCTGGGGCTTCGAGCGAACCTGGCTGAGCGCGTTCCAGGCCCGAGGTGCCGACCTGCTCGTGGGCCGCGCCAGCAGCCGGAGGCCCGTGCCGTCCCCCTTCCCGGCCCGTGTGGCGGCCGACCTGGTGAAGCTGCCCGAGGTGGAAGCCGCCGCAGGCATGCTGTCCGACATCGTGAGCATCGAAGACGCTCCGGCGATGTTGGTGTTCGGGTGGGAGCCCGGGAGCTTCCTCTGGGACCACCTGCGCCTGGTCCGGGGACGCTGGCCTGCGGGAGGCGGCGAGCGCACCGTGGCCCTGGGGCTCGTGGCGTCGCAGGTTCTGGGCAAGGGCGTCGGCGACACGGTGCAGATCGACACAACCGCGTTCAAGGTGTGCGGAGTGTTCGCGAGCGACTCGCTGTGGGAGAGCGGGACCGTCCTGATGACGCTGCAGCAGATTCAGGCGGTCAGCGGCTGCGAGGGCCTGGTCAACGTCGTCAACATCAAGCTGAAGCCGGGTGCCGACCCGGCGGCGGCCGAGCACCTGCGTCGCGTGGTGAGGCAGCGCTTTCCGGGGTTCAGCGTCTATACCGCCGGCGAAGCCGTGCAGCGCAACGTCGGGCTGCAGGCGGCCAAGGCGCTCAGTCTGGCCGTCTCGCTGGTGACGCTGATCGTCGGGATGGTCGGCGTCACCAACACCATGGTCATGAGCGTGTCCGAGCGGCTGCCGGAGATCGCGGTGCTGCTGGCGATCGGATGGCGGCGCGCGCGGATCGTCCGCCTGATCCTGGTCGAGTCGCTCGTGATCACCGTCGCCGGCAGCGCCGTCGGGACGCTGGCCGGACCGCAGGGGCTGCGCGCACTTCAGTGGGGAAGCTGGTTCCGGGGCAGGATCGACGTCACGATCAGCCTGCCGCTTTTGGCCGCGGTGCTCGCCGGCGCGCTGGCGCTCGGTCTCGCCGCCGGGCTGTACCCGGCGTGGATCGGCGCGCGGATGCGGCCCGTGGATGGACTTCGTCACGAGTAGCCGGAACGAGAACCGGAGGACGAGCATCACCCGTGATCCGCCAGCCGCGGTCTCGCGCAGATCGGCGAGGAAGGCGCGCGCCTCCGACGGCGTCCAGCGGGTATCCACCTCGGGGAATACACGACATGCACACGCGATTCACCTACCGGACCGCCCTGTCGGCAGCCGTCGCCTGCGCCGCGTGCGCATGGCTGGCCTTGCCGCTCGCGGCCGGGCAATCGACCCAGGCGGGTGCCGCCTCGGTTGACGCCCGCATCGCCCGCATCGAGCGTGGCCTGCTCGGCGAGACCATCGCCAAGGGCGAAGCCGGAATGGCGCTCGCCGACCGCATGGCCTTCTACCAGACGCCGGGCGTCAGCGTGGCCGTCATCCATGACGGGCGGATCGAATGGGCGCGCGGCTACGGCGTCGTCCAGGCCGGGACCAGCACGGCGGTCACGCCGCAAACGCTCTTCCAGGCCGCGTCCATCAGCAAGTCCGTGGCGGCATTTGCCGCCATGCGCCTGGTCGAGCAGGGCGTGCTGCGCCTCGACCTCGACGTGAACTCGCGGCTCGTGTCCTGGAAGATCCCCGACAACGCGTACACGCAGAACCGGCCGGTGACGCTGCGCGATCTGCTGAACCACAGCGCCGGCCTGACGGTGCACGGCTTTCCAGGCTACCTCGCCGATGCGCCCGTGCCCACGCTCCTGCAGGTCCTCGACGGCGCGAAGCCGGCCAACACGGCACCGATCCGCGTGGACGTGCGGCCCGGCACGATGTGGCGCTACTCGGGCGGCGGCTTCACCGTGCTGCAGCAGCTGCTCATCGACGTCGCCGGCAAGCCGTTCCCCGCGCTCGCCTCCGAGCTGGCGCTCGGGCCCCTCGGCATGCGCGACAGCACCTGCGAGCAGCCGCTCCCCGCGCGCCTCGGCGGCGTTGCGGCCAGCGGCCATCGCGCCAATGGCCAGCTGCTCCCGGGCAGGTACCACACCTACCCGGAAATGGCTGCCGCGGGATTGTGGACGACGCCGGGCGACCTGGCGCGGTTTGCCGTCGAGATGCTGCGCGGGCTGAAAGGCGAGTCCAGGCTGCTGACGCAGGCCACGGCCCGGGAGATGGTCACGCCTGTGCTGGGCGCCTACGGTCTGGGCCTGCAGTTGCGCGGCGCCGGCCCGGCCGCCGGCTTCGCTCACGGCGGGGCGAACGAGGGCTTCCGGTGCCTCTTGGTGGCCTATCCCCAGACCGGCCAGGGGGCGGTCGTGATGACCAATGCCGACCGCGGCAACGCGCTGGCGCAGGAGTTGCTGCGCGCCATTGCCCGCGAGTACGGGTGGTCCGACTTCAGGCCGGTGGAGAAGGGCGCAGCCGACGGCCTCGCGCACGCCGCGCACGCCGCGCACGTCATCGTTCCGGCGGGGCCCGACTTCTCACGAACGCCGAGCGTCACCATGCCCGCGTTGCACGCCACGGTGGACCCGGCGACCGATGAGGCGCCGAGTGGCGAGAGGCGTCGCCCCGGCCTCGCGCTGGCCGAGGTCATCGGCGTCAACGTGCTCTACGGGCTCGTGAACCAGGTGCTGCCATCCGACGACCACGAGCACTATCACGTATCGCCGCGGACCTGGTGGGCGAACCTGCGGGATGGCTTCACATGGGACAACGACCCCTTCGTCATCAACCAGCTGGGGCATCCCTACCAGGGCGGCAACTACTTCAGTGCCGGCCGGGCGCTCGGACTGCGGTACTGGGAATCGCTCCCGCTGGCCGCGTTCGGCAGTTTCACCTGGGAGTTCTTCGGGGAACGGACGCCGCCCGCGTGGAACGACGTCGTCAACACCACCCTTGGCGGCGCGGCGATCGGCGAGGTGCTGCACCGCATCGCATGGCTGGTGCGGGACCCGCAGCAGACCGGCGCGGCGCGCCGCGTGCGCGAACTGGCCGCGCTCGGCGTGGATCCCGTCGGCGGCCTCAACCGTTTCGCTTCCGGCGCCGCCTCCCGCGTCGGGCCGAGGGCGCCGGGGTTCGAGCCGCGCACGCTGGCCGGTGACATCGCCCTTGGCGTCGTCTGGAGGCAAACCCCCGGCAGCCCCGCGTTCGCCCGGGCCGCGCCGTACGGGACGTTCAGGCTCGACTACGGCGGAATCGAGGAAGGTCCCGCACGCGAACCGTTCGACGCGTTCACGCTGGCCCTTCGCGTCGGCGGCGGGTCGGGCATCGCCGATGCGTCGATCCGCGGCCGCCTTGCCGCGCGATCGCTCGGAGGCGGCCCGCGCGCCTCCCACCAGATCGTCCTCGTCCAGGGCTACGACTACCAGGACAACCCCGCGCTGCTGTCCGGCGGCCAGACCATCCTCGGCGGGCTGGCGGACCGGTTCACGGTGTCACCGAACACGACGGTGACGACGACCGCGCTCGCGGGGGTGATCGTCCTCGGCGCGATCGACTCGCTCAGCGAGGACGTCAACGTCGATCGGCCGTTCGACTACGGAAGCGGTCTGCTCGTGTCGGCGTCCGCGGCAGTGACCTGCCGCGGTCACCGCCTCCTGCAGCTGTCGCTGTCGCGCACGGCCCTGCACACCATCACCCGCGCCACCGCCAACCACGTGCTGGCGCGCTACTCGGCCGTGGGCCGCCTCCCGATCGCGCGCGGCCTCCACGTGGTGGTCGAGGGCGAGCACGTCGCCCGCACGTCCACGGCGCGCGCGGTGCCTGGCCGCGTCCGCAACTACAGCGAGCTGCGGGCGGGGCTGTCCTGGGCGTTCGGAAGGTAGCGCGAGGACGGGGGACTGCCGTCGGCTGGGGCTCTGCGCTTCAGGAGGACCGCTCACATCCGCCTGGACGTTTCCGCCTCGTCCCTCACTCCCACCGGAACAGCAGCACCGGCGGCACGAGCAGCAGGAAGCTGAGGACCACCAGGATCAGCATCAGCGGCAGGAACCACTTCGCCCAGCGCTCCCACGGGATCTTCGCCGCGCCCAGCACGCCCATCGTCACCGCGCTCGTCGGCAGGATGGGATTGATGAACTCGCACAACTGGTACGCGTAGACGGCGGTCTGCCGGGTGATCCCGACCAGGTCGGCCAGCGGCGACATGATGGGGATCGTGAGGGCCGCCTGCGCCGTGCCGGAGTGGATGAAGAAGTTGATCACGCACTGGATGAGGAACATCACCTGCGCGATGGCGCCGCGCGGCAGCAGCGACAGCGAGTTCGAGGCGCTGTAGAGGATCGTGTCGAGAATCTTCGCATCCTGCGCGATGACGAGCAGCGCCCGCGCGCAGGCGATGATGAAGACCACGCCGACCATGTCCTTGGCGCCCGTCACGAACGTGCGGGCGATGCGGCTGGGGCCGAGGCCGCCGGCGAAGCCGAGCACGATGCCCATGCCGAAGAAGAGCATCGCGATCTGGTCGATGTACCATTTCCACTGCAGCACGCCGACGACCAGCAGCACCATCGACGCGACGAACAGCAGCAGGGTGGCCACGTGCCTCGCACTCCACGCGCCCGCGTCGCCGGTGTACGGCACCACGGCCTCGCGCTCGAGGTCGAGATCGCGCACCGGGCTGATCTCCGGGTTCCGCTTGACGCGCCGTGCGTACCACATCACGTAGGCCACGATCACCGCGGTGCCGATCACCCACGTGACCAGACGGTACCCGAGCCCCGAATAGAGCGGGATCCCGGCGATGCTCTGCGAAATGCCGACGGTGAACGGGTTGAAGAAGGCGGCGGCGAAGCCCGCCGCGGCGCCGAGGAACGGGATCGAGGCGCCGACGATGGAGTCGTACCCGAGGCGCCGGGCCAGCGGGATGAAGATGAGGACGAACGGGATGACTTCCTCGGCCATCCCGAAGATGGCGCCTCCCAGCGAGAAGATCACCATCAGCAGCGGAATCAGGAACCCTTCCAGGTACGGCCGCCTGGTGATCGTGTCCGTCAGGCGCCGGATGCCGAACTCGATGGCGCCCGTCTCCTGGAAGATCGCGAAGCTGCCGCCGATCATCAGCAGGAAGCAGATAAGCAGCGCGCCGTCGAGGAACCCCTTGATGGGCGATTCGAGCACCATCTGGGGCCCGAGGTAGATCTTCGGCACCTGGTGGTACGTGCCGTTCACGGTGACGTTGCGCGCCCCTTCGCTCGTCTGGACCTTGACCCGCTGATACTCGCCGGAGGGCACGAGCCAGGAGAGCGCGAGCACGAGGATCACGAGCGACATCACGACGACCAGCGTGTGCGGCATCGCGAGGCGCTTCAGCAACGGCTTCTTTTCGTCCGTCATGGTGTCGGGTGGATGCAGGAGACGGTGGCCGCGGTTCCGCAAGAATCTACACCTTTGCGGCCGGTCCCGCCAACAGGCTTGACCGGCGCGGCCGACGATGGCATCGTCGTTGGGCACGACAGCCATCGGGACCTCCCATCGGGCAGGCGCATTGCACGACGTCGGTAGAGGCTGCGCGGCGTTGGCGACGACGGCGAGCCGGGCACGGATCGGGCGACGCTGTGAAGCCGTTGCACCGCAAGGCGTTGCCGCCGCCGTGGGCGCAGACCAGCCCGGGGAGGAGGGCGCAGATGAAACGGAACGAGATGGAAACGGTACTCAAGAACCTCGATCAGAGACTCGAGCGGGTGGAGCAGTTTCTGCCAACCGTGGCGACGAAGGACGACCTGGGCGGACTGGCCACGCACGAGGAACTTCAGCCGCTGGCGACCAAGGAGGACCTGAACGCGCTGGCGACCAAGGAGGAGCTGAAGGCGCTGGCGACCATGGAGGACCTGAAGGCGCTGGCGACCATGGAGGACCTGAAGGCGCTGGCGACCATGGAGGACCTGAAGGCGCTGGCGACCAAGGAGGACCTGAAGGCGCTGGCGACGCGCGAGGAGATGCACGCCGCCATCCAGGTAGCCGTGGCGCCGCTGGCCACCCGTGAGGAGATGCACGCCGCCATCCAGGAGGCCGTGGCGCCGCTGGCCACTCGCGACGAGCTGCTGGCCGAAGGCGCCCGGACCCGGGGGCACTTCGACGTCGTGGCCGAGAGCCTGAGGGAGGACATCCGCCTGGTCGTCGATTCGCAGATGGCGCTGGCCGAGCGCCTCGACCGGTCGCTGTCGGGCACCAACCGGCGAGTGGACGATCACGAGACGCGGATCACGAGGCTCGAAGCCCAGCCGCCGAAACGGTGAGACCCGCTAGGAGCCCGTCCGAGTAATCTCCCACGGGCTCCTGGTAGGCGCGCTCCGCGCGCGATTTCCGAGCGTTTTCTGCATGCCGGCCGACGAAGTCGGCCCTACTAGGAGCGTGTCGGTGATTACTCGGACACGCTCCTAGTCAAAGGTGCCTTTCACCAGCGCGTCGCCGTCCTTCATCAGCCAGCGGCCCCTTGCGATGACGCCCCGGATCTCCAGCGTCTCGGGCGCGAGCAGCACGAGGTCGGCATCGGCGCCGGCGGCCACCTGGCCCTTGCCACGCAGTTTCAGGATGCGCGCCGGGTTGGCCGTGATCACCTGGAGCGATGTCTCCAGCGGGACACGCTCGCGCAAGACGGCCTCGCGGACGGCGGTGAACAACCCGGTCACGCGCCCGACGTCGAGGCCGCGCAACCGTCCCTGTTCGTCGAAGTCCGGCAGGCTCCCCTGGCCGTCCGACGTGAAGGTGATGTGCGACACGTCCACGCCGGCCTCGAGCATCGCCCGAAGGCCCGCGGCCGACGTCACCTCGCCGTCCTTGATGAACGCCGGCACCGTGGAGGTGGTGAAATCCACCAGGCCCCCGGATTTCGCCCACGCGATTCCGTCCTGGAAGAGCGTCGGGTTCCGGTTGATGTGCGTCGGCACGAACTGCGCCGCCGGGATCTCGGTCTCCTCCACGATGCGCTTGAGCATCGACAGCCCCCGCCGGCCGTCGCCCATGTGCACGTTCACCACGCCGGCCTTGCCCGAGAGCATGCCGCCGCGGCGCGCCTCGGATGCGACCCGCGCGAACTCGTCGAAGGTCGGTTGCGTCGACCGGTGGTCCGAGAGCGCGACCTCGCCGACGCCGATCACCTTGTCGATGAAGAGGAGGTCCCGTTCGATGCTCCCCGTCAGCGTGTGCACCGGCACCGCGTAGTCGCCAGTGTACATGAAGGTGGTGAGGCCTTCCTCGTCCAGGCCGCGCGACTTCGCCAGCAGGTTCGCCAGGCTGCGCGTGACGCCGTCGGTGCCGAGGCAGCCGACGACGGTGGTGACGCCGCCGCGGACGGCGTCCGACAGGCGCAACTCCGGCGTGCGCGTGGCGTAGCCGCCTTCGCCGCCGCCGCCCGTCACGTGCACGTGGCTGTCGATGAAGCCGGGGACGGCGAGCAGGCCGGAGGCGTCGAACACGTCGCAGTAGGACTCGGCGACGTGGAGGCCCGGTTCGACGCGCTCGATGCGGCCGCCGGCGATGAGCACGTCGGTGCGTCCGGCGGGGGCGGGGGTGTAGAGGTCGGCGTTCTTCAGCAGCAGCATGCGGGACTCCTGCGAGCGAATTGAGCGGGAGTGTAGCACTGACACCAGGAGCGTGTCCGAGTAAACGCCGACACGCTCCTGGTAGGGCCGACTTCGTCGGCGGACACGCAGAAAACACTGGGAAATCGCGCGCGGAGCGCGCCTACTAGGAGCGCGTCTCTGAATACTCGGACGAGCCCCTAGTCTTACATGATGTAAGATATCGACCATGGCTCGCCACCCGGCCCTTCCCACGCTTCCCGGCAAGCAACGCCTGATCCTCGAACTCCTGGTGTCGCAGCGGCCCATGTACGGCCTCCAACTGGTGGAGGCGTCGCGCGGGCGGTTGAAGCGCGGCACCGTCTACGTGACGCTGGGGCGCATGGAAGAGAAGGGCTACGTCGAGTCCGAGCAGGACAGCCTGCCGGCGGGCGCCGCCGGCCTGCCGCGGCGCCTCTACCGCCCGACGGCCCTTGGCGCGCGCGTGCTGCACGCGTGGACCGCCCTGGCTCGCGAACTGACGGCAGGAGCGCACGCATGACGGCCATGCGCGTGCCCGGCCGGCTGTGGCTCGCGCTGGCCGCGGCGCTGTTCGACGAGCGCACGGTGCGGATGGTCATCGAGCCGACGGTGGCCGACCTGCAGCACGAGGTCCGCGAAGCGGGGCAGCACCGGCGGCGGCGGTGGCGCGCGCTCTGGCTCGGTCACGCGGCGTGCCTGCGCGCCGGGCTCATCGGGCTGGCGCTACGGAGGTGGCCGATGCGGAGAGATGCGGTGGCCGTCGCGGTAGCGGCCGGTTGTGGCGCTGTTGTCCTGTGGATGCTCGCCGCGACGGCTGTCTGGGGCACGGGCCTCGAGGCGAGGCTCCACATGGCGGCGTCGATCGTCGTGTTCACCGGGATGTGCGTCGTCGCCCTGCTGCCGTTCGTGGCGGCGGTGTGGTTCATCGGGTCCCGATGGTCCACGCGTGAGGCGCTCCGCGCCGCGTTTCTCGTGGTGCCGCTCGGGTTCCTGGCCGGCGGCTGCCTCGGGTGGGCGCTGGTGCCGGACATCTGGCCGGCGTCGCTGTGGGTGACGATCGACGCGGCGATGAACGCGGCGCGGTTCGGCGACCAGTTCGAGAACCTCGCCGAGCACGTGCTGATGTACCCGTTGTACCTGGGCATCGTGGGCGCGACGGGCGCGGCGGTGCTGTCGCTGCTGGCCTTGAAGCTGTCGGCCAGGAGCGTTGCTGAGTAGGGCGTCGCGCTCCTGGCCAGAATTCCTGGGGGATGTCGCGCGAAGCGCGACTAGTAGGAGCCCGCATGGGCTCCTACCGCTGGCAGGGCTCGGCCAGCGGCGCGGGGCCGGTGGGATCCACGCTGCCCACTTCCCGTCGCAGTCGCTCGAGCGTCGCCTGCAGCGTGCGCTTCTGCGTGGCGAACTCCGGCCGGTTCGCCAGGTTGCGCACTTCGTCCGGGTCGGTCGCCAGGTCGTACAGTTCCCACTCCTCCGGTTGCTCCCAGTACTGAATCAGCTTCCACCGGCTGGTCCGCACGCCGCGGTTCTTGCGGATGCAGTGCACCGCCGGGTACTCGAAGTACTCGTACAGGAACGCCTCTCGCCACGGCGCGTCGGCGTGGTCGACAAGCGGCACCACGCTTCGCCCGTGCATCCAGACCGGCACCGGCAGGCCGCACAACTCGAGCATGGTGGGCGCGATGTCGATGTTCAGCACCATGTGGGTGGAATCCACCCGGCCGGGCTTCAGCCGCGCGGGAAACCGCAGGAGCATCGGGACGCGGATGGAGGGCTCGTACATAAGGCGCTTGTCGAAGAACCCGTGCTCGCCGTGGAAGAACCCGTTGTCGGACGCGTAGAAGACGATGGTGTTTTCGGTCAGGCCGTCCTTATCGAGGACGTCGAGCACGCGGCCGACGTTGTCGTCCACGCTGAGCAGGGTGCGGTTGATGTTGCGGACCATCGCCTGGAAGTTGCGATGCTTGCGCTCGTCGGCCGGCAGCGACTCCGGCACGCCCCGTTCGCGGAAGTCGGGCATTGTCGCAACCGCCATGTCGTGCTGCTTCACGGCGGTCGGGCGTCCCTCGAGCGTGTCGTGGAAGGTGGACGGCTCGGGGAACTCCACGTCGTCGAAGGCGTGCTCGTGCCTCGCGGCGGGCACCCAGGACCGGTGAGGCGACTTGAAGTGGCAGAGCAGGCAGAAGGGCTGTCCTTTCGGCCGGCTGCGCAGCATCGCCAGCGCCTGGTCCCCGACGACGTCGTCCACGTGGCCGCGGAACTTGAGGCGGGCGCCGTTGACGATCATCTCCGGATCGACGTAGACGCCCTGGCCCGGCAGGACGGCCCAGTCGTCGAATCCCGACGGCTGGGACGGCATGTGCCACTTGCCGACGACCGCGGTCCGGTAGCCCGCCTGGCGGAGGAGGCGCACGAAGGTGACCTGGTCGTCGCGCAGGCCCGGCTGGTTGCGCATCGACGGGCTGTCGCCGTTGGTCACGACGCCGTGCGCGTGGGCGTAGAGGCCGGTGAGCATGGTGGCGCGGCTGGGCGCGCACAGCGCGTTGGTGCAGAACGCCTCGGCGAACCGCGTGCCGCCGTGCGCGATCCGATCGAGGTTGGGCGTCTTGAGGAACCGGTTGCCCGCGGCGCTGAGGCCGTCGAAGCGCTGGTCGTCGGTGAGGAAGATCACGACGTTGGGCGCCTGGCGCAGCGAGAGCGATTGCGCGCCCCCGGCCAGCGCCGACAGCGGCGCCGCGGCGGCCGCGCCTCCCATCAACCGCAGGACATCGCGACGGCTGATCCCCGACGAGGACATGGTGCCTCCTGGTCTTCGGACCGCGACGCGCGGACCCACGTCGCCCGCGGCGGCGGACGGATGCTGCAGAGCATAGCCGCCTGGCGTCATCGCGGCAAATGGGCGGGGATCGGCACCGGCTGTGGTAGCGTGGAGATGCCCCTGTTGTTTCGCAGGGCTGAAGCCCTGCGCCGTGACTGTGCAGCCGCCGCGCCGCGACTGTGCAGCCGCCGCGCCGTGACTGTGCAGCCGCCGCGCCGCGACTGTGCAGCCGCCGCGCCGCGACTGTGCAGCCGCCGCGCCGCGACCGGGTCGTCGGCCCGTTGGGGAGCAGGACTTCAGTCCTGCTTGCCCCGTGCGGTTGGGGAGCAGGACTTCAGTCCTGCCTGACGGTGACCCGCCTTTGCTGGAGTACGGCCGT
>Ga0315273_10002109_pt1 | contig 23190 bp, 19 predicted proteins | sample YL17G02_0_MG_FD_205753 | JGI IMG/M metagenome (GOLD analysis project Ga0315273, IMG submission 205753) | Sediment microbial communities from Yellowstone Lake, YNP, Wyoming, USA - YL17G02_0 | ecosystem: Environmental > Aquatic > Freshwater > Lake > Sediment | place: USA: Wyoming | collected...
CCAGATGCTAGGTTGTTCGTCTGGTCAAAACCGGAAAATCGGATATATCCCATATCAATCTCGACAAGAGCATCTTAATATGGCGTTCTTCTGCTGTCAACAACTTTCTGCAACTCTTGGCGGTAGGGAAACGCATGTCGAGATCACTGCGGTTCTTGTGCTCCGCCGCGCTCGCTTGGACGCCGGGTGGCAACCCGCGGTACCTGGCTCCGGACACGGAGCTTGTGGTGGACGCATCTCGCACGGACGAGACGAGCTTCTGCGGATCGGCCGACGACTATGGCTGGCTGCGGAAAGGCATGCGCGGATTCGACCCACGGCGTGGTGGTGGTTCCGCGCGCCAGAGCCGAAGCGGTCGCCGCCGCGGCGCGTGAAGTCCTGGACGGCGACAAGGCGTCGCGGCGGAAGCTGTACGAAAAGGCCGGCCGTCCGGCCGATTTCACGGTCAAATAGGCCAGCCTCGGGGCGGACGCCACTGGCTGGACGCCGCGCTTGCGCTGGCCGCGATTTGCGGTGGGCGCGGGCGCCGGTTGACAATCGGAAAGGCCCGGCGCGGGCGAAAGAGTCGCGGGCGCGGCTCCAGCGCGCTATCAACAATTTGAGAGGAGATGGATTCGGCATGCAGACCTTGGCCATTCACGGAGGCCCAAAGGCGGTCACCAACAAGCTGGCCGGCTGGCCCCAGTTCGACGAAAACGCAATCCGCTCGGTCGAGGCGGTCTTGCGGAGCGGGAAAGTGAACTACTGGACCGGGAAACGGGGCATGGAGTTCGAACAGAAGTTCGCCGCCTGGCAAGGAAGCGGGTACGCGGTCAGTGTCGCCACCGGGACGGCGGCGCTGCACGTGGCCCTGAGCGCCCTGGGGATCGGGCCGGGCGACGAGGTGATCGTCCCCAGCTATACCTTCATCGCCTCGAGTTTTTCGGTGGTCCAGGCGGGCGCCATCCCCAGGTTCGCGGACGCGAACCTGGACGACCATTGCATCAGCGTGGAATCGGCCCGGAAACTGGTCAACCAGCGGACCCGGGCCATCATGCCGGTGCACCTGTACGGGAACGTCTGCGACATGGACCCGATCCTGGCCTTCGCCAGGGAGCACAACCTGTACGTGATCGAAGACAACGCCGAAGCCTATGGCGGGGCTTACAAGGGCAGGAAGACCGGCGCCTGGGGCCACATGGCCGCGTGCAGTTTCTGCCAGAACAAGACCTTCACCACCGGCGGCGAAGGCGGCATGGTGACCACCGACGACGAGGACCTGGCCTGGCGGGCGCGCAGCTTCCGCGACCACGGCTATGACGTAAAGCAGCGGCTGAGCCTGCTGGAGCTCGAGCAGAAGCTGCCCTACATCCACAACATGGTGGGCTGGAACTACCGCATGACCGAGATGCAGTCCGCCATCGGGCTGGCGGAACTCGAGCGCATGGACAACTGGAACATGCCCGCGCGAAGGCGGAACGCGAAGATCCTGATGGACGCGCTCAAGCAGTGTCCGGAGGTGAAATACCTCCCCATCGACACCCCCGAACGACAGAACGGCTGGTACGTTATGGCCTTCTCGCTGGACATCGAGAACATGGCCTGCACCATCCGCGAATTCGTGGACGCCGCCGCGGCGGAAGGGGCGCCGTGCTGGAAAGTGTTCTGGCCGCAGTGTCACACCGAACGGGCCTTCCGCGAGCATCAGGCATTCGGACAATCCGGCTTTCCGTTCAAGTCCAAGGAGTATACGAATCCCGCCAGCGCCGACTACGGCAGCGTGGATGTGCCCAACGCCCTGTGGCACGAAACTCACACCTTCACGTGCTTCGGATACCCGACTTACACCGAGGAAGACATGCGCCAGATCGCGAATGCGCTGGTCAAGGTGATCCGGGCCTATTCTAAGTAGAAGTCAGAAGTCAGAAGCCAGAAGTCAGAAGTCGGAAGTCGGAAGTCGGAAGTCGGAATGAGGACGCCAGCGGCGAGATCTGAGGACTTGGTGGTATGGCAAAAGGCCCACCAGCAAGCTGTTGGGGGCCTGTTCGCAGGCCATCCTGAATTCTGACTTCTGGATTCTGACTTCTGACTTCTGACTTCTGAATTCTGACTGGTAACGGAGAAGTAACATGACAGGAAGAATCAAGTGGGGAGTCATTGGATCGGGGGGTATCGCCTTCCGGAGGACCATTCCGGAGGGCATCCTCCCCGCCCGCAACGCCACTCTGGCGGCGGTTTACGACATCAATTCCCAGGTCAACCAGGAAGCCGGCCGGAAGTTCAATGCCCCGGCGGCCGGGAGCCTGGACGAATTGCTGGAAGCCGGTCTCGACGCGGTTTACGTGGCGACGCCCACGGACGTCCATTGCGAGCAGGTTCACAAGTGCGCCAGGGCCGGCAAGCACGTGCTCTGCGAGAAACCCCTGGGGTTGGATGTGCGGGAAGCGGACCAGATGGTGGCCGCTTGCAGGGAGGCCGGCGTCGTGCTCGGCACGGCTTTCATGATGCGGTTCCATTCGCAGCACCAGGCGGCGCTGGGCATGATCCGGGAAGGGAGGCTGGGCACGCCGGCCTACGGCAGGGCGCAACTCTCCTGCTGGTATCCTCCGCTCGACGCCTGGCGCCAGGACCCGGCCAAAGGTGGCGGCGGCTCGCTCATCGATATGGGATCTCACTCGATCGACCTGCTGGAAATGTTCTTTGGGCCGGTGGCGAAAGTGAGTTGCTTCATCCACAACACGGTGCATGCCTACCAGTCCGAAGACAGCGCCGTGGCGCTGCTTTCATTCCGGAACGGCGCCATCGGAACCGTGGACGCTTTCTTCTGCATCCCCGACGAAAGCAGCGAGAACGCGCTGGAACTGTACGGCTCCCAGGGCTGCATTCTGGCGAAAGGCACGATCGGGCAAACCAGCCAGGGCAGGATGATCGCCCGCTGCCGGCCCAGCGGGGCCGCCTACGATGCGCGGCAGACCCGGACGCCGGCGGGGGACATCGAAATCGCGCCGGAGCCGGTGAACACCTACCAGGCCGAAATCGAGGAGTTCAGCCAGGCGCTTCTGGACGGGCGCGCGCCGGCCGTCCCCGGCGAGGCCGGCCTGCATAGCCAGAAGGTGCTGGCCGCCTGCTACGAATCGGCCCGGACCGGCAGAGCGGTCGAGATCGACTGAATCCGCGGCCAGCCAGATAACAAGCGTCGTCTTAGGGCCGCACCGCCGTGGCGAGCCAGTCCTTGAGTTCCTTGTCGAGTTGCTTGAAGACCTCCGGGTACTCGGGGGCCAGCGTGCGGCGCTCCTGCGGATCTTCCTTCACGTTGTAAAGAAACTTGTTCCCTCCGATTTCGAGGAGTTTGAAATCGCCGCGCATGGCCGCGTGCATGTTGTAGCCCTCGATGGGGAACTCCCAGAACAGCGTGCGGTCGGGCGCCTTCGCGCGTCCCATCCACACCTCGAGCATGTTCACGCCGTCGACCTTCCACTGGGGGTCGATCTTGCCGCCGGCGGCGGAGACAAACGACGGGAACACGTCGGTCATGTGAACGATCTCGTCCGACTTTTTGCCCACGGGCACTTTGCCCGGCCAGCGCACGATCCCGGGTTCCCGGATGCCGCCCTCTTCGAGGCTGCGCTTCTGGCCGCGGAAGGGGCGGTTGGAATCGTGATACCAGGAAGCGCCCTGGTTGCCCGCCTCGAACGTCGCTCCGTTGTCGGATGAGAACACTACCAGCGTGTTCTCCGCCTGCCCGGTCTCGTCCAGCACGCGCAACACGCGGCCAATCGCCGCGTCCAGGCGGTAGAGCATCGCGGCGTAGCGCGCGTTGTAAGGCTCGTTCGGGTCTTTCTCCTTGAACTTGCCGCGGAAGCGCGCGACGTCCTCTTCCGGCGCCTCGATGTAGAAGTGCGGCTCGATGTAGGCCAGGTACAGGAAGAACGGCTGGTCGCGCTTCTGGCGCAGGAACTTGGCGGCTTCGTCGGTGAGAATGTCGGCGCTGTAACCGCTCACCGGCACCGATTCGCGCCCGCGCCAGAGCTGCTTCGGGAAGTGCTCCCAGGCATGGCGGGCATCCAGATAGCCGAAGGTGGAGTCGAATCCCTGCTCGAGCGGATGCGTGAAGCCTCCGTCGGCCCGCTTTCCCTGGTGCCATTTGCCGATCTGGGCGGTCTGGTAGCCGAGCGGCTTCAGCGCCTCGGCGATGGTCACCTCCGCGGCCGGCAGGTCGACGCTGTTGTTGCGCACGGTGTTGTGGATGGTGTACTTGCCGGTCAGCAGACAGGCGCGCGAGGGCGCGCACAAAGGCGCCGCCGTGTACCAGCGGTTGAACAGCGTGCCTTGCGAGGCCAGCCGGTCGAGATTCGGCATGGGCCAATCGGCGCGGCCATTGACGCTGACGTCGCCCCAGCCGAGATCGTCGGTGTAAATGAAGAGCAGGTTGGGCCGCCGGGCCTGGGCCGGGGCGGCGAAAGTGGAAAGCGCGCCGGCGCCAAACAGGCGCAGAGCGTCGCGACGGGTGGGTGCGGGCATGTGTGACATATTTCCGGCCATCGACGGAGAATATAGCACAGCCGCGGCAACCCGGCGCCATGGGCAGTCGTCGCGCTGAACACGCCGCGGGTTGGCAGCACCGTTCCATCTCACGTTAGGCAGGGGCGGCCGGCATGGTGTAGACTGCACACGGAGGGAGCGACGATGATTCGAACGGTCGAAGCGGTGATCGATGAGCAGGGCAACGTGCGCCTGCTCGAGCCCGTGCATCTCCCGTCGGCGCGGCGCGTGCTGGTGACGATCTTAGACGACCGCCCAACCGCGGGCGCGTCCGAAAGTGCGCTGCTGAGCGAGGCGGCGCTTGCCGAGGACTGGAACCGTCCAGAGGAGGACGAGGCGTGGTCGCACCTGAGCCAGGTGCAATAGTCCCGGTGCGCTTTCCGTTCTCGGACCTGTCGCAGATGAAGCTGCGTCCGGCCGTGGTTCTGGCCGACGCCGGCCGCGGGGACTGGATCCTGTGCCAGGTCGCCAGCAAGCCTTACGGTGACGCCCGGGCCATCAAGATCGAAGACGCCAGCTTCGCCGCGGGTTCGTTGCGCGTCACCAGCCATGCGCGGCCTGGCAAGCTTATTACCGCCCGCCGGGACTTGATCGCGGCGCAGGTTGGCAAGCTGAAGTCGGAACCCTTCCGGCAGATCGTAGATTCGGCGGTGACCCTTCTGCGTAGCGGCGGTTCTCAATGAGGAACCACACACAGGAACAGGCCTGACAGCGCGATGCAGGCGACGGCGCACAATGCGCGCCGCGGCTGAACGCCAGGTGCATCCCGCCACCCCCGGCTGATTCCTTCCGTGCGACGGCGCACCCGGAAGCCATCCACCTGGCCGAACGCGCTACTCGGAGGATTGAAGAGCGTTCGGCATCCGTGGCGCGGCCGATCGATCCCCGAAAACATCACGCGCGGCTAGTTCGTTCGGGATCCCCGCCGAAGGCGCGTCGCAGAAGCGCGATGAGCGCTTCTCGATCCGGTCCCGCCGACGGCCGCGTGAAACTTCATCCGGATCGGGATCGCTTCACCGGCTTGGAGTCTCATCGATCAATTGTTCGTAGACTGAATCTTCGGGAGCGTAGACCGCTTCGAACTGCCGGCGTCCCGCCACGCGCCACGCGCCGTCGTCGTTCGGCGCTTCGTTGGATACGTTTTGCACGTCGGCGTTCAGTCTCGACTCCATTGCACTCCCTCTTGCGCCACCCGATTCTACCTGCCCAGCGCTTCGAGAACCGCTGCGGCCACCACCTCGGCCAGTTGCTCGCTGCCCGCGTCGGTGAAGTGGACGTTTTCCGGCCGTTGGATCTGGGCGAGCCGCGGCAGGGCGAAACCGTAAAGGTCGTCGATCGCAATGCCGTTGGCGCGCATGATGCGCGCGGCGGCCTGGTTGTAACGCGGCACATCTTCGGGGCGGCGCGGCGGGTTGAGCTTGCCGGCGGGAACCGGGGTTGTCGAGCACCAGATCAGGCGGGCGCCGGTGGCCTTCAGGCGCGCGACCAGTTCGGCGAGGTTCTTCTCGTACTCTTCAACCGGCGCCTGGTGCCTGCCGTCGTCCATGAGCTTGAGGTCGTGCAGCCCCCAGTTGAAATGGATGACGTCCCAACGCCCGCCGCCGAGCCACTCGGCGAGGTTCTTCAGGCCGTTCGTGGTGGGGCCGCCGTTGCCCGGGATGCGGTGGACATCCGCCTTGCCCGCCAGCAACTTGCTCACCCCCGGCGTGTAGCCGATCGAGATCGAGTCGCCGATCAACAGCACCCGCGGTTCCGCCTGCGCCAGGATTCCCGCCGGCGCGAGGCCAAATAGGAATGTCCGCCGCGTGGTCATCTCTCTTGGATGATACTACGTGAAATACTGGGATCATGATGCGGATCGCACTGCTGCTGCTGGTGGCGCTGGTGGCCGGGGCGCAGGAGGTTTCCCAAAGCGGGCTCGAGCTGAAAGCCGCGCGGCCCATGGTGGCGCAGCCCGAGCGCGCGCCCAAGGCCATGATCGCGAGCGCGCACGAGCTGGCGACGCGGGCCGGCATCGAAATCCTCAAACGCGGCGGCAACGCGGTGGACGCCGCCGTGGCGGTCGCCTTCGCGCTGGCGGTTGTGCATCCGGAGGCGGGCAACCTCGGCGGGGGCGGCTACATGCTGGTCCGCATGGCCGACGGCCGGGTGAAGGCGATCGACTACCGCGAGACCGCGCCGGCCTCGGCTCGCCCGGACATGTTCAAGGATCCGATCGAAGCGCGCGTGGGCTACAAAGCCTCGGCCGTTCCGGGAACCGTGGCGGGCATGGCGATGGCGCACTCGGCCCTGGGGCGGAGACCGTGGCGGGAGGTGCTCGAACCGGCGCGGCGCCTGGCGCACAGCGGTTTCCCGGCCTCGCAACGGATGGAGCTGATTCTGGCGCTGCAAGTCCCGGTGATGAGGCAGTTCAGCGAGTCGGCCAAGGTTTTCCTGCACGGCGCGGACAAACCGCTCAAGCAGGGCGAGATGGTCCGGCAGGTGGACCTGGCGGCGACCATCGCTCGCATGCAGAAGCGCGGCTGGCGCGAGTTCTACGAGGGCGAAACGGCGCGGCGGATCGGCGCCGACATGGCCGCGCGCGGCGGCACGATCACCTACGAAGATCTGAAGAGCTACAAGGCGCGCGAGGTGGAACCGTTGCGCGGCAGCTACCGCGGGTATCCGGTTCTGACGATGCCGCCTTCCACCTGGGGCGGCATGGCGCTGCTCGAGATGCTCAACATTCTCGAGCAATTCCCGATGCGGCTGGGGATGGAGGGCGCCTCCGAATCGCGGCATCTGACCATCGAGGCGATGAAACGCGCCTACTTCGACCGCGGCCGCCACGCCGCCGACCCGGCCTTCTTCGAGATTCCGGTGGCGCGGCTGACTTCGAAAGAGCACGCCGCCGAACTCGCCAAGACCATCCGGCCGGACCGCGCGACGACACCGGGGGAACTGCGCCGCGACGCCCCCGAGGCCGCCGAATCCGAGGACACGACGCATTTCAGCATCATCGACGCCGAAGGCAACGTAGTCGCGAACACGTACACGCTGAACGGCTTCTACGGCTCGCAGGTGATCGCCCGCGGCACCGGCGTGCTGCTGAACGACATCATGAGCGCCTTCACGCGCAGCTCCGGCTCGCGCAACGAGATTGCGCCGGGGCGGCGTCCGGTTTCCCCGATGACGCCCGCCATTCTGCTTCAGCCCGATGGCCGCCCGTGGGTGGCGCTTGGCTCGCCCGGCGCGTCCACCATTCCGAACACGGTTCTTCAGGTGGTGGTCAACCTGATCGACTTCAAAATGTCGTTGCGCGACGCGATCGAGTATCCCCGCATCCACCACCAGTACTCTCCCGACCGCGTGGACGCGGAACCCGCCGCGCTGGTGTTCGACGTAGCCGAGCGCCTGCGGGCGATGGGGCACTCGATCAATTCCCGGCTCCGATCGCAGGGCGACGTCCATGCCGTGGCCGTCGAGGACGGCTGGCGCGTGGGCTGGTCCGACGGGCGGCGGGGCGGCCGCGCGGCAGGCTACTAAGCCGTCAGATCGTGGTCGCCTTGCTGCGCGGGGCGGCCTTCTTCGCCGGGCCGTGGCCGGACTGGATCATCTTCTCGAGTTGCTCCTGCGGGACCGACAAGCCCAGCGTCACCGTGCGGGAATCGGTCTTCAACTCCATCGAATCCACCAACGCCGCCATCTGGTCCGGTCCCTGCTTGTCCCGGTTGAGCTGGACCATCCCGGCGACGAATCGGACCACATCGCCAAGCGCCGTTGCGTCCTTATCCGTGCGCGCGACCGCTTCCACCGAGATTTTCACGACCGAGCCGAACTTGATGCCGCCGGAGGATTGTTCGATCGCTTCGAGCGAAACCGCCTTAATCGGGCCGGCCGCCTGCGAGTCCGGCATGCGATGGGCCAAGTCCGCCGGAGACCCGGTGGTGATGAACCACAGGTCCGTCCTGCCGCTCCACTCGGCGGCCCTGGCGGCCAGCGTCGCGCCGGGACCCGCCCCGCCCTTCTTATAGCGGTCGATGGCGGCTTTCACCTGCTCCGTCTCGCCGGCAATGGCCAGTGAGCGGTCCAGAAAGGCGAACCCGCCGGCCGGGGATTCCTTGCTGCTGAGAACCTCGACGCCCGCGTAATCGGTGACCGTCACGCCTAAAACCTTGGCTGCGGCAACGATGCGGGCGGGATCGAAGGAACCGGTCGCCATGACGATGCCCTGGATGTTCTTGGACGGTTGCCCGCCCTTGGAAGCCACCAGGATTTCGCGCAGATCGCGGCGCGGGTCAAAGCCCGTGGCCTCCATCATCTTGCGGAAGCCTTCGTCGTCCAGCGGCATTTGTTTCAAGACGAATTGGCCGAACGGCGTGGTCCTGGCCTGTTCGACATTGACGCCCACGACCACCGTGGCGTCGGGCGGAACGAGTTTCATCAGAGCCGGATCGACAGCGGCCATGGGAACGGCCGCAACGGCCAGAATCAGGAAAGAGAGCGTCACTCTGCGAGCGGTCATTTTCGCACCTCACCAGTAGGAACGAAACCGACGGGCCAAAAGTTCCCCGCGGCTCAAATCACCAAAGGCTCCTGGCCGGAGACTTCGACGCCAAACGCATCCAGGCCGACGATCTTGCGCGGATGATTGGTCAGCAGGCGGATGCGCCGCAGGCCCAGGTCGGACAGGATCTGCGCGCCGATGCCGGTCTCGTGCTGCAACAACCGCCGCCCGTCCGGCGTGACGTAGTGCTCGAAATCGCGCCGGTGCGGAAGCAGGCGCCCGGTGTCGCACCGGCAGTCGCGTTCCACGTCCACGCCGGGGCCGGTCTGGTGCATGTAGACCAGCACGCCGCGGCCCTCCTGGGCAATGCGCGCCAGCGCCCCGCGCACCAGGCGGCCGCAGTCGCATCCGGAGGAGCCGAAAACGTCGCCGTAGACGCAGTGCGAGTGCATGCGCACCAGGATGTCGCCCGTGCCGCCGATATCGCCCAGAACCAGCGCCAGGTGCGTCTCCCCATCCACCGTGCTGGCGTAGGAGACGGTGCGGAATTCGCCGAATTCGTTGTGCAGCCGGCCCTCGGCCCGCCGGCGCACGAAGCGTTCGCTGTGCAGCCGGTAGCGAATCAGGTCGGCCACCGAAATCAGGAGCAGGCCGTGGCGGGCGCAGAACTCCTCGAGCTGGGCGACGCGCGCCATCGTGCCGTCGTCGTTCATGACTTCGCAGATCACGCCGCCGGGCCGCAGACCCGCGATGCGCGCCAGGTCCACCGCCGCCTCGGTCTGCCCGGTTCGCACCAGAACGCCGCCTTCGCGCGCCCGCAGCGGAAAAACGTGGCCCGGACGCGCCAGGTCCTCGGGCCGCGCCTCGGGACGCATCGAGACCCGAATCGTGTGCGCCCGGTCCGCCGCCGAGATGCCCGTCGTCACGCCGTCGCGCGCGTCGATGGACTCGCAGAACGCCGTTTCGAAACGCGACGTGTTGCGCGGCGAGATCGGCGGCAAAGCCAGCCGGTCGCACAATTCCGGGCTCAGCGCCAGACAGATCAGCCCGCGCCCGTGCACGGCCATGAAGTTGACGATCTCCGGGGTGACCAGTTCCGCCGCCACCGTCAGGTCGCCTTCGTTCTCGCGGTCTTCGTCGTCGACCACCACCAGCACGCGGCCCGCGCGGAATTCCTCGATCGCCTCCGGAATGGAAGCAAAGGGCATAAAGGACTACTCTCAGGATACCTTCCGCCGCCAAGGAACGCGAATCCACATCTTCCATTCGCGTTCAAAGGGCTATGCGCTTGCCTCAGGCAACCCCAACATCTTGTGGGTGGCATCATCGAAGCCCGCTCCTACATGCGGCCAGGATGGCTCCCCTTGGCGAAGGGACGCTCGCCACGGGGCTTCTCTCCGAAAGCAGGCGTTTTCCGGAAGCCTCCTCGGGCGCACGCCGCCCTGGGGGAGCTGTTGGTCACGGCTGGGTATTGCGCGGCCGGGCTTGAGGGACCGATGACCACAAGGGATTGCAGTTACCTGAGTCAAGTGCATAGCCCTTCCGCGGGAAATGGAAGAACGTTGAGACCTTATTGCCTAATGGAGAGTCAGGACATGCACACAAGGACAGTCAAGATCGCGATCATTTCAACAATGCTGGCGGGTATCGCCTGCTTTGGCGCGGCCCCAGGGAAGGGCAAGCACATCGTCTTCGTGGTGGGCGATCAGGAGTACCGTTCGGAGGAATCCATGCCCGCGCCGGCCCGCATCCTGGCTGGGCGCCACGGGTTCAAATGCACGGTTCTGCTACCCGTCAACCGCCAGACCGGGGAGGTGCATTTCATGACCCAGGATAACATTCCGGGGCTCGAAGCCCTGCGCACGGCGGACCTGATGGCGCTCTTCGCGCGCTTTCTCGAACTGCCCGGCGAGCAGATGAGGGAGATCGCCGGCTACACCAACTAGGGCAGACCGATTGGCGCCTTGGGCGCCTCCACGCACGCCTTCAACTACCGGAAGCGCAAGGACAGCCCCTGCGCGAAATACAGCTTCCGCGGCAAAGAATTCGAGGGCGGCTACGGGCGCCAGGTCCTGGGCGAAACCTGGATCAACCACTACGGCGCGCACCGGAAAAAGAGCACCCGCGGCATCGTCGCGCCGGGCATGGAAAAACATCCGATCCCGCGGGGTGTGAAGGACGTCTGGGGCGAGTCGGACGTTTACTCCATCACCACGCTCTCCGGCGACGGCAAGCCACAGCTCATGGGGCAGGCGCCGCGAGGCATGCAGCCATCCTCGCCGCCCAACCCCGACAAGAAGCCGACCCCGGCGGCCTGGGTCAAGAGCTACACCGGCGAATCCGGCAGGGCGGCGCGCATCTTCACCACCACCATGGGGCGCCCGGCGGACTTCAAGAACCGGGGATTCCAAGGCTCGGTGGTCAACGCGTGCTACTGGGCCCTGGGGATGGAGAAGCGCATCGCCGCGAACAGCAACATCGGGTTCGCCGGTCCGTACAACCCCACCCCCATCGGCGTGCGTAAGCGCCAGACGGGCCAGTAACTCAGAGAGCAAAGCGTAGCGCTGTACGGTCCGATCCGTACAAAAACCTGAAGAAAACCCTTGCCATCGGGGAGAATTGAGTTTATAATGTTTCTACTATAACGTTAACGGGCGAGCCGGCTGCTCGCCGTGGGAGCATTTGAATGATCGCAAACCGCAAAATGTTTTCGTGCCTGTGTTGTTTGCTGGCATTGTGCCTCGGGGCGCCGCTGGCGGTGGCCCAAACCACTAACGCGTCGATTGTCGGAATCGTGACGGACGCCTCGGCTGCAGCCGTTCCGAACGCGACTGTGACCGTAACCAACGCGGGCACGGGAGTGAGCCGGACGGTGACCACCAACGAGGCAGGCGCTTACACGCTGTCTCCGTTGATTCCCGGCGGCTACGAAGTGAGAGTCGCCACCGCCGGCTTCAAGACCCGGGTCCAGTCGAACATCGTGCTGGAAACCGGCGCGGCTCTGAAGGTGGACTTCCAGCTCGAAGTAGGCGCCATCAGCGAGAGCGTCGAGGTCACCGCCACCGCCGCCATGCTGCAAACGCAGGAGGCATCGGTGGGCGGCGTCGTGACGACGACGCAATTGGAGCGAATTCCGGTAAACGGTCGAAATTTCACGAGCCTGATGCTTCTCATGGCCGGGGCCAGCACCATCGCCCCTAGCCAGTCGATCGGCGGCGAAGCGGGCATGGCCCAGATCTCGATCAACGGCCAGAGGCAGCAAGACAACAACTTCACCATCGACGGCGTGGACAACAACATCATGTACAAAAGCTCGGGCTACGGCGCGCCACCGATGGACTCGATTCAGGAGTTCCGGGTGGCCACCAACAACTCGGCTGAATATGGGCGTAGCGCGGGCGCGAATGTGAACGTCGCCATCAAGTCCGGCACCCGCGATCTCCACGGCAGCGTCTACGAGTACCTGCGCAACGACAAGCTCGACGCCAACGAGTGGTTCGCCAACCGGCAGAGCACCGGCAAGGTTCCGTACCGCCAGAACCAGTACGGAGTGGCGGTAGGGGGACCGGTGGTGATTCCCAAGATCATCAATGCGCGCGACACGACGTTCTGGTTCGTGGGCTGGGAAGGTTACCGGCGCCGTCGCGGCAACACGATGATCAACACCACTCCCATTGCGGAGCAACGCACGGGCGACTTTTCCATGGTGTCCACCCGGATCTACGACCCGCTGACCGGCACGCTGGCGGCGGACGGGAAGATCATCCGCCAGCCGTTCGCGGGCAACAAGATCCCGACCGCCCGCATTCATCCGGGCATGAAGTATTTGACCGACCTGCTCATGCCGTTGCCGAACCGGACGGGTCTGGCCAACAACTACGTCATGACCGACCCGACGGCCAACGACCGGGACATTGTCGTGATGCGCGGGGACCGGACCCTGGGTTCCAAGGACAACCTCTTCGCTCGCTACCTGCGCCAGCGCGTGGGACAATCCAACGTGACCGCTTACGCGGTCTATACCAGCCAGACCCGAATCGACTCGGATAATCTTGGTCTGGGCTGGAATCACGTCTTCAATCCCACCACCGTGCTGGAGGTCAAGTACGGGTATAACCACCCAAATAACATGAGCGCCTTTCCGTCCTACAAGAACACCACCCGGGCGGAGGCCCTGAGCAAGGCGGGCATCCTGATGTTCGATCCGGTCGGGTATAGCAACCCGGTGCCGGCGTTTACCGCGACCGGTCAGTTCACCATCGGCGGCGGCGGCGGTGAGACCATCATCGACACCGATCACCAGTTCGAGGGAAAACTCGGCAAGATGGTCGGACGCCACTCGATGAGAATGGGCGGCGGCTACATCATCCGGCAGATGGATGCCTTCTTCGCCAACCCGACCAATGGCGGCGCGGATTTCTACACCGACCCAACCGGTTCCCAGGACGTCTCGGGATCCGGCCACAGCTTCGCCACGTTGCTGCTGGGGTACCCGTCCTACATCCGCCGCGGGCTGGGCATTCCGAACGCGCAGGGCAGACAGAAGAACCTGACGGCCTTCTACCAGGACGACTGGCGCGTCACCGACAAGCTGACGCTGAACCTGGGTGTCCGGTACGAGGGATTCAACCGCCCCTACGACGCCCAGAACAAGGCCGGCAACCTGCTCCTCACCCGCGACCCGCAGAGCGGCAAGATCGAAGCCAAGCTGATGTGGGCCGGCGTGAACCCTCTGCCGGCTCCCGACACCGGCAAGGTGGGCGAGCCTGCCCGCCAGTACGGCTATGGCCGGTCGCTGATGAAGAGCGGCTGGTTCAACATCGCCCCCCGCGTGGGGATCGCCTATCAGATCAACTCGAAGACCGTGATCCGGACGGGCTTCGGCATGTTCTACAACACCACCTTCATGCAGGAACTGAACGACCTGAGGAAGTTCTGGCCGTATCTGCCGCAGCAGGAGATCAGCCCCAACCGCACCGCAAAACCGGATCTCTCGATCTCGGAGGCGGGCCCGGCTTTTGCGAGCACGCAGGCCATCGGCGGCTGGCCGCAAGACCCCAACAACCGCACCCCCTATTCGCAACAGTGGAACCTCACCGTGCAGCGCCAGTTGGCCGAGGAGATGACGCTGGACGTGGGCTATGTGGGCTCGGCAAACCGGAAGCAAGTGGGCTACGTTGGGTGGAACAACGCCTTGAAGCCCGGTCCCGGGGACGTCGCGCCGCGGCGTCTGCTGGCGAGTTCGGGTTTCACCGGCAACCTGGACGGCGGCAGCAACGTGTTCAGCTCGGAGTACAACGCGTTGCAGGTGAGGCTGAGAAAGCGCTTCAGCAAGGGCCTCCAGATCATGTCGAACTACACCTGGGGCAAGGCGATGGACGACCAGTCCTCGCTGTCGGAGGCAAAATACCAGGACTTCCTGTACCGGCGGGCGGATTGGTCGCGGACGAGCTGGGACGTCAAGCATGCGTTCAGGATCGGCTACGTCTATGACCTGCCGTTCGGGCGCGGCCGGACCTTTGGCGGCGGCTGGAACCGTTTGACCGACTCGCTGGCCGGTCAGTGGGCGCTAGAGGGCGCCGTTGGGGTCCAGAGCGGCGCCCCTCTAAATGTCCGCACCGGCCAGGACCGGGCTAACGTCGGCAAGACGCAAGAGCGCCCCGACGTGGTGCGCAATCCGAACATTCCGGTCGGCCAGCGAAGCGTGGACCTCTGGTTCGACACCACCGCCTTCCAGTTGCAGCCGGCGTTTCGGTTCGGAAACGCGGGAGCGTTCATCCTTGAGGCCGACGGGCGGCAGGTCTTCGATGTGTCCATCGCCAAGAAGTTCCGGCTAGCCGAAAGGCGGACGATCGAGTTCCGCACGGAGTTCTTCAACATGCCGAACAACATAAACTTCTCGAATCCGTCTAACCTCCTGAACTCGGCGACCTTCGGCAAGATTACCAGCGCCACCACGGCGCGGCAGATCCAATTCGCGCTGCGGTTCGCCTTCTGATCTCACTGGGGACACCACTCATGACCCGGCCGGCCACCCCGGCCGGGTTATTCTGTCTTAGAGTGCCTCATCTGTTCCAGCGCGCGGCCATCGCCGCCCCCCTTCTGTTGTCCCTTCTGGCTCCGCGCGCCCGGCCGCAGGGCATGATTAGCGGCAACGCGACCCCCGTGCCGCGCGCCGCGCTGTCCGGCCGTCCGTTTCCGGTCAGCTTCACCGATGTGGCCGCCGAAGCCGGCCTGCGCATGAAGTTCACCTATGGCAACGAAACAAAAAAGAAGTACGTCATCGAGGCCAACGGCAGCGGCGTGGCCTTTATCGACTATGACAACGACGGCTTGCTGGACGCCTTCCTGGTCAACGGTTCGCGCCTGGAAGGCTTCCCCGCGGGCGTCGCTCCGACCAGCCATCTGTACCGCAACACCGGCCAGGGCCGCTTCGAGGATGTGACGCGGAAGGCGGGTCTGGACCGCTCCGGCTGGGGCAACGGCGTCTGCGCCGGCGATGCCGACAACGACGGCAATATCGACCTGTTCGTCACCTACTGGGGCGCCAACGCCCTGTACCACAACAACGGGAACGGGACCTTCACCGACATCGCCGCCCCCAGCGGCCTGGCCGGCAATCCGAAGCAGTGGAGCACCGGCTGCGCGTTCCTGGACTACGACCGCGACGGCCGCCTGGACCTGGTGGTGGGCAGTTATCTGGACTTCCGGCTCGATCAAGCGCCGCTTCCCGGCCAGTTCCCCTTCTGCACCTGGAAGGGAGCGCCGGTCTACTGCGGCCCGCGCGGGCTTCCCTACGGCAATCTCACGCTTTATCGCAACCGCGGCAACGGCACATTCGAGGACGTCTCGGTGAAGACCGGCGTCCGCCGGGTGAAGGACTTTTACGCCTTTACGGTCGCCGCCACCGACCTGAACGCGGACGGTTGGACGGACATTTACATCGCCTGCGACTCCACCCCCAGCATCTTCTTCCGTAACAACCGCGACGGCACTTTCAGCGATATCGCCACCGAGACCGGACTGGCCTACAACGAGCATGGCGCCGAGCAGGCCGGCATGGGGCTGAGCGTCGGCGACTTCGACAACGACGGCCGTCTCGATATCCTCAAGACCAACTTCATCGGCGACTACCCCAACCTTTACCGCAGCATCGGCACGGGCAGTTTCGTCGATGTCACCGTGCGCGCGGGCCTGGCCGTCAACCCGGACTATGTGCTTTGGGGTACGGGCCTGGTGGACCTCGACAACGACGGCTGGAAGGACATTTTGCAGGTCAGCGGCCATGTCTACCCCGAGGTCGAGTCCATCGACCGGAGAGAGACATACAAGCGTCCGCGCCTGGTCTACCGCAATCTGGGCAACGGACGTTTCGAGGACGTCTCGCCGATGGCGGGACCGGGCATCGCCGCGCGGTTCTCGAGCCGCGGCGCGGCGTTCGGCGACTTTGACAACGATGGCGACATCGACGCGCTGGTGATGAACATGCACGAGGCGCCCAGCCTGTTGCGCAACGATCTCAAGAACGCCAACCGGTGGATCAAGGTGAAGCTGGAAGGCGTCCGGTCGAATCGCAGCGCCATCGGCGCGGTGGTGGCGCTCACCGCCGGCGGCGTTACGCAGACCGATACGGTCCTCAGCCAATCCAGCTTCCTTTCTCATAACGACCTGCGTCTGCACTTCGGCCTGGGAAGCGCCGCGCGCGCCGACAAGATCGCGGTCCGCTGGCCTTCCGGCGAGACCGAGGAGTTTCCCGGCGCGCCAGCCGGCATTCTGGCGCTGCTGGTGGAGGGCTCCGGCAAAACGCAGCCCGTGACACTGCCTCGATGAAATCCGTCTTCCTAGCCGTGGCACTTCTCGCCGGACCGCAGGGCGATCCCGATTCGCTCTCCGAGCGCGCCACGAAACTGGCCCAGGAACGGCGCTACGACGAGGCGGCGGCGCTTTGGCAAGCGGCCCTCAAGCTGGAGCCCGGCCACTTTCCCGCCCTCTTCAATCTGGGCTACATGAACTTTACGCGCTCGCGCTTCCGGGAGGCCGAACTGTTTCTGGCGCGCGCCGCAGTAGCCAAGCCGGACGACTTCAACACGCGCTATCTGTTGGGCAACACTCTGGTCAGCCTCGGCCGCGGCGAGGACGGGCTGCGCCAGTGGCGCGCCGCGCTCGCCCTCCAGCCGCGCCACGCGAAGCTGATGCAGGTGATGGCGGTCGAGTACAGTAAGGGCCGCTACTTCGCCGAGGCCGCCGCCCTGGCGCGCCGCGCGCTGGAGCTGAGCCCCGGCGATCTCAACGCGCACCTGGTTGCCATCAAGGCCTGCCAGGACGCGGGCGAGAGCGCCGCCATCGAGATCGCACGCCGCGCCGTCGAGAAATTCCCCGCCTCCGCACGCGCCAACTTCGAGTACGGCTTTCATCTACAGCGGGTGGGACAAACCGAAAAAAGCCTTCCGTACCTGAAAAAGGCGATCGCGGCCGACCCGAGCTACGAAGAGCCGTTCTTCTTCTTCGGCGATCTGCTGCTCAAACAGGGGCGCGATGAGGAGGCCATTCCTTACCTGCGCAAGGCCCTCGGCAACCGGCCCGACTACGTGGCCGCCGCCGTCGCGCTGGCCAGAGCGCTGATGGGCCTGGAGCGGTACCAGGAGGCGGTCCAGGAACTCCAGCGCGCGCTCACCCGCCAACCCAAGCACCCGCAGCCCCACCTGCTGCTCTCGCAGATCTATTTCCGCCTGGGCGACGAGAAGCGGGCGGGTGAGGAAAAAGAGATCTCCCTGCGCTTGCGCCGCGCCGACCCGGCCATCATGGAGTCCCCGCAAGGCCGGCCGTTCCCGCCCGAGTTGTAGGGCGGCACGGCCTTCAGGCAGTTGTCCGTGGACAGAACTCCATCGGCATGCAAAATCAATAAGTTCCGCGTCTTGCGGCAAGGCCGCCAACTGACGTTAAAGGGCTATGCACTTGACTCAGGCAACCCCAACATCTTGTGGGTGGCATTATCGAAGCCCGCTCCCACATGCGGCCAGGATGGCGCCTCTTGGCGAAGGGACGCTCGCCACGGGGCTTCTTTCCGAAAGCAGGGTTTCCGGGAAGCCTCGTCCTCGAACGTCATTCCGACAGGAAACGCACCGATCGAATCGATGTTGTCCAGGATGTCTCCCAACTGGTGTGCCGGATTCTTAGAAGGCAGTCGAGATCCCGCATGAGCTTGCCCGCCGCCGCAGGATTCCGCGGAAAGCCGGCCGCCAGTTCTTGCAGGGCCGCTTCCACGACTTCTCCCGCTTGCCGGCAGGCAGCGGCTAGCGCCAGACCTGATACCACTTGCGGGGGGCAGGCGCCGTCGGCGCGTCGGGCGGCGTGGGCAGAGGGTCCCCGGTCAGGACCGCGGCCGGATTGTGAACCAACAGCCGTTCGGCCGTTTGCGGGCCCCAGCGGCGAGCCAGGTGCGCATAGGCCAGGTCCAGCCGCGGCGGCCGGTGCTCGCAATCGTGAGCGTCGCTGGCAATGAAATGGACCAGCCCGCGCTTTATCAGCTCCTCCGACGTGTCTCTGGCGGCCCGTCCGAAGTCCCCCAGCAACGACTGGGCGGTCAACTGCAGCGAGCAGCCCCCGTCCACCCACTCGGCAAGCAGCCCGAGCCGCTGTTGCAGAAGGCTGTTCCGTTCCGGGTGGGTGATGATCGGACGCATGCCGGCGGCCACCAGCGCGTCGAGGATCTGTCCGGAATTGTTGAAAACCACGAGTTCCGAAAACTCGACCAGCAGGTAGGATTGGTGGTTGATGGTATAGCGCGTCGGATTCGCCAGCGCGTCCTGGACGTTCTCGTAATGCAGATGGAAATCGCAGCCGGTATGCAGGCGGGGCGTCCCGCCGGACGCCTCCCTCAGTTCGGCCAGGCGTTCGGCGGTAAATTCCGGTTGAAAAGGAAACGCCAGGTCCGAGTGGGGGGTCGCTACGATATCCGTGGTCCCGGTTTCCGCGGCGATCCGAAGCATGGCCAGACTGGTATCGCGGTCGCCCGCCCCGTCGTCCAGGCCGTAAAGGATATGCGAGTGAATGTCAATCAACGCGATGGTAGGCCGGTTTCTAAATGAACATCTCGTCGTCCTGCGTCGCCTGCGCCACGCTCGGACGGCCGCCTCTCAGCAGGTGCGCGAATGCGGCGCGGACGCCCGCCGCGACTCCGGCGACCTCCTTCAGCGGCCTGAGGATGCCGTTGTGCAGCGCGGTCACGGTCTGGTGCACGCGACTGATCGTGTCATCCAACACGAGTTCCACGCGGTCCAATTGCACCCTGGCTCTCATAGTCGCATCTTCCAGAACTTCGTTGACGCGCACAAGTTGCGTCTTGGTCGTGTCCAGAACGTCGTTGGCCTTGGCGGTAACCTCGGCGATCTGCCTGCGGCTCTGCTCGATCGCGGACTGGGCGGACTCCAGAGCCGACTCCACCTTCGGCGCCAGGATGCTCACCTGCTCGCCGATGGCGCGCGTCTGGCGGTAAATGGCGAACAGCAAGAACGCCTGAAGCACGATGGCGACGGCTGAAACAATCACGGCCGCCGCGGCAATGTCTTGCATATGCGGTCGTTTCCTCCTCAGATTCCCTGGGGTTCGGCCGGCTCCGCCTCGCCGACGACGACTTCGCGATAGGCCTGACGGCCCGCCGCGACGGCGGCGGCAAGCTGGTCCTTCTGCCGCGAAACGGCGCTCTTGCCGCGCTCCAGCGCTTCAGCCGCGGTTTCGCGAAGCTCCCCACTCCGCCGCTTCAGGAAGTCCTTCCCCTCGCCGGCCTTGTCCCGGATCAGTTCCCGCGTTTCCTCGCCGGACTTGGGCGCGAACAGGATGCCAACGGCAACGCCGATGCCCAGGCCGAGGAAAAAGAACGAAAGTTTGTTGGTGCTGTCTTCCATAAGTGACTCCTTCGCTCTACTCGTCTCTGCTGCTTTCAGAATAGCAGCATTCCGCGCCGGCGTCGCTTGAATCTGCTACGCTCGAGTGGGAATGGCCCTCGGATCGCGCAAAAGCCGCCCTTTGAACGCCGACGAACTCCTTCAATACGCGGTGCGAACGCTCGGCGGGCGCGCTCTGAGCGCCGGCGAGCTGCGGCAAAAACTGGAAGGCCGGGCCGAACAGCCGGGCGACGTCCGGCCGGTGCTCGAGCGCCTCAGGCAGTACGGCTACCTCGACGACCGCCGTTTCGCCGAGGCCTTCTCGGCGGCGCGCCTGGAAAGCGGGGGGGTCGGGAAAATGCGCGTCCTCCAAGACCTGCGCCGCCGGCGGGTGGCGCCCGGCCTGGCGCGGGAAACGGTGGACCGGACCTTCGCCGAAGCCGACGAGATCGCCCTGATCGAGGAGTATCTCCGGAGGAAGTTCCGCAGGGTCGCACTCGAGGAGTACCTGGCCCAACCGCGCCATCTCGCATCGGCCTACCGCCGCCTGCGCACGGCGGGTTTCTCCTCCGGCAATGCGATCCGCGTCCTCAAACGCTTCGCGGCGCAGGCCGAGATGCTCGAATCCATCGAAGAAGCCGGCGGCTGAAACCCGGGACAGTATCCTCAAACACCAATTTTGCCGGGTGGGCCCGGGGAAGGCGCGAGCCTGGCCGCGATTCGATACAATGCCCTCTGGAGAACAATTTGGAGTCTTTTTGTTTGCACGGGCTTCTGGGTCCGCATCGCGGTCCCGAGCCCGCCGTGCTCGCGCCGGGACGCGAGACTCTGTCGCATGGCCGGTTGCGGGAGACGGCCGGCCGCACGGTCGCCGCCCTCAACAGCCTGGGCATCGGGCGGAATGACCGGGTAGCCATTGTGTTGCCGAACGGAGCGGAGATGGCGGTTTCGTTCCTGGCCGTGGCCTCGGCGGCCGCCTGCGCGCCGCTGAATCCCGGCTACCGGGAAAGCGAGTTCGACTTCTATCTTGCGGATTTGCAGCCCAAGCTCCTGCTGGTGGAGGCGGGCGGCGATTCGCCGGCCGCGGCGGTGGCGCGCGCGCGCGGCATTCCGGTTCTCGGCGTGGAGCCCGCGGAAGACGAACCGGCGGGCGTGTTCACCTTGGAAGGCGTTGGACCGGTCACCGCCTCGCCGGTCTTTGCCTTGCCGGACGACGTCGCACTGATCCTGCACACCTCGGGCACGACGGCGCGGCCGAAGATGGTCCCGCTGACGCAGGCGAACCTGTGCCATTCGGCGGCGCACATCGCCGCTTCGCTGGCCCTGACGGCGCAGGACCGCTGTTTGAACGTGATGCCGCTGTTCCACATTCACGGATTGGTGGCGGCCGTGCTTTCCTCGCTCGCCTCCGGCGGGAGCGTGGTTTGCCTCCCCGGTTTCAACGCGCCGTCGTTCTTCGACTGGCTGGACGAATTCCGTCCCACCTGGTACACCGCCGTGCCCACCATGCATCAGGCGGTTCTGGCGCGGGCGGCCCGGCGTCCCGAGCCGCCGGCACGCACGTCGCTGCGCTTTGTGCGGTCCTGTTCGGCTCCGCTGCCGCCGAAAGTGATGGCAGAGTTGGAGCGCACCTTCGGTGTGCCGGCTATCGAAGCTTACGGAATGACCGAAGCGGCGCACCAGATGGCCAGCAACCCGCTGCCGCCCGCCAGACGCAAGCCGGGTTCGGTCGGCGTGGCGGCCGGAGCGGAAATCGCGGTCATGGACCAGGCCGGCAACCTGGTGCGGCCGGAACAGGCGGGAGAGATCGTCGTCCGCGGTCCCAACCTGATGCCGGGCTATGAGGGCAACCCGGCGGCGAACGAGGAGGCATTCCGGGCCGGCTGGTTCCGGACGGGCGATCTCGGACACCTGGATGCCGAAGGGTATCTTTTCCTGAGCGGCCGTACGAAGGAGATCATCAACCGCGGCGGCGAGAAGATCTCTCCGCGGGAAGTGGACGACGTCCTGATGGAGCACCCGGCGGTGGCGCAGGCGGTGGCTTTCGCGCTGCCGGATTCCAGGCTCGGCGAGGACGTGGGCGCGGCGGTGGTCCTGCGGGAAGGCGCGCTGGCCACCGAGACCGAACTGCGCGAGTTCACCGCCCGGCGGCTGGCGGACTTCAAAGTGCCCCGGCGGATCGTCTTCCTGGACCAGATCCCCAAGGGGTCCACCGGCAAACTGCAGCGTATCGGGCTGGCCGCCAGGCTGGGATTGGACACGCCGCGGGAGGCCGCCGGCCAGGCCGAATTCGTGGCCCCGGGCACGGCCGGCGAGATCCTGCTGGCGGACTTGTGGCAACAGTTGCTGCGGGTCGAGCGCGTGGGCGCCCGGGACGACTTCTTCGGCCTGGGCGGCGATTCGCTTCTGGCCACGCAACTGGCCTCGCGCCTGCAAGACGCCACGGGAGTGAAGCTGTCGCTGGTGCGGCTGTTCCAATCGTCACGCCTGGACGAAATGGCCGCGGCAGTCGAGGCGACCACCCCCAACCCGGAACGGCAACCCATTCCCCGCCGCGTTTCCCCACAACCGGCGCGGCTCTCTTTCGCCCAGGAGCGGCTCTGGTTCCTGGCCCATTACGAACCCGGGAGCCCGGTCTACAACATCGGAAGGGTGGCGCGCTGCCGCGGGCAACTGGATGTCGAGGCGCTGCGCCAGGCTCTCCAGGCCCTGGTGGCGCGGCACGAAACCTTGCGCACGACCTTCCGCGACGCCGACGAAGGTCCCGTGCAGGTGGTGCAACCGCCCGCCGGTTTCGCTTTGCCGGTTATCGAATGGACCGGGCAGGACCTGGACCGGGAACTGACCCGCGCGACGGAGGAACCTTTCGATCTGGGCCGCGACCTGATGCTGCGGGCCCGTTTGTACCGCCTGCAGCCGCACGACCACGTCCTGCTGCTGGGAGTCCACCACATCGCCGCCGACGGCTGGTCCTTCAGCCGCCTGTTCCGGGAACTGAGCGCTCTCTACGACGCGTTCTCGAAAGGAAAGCCGCCCGCACTGCCCGGGCTGCCGATCCAGTACTCGGACTTCGCGGACTGGCAGCGCGGGTGGCTGGACGATGAACGCCTGGCGGACCTGGCTTGCTGGTGGAAGCGGCAACTGGGTGGCGCGGTGCCGGCGCTGCCGCTGCCAACGGACTTTCCCCGCCCGGCGCGGCGCTCTTTCCGGGGCGCCTCCGAACCGATCCACCTGCCGAAGGACCTGGCGGACCGGCTTCGCGCCTTCTGCCGGGCTGAACGCACCACGCTGTACATGGCC
>Ga0315273_10002110_pt1 | contig 23187 bp, 15 predicted proteins | sample YL17G02_0_MG_FD_205753 | JGI IMG/M metagenome (GOLD analysis project Ga0315273, IMG submission 205753) | Sediment microbial communities from Yellowstone Lake, YNP, Wyoming, USA - YL17G02_0 | ecosystem: Environmental > Aquatic > Freshwater > Lake > Sediment | place: USA: Wyoming | collected...
CCCACCGCAGGCGCGAGCACATGCCAAGGAGAGTAAAAAGAGAGAGAGGAGAGAGAGAGAGCGCAAGCGCGCCCTGAGAGAGCCACCGCAGCATTTCCCACCCCACCCTTTCCCTTCCTTCTCTCCCTCCTCCCCCAGCCCATCGCACCTGGCACGGGCCGCGGCCCCGGCGCTAGCGACCGCCGGGCCGGCGCCCGGGCGGCCCGGGACGACCTGCCCTTCCTGTTCCGAGCGTTTGAGGCGGGCCAGGTCCCGCCGCCCCGGCCGGGCACCAAGAAAGCCGCGGAAGCCCGGGCGGCGACCATCCACGAGTACCTGGACTGGACGCTCACGGCGGAGGCCTCCCCCGCGGACGCGGGCGGGGGCGCGGCCTTCGCGGACGCGGAGGACCTGGACTTTGGCGGCTTCCGCTCGGTCGTCCTCGTCCCCCGCTTCCGCCCGGGGTGGCCGCCGCCGGGCGCGTACGAGACGGAGGGCCCCGCCCCGTCCATGCCGTCCCTGGGCGCGCCGCTGCGCCCCCTGCCCCTGCTGATGTCCGCGGGCAAGCCCATCTGCGCGGCGGCCGTCCGGGCGGCGCCCGGGTATGTGGAGGTCCCTTTCTTCGCGACGGCCGAGGCCAGGCGCAATCGCGGGTACGGGCGCGCCCTGCTGGAATGCATTGAGACCATCGCCCGGGCGCTGGCCCTGCCCCGCCTGCTCCTGTGCGCGACGGACGACCCCGTGACCCGGGGGACGTGGCTGGCCCTCGGCTTCTCTTTCACGACCGACGACGACCTGGCCGCCTGGGGCGTGCGGCCGGGCGACCTCATGCACATGGACAACACCGTCCAGATGCACCGGGGCGTGCCGCCGAGCCCGGCCGTGCGGGCGGTCAAGGTCGTGCACGGGAGCCTGGTGCAGCGGGTGTACGCGAGCGTACCCGGGGGTGGCGGAGGCGGAGGCGGAGGCGGAGGCGGAGGCGGAGGCGGAGGCGGAGGAGGAGGCGGAGGTGGCGGAGGAGGCGGAGGAGGCGAAGGAGGCGGGCAGCAGCCGCACCACCAGAACGGAGGTGCGGGTGGCGGCGCTCATGCCGCGCCGATGTCGCTGGATGGTGGGGGGTGAGGGGTGTGGGAGGGCGCGCGCGTGTCTGTGTTAAAAGTCTGGTTTTCCCTCAACATCATTTCTCTCTTCTCGGCCGCGGGCGCCGTGCGCGAAAAAGGGGGTTCGCGTTGTCTCGCATCAAATGCCGCCCAAAAACCCTCCCACCTCCGCCGCCCTGGTCGCCGCCGCGGCCCGGGCGGCAGTCATGGCTGGAGAGGTGACCGCTGCCACCGTGCGCGCGTCGGTGGGCGCCGCTGTGCCGGCGGGCGACCTGCTGGCGGCCCTGGCCGGTGAGGAGGCTGCGGGCGCGGTGTGCGCGTGCACGGCCCGCCGCTCGGCCTGCCCTCCACTGGCCGTCGCCTGCACGTCCTCCATCCCCGTGCCGGTGCACGGCTCCTTTAAGAAGGAAGGGTTGTGGATGAAGAAGATTGAGGAGGCGGCTGGGGTGGCAGAAGAACCGGAAGCAGCTCGAGAGGTGCGCACCCCGAAGAAAGACACAGAGAGAAAAAAAAAACAGGGACGCTCCCCCAACCTTTTGTCCAACCGCGCCCCCCCTCCCGTCTCCTTTCCTTTCCCGCCCTTCCCTCTCACAGCCCGACACCCCCGCCGGCCTGACCAACCTGGGCAACACCTGCTACCTCGGGTCCGCCCTCCAAATCCTGGCCGCCCAGCCCGCCGCCACGGCCGCCCTATATTCGGCCCCGCCGCGCGCGGGCGGCCCAGCCGTGGCCGCGACCCGCCGCCTGCTCGCCACCATGGCGGCCGGCCCGGCCGCGGTGGCGGACCCGGCGCCCCTGGCGGCCGCCTTGGGCCTGGACGTCTCCGAACAGCAGGATGGCCAGGAATTTTGGAAGCTGCTGCTCACGCTGTTGGAGGAACGCTTAGAGGGCGAGGGCGGGGCGGCCGCGGCAGCCGCGGCGGGCGCCCTGCGCGCCACCTTCCGGGGCACGCTCTCCCACGTCACCACCTGCACCGCCTGCGGCCGCCCCTCCGACGCGTCATCCCGGGTGGAGGGCTTCACGGAGCTGGCGGTGCCAGTGCGGCTGGGCGGCGGTGGCGGCGGCGGGGGCGGCGGGCCGGCGGCCGCCACACTCAAAAAGGGCGGGCTGACGGCCAGCCTGGAGACCGCGCTCGCAGCCGCCCTGGGGGAGGAGGAGCTGTCGGGGCTGGACGCCGTCCTCTGCTCCGGCTGCGGCGCGAAGGCCACCGCCGTCCGCCGCACCGTGCTCCGGTCCCTGCCGCCCACGCTCTGCCTGGCCTTGCAGCGCTTTGTGTACGACCCGCGCAGGGGCGACCGGGTGAAGGTGGCGGACAAGCTGGCCATTCCCTTGCGCCTGGCCGCGGGCACGCTGGTGGAGGCGTTGGGCGGCGGCGGCGGTGGCGACGACGGGCAGCAGCCCGCCGCCGCGCCGGCCGGTGCCGCCACTGGTGCATGTGAATATGAGCTCGTCGGCCTCATGCTGCACAAGGGCGCGTCCGCCCGCCAGGGCCACTACGTCGCCCACGCCCGCCTGGGAGACGCCTGGTGGCGGTTTGATGATGGGGAGGCGAGCAAGCTAGAGGGCGGGCCGGGCGGCGGAGGGGCGGCGGCGGGCGACCACGGGGTCAGCCCAAAGGGCGCCGCAGCGGCCGCCGCCAGCTCGACGTCGAGCGAGGAGGGGGAGGAGGAGGGTGGAGGCGGCGGCGACGGCTCGCCCGCCCCGCACAAAAAGGGCCGGGGCGCGGGCGCCAAGAAAAAGCAGTTGGTGGCCAAAAAGGGGTCGCCAGGCGGTGGGGGTCGGGGGCGGGGGCGGGGGCGGGGGCGCGGGCGCGGGCGCACCCCTTCCACTCGCTCCACCTCTCCCATCCTCATCTCGGACGACGATGGCGGCGACGGCGAGGAGGAGGAGGGCAAGAAGAAGGCGGCGTCGACAGGACCGGTCGATGCGCCGTCCACCTCCTCCACAATCACCTCCGCCAACGCCTACATGCTGGTCTACCGCCGGGTGGAGGAGGCGGGAGAGGGAGGGGGTGGTGGCGGTGGTGGTGGTGCGGGCGAGGAGGCAGGCGCTGCACCAACCAACCCACTGGTGGCCGCCTTCCTCCCACCCCTCCCCCCCGACCTGGCCGCCGCGGCCGCCGACGAGGCGGTCGCCTTTGCCCGGGAGGCCGAGGAGGGGGCCGCCCGCCGCGCGGCCGCCATTGTGGCCGTGGAAGGCCGGCGGGCGGCGGTGCGGGAGGTGTTGGGCGGTGCGGCGGCGGCGGCGGCCGCGCCAGGCGGAGCGCGCGCCGCCCTCAACTCGACCCCGGCCGCCGTGGCTTGGCTGCCCCGGGCGTGGTTGACCGCCTGGGCGAGCGCGGCGTCCCACCCAGGCCCGATCGACACGTCACCCCTGCTGTGCACGGCCCACGGCCGCCTCGACCCGGCCCGCATGGCGGACGCGGCGCTGGTGCCCCGAGAGGGCTGCTGGGAGGTCGCCCGGGCCGAGGCGGGCGGTGGCGGCCCCCTCCTGGACGGCTCCGCCCTCTGCCTCGAGTGCGGCCGCCGCATCCTGGAGGCGGCGGCAGCGGACGCGGCAGCCACGGCCGCTGCTGCGGCTGCCTTGGAAGGTCAACTGGCCCAAGGCGGCGGCGACGCGCCCGCCGCCGCCGCCCCACCCCCTGCCCGGGGCGCGCGCGCGCGCACGCCCTCGACCTCCACAGCCCCGCCGCCGCCCGCCGCCGCCGCCCCGCCGGCCGCCCTGGTCAAGTCGGCGGCCAGTCGCGTGCCCGAACCCGGCGATTACTGGGTGCACCGGGACTGGCTGGCGGGGTGGACGCGCCGGGTGGCGGGCCGCCGGGCGGCGGGCGGTGGTGGCGGCGGCGGGGGTGGCACCGGCGGCGCCCCCTCCCTCAAAGGAGCACCGGGCCTGCCGGCCTCTGAGGACGATGCCTCGCCCTGGCCGGCCCAGCCGACGGACGGGGTCGCCTGCCCGCACGGCGGCCTGGTGCCCGCCCCCCGGCGCGGCCCGCCCAGCCGGGCCGCGGTCACGCCCGCCGTGTGGGAGTTGATGGCCGGGGAGTGGAGCGACGGGGTGGGCGGAGTGCTGGCAGCGGCCGCCGCCGCCGTCGCGGACGACCAGCCGTCGGAGGTCCTGCCCGACCCGCCGCAGCTGGTGGTGCTGCGCGTGGCCGATGCGGCGGAGTGTGCGGTCTGCGCCGCGGCCGCGCACGCGGAGGCTGAGGAGTCGTCGGGCGACCGGGCGGACGCCGAGGCGGCCAAGCGGGCCGCGCCCGGGCTGGCCAAGGGCCCGCTCTCCCCCGTGGAGCCGGGCGCCCGGTACACCCTCCTGCCCCGCCCCTGGGTGTCCGCCTGGCGGGACTGGGTCAACGCCAAGAAGCAGGCGGCGGCGGAGGACCGGCCGCCCCGGCCGCCGCCCCTGGCCGCGGCGCTGGCGGGCGCGCTCTGCGGCTGCCCGCCTGGCACGCACGCGGGCGGCCGCCCCGCGCTCGCCGCCCTGCCCCCGCCCCTGGCGCCCTCCCGCCGCCGGACGTGGGCCCAGCCCGGGTCGGCGCTGGCGGGGGCGTCCCTGGCGGACAAGGAAAGCGCGGCGGCGGAGGCCTGGGAGGTGGTGGACCCGGGCGAGGCGGCGGCCCTACTGCTGCTGCTGGGCGGCGGCGGGGAGGGTGGTGCGGGGGCGGCCGAGGCGGCGGCCGGGGCGGCCGCCGCCCTGCTCCTCCCATCCGCGGTCGCCGCGGCCCCTCCCTCCCCCACCGCGGCCACCGCCACCCTCACCACCTCGCCGCCCGTCTGCCCGATCGCGGCCGCCACGGCCGCCGCCACCGCCCGGGCGGCCGCGCTGACGTATGAGGGCGTCCAGGTCGGGGTGGAGCTGTTGGAGGCGGCAGCGGTGGAGGCGGCCAACGCGGCCGTCGCGGCGGGGGGAGGGGCCGCGGCCTCGCGCCGGGCCCCGCGCCGGCCGGCTGCCAAGCGCCGGGCGACGGCCGGCGGGCCGGCCACGCTCACCCTGGCCTCCACGGACACGCTGGCGGCCCTGAAGCTCAAGATCTATGAGGCCCTGGAAGTCCACCCGGCCAACGCGGACATTTTTTTCACAGCGGCCGCCATGCCGCGCGCGGCGGCGCCTGGTGCAGCAGAGGAGGGCGGTGGTGGTGGTGGTGGTGGCCCTGGCCCTCCGCCGCCGCCGCCGCCCCCCCCGCCCGGCTCCTGGGTCCTCCTCCCCTCCCCGCCACCGGGGCTGGACGACGTGGGCATCGCCCTGGGCGAGCTCGGCCTGGCCCTGCCGTCGGAGGGGCCGCTGGCGGTCGTGGACGCAGCGCGCGTCCCGGGCGATGACCTCTCCTTCATCGGCTCGTACGGTGGTGGTGGTGGCGGCGGGGCGGCGGCGGGCGGCGTGGCCGGCCCGGGCGCCGCCGGGCCGGCCGCCCAGAGGGCTCGCCAGCGGGCGCGCGAGCGCGGGTTTGCGGGCACGGAGTTGACGGGTGGTGGTGGTGGCACACGACTAAGTCTAGAAAGAGAGAGCTCTGCCCAGATATAGAACCTTTTTCCTCTGTTTTGGTTTCACACGCGCCACACCAGCAACACACGGCGCACGCACACACACCGCACCCTCCCCCCCCTCCACCTCTCTCCGCCTCAAGCCACCGCCGCGCTCAGGGGCGTCTTCTGGTTCTCGTTGCGCAACTGGCCGCACGCGGCCGCCGCGTCCTGCCCGCGCGACGCGCGCACAGACGCCGGCACGCCCGCGGCCTCCACCGCCGCCGCAAAGGCCATGGCCGAGTTGCGGGAGGGCGCGCCAAAGGGCGTGCCCTCCACGTAGTTCCAGGGGATGATGTTGACGTGCGAGGCGCCCGGGCCCAGCCCCTTGCGCAGCAGGCGCGCCAGCCCCGCCGCGTGCTCGGGCGCGTCGTTCACGCCGGCCAGGAGCGCGTACTCGAACGTCACCCGCCGCCCCGTCGCCTGGAAGTAGGCGGCACAGTCGGCCAGGAGGGCGGCGAGCGGGTAGGCCTTGGCGGACGGGACGATCGCCTCCCGCAGGGCCTGGGTGGGCGCGTGGATGGAGACCGCGAGCGTCGCCTGGAGCGCGTCCAGGCCCGCCGCCAGGCGGGGGATAGCTTGGGGGACGCCCACCGTGGAGACGGTGATGCGGCGGGCGCCGATGCCGAGGCGGGCGTTGAGGGCCCGCACGGCCGGCAGGACGGCCCGCAGGTTGAGCAGGGGCTCGCCCATGCCTGTGGGGTTTTTTAGGGGGGTGGAAATGAGAGAGAGAGAGAGAGAGAGAGAAAAAAAGGGTTTGGGGGGGAGAGGTTAGTGGGGGAGAGAGGCTGGGGAGGTCGAGCGGTCGAGCGGAGCGAACGACGCCCGCAGCGCTCCCCCCCCCCGCCCCCGACCTCTTTGTCATTTGTGTGCTCTCACCCATGAAGACAACGTTCAGGCGCTCGCCGATAGAGCTCCCGCCGATGCCGCCCTCAAAGTGGGCGACCACCGCCAGCACCTGGTCCACGATCTCGTGGGAGGCCAGGTTGCGGGCGTACCCGCCCTTGCCCGTCGCGCAAAAGGCGCACCGCATCGGGCAGCCGACCTGGGAGGAGACGCAGACGGTGAGGCGGCGAGGAGGGGGCGGGGCCGGGCTGGAGGTGGTCGCGCCGCCCCCGCCAGACCGGCGCCGTGCGGCCGCCGCCGCGGCCGCCGCTTTTTCCTTGTCCTCCCGGCGGGGCAGTTCAGGGATGCCGACCGCCTCGATGACGTGGCCATCGTGCAGGCGCAGCAGGAGCTTGGCGGTGCCGTCGGTGGAGGCCGCGACCGCGTGGATGGAGGACCGGCCGGTCGACGCGCCCCGCTCCACCAGGCTCTCCCGCCACGCCTTGGGCAGGGAGGTCGCGGCGTCCAGGGTGGCCGCGCCGGAGGTCAGGGCATCGTACAGCTGCTTGCCCCGGTAGGCGGGCTTGAGTGTGTGTGAGAGAGAGATGAAAGGATGGGGGGGGAGACGGGTGAAGGAGAATGGAATGATGGTGGCCAGGTCAGGGGGGGGGGGGCGACGGCATGTGTGAGCGGCCACCAGCTCTTTCTCTCCTCTCCATCCTCCTCTTTTGTTACCTGTCCATCCGCGACCGCCAGGGCGGTCAGCTCTTCCAGGCTCCACGCCAGGAGCGGGGTGGAGAGCGCCGGGCGGGCGACGGTGGAGGTGGAGGGCGACGCGGTGGACGCGCCGCTGGCCGCCACCGCGGCCACTGCGCCTCCCATTCCCGCTGCGCCCTTCTCGCTGCGCCCGCTGTCCGCGATGACGGATGCGACGGCGGCGTCGTCCGAAGGACTCCATGGCTCTTCGAACGTCTGCAGGGTCTTTATGGGCACGCGCGGGGTGGTGGGCGGGAGCGGGGCCGTGGTGGTCGACGCCGGGCGCGGGCGGCCCCCTGTGCTGGCGCCCCCCGACGGGCGGGCGCTGTTGCTGCCGCCGCCACCCCGGGGCCCGCAGCCGGGGCGAGTTGAGCGGGGTGGGGCGGATGCGGATGTGGCCGCGGCGGCCAAGCGCCGGGCGGCGTGGCGGGTGGCGGTGCGGATCATTTTGGGTGCGGATGAGAGAAAGCGGGCTGCCAGCGGCGGGGGGAATGACAGGTCTAATCAAAGGCGACGAATAGAGAACAAACACTCCTTTTTGAGCGGCCTCAGCGTTCGGCTCTGAGGCACATCAGCCCACGGACCTCCCCTCTGACACACTCACACACGCACACACACGCAAGCACCACCAGCCCGCCTGCGCGTGCGCAGAAGAAGGAACGCGAGCGCCGCTCCGCTCCGCACCGCCCCCCATTGTTTTCGGCTCTCTCTCTAAAACCGAAATCGCGATGGCGGGCCTCGAAGCCCTGACCTTCAACCTCAAGGACGGGTACCTAGGTGGGTGCAGAGAACGTGTGGGCAGCGTGCGGGCGCGAAAGAGTGGCGTGAGAGCGGTGAGGAGAGAGCAAAGCAACAAACGGCGCGCCCCGATCGTTGCTTGCTCGCTCGCTTCTCCACGGGCGCGCGCACTCAACCCTCATCCTCCCGCACTCTTCGTCCCCGTCCTCTCGCTCAGAGGGCATCGTCCGTGGCCACAAGGCCGGCCTGCTCTCCGCCTCCGACTACGCGGCCCTGTTCCAGTGCGAGTCCTTGGAAGACATCAAGCTCAACCTGGCGGGCAGCGACGTCGGCCCCCACCTGGCTGCGGCCGCAGACGCGCGCCTCACCCCCTCCACCATCGTCGACGCCGCCACGTCCAGGCTGGTCGACGACTGGGCGACCATGCGGGCGGCGGCCGGCGGGGACCTGGCCCGCTTCCTCGACTTTTGCACGCACGGCCACATGATTGACAATGTCGTCCTCATCGTGAGCGGGACGCTGCACGACCGTGACGTGCATGACCTCCTGGAAAAGGCGCACCCGCTGGGCCGGTTTGAAGGCCTGGCGTCCCTGGCCGTCGCGAGCAGCGTGCGGGACCTGTACACGCTCGTCCTGTGCGACACCCCGCTCGCGCCCTACTTCACGGGCGCGGCCCTGTCGGCGGACGACCTGGATGAAATGCACGTCGAGGTCCTCCGCAACACGCTCTACCGGTCCTACCTGGACACGTTCGCGGCCTTCTGCGCCGGGCTGGGCGGCGCGACGGCCGAGCTGATGGGCGGCCTGCTGGCCTTCGAGGCCGACCGGCGGGCCCTCAACATCACGCTCAACTCGCTGGGGACAGACCTGACGCGCGACGACCGGCGCCGGCTGTACTCCACCTCCCTGGGCGCCCTGTACCCGCACGGCCACGCCGAGCTGGCGGGCGCGGACGATTTTGAGTCCATCCGGGCCGCGATGGAGCGGTGCCCGCCGTACCGGGCCCTGTTTGCCCGCCTGGGCTACGGCGAGGCGGCCGCCCTCGACAAGGTTTTGTTTGAGGAGGAAGCCAGGCGGTGCGCGCTGACGTTCGAGCGCCAGTTCCATTACGCCACCTTTTACGCGTACATGCGGCTGCGCGAGCAGGAGATCCGCAACCTGATGTGGGTGAGCGAGTGCGTGGCGCAAGACCAGAAGGCGCGGGCGCCGGACGGGGTCGTGTTTTTGTTTTGATGTAAAAGAGTGTTTTTATGCCTGCGTGTCTTCGTTTGTGTTTGCACATCACTCTCCCAATCTCTCTCTCTCTCTCTTCCTTTTCTTCACGCGCTCACCAGTGAGTCCTTCGCCGCCAACAGGTCCGACAGCTGGCCCGTGTACAGGTTGGGGTGGATCGAGTTTTCGGGCGCCAGCAGTGTGGCCTCGGTCGTCACGCCCGACAGGACGAGCATGGTCGTCAGCCCGCCGTGCGCCCCAAACAGGATGTCCGTGTCCAGGCGGTCGCCGACCATGCAGATCTGGGAGCGCTTCAGGCCGAACCGGGTGGCGATATCGGCCAGCATGAATTCGGCGGGCTTGCCCACGACCGTCGGCTCCTGGCGGGTGGACCCCTTGATCGCGCCCACCATGGCCCCATTGCCCGCCCACTCCTGCGCGTCCGTCAGGTGCGTCCGCGCGTCCGTGTTGGTGGCAATGAAGTGGCAGCCCGGGTTCTCGGAGATGCAGAGCGTCGCGTACTGGATCTTGTAGTAAGACAGGTGGCGGTCGAAGCCGACGACGACCGCGCCGACGTCCGCGTCGTGGGGCATGGCGTAGCCGGGCGCGAGCGCGACCTCCTTGCCCACGTCCTCCGGGCCGCCGCAGTGCTTGATGCCCGCCAGGTCCAGCTCGTCCGCAATGCCCTGCTCGCCGATGATGTAGACCTTCTTGTCGGCCGGGAAGTCGATGGACTGGAGGTAGGCGGCGGCGGCGTAGGAGGAGGAATATATTTCCTCGGCCTCGACGTTGAGGCCCAAGTCGGTAAACTTTTTGAGGTAGCCAGCCCGCGACTTGGTGGAGTTGTTGGTCACAAATACCAGGCGCTTGCCCGCGGCGCGCAGCATGTCCAGGGTGGCGGGGACGCCGTCGATAACGGAGTCGCCCCGCCAGATGACGCCTGGTGGAAGGAGCATGGGAGAGAGGGGGGGGGGGGAGGATGGATGGATGGATGGGATGGGGACGGTCGTTTCGTCTCCCGCACCCTTTTTCACACTCACCGTCGCAGTCAAAGATGAAGGTGTCCACCTTGGCGATCAGGGCGACCCGGTCCTCCACGGTCGCGCGGCGCACTAAGAACGTAAGAGGAGGAGAAAGGATGAACAGGATGATGGGAGAGGGTCGGGGTCGGGGGCAGCGCCCGCTTCTTTTGCTCGTAGTAGAGCCCCGCCCTCTCACGCCCAGTGCGCCCGCCTGTCCCGCCTATTCCGACCCGCTCCACCACCCCGTGACCTCGCCCAGCCTCTCTACTAACACAATCCATTGGCCCAGGCGAGCACTCACTCTTGTCGCCGGCGGACGCCATCACGCTCACAGACCGGTGCGCGGCGCGGCGTGCGGGGCGAGCGGTGTTGGCGGCCAAGCTCGCCCTGCGAGGGGCGGCGGCCGGCACGCGGGCGATGGACGACGTGACAGGGCCGGCCAGGCACGGGGCGAGGGACAGCTGCATTCAACAAGGAGGGAGAGGGGAGAGAGCCGTGGTGCCAATCGGAGAGGAGATTGAGTAGTGTGGAAGGCCGTGCTTGTAACCTCGCTCTCTCTTCTTTCTCTCCTCTCCGCACACACAGTTCCTGCGACCGGCGAAGCAAGGGTCCGCGCGTTTACGGCAATTCGAACTCAATGCTCTACAATAATCTAAAAAGGGAGCACCCCGGAGCTCACCACCCATTTTTCCTCAGGTCAAGCCCTCTCACTCCCACTCGCGTCCGTCTGCGGCAGGGCCCGCCCTTCGGGGACCTCCCGCCAGCCGCCGCCATGCACGTACGCCCGCAGGCGCACGCCCACCGCCCGGGCGGTCTCGGCGTCGGGGCTGGCCGCCAGGGCGGGCAGGAAGACGGCGTCGATGAGGGACAGAAGCTTGACAAACTGTCGGCCGTGGGCGGCCGCCAGGGCGGCCCCGCCACTCCACAGAAATCCCTCCAGCGCGGTCGCGGTCGCCCGGTTGGCGGGCAAGGCGTTGAGGAGGCGGGCCAGGTAGGACCAGCCGGCCGACAACCAGGCGGGTGGGGCGCCCTCCGCGGCGGGGAGGGCGCCCAGGAAGAGAGCGTACCCACGCACCCGCCCACAATAGGCGTCGGACGATTCCCAGGTATGCCCTCCGCCGCCCACCCCGCGCGCCTCCACGCGTTCATACCCGTTGGCCTCAAAGAATGCGTGCCCGCTAGGGTCCAGGCGTTCCGGCGCGGCGGGCTGGTACGCGGGCACCGTCAGCGGGCAGGCCGACGCCAGGCGGCCGCGGAGGAGGGGGTCAAACTCGGGGAAGGCGGCCGCCACGGCCGCCGCCACGTCGGCCAAGGGAAAGGCAGACGCTGGATGCAGGGCGACCTGGGCCTCGCACTGGGCAGTCAGGCGGGCGGCTAGGGTATGCAGGGCGTGCAGGCGGGCGGGGCCCGGGCCCAGGGAGGCCAGGGCGGAGGTCAGCGCGCCCGCCTTGGCAGCCACCTGCGCTCGCGTGCCCGCGACCTGGGTGACTTGCAGCGTGATGAACTTGGCCAGCCGCCGCTTCTCCGCCGCGGCGGCGGGCCCGCCCGCAGACAGGGCGTCGCCAGCTGCCTTGGCGGCGGACACAGCTGCGGCCGCTGCCGCTGCCGCCGCGGCGGCGGAGGCGGAGATGCGAGGAGGAGGGGGGGTGGCGGCCGCGGCGGCGGCCGCGGCCACAGCCGCAGCGGTCGCTTCCTCATGCGCCGCCGCCGCTGCCGCCTGCGCCGCCGCTGTCCGCCGGCCCGCTTCATCCGCGGCGGCCCTGTCGGAGGCGGCCTGGGCGGCGGCGGCCCGGGCGGACCGGGCGGCGGCCGCCGCGGCTTCCTCTGCCGCAGCAGCAGCGTCCGCCGCAGCGATTGCACTCGCCGCCCGCGCGCTCACAGCCGCCCGGGCGGCGGCCAGCTGGGCGGCCAGCCTGCGCACGACCGCGGGGACGGTGCGCTCAGGCAGGGCATCATCGACCACTGCGGCCCCCGCCGTTGACGCGACCGCCGCGTCCGCGCCCGCCAGGCATGCGTCCAGGCGGGCCACCAGCGCCACGCCCGTCGCCGCCGCCGCGGCGGTCCGGGACGCGGCGGCGGCGGCCGCCACGTCCTCGTCCGGGTAGGTACGGCGCAAGCCAGAGCGGGGAGGGGTGGCGGTGTGTGGAGGTGGCGGCGGCGTCAGGGCGGCGGCGGCAGGTGGTTTTCGGGGAGGGGGCGACCCGCCTTTTGAGGAGGACCGCCGCCGCCCGCCGCCCCAGGCGCCCGTGAGCAGGGCCAGCAGGGACGGGACGCCGCCCCAGGCAGCTGGTGGGCGCTTAGGACGGGTCGACGAGCCTCGCCGCCCGCCAGCTGGCCGCCGGCTCTGGACCTCGCCGTCGGCGGCGGCGGCGGCGTCGTCGCCAGAGGCAAAGGAGGAGGCCGAGGAGGTGGACGGCGTCACGCGCGAAACGTCGACCGAAAAGGCCGGGCGAGCGGCGCGCAGGGGGCCGCCCGTCAGCGTGCTGCCTCCACCGCCACCACCACCGCCACCTCCGCCGCCGAGGTGCCTGCCCGGGCGAGGGGCCCGGGTGACGCCCATGGAGACGGAGGGTGGAGGAGGGAGGGCGGCAGAGGTTGTGACGCCCATTGAGACGGACTGCGCCGCGTCGGATGGGGAGGCCATTAATGGCGGCGTGTGCGGGGGATCGAGCAGGAATGCGCCGGTCCGCTCCGGCCAGCGGCCTCTCCCGTGCGGGAGAGGGGTGAGAGGAGAGGCACACGCCGCACGCGCGTGCGAGAAAAAAGAAAGAGTGCAGGCGGCCGGAAAAAACAGAGGGCCCCCACTGCACTCTTCGCCGGGCGCTCACCCCCGAGGCCCGCTTCCGGATCCGCGCGATCCTCTCACCAGCCACACCCAGCCGCACACACACGCTCTTCCATGCCCTCCTCGGGCGCCGCGGCGAGGGTCGCACCACCCCTCCCACCGCGGCTCTCCTCCTCCTCACGCCGCCGCTGTCCGCCGCTCGTCCTTGCGGCCGCCCAGCCCGCCGGCGACCGGGGGCCGGACCGCGCCAGCCCCGCGCCGGCATTAGCATCCAGTGATCAGGTATGTGATGGGCGAGGGGGTGGGGTGGTGGAGGTGGAGCGCTGAGAGAGGCTGTCGGAGGAAAGGAAACACGCCGGCGCGCCAGGCAAGCATTTCGCTTCGTCCCCGGGGAACAAGGAGGCCCGACCAACGCCGCCATGCCCTGCCACCCGCCCCTCACCCGCCACCGACCCGGGTGCCCAGCCACCCGCCAACGAGCATGGTGGGAGCGGAGCGCGTGTGCAGGCCCAGCCAGGCCGGCCCCGGATTGATTCTCTCTCTCTGGAAACGCGGCGCCCGCTCCTTCCCCCCTCGCGCGCGCGCGCCCTGGCCAGACCCTTTTCTCTTCTTTTCTCTCTCGTGTCTCCGGCCGACGGCCGACCCTCACACGCACACGCTGCTTCTCTCCCTCGCGACAGTCTCTTTTTCTGTCCGCCCGGGCCAACGGCGGTGAGGCGCCCTCCACCTCCGGGCGCGGCGGCGGCAATGGCTACCAAAACGGGAGCGCCGCCTCCACAATCATCCTCCCGGGCGGCCGCTACTCGCCGACCTCCACCCCGCTCGCCTCTCCGCCGCCGCCCGACTCGGACGTCCTCATCGAGCTGGACGCTGTCCACAAGGCCTTTGGCGCGAAGCCGATCCTGGCGGGCGCGACCATCGCCGTCCGGAGAGGGGAGGCGGTCGGCATCATCGGCGCGTCCGGCACGGGCAAGTCGACCACCCTCCGCCTGATGGCGGGGCTGCTGGCGCCCGACGCGGGCTGCGTCCGCGTGTGCGGCACGCCCCGCTCCGGCTTGCTCGCCGACGACCCGGCCCTGGCCCGCAAGGTGCGGGTGGGCATGGTCTTTCAGAACGGGGCGCTCTTTGACTCGCTGACGGTCGGCGAGAATGTGGGGTTCACCCTGCTGGAACATTCCGCGACGGCCTCGCCGTCGGCCATCCGGGCCGCCGTCGCGGCCGCCCTGTCCGCGGTCGGCCTGTCTGGCGTGGAGCGCCTGTACCCGTCCGAACTGTCGGGCGGCATGCGGAAACGGGTGGCCCTGGCGCGGGCCATCATCACCGACCCGACGGGCGACGGGCGGTGGAGCAGTGGCGGTGGCACCCGCGGCGGGCATGATGGGGGGGAGGGTGTCGACGCGGACGCCCCGCCGCCCGAGCGCGTCATCATGTACGACGAGCCCACCGCGGGGCTGGACCCCGTCGCGTCGACCGTCATCGAGGACCTCATCCGCTCGCTGCACACGCCGCCAGGCGGCTCGGGCGCGTCCTCCCTGGCCGCGGGAGGGAGCGCGAACGGTGAGGGGGTCGCCCCCGGCGGCGGCGTCTCCTCCTACATCGTCGTCACCCACCAGCACTCCACCATCCGGCGGGCGGTGGACCGCCTGGTTTTCCTGCATGGCGGCGCGGTCGTGTGGCAGGGCAGCGTGGCCGAGTTTGATTCCACGGACGAGCCCATCGTCCGACAGTTTGCGTCAGGGTCGCTCGACGGGCCGATCCGGTATGAATGAAGGAATCTGTGTATGTTTGGTTGGGAGGGGGGGGGGGGGGGGGGGGGGGGGGGGGGCGAGGCGGTATTGATTGTGACACGCGTATAGATAAAAAATTGTTAAGGGAAGGTTGAAATAAAAAAAAAAAAAACACGCCCCTGCACCCCGGTGCGCAACCCCGTTCTCTCCCGCCCCTCTCGCCTCCATCCCCTAACCATCCAACTCCTGTGGGGGCTCAAAGCAGCGGGCGAGAACCCAGGCAAACTGTCTCAGGTGATAGTTGGGGCAGGCCCTCCCTGCGTAACAGTTCCGCTGTGCTAGCCAGCACCGGTCCAGTGACGACCTCGGCAATCCGCAACGGGAGCGCGCTCGTCGTTATGATAAACCTGGATCGTGGGCCTGAGCTCGGCAGGCAGCTCCGGTGGCCAGGGCTCAAAGATGTGCGCCCCCTGCGGCGCTACCCGTATGACACCGGCACGGGGGGACTCTGTTGTGTTGTGCGAGAAAAAAAGAGGTGGTGGGTGAAATCATACACGTAATTTATTTTGTTTTTTCTTCTCTTTCCAAATGGCCGACGACGAAGTGGGCGTCAAAGAGCCGCTCGACCTGATCCGCCTGGCCCTGGATGAGCGGGTGTATGTCAAGCTGCGGGGCGAGCGGGAACTGCGCGGCCGGCTGCACGTGAGTTGATGGAAGAGATGGGGAAGAGGAGCGGCGACGGACAGAAACCACGACTGGGCCCGGGCACGCCCTCTCTCCCGCCCGAACCGCGCCCGCAGGGCGGCGCAAGGGTTGGGCTTATCGATGGGAGTGGTTGGGAGGCGCAGCAAACGGACAGCATCGCGGCTCTCCCACCGCACCCCCCCGCTCTTCGTTTTTCTCAACCTGCCCCCCACCCTCTCTCCCTCCTCCACTGCTGTCACCCGCCTCACGAATTCTGTGTCTCTTTCTGTGTCTCTTTCTGTCTCTTCCGCAACCCTCTCAATCAGGCCTACGACCAGCACCTCAACATGATCCTGGGCGACGTGGAGGAGACCGCGACGACCGTGGAGATCGATGAGGAGACGTACGAGGAAATCATGAGCGCGAAAACGCGAACGATGCCCTTTCTGTTTGTGCGCGGGGATGGCGTCATCCTGGTGAGCCCGCCGTTGAGGACGTGAAATGAATGAAAATGAAGGGGGGGGGCGGGAGGGGGACGGGCGCAAGTCGAGTGGCGCGGGAGAGAGAGAGAGTGGGGCGGGGTCGGAGCGTGTGAAGGAGAAAAAAAAAAAAAAAAAAAAAAGGCAGGGCAGAGCGAGGCATGCACTTTATCATTCTCCGCGCCCTCTCCCACGCGCGTTGCGCGCGCGCTCGAAGTCACCATCGGCCTCTGAGAGAGAGCCAAGTCGCCCATGGGTGCCTCCCAGTCCACGCCACGCCGGGCGGGGCCGGGTTTGGACGGCGACCGCGCCCGGGTGTTGGGGGCGAGCGCGGCGATGGGCGGCGCCAGCGCGCCCACCTCGCAGTCGCCGCCCTCCACCGGGCCGGGCGCCTCCAAACCCGGCGCCCGCGCCCCTCCTGAGGACAGCGCGAGCGGGGCTGGCGGTGCGTGCGCCCAGCCTGAGGGCGGGCCCGACCAGGGAGGCCCGCAGCCGGGCGGGGCGGCGCCCGCGGCGGCGAGCGCGGCCGCCGCAGTCGACGGGACCGTTTTGGCGCCGGCCCTGGCGGCCACCTCCATCTTCCGGTCCATCGCGGACGAGGTCGCCGCCGCCTCGCTCGCCACCGCCGCGGGCGGCGCCCACCGCCCCGACCTCGTCGGCCCGCCCCGCCCTCCCTGCGACCCGGAACGCGTGGTCGAGCTCCACCGCCTCATGAACTCGGGCGGCGGCGCGGCCGGCGCGGCGTCCGCGGCCGCCGCCCTGGAGGACAACGCGCCCCCCGGCCCGTGCCCTTGGGACGCCCTCACCCCCGCTCTGGGCGACGCCCGCACGCCCCAGGTCGACCACATCATCTCCCTGCTGTGCCGCCTGCTGGGCTCGGAGGACGCCATGCTGGCCCTGCTGGACGGCAAGCGCGTCTTCATCCGGGACGCGGCCGGGCGCACCTTCACGCCCGGCGAGTTCCCCTGGCGGTGCTCCTTTTGCGGGTGGAGCCTGGCGTCGCCCACCCCGCAAGCCCTGATCGTGCCGGACGCGCGGAAGGACGCCCGCTTTGCGGCCAACCCGTTCGTCACGGGGCCGCCGGGTATCCGGTTCTACGCGGGCGCGCCCGTCATCTCGCGGGCGGGCCACCGCCTGGGCACGCTCTGCATCGCCGGCATGGCCCCGCGCGCCGCGTCGGCCGCGGACGCCGCCACCCTGGCCACCCTGGCCGACCTGGTCGCGGTCGAACTGGAGCGGGATGCGGCTGCGGCCCAGGCGGCCGCCTGGTCGGAGCGGCGCCTGGCCGCAGCGACCGCGGCCGCCTCGGCCGTCGTGGCGACCGCTCCTCGCCCGTCGCCGGCGGCGCTGCCCACGACGGCCGCCGAGCCGGTGGGCACCCTCCTGGTCGATACCAACGGCGGTGCCAGCACGGACCCATCCCTCTGGACCGTCTTGCACGTGTCCGCGGCGGCGGCGGACGCCCTTGGCCCGCCCGGCGCGGCCGCGCGGGCGGCAACGGGGGGGGGGGTAGATGGGCGCCCGCCCTCGTCCCACGCCCCGCCCGTCCGCCTGTTTGGGGACGTCCTCCGCCCCACGGCGGCCGCCCCGGCCTTTGCCGGCCTGGCCGCGGGGGACCGGGCGTTCGTGGTGCGGGACTGCGCGGTGATGGTGGCCGCCGGGAGCGAGCTGCAGGCGCTGGCACCGGTGCTGGTGGACGCCGCCTTCCGCCCAGCCGGGCGCGGGCCGCCCCCGGGCCTGGGCGGCGAGGTCGGCGTCCCGCCCCGGGCCGCCTCCTCGCCGGGGTCCGGCCCCACCACGCCCGGCATCTTCACCGTCAGCCTGAGCGTGCGGCGGGCGGACACCGCAACCCCCCGGCTGCCCACCCACGCCACCCACGCCCACGCCCCTCCCTCCCTGCCCGCTGCCCGCTCGCTCTCCTCCCTCGACCCGGTCGCGCCGGCCGCGCCCATCCCGGGCCTGACCCTGGGCGTGCTGGTGGGCAAGGGCTCCCACGGCCGCGTCTTCCGGGGCGCGCTGGGTACCGCGTGCGTGGCGGTCAAGGTCATCTCGGACGCGGTCCGGGGCGTGCGGCGGACATGGGACGGGACGCCCATGGAATGCGTGCTGGGCGCCGGGCTGGCCCACCCCTGCCTCGTCAAGACGCGGGCGTGGGCCCGGGTCAAGGGCGGGGCGGTGGGGCTGGCGCCCCTGGGAGGCGGCGCCACCGCCTCCGACGGCGGGATGGGGTCGGGCGGGGCGTGGTCGTCCGGCAGCAGCGGCGGCCCGGCCACGCCCGCGGGCGGAGCCGAGGCGGCGGCCGGTGGCGTCCCCCGGTCGGCCACCCCGCTCGCCTCCCCTCCCGTTACCTCGCCGCCCTCCTCCGTGTCTGGTGGGGATTCCTCCAGCGGCGGGTCCGACGGCCTGGCCGGCGTCGGCGAGCTGCCTGTCGCCGCTGCCGCCGCCGCCCCACCTCCCCCACCCCTCCGCGCCATCCGGACGGCTGCGGACACGGCGCTGCCCACCACCTCCGCCGCCGCCGCTGCCCCATTCACGCCCGCCGGCGAGCCTGCCGGCGAGGGCGAGACCTGGGTGGTGCTGGATTGGTGCGACCTGGGCACGCTGCAGGAGGCAATCGACGTGGGCATGTTTCGGGTGCGCCCCTCACCCATCGCGCCGCCCGACCTGCGCGGCGTGCACGCTGCGGCCGCCGATGTTGCGGCAGGGCTGGCGGCCTTGCACGCGGCCGGCATCGCCCACGGCGACCTGACCGCCCACAACGTGTTGCTGGCCAGCCTGCCGCCCGTCGTGGCGGCCCGGGAGGGGCGGCCGGGGCCCTGGCGGGCCAAGCTGGCGGATTTCGGCCTGGCGGCCACGGTCGGCGGGCGGGCGGTGGATGGCGAGGACGGTGGCGAGGGTGGTGGTGGTGGTGGCGGCTCCGTTTCGTCGACCGCCTCCGCCCCCGCCTCCGCCCCCGCCCCCTACGGCACCATCACCCACCAACCCCCTGAAGTCCTGGCTCGTGGGGGTGGGCCCTCCCGCCCGGCGGACGTGTACGCGTTCGGCGTGCTGCTGTGGTCCCTGGCTGCGGGTTGCCGGCCGTGGGCGGGGCTGACGTTTGCCCAGGTGGTGAGCGCGGTGGGGCTGGAAGGGCGCCGCCCGCGCTTTGAGGCCCTGCCCGGCCCGCTCCCGGCCTGGCTTGTGGCCCTGGGCGAGGCCTGCATGGACCCGGTCTCCTCGGTCCGGCCGGCCATGGAGGCGGTCGTCAAGCGGCTGGCCGACGTCGCGGTGGCGGAAGGGTGGGGCCCGCCTGGTGGAGGCGGGGTGTGGCGCCTGCCAACGACGACGGTCGAGGAATTACTCTGAGAAATCGTGCTTTATTTGTGCTTGTGCATCATGCTTTGTGCCGACAGGGAGAGTGGTAGAGAAGAGAGAGCGGCAAGCGGGTGGCGTGCGTTTCTTTGCAAATATCAACTCGCTTTGCTCGCTCTCTTCATCCTTTTTCTCCCCTTCCTCTCGAATGGAAGGGTAAATCCGCTCTCTCCCCTATCCGTGCAGCGCATAGCCTGGAGAACGCACAACACACACAAAATGTGTTGCGTGTGCGTGTGCGTGCGTGTGCGTGTGCAGGGCATAAATCGTCCTAAAACTCCTCTCCCATTCTCTCAAGCGCCCTCCACGTACGCCAGCGCCGCCAGCACCGCGTCAAAGGTCGGCCGGTCCGCCGCGTCGGGCGCCATGCATGCATCCGCTAGGGCTACAAAGCGGGGGTGGGGCGAGGCGGCGGGAAAGGCCAGGCGCCGCATGCGAACGGTGACGTGGAAAATAATCTGCATCTGCATCATGCCTGGGGGGTTTAGAGGGGTAGAAAACGTTTTTGTTGTTTTGAGTGGTGAGGGGGGGCCGCAAAGCCAGCGCGCGCGTACGTTTGAAGTGGTGGTGCCCCTACCAGGAAGCGTGCGCGCCGATATGACCCCTGTTCTCTCCCCTTCGTCCGCCCCCTCTCCATTCTCTCACCTTCCCACGGCCGCCGCCCGGTGTAACACTCCCAGCACAGGACGCCAAACGCGTACACGTCCGCGGCCTTAGACAGCCGCCCCGCCGTCAGCAGCTCAGGCGGGCAGTGAGTGACAGTGCCGTAGGTGCCCGTCGAGACGGACGCGTCCCCGCCGCCGCCCAGGACGCGGGCAAAGCCAAAGTCGCCGACCTTGGCCACAAACCCCCGCCCGCCCGCGCTCGCCGCACCCGCGCTGCCAGACGGGCCCGTCGCCAGCAGCACGTTCGCCCCCGTCAGGTCGCCATGCAGGATGCCCTGGGCGTGGAGATAGGCCATGGCCGCCGCGATCTCGCGGGCAGTGGCCACGATGGCGGGCATATTGGGCGGCAAGAGCGGCATGGGTGGAGGGGCAGGGGAGGGGGAGAGTGGGGAGGGCAGGGGCGAGGACGCAGAGGCGCCGCCGGCGCCGGCGCCGCCTTCCTCCTGCAAGAAGAACGCGCCCCTGTCCACCGCGTCCTGCAGGTTGCCCCGGTCGCAGTACTCCATGACCAGCCAGGTCTCGGTCAGGACGCGGGCCGGGGCGCGCGGGTAGTGAGCGGTTGCCATTGTGGCCACGGGCGCGCCGCCACCTCCTCCACCCACAACCACTGTGGAGGGTGCCGCCACCGCGGCGGCGAGCAAGGACTCCTCGGCCGAGTCCGCGCCGATGGTCACGTACGCGCCGCCCGGAGAGGCGGACTCCGAACCCGCGGCGGCCCCGCCCAGGAAGGCGGGCGGGCTGGCGGGGCAGCCGCCCTTGCAGCTGCGCCGCACAGCCGCGGCCGCCGCAGCTGCCGCAGCCGCCGCGGCCGCCGCCGCCCCGGGCGTGTCCTCCACCCGGGGCACTAGCGTCCGCTGAGCAGACTTGTACGTCTGGACAATGGACGGGTGGGCCAGGTCGACGGCGTGCAGGGCTTCCAGGGCCCCGCGCACGCCGGCCGGCCCTGGCCCGCCCGCGGGGCCGACGTGCGGGATGACCTTCACCGCCACCGGCGACCCGGCCCACATGCCGCGGTAGACCCGGCCGTACGCGCCCTGGCCGATGAGCAGGCCGACCTCTACGTCGGCCAGGGGGTCCCAGGACGGTTGTTGGGCGGCGGCGGGCGGCGTGATGGTCGGTGAGGTCGGGGCGGCCGCCTCGGGCCCCGCGATCGCAATCGTCGAGGCGATGAGGGGCGGCGGGGAGGCGGCCGGGGCCCCGGGCGGGGAGAGCTGTGTGTGAGAGAGGGAAGGGCGCAATGTCAGAGATATGAGGCGTTGACAGAGAGAGCGGAGACGGGGGGTGCGCGAGAAATAAGAGGAGAGAGAGAAAAATCCACCCCACCGACCCCGCTCTCTGTGCGCGCTCTCTCTCCCTCGTTTCCCCTCTCCCTTACTCACCGTCACAAAGTATATGCCGTCCGCCGGTGATGCGTTACCGTTGGTATCAGCACCAGCCCCGGTCGCGGTCACTGCCGCCGCCGCCGCGGCCGCCCCAGCCCAGGCGACGGCGGTGGCGGGAACGCCGACGGGCGGCGCGCCCTCCAGCCCGCCCACCAGCGCGGGGCGGAAGGCCCCCCGGAACCGGGGCGCGGTTCCCCCGTTGCCCGCCAGGGACGGAGACCCGCGCACGGTCGGGCACCGCACTAGCTCCGCCACGAACGTTTGGCGGGCGGCGGCCTTCGGGGCGAGGCAGGGCGGGACGAGGCCGGGACCGGGCAGCGCGGGAGGCTGCGGCGCGCCCGACCCGGCCTTGCCCGCCGCCACCGCCTCGTACGCCGTCGACGGTGGACCCGGCCTCGCCGCCCCGTCCGCCACCTCAAACAGCTCCCAGAAATCCCGGCCCGTGTCGGCGGCCGGGTCGATGCCGGCCACCTTGGCGGCCGTCGTGTTCGCGAACAGGACCTTCCAGGCGGGGGCCTGGGCGGGCGTTGTGCCGTTTAGCTGGTGCTGGTACCGCCCGCTGGTGCCGACGTCCACCAGCAGCACGCAATCGGTGACGGTATCCATGACCCGCAACAGGTCGACCGCCCGGGACCGCAGGCGAGCGGCCTCCACCGCCCGCGCCTTTTCCTTTTCGAGCTCGCGCATGACGACCTCGGCGAAATTGGCGAGCACGCCGCACTGGGCGGCATCCACGGTCCGGGGCCGGGTGTCGATGACGCACAGGGAGCCCAGGCGAGCGCCCGCCGCGCCAATCAGGGGCGCGCCCGCGTAGAAACGAATGCCGGGCTCGCCCATGACGAGCGGGTTGCGGGCAAAGCGCGCGTCGCGCGTCGCGTCGGGCACGACAAGGACCTCCGGGTGGACGGGCAGGAGCGTCCAGGCGCAGAACGAGTCCCGCCGGTCCGTCTCCTTGACGTCGCCCAAGCCCTGGGCGGACTTGAACCACTGGCGCTCCCGGTCGACCAGGGAGACGATGGCGATGGGCACGTCGAAAATGGTGCAGAGCTGGGGTGGGAGAGAGAGAAAAAGGGGGAAAAAGGGTCGGGCGAAAAAAAGTGAGAAAGGTGCGTGTTTTTCCTCCCTCTCCCCCCCTCCCGCCCATCCATCCCCCATCGTGCTCTCACCAATTTGGTGATGTCATCAAATCGCGGGTCCCGCGGCGAGTCCAGGACCTGCAGGGCGCACAGGTACTCCATCCGCTCCGCCTCATCGGGCGGCGGGCGGGGCCCGCCGCCAAAGGCCGGGCCAACGCATGCGACCGCGTCGAGCGGGCCTGAGGGTGGAGGCCCGTCCATGTGTGAGGGAGTCCCATCCGGGGATGAGAGGGGTGGGGTAAAATCCTATGTAGGAGGTGGGAAGTGAGGTGAGAGGCGTGGGGCGCGGGCACGGGGCGGGGGGCTCGCGGCTAGCCGACGCAGCGTGCAGCGTCGTTGTCCTTTCATTTGCGCTCCCGCTCTCGTTGCCCATGCCCCCTCCAACCCTTGTCCTTTTTTACCTTGACCTCCTCCTCCGTGGAGATCACGCCGATAGTCTGGTCCGGTGCCGGCTTGGTAGCCCGGCCGGGCGCGGCCGTGGTCAGGCAGGCGCCCATTTTTTTTGCGAATAGGAGATGTGAGCGGGCGCTACGTGTATGGGTGCGCTCTCGCCGCACAATTGGTGCGAGTCCAGCCTATGCCAGCGAGAGCAGGAGGGCGCCGGCCGTGCCCCCTGGTGTGTGGGCGGCGGGGTGTGGGGTGGTGGGTTGGCTGATTGTCCGTGTGGGCCCGCACCCCTTTTTCTGTTCTTGATTTTGTGAGATACGCGCCGCGTCTTCCTCAACCCCCCCCCCCCCCCCCCCCCCCCCCCCCCCCCCCCCAAAAATAAAAAACCCCCAACCAAACCCACACCCAAAAAAAAAAAAAAAAAAAACAAAAAAAAAACACA
>Ga0315273_10002111_pt1 | contig 23183 bp, 28 predicted proteins | sample YL17G02_0_MG_FD_205753 | JGI IMG/M metagenome (GOLD analysis project Ga0315273, IMG submission 205753) | Sediment microbial communities from Yellowstone Lake, YNP, Wyoming, USA - YL17G02_0 | ecosystem: Environmental > Aquatic > Freshwater > Lake > Sediment | place: USA: Wyoming | collected...
AAGAAGAAATAAGGAAAAAAAGGTCAAAAAATAAAATTGAATGGGAGATTTTAAAATGAGCAACGATAATGGATTAATAGATGAGTATGAAAAACTTGAAAATCAAAAGAGAGAAATAGAACAAAAAGAAGCAGAACTAAAAGAAAAAATTATAACTCTTGCACAAGAAAGGAATACAGACATTTTATTCGGCACGCACAAAAAATGCTCAATAAAAGAATACACTAAAGTAATTTACCCCGAAGATAAAAATCTAATTATCAGTTTAATAAAAGCAAAAGGGCTTTATGATAGATTTTCTTCAATTAATTATCTAAAACTTGGTCCTGCAATTGTAAAAGGAGAGATTGATAAAGAAATAACAGGCCTGACTAAACAAGAGAAAGCTTTTAGGCTTTCCTTAAATGATATTAAAGTTGATTAAAAAGACAGCTTCATTGGCTTTTCTCAAGACAGGGGTCTTGCTGCCATAGAAGTAGGCAAAACAACACTAGAACTGGACAAAAAACTCATTTTCCAAAGGCTACAAAAAAGGTGAAAGAGTTTTGGTTATGGTGTAGTGGGGGGAGAGTTTGAAGGGCATGATTTAGCAAGAAGAAGGAAATACTTAAAGATTTCTTGATATAGAAAAGGTTAAGAATTCTGAGGATATTCAAAAAGAATGGTAAAGAATGATCAGAAAGGCGACCTAGGATTTGAACAAAAGCTTTGGGCATCAGCTGATAAAATGAGGAGTAATATGGATGCGTCCGAATACAAACATGTAGTTTTGGGTTTAATCTTTCTAAAATATATTTCAGATTCTTTCAAAGAGCATTATGAAGAATTAGAAAAGGAAACAGCTAATCCAAAAAGTGAAATGTATGTAAAAGAGTCCTCTGAAAAATATTATGTATTAGAGGATACTGATGAATATAAAGCAAAAAATATTTTTTGGGTTCCTAAAGAAGCAAGATGGGATCATTTACAAAAAAATGCTAAACAGCCAGTAATAGGAAAACTTATTGATGATGCAATGGATGCTCTTGAAAAAGATAATCCTTCATTAAAAGGTGTTCTTCCAAAGGATTATGCTCGTCCTGCTTTGGATAAACAGAGACTGGGAGAATTAATTGATTTAATAGGATCTATTGCTTTAGGAGACAAAGAAAGCAGAAGCAAAGATATTCTTGGAAGAGTCTACGAATACTTCTTAGGACAATTTGCAGATGCAGAAGGAAAGAAAGGGGGACAGTTTTATACTCCAAGATGCATTGTTAAACTTCTTGTTGAAATGATAGAACCTTACAAAGGAAGAGTTTTTGATCCATGTTGTGGGTCAGGAGGAATGTTTGTTCAGAGTGAAAAGTTTGTTCAAAGTCATTCTGGAAGATTAAATGATATTTCTATTTTTGGACAAGAAAGTAATTCTACAACTTGGAAACTATGTAAAATGAATTTAGCAATTAGGGGCATTGATTCTACTTTTATCAAATGGAACAATGAAGGAAGTTTTCTAAATGATGAACATAGAGATCTTAAAGCAGATTTTATTATTGCTAATCCTCCATTTAATGATTCTGATTGGAAAGGAGAACAGTTAAAAGAAGATATAAGGTGGAAATATGGAATTCCTCCAACTGGAAATGCTAACTTCGCTTGGGTTCAGCATTTTATACATCATTTAGCACCTCATGGAATTACTGGTTTTGTTTTGGCTAACGGATCTTTATCCTCTAATAGTAGCGGAGAAGGGGAAATAAGAAAGAACATCGTTGAAGCAGATTTGGTTGATTGTATTGTTGCAATGCCTTCTCAACTTTTCTATAACACAATGATCCCTGCTTGTTTATGGTTTGTTTCTAAAGATAAAAAGAATCATAAATTTAGAAATAGAGAAGGAGAAGTTTTGTTCATTGATGCAAGAAAGTTAGGAAGCATGATTGATAGAAGACATAAAGACTTAACAGATGAAGATGTGAAAAAGATTTCTTCAATTTACCATGCTTGGAGGGGTGAAGGTGGAAAATATAAAGATGTTGCAGGATTATGCAAGTCTGTTAAGTTAAATGAAATAAGAAAACATGAACATATTCTAACTCCTGGAAGATATGTTGGCTCTGAAGAAGTAGAAGATGACCCTGAAGTCTTTAATGATAAAATGAAAAGACTTACAACAGAACTTTCAGAGCAGTTTAAGGAATCTGATAAATTAGAAAAAGAAATCAAGAAAAACTTAGAAGGAATTGGGTGGGGGATATAATATGTGGGAAAGTCCAATTTATAAATTTGAGAAAAAAGTGAAGGGTCGTAGAAAACCCGAAATTGTTACTATTGATGTTACAGGTTCAGCACCAGTCATGAAAGAGCCTGGAGATTATTTGACTCAAATTTTTAAAACGATTACCAAAGGATCGAATCCCACAAAAACCAGAATTCTAGACTTTGGCGCAGCAAAATTAAGAAATACGTTATACCTCTTAAATCAGGGTTTTCAGGTTTATGCTGTAGAATTTCCAGAGCTTGCAGAAAGTATGCCTCAAGCAAAAAAGAACTGGGATTATATAGAAAAAAATTATCCTAATTTTAAAAGATTAATTTTTCCAAAAGATTTTTATGATTTCGAGGAAAAATTTGATATTGCTCTTTTTATTAATGTACTAAATGTGATGCCTATTCCTAAAGAAAGACTTGCTGCACTAGCACTATGCAGGAAAAAAATTAAGGATGGGGGATTATTATTTTGGCTTAATTGGAAACCAGCTGCATCAAACCCCAAAGACAAGAATTATGGTGAAAGTAACAGGCTAAACGATGGATGGTTTAAAGGTAAGGGAAGAGAAACAAAAACTTTTCATGTCGAATGGTCTAGAGAAGAAGCTTTTGAAATGTTAATCTCAACAGGTTACTCCCAAAATAAAGAAGTTTTAATAGAAGCAGGTAAAGGAAGTCAGTCTTATCTATTTATGGCAGATGCTCGAATCTTAATTGAAAATGCTTTAAAAATTTCTGAGTTGAAGAATGAAAATTTAACGGGTAAAGTTTTAAAGGAATTAACAAAAATAAATTTGTTGGAGTTTTATTTAGAAGAATTGAGAAATCTTGAGTCTAAAAAAGCAACTAAACATGAAGATATTATGGCAAGACTCCTTAATGGAATATTCAGTGATCAACTTAAAAATCCAGAATTAAGGGTGCCTATTGATGGCGGTCTTGGAGTCGTTGATATCAGATTTCAAAATAGAAATGAGCCAGGATTTTTTAAAAATGCTATAGAGATGCATGGGATAAAATGTCCAGTCTTGCTAGTAGAGTGTAAAAACTATTCTGAAGAAATGAGTAGCCCCGAATTTGATCAACTTGCAGGGAGAATGGATAACCCTGCCAGAAGTATGTTGGGAATTATTTGTTGTAGAGAAATTAAAGACAAAAAAAGAATTCTCGCTCGTAGCCACAGTAAAATTTCTAGCGGGAAGTATATAATTGTTTTAGAAGACAAAGACCTTGAAAGATTAGTAAAGTTGAAACTAGAAGATAATATTGAGGAGATTAATGATTTTATGGAGAGGAAATTGATCGAGATTATAGATTGACATGAAACAACAAGAAAAACCTAGTCAAGATGAAACAGATTACGATGAATTAATATATTCATGGTATAAGAAAGCGGTCGTAGAAGATTATTTCTCTAAATTTGTGTTTCTTTATATGGCTTTTATTGCATTTTTAAGAAAGAAAAGATTTTCAGAATGTGTTAAAGATAGAGATGCTATAGAAAAACTAAAAGAGGATGATGAAATTAAAGATAAATTTTATACATTTTATGTCAAATGTGATCGTAGTATGATTGTAAATATTGAAGGCTTAGTAAGAGAACTAAAAAAGCAACCTCTTATGAATGAAACAGATGGGAGAATAAAACAAGTTGTTGTAAACTCAGTTGAGGACTGGGAAAATATTATAGAATTTATATACATTGTAAGAAACAACCTTTTTCATGGTGAAAAAAGCCCAGAAGCTTTTAGAGACAGCATTATGGTACGTTATGCATACACACTTCTACAGCCTATAATAGAGGTTATGATTGGAATGATTGATATGCAAAGACTAGGGCTAAGAGCGAATAAATTAAGGGAATATGAAAATATATTAATTCAGGAGGAAAAAGATGCAAAAAACAAAACTTAAACAAACTGAAATAGGAGAAATCCCTGAAGATTGGGAAAGTAGCACTATTGCTGATGCTCTTAATATAAATCCTAAAAGAGAATTAAAAAAAGGAACTAATGCTAAAGCTGTAGCAATGCAAGATATTAAAGAGTTTAACAAAAAGATACAAAATTTTACTCCAAAACCCTTTAAGGGAGGTTCAAAGTTTAAGAATGGAGATACATTAATGGCAAGAATTACTCCTTGTTTAGAAAATGGAAAAACTGCTTTTGTTGACATTCTTGATGAAGATGAAACAGGTTTTGGTTCAACGGAATTTATAGTTTTATCTGGTAAAGATGGAAAGACAACAAATGACTTTGTTTATTACTTAGCGATTTCTCCACAAATGAGAGCAGATGCAATTCAATCAATGACGGGAACATCGGGTAGGCAGAGAGTTCAGAATGATCTTTTGGGTAGCAAGGAAATAACAATTCCCACTTTAAGTGAACAAAAAATAATTGCAAAAATTCTCTCAGATCTCGATGCAAAAATCGAACTAAACCAACAGATGAATAAAACTCTTGAAACAATAGGACAATCTCTTTTCAAACATTGGTTTATTGATTTTGAATTTCCAAGTGATAAAGGCAAACCATACAAAAACTCTGGTGGAGAAATGATTGATTCCGAATTGGGAGAGATTCCTAATGGGTGGAAAGTTTCAAATATTGGAAAAGAAATGAAAACAGTTCTTGGAGGAACACCTTCAAGAGAGAGAAAAGAATATTGGGCTAATGGAAATATCCCTTGGATAAATTCTGGAGAGATAAATAAATTCCCTATAACTGAAGCTAGCGAATATATTACTCCAGATGCGTTGAAAAGCTCTGCAACCCAATTAATGCCTTCAAGAACAGTAGTAATCCCCTTTGTAATTTCTATTAATAAGGAAATTAACATTAGTGTTTTAGGTATAGAAACTTGTGGCAATCAGTCCGTTCTTGGAATAATAGAAAATAAACAAATCCCTTCGGAATTTATTTACTACTGGATAAAATTCATGAAAGAAAATATTTATTCTTGGGCAACTGGAGGGGCTCAACAGCATATAAATAAAACTAATGTGGATAAAACAGAGATTTTAATTCCAAAAAAGGAAATAATGCAAAATTATTTTAAAAGTCTTAATCCCTTATTTAATTTAATTATTAAAAATGCTCTTGAATCAAAAAATCTCTCGCAAATCCGAGACTCTCTCTTGCCTAAACTTATGTCTGGGAAGATAAGAATAAGATGAGTGAAGAAAAGTCTGATTATGATAAATTAAAATTTCAATTTGAAAATTTGAAGAAAGATTTTGATGACTTGGAAAAAGAGATTAATCAGGGGTTTGATAAAGTTTTTGTTAGTAGTAAGAATGAATTGTATAATTATATTGCAAGGGAGATAAAAAACGAATGTGATATTCAAACATTATTGGATTTCCTATATGATAAGAAAATTATTAATCAGAAGGAATTTATAGAACATAGAAAAAACTCAAGACTTTTTCAATCATTTAAAGATGAAAACAATAACATTTACAAATTTGCCGAATATTTTAGGAACCTAGAAAATGTTCCCAACTTAGAATCTAACGAGAATCCATCTAAGTTTGTTTCAATATCTAATTTAATGATTCAAAGGGAAAGATTTTTGTATAAGAAAGAAAAGATGTTACAAAGAGGATTTTTAGAGGATTCTGAAGAAATAAAAAGTTTAAATGAGCAAATTAAAGAATTTAACGATTTAATGAAGAATCATGGAGACTTTGACAAAAGAGAAATTAAGACAGAAGAATATTTCTTAAAGAAAGAAGAAGCTGAAAAAATCTACGACTCTTTTATTATAAGGAAAGAGGAAATTATAGAAAGAATTCGCGTATTACCTATACTAAATGATAAAATACATTTAGAACCTGAAAATCGGTCTTTATATTATGAAGTAATAAGCAACTTTTGGTTTGGGAACTTTAATGCATCAATTTGCATGTTGTCAATTTTTATTGAATCTTTCTTGAAGGAGATTTGGTATTATAAGAAAAAAGAGCATTATAAAAAAGACTTGGAAAATTTGATTAATGATTGTTATACTGAAAATTTCATTTTGGAACAAGAGAAGAAATTTCTTCAAAAATTAAGAGAGTATGTTAGAAATAACTATATTCATTCTAACTTACATAAAATAATTCAAGAGATAGTAGTTCCTGCTTACATAGTTGATTTAACTGGAAAAAACAAACCTCAACCAACTTATCTAACTGCTGAAAAATTACCTACATTAAGGAGTATTGTAAAAACAGACATGGACAAAGAAAGAGCAAGAAATTTGATAATAGAATTGATTAAAGTAATTGAAAGTATAACTACTAAAAATTATGAGTTCCAACAAAAAAAGGATGATCCTAACAAATGAAAATAAATTTAATTAAAAAGTAAACTTAAAAATCCCTAACACTTTATTATAACATGGCACAAAACATTATTACTGAAGACCATATTGAAGAAGAAGCATTGAGAATGCTCAAAGAAGAAGGTTATGATTATATTTATGCTCCAAATATTGCGCCTACTTCTGATGGTGGAAATGACGAGAGAAAAAGGTATTCTGATGTTGTCCTTGTTGATAGATTAACAACTGCTCTTGAGAAAATAAATTCTAAAGTTCCAAAAGAAGCCATAGAAGAAGCTGTTAAAAAAGTTTTAAGATCACAAAGTCAAAATTTAGTTTCAGATAATCAAGAGTTTCATAATCTTCTTGTGAATGGAGTTGATGTTGAATATAGAAAAGATGGTAGAATTAAGGGAGATAAAGTCTGGTTGTTTGATTTTGATAATGTAAAGAAAAATGAGTTCTTAGCAATTAACCAATTTACTATAATAGAAAATGATAATAATCGACGTCCAGATATTCTTATTTTTGTCAATGGAATACCTTTAGTAATCTTTGAATTAAAAAATCCTGCTGATGCAGAAGCAACAGTTACAAATGCTTTTCATCAAATTGAAACTTACAAATTACAAATTCCTTCCTTATTCAGATTTAATGAGATTGTTATTATTTCCGATGGATTGGAAACACATGCAGGAACAATAACCTCTGGAACAGAGAGATTTACTGCTTGGAAGACTATTAATGGCGATAAACCGAAAAAAGCAATGACTGAATTAGAAGTTTTGATTAAAGGGATGCTAAATAAAGAAACACTTTTAGATCTTATAAGAAACTTTATTGTTTTTCAGAAAGAAAGAGATTCAAAAACAAATACTACTAAAATTTCAAAGAAGGTTGCAGTTTATCATCAATATAATGCAGTTAACAAGGCGGTTGAAAGCACATTTGAGGCAACAAAGAAAGACAAAAGAGCAGGGGTTGTCTGGCACACTCAGGGATCGGGCAAGTCTTTGACAATGGTTTTCTATTCTGGAAAGGTTATTCTTTCAAAAGAACTTGAGAATCCAACTATTGTTGTATTAACTGATAGAAATGATTTAGACGATCAATTATATGGGACATTTACAAGTTGTCAGGATTTATTGAGACAAGATCCTATCCAATCCGAAAATAGAGATGATCTAAAAGATTTGCTAAAAGTTTCTTCGGGAGGAATTGTTTTCACAACAATTCAGAAATTCTTTCCAGAAGAAAAAGGGGGAAAATACCCTTTACTATCAAATAGAAAAAATATTATTGTAATTGCTGATGAAGCACATAGAAGTCAATATGATTTTATTGACGGTTTTGCTAAAAATATGAGGGATGCTCTTCCAAATGCTTCTTTTATTGGTTTTACAGGAACACCTATTGAGAAGAAAGACAGAAGCACACTAGCAGTTTTTGGAAAATATGTTGATATTTATGATATAAAACAGTCAATTGAAGATAAAACAACAGTAGGAATATTTTATGAAAGCAGGCTTGCTAAACTTGATTTAAAGCCAGAAGAAAGACTAAAGATAGATCCAAATTTTGAAGAAGTTACAGAAGGTGAAGAAGTAGAAAGTAAAGAAAAATTAAAATCTAAATGGGCTAGAATGGAAGCTGTAGCAGGAAGCCCAGACAGAATCAGAAGAATTGCTAAGGATATAATAAATCATTTTGAACAAAGAGCCAAGATAATGGATGGTAAAGCAATGATTGTTTGTATGTCAAGAAGGATATGTATTGATTTGCATAACGAAATTGTAAAACAAAAGCCAGAATGGTATCATAAGGATGATAATAAAGGTTCAATAAAAGTAATAATGACTGGTGCTGCAAAAGATCCAGTTAAATGGCAAGAGCATGTTAGAAATAAGGAAAAAAGAAAAAAGTTAGGAGACAATTTCAAAGATCCTGAAAATCAGATTAAACTTGTTATTGTTAGAGATATGTGGCTCACAGGATTTGATGTTCCTTGTTTACATACAATGTATATTGACAAGCCAATGAGGGGACATGGATTGATGCAAGCAATAGCAAGAGTTAATAGAGTTTTCAAAGACAAAACAGGAGGATTGGTTGTTGATTATATTGGTATTGCTTACGACTTGAAAAAAGCTTTATCCGATTATACTGCAAGCGGTGGAAAAGGTAAACCAGTTTTAGATCAAGAAAAAGCAGTTGAGTTAATGTTATCTGAATACGAAGTAGTTTCTGATATTATGCATGGATTTGAATATAAATCTAAGATTAAGAAATCACTAAATGATTCTTTGATTATTGTTCCAGATGCTATTGAACACATATTAAAACAAAAAGAGGGTAAAGATAGATTCTTAAAACATTCTAAAAAACTTATAGAATGCTTTGCTTTAGCTGTTCCTCATGATAGGGCATTAACAATTAAAGAAGAAATAGGATTTTTCCAAGTTGTAAAATCTAAAATAATGAAAATAACCCTTGGAAAAGCAAAACAAACAGAAGAACTTGATTCTGCTATAAGACAAATTATTTCAAAAGCTGTTGTCTCAGATAGAGTTATAGATATCTTTGAATCTGTTGGATTTAAAAAACCAAATATAGAAATTTTATCAGAAGAATTTTTAGCAGAAGTAAAAGATATACCACAGAAGAATTTAGCATTTGAAGCTCTTAAAAAATTATTAACAGAAGAAATAAGACTTATCTCCAGAAAAAATATTGTTAAGGGAAGATCTTTTGCTGAACTTTTAGAGAAAACAATAAAACAATATACAAATAGGGCAATAGAAACAGCAAGAGTTGTTGAAGAGTTAATAGACTTAGCAAAAACAATAAAAAAAGATCAAGAAGACGGAAAAAAATTGGGATTGAATGAAGATGAGATTGCATTTTATGATGCTTTAGAAGTTAATGATAATGCTGTTAAAGTTTTAGGAGATGAAACATTAAGAAAAATAGCAAGAGAAATATTTGAAACAATAAAGAAAAATGTATCAATTGATTGGACAATAAGAGAAAGCGTTCAAGCTCAATTAAGGATTTTAGTAAAAAAGATATTGAGAAGATATGGTTATCCCCCAGACAAGCAAGAATCTGCAACAAAAATGGTATTAAAACAAGCCGAAGTAATTGCTAAAGACTGGGCTGAAAATAATTTATAAAAAATTATCTTTCCTTTCAACCAACCATCTTTCTTCTCCGATTATCACATCCCCCCAAAACATTTAACCTTTAGAATTAGCTAAACCCGCAAAGAAAATAAAAGCAAAAATTATTGCAAATAATAATCTTGCAAAGAAGTTTATTGGAACAAACCAACATCCAATAAATCCCGCAACCCCAATTAAAACAGCCATTGCACTTCCGCTTATTATAGAATTATGTTCAGCTCTCATTTTTCTAAATCCCTTTTTAATTCCTTAAATTTTCTCCATTTTCCAAGATCTTTAATATCTTTTTCCAACTCTTCCGAATCTTCTTGTTTTATCCTATTTCCTGATCCAAGACTTGATTTTAATCTAAAAATTAATTCAATATAACTTTCATCCAAGGGATGCTCAGATGGTTGTTTAAGAAAGACTTTCCATTTTTCAGTTTCTATCTCGTTGTTCATCCCACTAACCTCCTATTTACTCTGACTTTAGCAACAACTCTACTATAAGACCTACCAACAGGTTGCAAAGTCACTGTTTTACCTTGAATTTGTCTCTTTAATCTTTGAGTTGCTTGGCTTCCTCCAAATTGATATTTTTCAGGAGCATTAACGCCCGCAAGCCTTACATAATTGCTTCCATTCACTTTTCTATAAGTTTGGAAAGTGTCTCCATCTAAAACTCGTTTAACTGTTCTTCTAATTGTCATTTGGTCTTATTACCCTTTTTAATTGATTTCTAAGAGTATATCTCATTTTTAAGCATTGTTATTCTATACTAACTATATTGTTTTGCCTATACTATGAGTAATAATGTTTAAATACATCTTTTTTGTCTTTATATTATGAAAAAGGGGTGTTTGTTCTAATGGTAGAAGCAAACGAAAGAAAAACCCCTGAAGAGATTAAACAAAGAATACTTGAAGCACTAAACGATAAGCCACTTAATGCTCAAGAGATAAGTAAGGCAATTAGTTCAAATTGGTCTACTGTAAAAACTTATGTAGATGATTTGATTAATAAAGAAAAAGTTAAAGAAATTTATTTTGGAGAGAAAAATATAATCTATCAAAAGATAACTGGAGACACTTATTTTGATATTCCTATAAGCGACGAAGAGCGAAAAAAATTCAGGACTTTATTTTATTTAATTATTCAAGAATATAAAAAAAGAAAAAAGTTCCCGACAAAAACTCACCTTGCAAAATGTGCGGTCCATGTTATTAAAAATGAAGATTCTGGTTTGTCTAAATTACCTATAGTTTGGTATTTATATGGAATGATCCCTCTTATGATTTCAGATCCAAGTCAGGATTATCAAGAAGAAACTAAATTCGAACATGAGATTAAGATAATAAACCTCATTAATGATTTCATAGTAAAAAAAGGAGAAAAAGGTTCCGGACAAATTCAGATAGAACAACATAAGGAATATGGCGAAGAACTATACACACTTTCAGATGAATTTTTCAAAATAACCAATCTTTCTGAATGGGACGATAAAGAGATTTTAGAAGTATTAAATAAATTCTTTATTGCCTGTCCTGTTGATAAAGAATTTCCAGAAATTTTTGACTTAACAGAGGTTGTTCTCTCAATTATAAGAAAATTAACAATAATGAATATCCCACTTCAAAGATATAGAAAAGAGATATTATTGACTTTTGATTCCCTTTGGAAGCTAATTGCTTTGTACAAATTTTATAAGAGTAAAACAATAGGGAAAGATGCAATGAATAAGGAAACATTATTAAGATTTTATGTTGGGCATGCATTTGAATCTAGAAGAAGAAATTTACAAGAGACTATTTTAGAGCTAAATTCAACTTATCTAAATAATTTAGCTAATTTTGATATAAGTAAGATCAAATTATCTAAAGAAGTTCAAGAAGTAAGAAAAATAATGGAAGACTGGACCGGAGAAGACTAAATGGAAAAAGACAGTTTTTTCGATACAAATGTAATCTTTAGTTATTCAAATTATAATGATCAATCAAAGGAAATTATTAAAAAATGTTATCTTTATGTTTCTAATAAAAAAGGAAGATTTATTTTATGTGGAGCTGTTTTAGAAGAATTATTTGAAATAATAAAAAAAAGAGCAAGAATACATAAGGAGGTAATTAGCAAGATTGAAAATAGGGATTATTCTTTTGAGGATAGTATTCTAATCTCTAAGCGAGATATTCCCTTTGCTAAACAACTTTATGAAAAACTTAAAAACTTAGAACCCGAAAAGGTTTCTTTAGAATTGGCGAAAGAAAGAGATATCTCCAAAATTGCAATTGAAAATTTTTTAAGAAATAAAATTGATGAAAAAGTTATTCCTGTTGAACAAATTGATAAAGAACTTATAAAAAAGATTCATGATATAATCCCAAATCATGCTGATTGCGGAATACTTGCTAGTGCATTAAAATTACAGAAAAATAGAGATTTGTTTTTATTTGTTACTGCAGATGGTCAAGACCTTAATCCTAAAGCATATTATTTCCTAAAAGAACATTTTGAAATAAATTATAAAAAAGAAGATTATATCTTCCCCCAATTAAAAAATCTAGTTTTTGAAATTTAAACTTTTTCTTTCCCACTCCAAAATTTTTCCTTTCCTATAATCACATGATCCAAAACTTTCACATCGATTTCCTCTCCTGCTTTAATTAATTTCTCAGTTATTTCTAAATCTTCTCCACTAGGATTTGGATCTCCACTTGGGTGATTATGTACTAAAATAATTTTACTTGCACTGTTTTTTATTGCCGGCCTAAAAACTTCTCTGGGATGAATTATTGAAGCATCAAGAATTCCCTTGCTGATTAATTGTTCCCCCATTATATTATTTTTTGTGTCTAACATTAATACATAAAAATGTTCTTCTTTTTTATCTTTTAATCTATCATAAAAGAGTTTGAAAACATCTTCAGCACAGCTTATCTTTTTTATTGGATTTTTTGATTGATTGATTCTCTTTTGGATTTCTGCAATTGTAAGAATTTGCATTGCTTTGCTTGGGCCTATTCCTTTTATTTGTTGAAGCTCTTTTAATGAACAATCAAATAACTTATCTAAACCATATTCAGCAATAAGGCGATTAGACATATCTATTACATTTTCTCCTCTGCTTCCTGTTCTTAGAAGTATCGCAAAAAGTTCTGCATCACTAAGGGCTTCTGGACCTTGTTTTAAGAAACGTTCTCTTGGTCTATTTTGTTCTGGAAGATCTTTGATCTTCATATATTTAGAGAAAATAAAACAATATAAAAGAATTTATGTTCTAGTTTTTCCAACCCAAAACCCTTAAAAATTCTCCTCCCCTCCAATCTTCATGCCCCTCCAATACCCTCCACAAAGCCCATACAATCCATACACAGAACCAAAGCCACAAGGAAAGGAAAACTAACCGAAAAGAATTGAACTGCCATATTGTTCTATCATCCTATCATTAATTTAATTAGACAAAACACACAAAGAAATTTAAAGTTTAGGACATTATCAATAAAATGGGAGAAGATACAACGCACATTGCTATATTTAATGGCAAGGCAATAAGAAGAAAGCTTGTTGGAGATAAATGGTTTTTTTCTGTTATAGATATTGTAGAAGTTTTAACTGAAAGTGCAGACCCTAATGATTATTGGTATAGGCTAAAAAAGAGAGAGCAGGAAACTAGCGGAATTGAGTTATCGACATTTTGTCGACAACTGAAACTCAAATCAGGAGACGGAAAAGAATATGAAACTGATTGTTCAGATACAGAAGGCATTTTCAGGATAATTCAATCAATTCCTTCTAAAAAGGCAGAGCCATTCAAGAGATGGCTTGCTAGAATTGGCTATGAAAGAGTGCAAGAGATAGAAAATCCAGAACTCGCACAGGAGAGAATGAAAAAACTCTATGAACAGAAAGGCTATTCCAAGGACTGGATTGAAAAAAGATTAAGAGGAATAGCAATAAGACAGGAATTAACAGACGAATGGAAGCAAAGAGGAGTTGAAGAAGACATAGAATTTGCAATATTAACCAATGAAATAAGCAAAGCTGCATTCGGAAAAACAGTAGAAGAATACAAAAAAATAAAAAAACTTAGTAGAGAAAATCTTAGGGATCATATGGATGATTTAGAGCTTATTTTTAGTATGCTGGGAGAAGCGTCAACAACAAGAATAGCTAAGGCAAAAGACGCTAAAGGTTTTGAAGAAAACAAAATCACCGCAAAAGAAGGTGGAGAAGTAGCAGGAAATGCAAGAAAAGAATTAGAATTAAAAACAGGCGAAAGTGTTTTATCTGAAGAAAATTTCTTAGATATTCCAGAAAAAATAAAAAAGAAGAGAAAAATTCAATTGAATTACGCTAGTTAATTCAAAAATTTTCTAAATAAAAACCCATAAATATTCCCCCTCCTTTCTTTTCTTATGCCCCTCCAATACCCTCCACAAAGTCCATATAATCCATACACAGAACCAAAGCTAATAACAAACCTGCCGAAAAGAGCGACATAAAACCAAAAACCTTAAATATGGCTAAAAATACCATAGTATTATGGTTAAAAATAAGATAGGTCAGAGAGAGTGGCCAAGTGGAGAAAGAGTTAATTTAAGCCAGAAAGAGAAAGTAATGAAATATTTAATAGAAAATAAAAATCCTCAATCAATTATGAATCTTTCAGGGTCGGTGGTTCTTGATTATAAGAATACTTATAATATTGTAAAGGGGCTTCAGCCAGAAATTATATCCCAAGAAAAAATAGGAAACACAAATCTGATAAAATTAAACTTAGTGCCAAATCAAGAGATTTATTCAGTTGAAAATAAAAGAACAGAAGAATTTTTATCTAGACATCCAACATTAAAAGTAGTAAAAAAATACGCAGAAGATTTGAATTATCCTTTTTTGATTTTATTGGTATTTGGTTCTTATGTTAAAAATACTAAAACAGAAGGTTCAGATATTGATATTTGTGTAATTTTAGATAATAAAGATAAAACAAATGAACTACAGGAAAAACTAAACTTATTATCCTTAAAATTAGAAATTCACGAATTTACAACGAAAGAATTTATTTCTATGATAGAAAAGAGCCAGAATAATTTAGGCCACGAAATAGTTAAAAGTAACATTCTTCTTTATGGGGTAGAGAATTACTATAATCTTATATCAAAATGGATGAAAAAAGAATAAAGCAGGCAGAAAATAATTTTAGGAAGTATGTGCAAGAGGGCAAGATAAAAGAGGTATCCAAAATAGATTCCTTAATTTATGAAACTTATTTAAAAAATGCGCGAGAAAGCTTAAATGTAGCTAATCAATTATTTCAAAATAAAACTTCTTCCTTATGGGTGGTTGTAAGCAGTTATTATGCAATGTTTTATATGGCCTGTGCCTATCTTTACAAGTCGGGATATAAGCCTGGTGATGAAATAATTCATCAAGTTGTAAATGAATCTTTAATTGTTAAAGGCAGGCACAAAATTAAAAATCATCTTCTAGAAGCATATGAAGTCGGAAAAGAAGAAGCTTTGTCTATTAGCGACAATTATTTAAAAAATTATGAATCTGAGAAAATTAAAAGAGCAACTTTTCAGTATAACACAACAGAAGAGATAAAAGAATCGAAAGCCCAGACCTCTTTAACTAGAGCAAAAGAATTTTTAACTTTAATAGAGGAAATCTTATAAAATGCCCCTACAATACCCTCCACAAAGTCCATATAATCCATACACAGAACCAAAGCTAATAACAAACTGGGCGAAGATACTTTTAATCATACAGAGCCAAAACATTTAAAAATAGGAAAATCTTACTTTCTTACATAGTAAACTTAAGTCTAACCTCAAACAAAATAAAAAATGGAACTAACAAAGATAAGCTCTAAAGGGCAGATAGTAATTCCTCTTAAAATAAGAAATGAACTTAAGATAACAGAGGGTTCAATTATGGCAATAGGAAACGTAAAGGGCATGGTTGTTTTAAAGAAAATGGAAGAAACTCCTTTGATAAAGCAGTTTGAAAAAAGTTTAGAAGACTTAAAATTTGGAAGAATAAGAAGAGTAGCTTAATTATTTTTTTAATAATAAATTCTCTATATATTTTTTAAAATCTGGCAATTTTTTAATAATATCTTCAATTATTTTTTCTTGCTCTTTCTTACCTCCAAAAGCAACAAGTAATACAGCAGATAGATTATCATAGATAAGATAATAAATTCTTTTTTCTTTTATTCTTTTCTCACGGAAAAAAGGATATCTTATTTGATCTCCTGCATAGGGGTTTTCTTTAAGTCTTTGATATATTTTTTGAATAACCTTTTTATCAAAATCTGATAGATTGCTGATTTCATTCTCAAAACTTTCTGTAGTATAAACTGCATAAATCATTGTCTATTAACAAATTTAATCTTTTTATTATTTCCTAAAAGCAAACTACAAAACCCATAAAAACTTCCCTCCCCTCCCTTCTTCATGCCCCTCTCCTACCTCCAATAACAAACCTGCCGAAAAAATCATATAAGAAATCCTTAAAAACATAAGAGGTTTGCAAAAGATATGAATAAAAAGCAAGAGTTGGAAGCAATAAAAAAGAAACTAATTCCAATCCTGAAACGTAATAAAATTATAAGGGCAGGAATTTTTGGAAGCTACGCAAGAGGGAAGCAGAATAAAAAAAGTGACATAGATATTCTCGTTAAAATAGATGATGGAGTGGGATTAATTGAGTTTATTAAATTAAAAATAGCTATTCAAGAATTACTGAGAAAAAGAGTTGATTTGGTAGAGTATGATACAATAAGACATGAAATAAAAGAAAGCATAATCAGGGATGAAATTTCTATCTTATCATGAAAAGAGATTATAAATTATACATAAATGACATTAGGGAAAGCATTGTCCAGATAGAAGATTATCTAAAAAATGTTTCTGAAGAAGGATTTAAGAAAAACAAGCAAGTTCAAGATGCCGTTATGAGGAGATTGGAAATTATCGGCGAAGCTAGTAAAAGTATTCCTCGTTCTTTAAAGGAAAAGAATAAGCAAGTTCCTTGGTTAGCTATGACTCACTTTAGGGATTTGATTACTCATTCTTATTTTAGCACAAGTATCCAGAGGATATGGATTGCTTCAACAAAGGAGCTTAAAATAGTAAAGGAAGCAATGAAAAAGATTGCGCTCGTATAATTAAAATGCCCCTCCAATATCCTTCTCCATACAATCCTTACGTTGAACCAAAGAAACCTGTGAATTTGCCCAAGATAATTTTAATCACGCTTGGAGCAATAGTATTAATATTAGCTGTTATATTTTTAATAATCCCTATGTTATCTAATGGAAAAAGCGGTGATAATAATTTAGGCAATAACAACAACACAGGCGAGGATTTAGGCGATAACACTTCTTCCTATGACTGCTCTTCTGATGTTTACAACTGTGCAAACTTCACGACAAAGGCAGAAGCACAGCTTGTTTTTGATTACTGTGAAGAACAGGGGGCAGGAGATATCCATCAGCTTGATGCAGACGGAAACGGGAAAGCGTGTGAATCACTGCAATAAAACTTGTTAATAATATAACAACGTCAGGTTTTTTACATTAACCTATTCTTTTAGAAAGATAATTATCAACCCTTCAGTTTTTCTTGAATCTTATCAAAAAGCTCCTGGGAAATCAAAGGTGCATGCTTTCCTTGCGCTATTTGGCCTGCAAATTTAACTTTTCCTAAATAAGTCTCGTTAGTAAGAACTTTTTTCAAACCGTTGACACTTAAACCATATTTTAAAGCAAGCTGTGTAAGGCTTATATCTGAATTCAGAAAAGCCTGAAAGATTTCCTGAACTTTATAAGAGTTTTCTGCAGGAATTAATTCTTTGTTTATTATCTTGTAACCAAGGGGGGCCCTTGTGATTAACCCTCCATTTTGGAATTTGGATTTCATAGTAAATCTTGTTCTCTCACTTGTGACATTTCTTTCAAACTCTGCAAATGCAGATATAATGTGAAACATAAGCTTCCCATTGGCACTAGTTGTCTCTATTCTATCTTGCATGGAGACAAAATCAATTCCCCATTCTTTTAATCTTTCAATTGTACTTATAAGATCCATCAGGCTTCTTGAAAATCTATCTAATTTATAGATAAAGATTGCTTGAAACTTTCTAGATTCTGCATCTGCCAACATTTGAACCATCTGAGGTCTGTGAACTATGTCTTTTGCAGATATTCCTTCATCTCTATAAATTTTAAAAATTTTATAACCTAAAGCAATACAATAATTTTTCAGTGCTTCTTCCTGTGCTTGTAAAGAAATTCCATGCCTTACCTGGTCTTCTGTTGAAACCCGGATATAAATTGCTGCTTGAGGTGTTGGTTTTTCCATTTTACATCTTTAAAATGTGAACTTAGGGCATCATAATGCTGGTTCACGTTCCCCAGACGCACCCTTAGTATATAAATTTTACTTAGAAAACTGCTGACAGTACATCTTGTGCGAAGTTTTTACAAGGGAAACTGGTTTTTATGAGGAAAAGTTAATTTTTATGAAGAATAAAGATTTTTTAGCTTCTTAATATTGTACCAGGAAGATCATCAAAAGGTAGTTGAGCCAGTAATGCTGTAGTTGGCCTTAACTTAGGTTTGGCTTTGTGCATGATCTCCAAATCCAAATCTTTTAGCAAAAATATAGGCTTCTCTAAAAGAGGGTGTTGCACAAAGAGTAAAATAATCATCCATAAATGTAGGAGAAGAATCTTCTACTAATACCACCAAATCCTCTGGATTTTTACTATCAAATAAAAGTTTTAATCCTCATATATAATTTGCCCTTAATCTTGAAATATCTTCTAAGGGAGTATTCATTTTTTTAACAAAAACCTCATCTTTTTAAGAATTTGCATGATTAAAATGATATAAATAAATCTGTTCTCGACTACCTATGAACCTTTTGTGCACTAAGGTTAACTTAGTTAATAGGAGAATTTAATAGAAAACTTAATGCATAAATAAAGATACAACTATGTTTTCAAAAATACAGCTCTAAAGCATAATTTAAATTAAAATAAAAAATAAAATAAGGAATAAGGATTATTTCCTTTTTCCGTTGTAGTTTCTCATGAGCTTGCCTATACCGACTAATAGTACAGCCAATGCGACTACCCAACTAAACCAGGTTCCTGCGAACGTGGCAGGGAAGAGCAATTGCAGCACAAGTAAAGCACCGATAATGGTTACAAGCCATGCAGTTAACTTTGCCATTTAGATTCAACCTCCTTTCGTAGGGATTACAGGAAAAATAGGATTATAAATATTTCGAAGGCTTCTAAAATTTTAATAAGAAGAACGCATAGTAATCTGTTAATTAAATGGTTTTTAATAGTGATTTATGCTAAAAATCCTGTTTTATCGTCGGATTTTAAAGCAATTTGCAGCAAAAATTTTTCTAAATTTCTCTTTTAGGGTGAAGTTTGTGCACTAAGGTTGGCTTCGTGCAAGGGGATTTTTATTCTGTGCCGGAATAAACAGCTGTTTGTCACTGTTTAAACAGGCTGTTTGGTAGTGTTTTTTGAACGATTTTCACCCTTTTTTGAAGGTTTGATGATTAAAAAAGGGGGTGTCTGAATTGCTGATTTTAGCTGATTAAGAGCACAAAAAACGTGCTTTTTCGTCGAAAAAACAAAAAGTATATAAATTAAACTTGTTAGATTATTACATGTTTGGCTGGTTTTTTAGAAAAAAAGAGGTTGATAGTCTAAAAGAGGACACAAAAAAGAGTTTTGAATCTGTGAAAAAAGATGTAAACTCTGTTGGTGTATGGATTAAACACCTGGATTCTGAGAATAATCTGCAAAAAAAAGATATAGAAGAGATAAAAGGGGTTTTATCGTCGGTAAAAGAAGAAGTTGAAGGATTAAAAAATATTATCTCTGTTATGAATGATCTCCGGCCTGGAAGGAAAAATCAAACACCCAAACAGCTGTTTGATAAACAACCGCCTGTTTATGCTGTTCAAACAGGTGTTCAAACAGGTGTTCAAACACCGAATTTTGATCAATTTTCAGTAACTGAAAGAGCTCTTATCTGGGTTTTGTTAAACTCTGATTTAAAATTAGGATATGATGATCTGGCTGCAATGCTTGGAAAAGAGAGATCAACAATAAGAGGGCATCTGAACAGAATCAAACAAAAGAGTGAAGGCATCATAGAAGAGGTTGTTGAAAAAAACGGAAAAAAGAGGATATTTGTACCTGATACAATGAAGGAAAAGCTGCTAAAAAGAGTAAAAGTGAGGCTAAAAGAAGGCCAAAAAGCTAAAAAATAGGGTTTTCTAAGGGGAAATTAAGGGTAAAAATCGAAAAGTGAGAGTTAAAAAACAGGTGAAAACACAAAAAAAGGCATAAAAATAGGGTTTTTAGTAATTTTAAGAACAATTGTGAAAAAAATCAGAAATAAAGAATAAGGTGAAACTCGGAAAAAGAGAGTTATTAAGGGCTATAGAGCATAAAGCAAGAGTTATTCGGTGTGGAATGTTAATTTGAAGAATTAGATATCACGTAGCTGCAGAATTGTTGATAAAGAAGCTATTTTCTTAAGATTTTGAGATATGCTAACCTGGATTTGCTTGTTATTGATTCTTTTTTTCTCGACGGGAATTCCTTTTTTCAGCAGCCTTCCTATGTAATCTCTTATAGAGCTTTCTGTAAGACTTAGTTTTTGTGCCAGGGCCTTGTATTCAACAGGACCTTGCTCTTCTTCTAGTTGATAAAGGGTTGAAAACACAAGAATCTCCTGGTCTGTAAGCTGCTTGAACTTCAGCCTTATTTCCTTCTTTAAACTATCAAGGGAATCCAACATTTTTGCGGCATTTTCTATAGGACTTTGCATTGACTGCTGAACTGGGAAAAATTGGTTTTCGGGCAGATTTTGAGGGTATTTGTCTGTCTGTTGGTTTGTCTGTCTGTCTGTTGGAACCCCTCGGTTTCCAGTGGAAGATACCACAATTTGGGGTTTTAAAGGCTCTAAAGGGGAATTATGTGTTGGATTATGTGTGGGAAATGAGGGATTTGCTGGTTCATGTGTTGGAATTGTTGGACTAGCCTGAATAGGGGTTTTAGGTCCTTTTTCCTCTATTTTTGACACTAGATTTTCAAGAATTCCACAGATTTTGATAATCTCTTTTCTAGTTTCTGCAAGCTCTTGCTTTAGGCCCAAAAGCTCATTGCCAAGAAAACTTATATCTTTCTTGACTTTCTGAAAAGATTCTTTTATTGAATTTTCTGAGATAAAATCCATTTTGTTTTGAGATAAGAGCTATATAAAAAGTTTAGGCTGTTATAATATATGTATCTTAGTCTATCTTTTCAGCTTTTATTTAACTTCTTGGCTTCCTGCATTTTTGTATGCTATATATGCTGCATCACTTAGCTTCCATCGTGATCTCTTCAAATATGGCTTTCCGTCAGGGTTTTTTTTAATCTCTGACACTAAATTTTTTTTCTTAAGACTAATGAGAAGATTTTTAACAAATTCCTCATCTCGGGCAACTTCCTGCGCAATATAGAATGTAAAAACCGGTTTCGGAGAAGAGGTGTAAAGAAATGCCAATATCTGCTCGGAGATTTTGTCTCTCTTTTTTTCAGAAATTTTCATAGAAGAATAGGAATTCCTTATTTTAAATTATTTTTCTTTTGGCCTTAAACTAGGAAGAGGGATATGCAATGGAAGATTCATTTCATCCTCAAGATTCAGAGATTTTGCAGCTGCTTTTCTGAGAATTATATTGAAAAGAGGCATTCTAAATTCTTCGGAGATCTTCTTCTTTTTCCATTCCTTAAGGATTTCCTTGACTTGCTTTTCATCCATTGAAAGAAGAACAGTTCCTTTTAAGTCAACTTTTGCGAATTCTGGCTCATAATTGACTGTATAAACAAACTTTATCTGCAGAAGCTCTTCTTTTGTCTTTAAAATTTCAGATTTTATCTCTTTAATTTCAGATATGTCTATATTCGTTGTTATCTTTAAACCTTCGACTTTGTCTTTAAGGCGTTCAACACTTATCTTATCAAAGTTAAAACCAATTATTCTCATTGAATTTAGGGGAAAAGGATATTTTTAAAGTTTTATATTTGAATCTATAAGTAAAAAATTTGTCTGAGAATCTCATCTATAGGACTTATACCTACACTAAATCTTCTTCAGAGACTATAACAAAGTCCCCTATAGCTATAATAGCATTGTAAGGCACAAGAAGCTCGTTTGAAGAAGTTTTTTCCAGGTTCAGATTTCTTGTATAAGGTGTAGGCTCTTTCACTACAAGACTTATCAGCTCTCCTGATTTTGTCTCAAAAGTTACATCCTTAACAAAACCTAATCTTTTTCCCTCTTTAGTAACTATCATCTTCGTGACAATAGTTCTGAAGGGATTTTTGTCTCCTTGCATGTCAAAATTAAATAGAAACTATATATAAACTTTTCTGTAAATCTAAATAGATTTTAGAGGATATGGGATAAAGAGGACTAGAAGGAAAAAACCACCCACACACCCCTTGCTTTCCTGTAGAAACATTTAAAAATAAAAATTTAACTTTTATATATATTATATATATTTAAAAAAATATATATTATATACTATATACCTTCCCTCTTTTTATCATAATTTTGTTTACTTTTTCATAGAAATTAAAAGAATTCAAGAAATTAATCTTTTTTATCATAAAAAACTCAAAGGAGTCTGAAATCCAAAATTTTCTTTTCAAAAGAAGTAAAGATAAATCTCAACTCTTTTTCAGTTAGATTTGGTTTCCATAAGAAATCGAGGTGTTTCTCTTAATGAGTGGTTATAAGTGTTTATAAAAAACCAGGAGTTTTTCCCGTTACGTTTTCCTTTGCCAAAGAATTTTCCAGAGGAAATACACGTGTGAGGGGAAGCATGCATAAAAGAGAATATAAGCAGAGAGAAAAATTAAATGAAAAACGAACTTGATAAAATTTTTGAATCTTTTGACGGAAACAGGATATTCAAAGACAAATCCATACTTCAGTCAAATTACAGACCAGAAGAAATTCCTCACAGACAAGAGCAAATAAAACAGGTAGCTTCTATTTTAGCGCCGGTATTGAGGGGAGAAAGAACAAGCAATCTTTTTTTATATGGAAAAACAGGGACAGGAAAGACTTTATCAATACTTTATGTAAGAGACGAACTTCTCAAGAGAGCAAAAAAAGACAGCGGCTTCAATTTGAGAATAGAATATATTAACTGCAAGCTGAAGAAAGTTTCTGACACAGAATACAGAATCCTCGCAGAAATGATAAAAAAACTCGGCGGAGAAGTTCCGAATACAGGGCTTCCCACAGAGACTGTTTACAGCAGATTTATTGATTTGATAGACAAAGACAAGCAATTTCTTGTTTTCATTCTGGATGAAATAGACCAGGCTGTAAAAAAAATTTCCAGTGATTTTCTTTATAATC
>Ga0315273_10002112_pt1 | contig 23162 bp, 38 predicted proteins | sample YL17G02_0_MG_FD_205753 | JGI IMG/M metagenome (GOLD analysis project Ga0315273, IMG submission 205753) | Sediment microbial communities from Yellowstone Lake, YNP, Wyoming, USA - YL17G02_0 | ecosystem: Environmental > Aquatic > Freshwater > Lake > Sediment | place: USA: Wyoming | collected...
AAAAAAAAGTATTATAAAGAGCACGGAGATAAAGATAGGGAAAGAAAAAGACTTCTACGTGAAATCATGAGAAATATAGATCCGCAATAAAATACCTATCCATATAAAAAAAGTTGTAATGGGTTATGAAATCAGAAAAATTAATTTTTGAAATTGACAGTATGGGAAATAAAATAAAACAAGAAATACTAAAATTAGGTGTTTCTCAATCTTCTGAAAAAACAGATTTGAAAAGATCAGATATCTATGCATGGATGAATAACAAAAGAAATTGGACTTTTAATAAAATTTTGTCAGTAGCTCAAAAATTAGATCTTTAACCTATCCTTGAAAAGAAATCCCCTTCCTTCAAGTGGGGGATGAATTTTCGAAATTTACTAATAAATATAATAAATTTGACAAAAACCAAGTCAAAAATCTTGTAATAGAAAAAAAATCTACTGCCGGAACGACCGAAAGTTACGCTTCTGGAAGAACTAAGATTACAGATTTTCTGAAAAGAGAATCAGTGAGTTCTAATGAAGGAAGAAGCCCTTCCCTTTAGGGGAGGGTAGTTCACATGTTGAATCTTTATATGATATTGAAGATTAAGGATATAAAATAATGGGAGATACTTATTACGATTGTGTTAGTTTGCGGAAGTCGATTAAAAAAGTTCTTAGTTATAATAATTCTAATAATGATCTGGTAAAAATTCAAATATTTGTAGATCATATGGATACCCCTGAACTAGTTAATTACACTTGTGCTGAAATTTTTGTTAAAGAAGTCTATAATAACGAGGCTTTAAAAATAGATTGTGCAATTATAAAACAAGCTTATTTAGACGTTCATACTAATGGAATGTTCAACTATACACAAGATTATAAGGGACAACAATAATGAAGATTTGTAAACATGAGGCGAGGGGTAGATGCTATTGTTTGAGCAAGAATGTTAAAAGGAGAAAAACGTATGAAAAAATTACTTTTTAGGTTTATAGATAATTATATTAACTCTTTAAAAGAACTTATATTAGATTGTCCTGATGAAGAAACTATTCTTTATATAAAAGATAAAATAAAAACGCTCAGTGCGTATATTGATAAAGCGGAGAAAACAAAATGAAGGAAGAAGCCCTTCCCTTTAGGGGAGGGTAGCTCACTGTGCTCTATATTTATTACACAATCTGGAATGTTTTTATGAAAAAAATAAGGAAATGCAAATAAATTTAAAATTATTAATTTTTTTGGTTGACATCTATTTTTAATATCCTAAAAATTAGGAAATCTAATCAACGACATGAGTTAGATATAAGGGGAGATTAAATCACAAGTTTATTCTCCCCTTAGCTCCTAAAATTCTTAAGATTGGGGCCTTAAAAATACAGTAATTAATATGTTTAATAAATCGGAACTTATTCTTGATTGCTAAATATTGAGGTTTATATAAATACTATTAAATAAAAATATTAAAAAAAGAAAACGGCCCGAGGGGGGATTCGGGCCTATAATTGAGGTGTTTTTTCTAGTTGAACCAAATCTAGATTAAAAACAGAATCGATGAGAATTGGTAATTGAGTGTTACCAATGAATTACACTATCGTAAATAGGGGAGTATTCGTCAAGAATATTCCCCTATTTATTTTAATAATTTAAAAAAAATTTAAAATTATTTTTGTAAGGTATATTTTAATAATTAGCCCTAATTAACTTAGGGCTATGTTTTATATGCATGTTAATAATTAATAATTGACGTAAATTGATAATAATTATTAATTCTATATATTCCTGTGTTTTTACTTAGGAGGGAAAAGATGTCTGATAGAATAAAAGGATTACTTGTTCATTTAGATCATGATTATAAAGATCTTGATGCAAGTGATCTTATTAGAATATTTCAAATGATTAAAGGGGTTATTAAAGTAGAGCCTATACCTGCTAATTTGGAAGATCATCTCAATAGATCAAGAGCTAAGCAAGAATTAAAAGAAAAGATTATAAATATTCTCTATGATGAGGACTAAAAATGGTATTAAAAAGTATATCTTATAAAAGAATTAGAAACTTAGGTAACTATGAAACATCTGCCTTCGAAGGAACTGTCGAATTAGAGCCTGGAGATGATCCTCACGAATCTTTTGAATGGCTTAAAAACTATATCCATTTTAAATTAGGTTTATTAGATGAAAAGGAATTTAATAGGTTAACTGAAAAAGAAATATTTTAAAGCATTGAAATGAAATAACTTTTATAAAAGGATAAGACAATGGAATTAAAAGATTATGTTGAGAAATGTCATGCCACTGCCCGAGAAAAGGGATTTTGGGATACTAAAAGAGAGTTGGGTACAATGCTTATGCTTATAGTATCTGAACTTGGAGAAGCTCTTGAAGCAGATCGTCACAATAAACATGCAGTAGAAGATATAAATTTTGAAAGTTATGAGTCTCTCGAAGCATTTATAGCAGATTTTGAAGAAAAATGGAAAGATACTTTTTCTGATGAAATATGCGATACCTTTATACGTCTTTTTGATATGTGCGGTGGTTTGGGTATTGATATTGAAAAGCATATAATAGCAAAAATGACTTATAATGAAACTCGAGCAAGACTCCACGGAAAGAAATATTAATCTAATTCTAAATTTCCTGAAATCCTTGAATAGGTATAGTCTCAGGACTTTCTAATCTAAAGTCTGATTGCTTTACTTATTTTTATTGTTAAGAGCGTCTTCTAGTTCTGAGAGGTAATGAAGAATTCTATTTCTTATTTCCTCCGGAGTATCAGATCGATATATGTATTCCAAATAATCATCTATTTTGTTTATGCATTTTTTGTATTCTTCTAGAATCTTCATATATTTGCGTCTCTGTCCTTTTCTACCATCTTTATTATCCTATCAGCACATTTTAAGAGAAAATCCTTATATTTCTTTAAGTCAGGATCTAGCTCAGAATCATTTAGTTCTAGCTCAAATAGGGACCCTACACAGCTATCATATTGTGATGCCCTATCTATTTCTAGAGCTACTCTTTCTCTCAGTAATTTCATATTATCTCCTTTTAATATCATAGTAACATTTTCCGATATGGAATAATATTACAATATTTAAAGCAGGAGTCAATGAACTTATATAGAAGTAATTTGTACTTTTTAAAAATTCTATAATATTAGAATATTTTATAAGCAATCTTATACTTTCTGAGCTATAAGAATAATTATACCAATCAAGAATCTTTATTCTCAAGATATGACATAGATAACAAGGGAGAACATAAAATAAGATTAATGTATAATATGGCATAATTATGCTTTTAGCAATATATTTTTAAAAATGTTATGTCAATTAAAATTAATATTAATACCGCAAAAAGGAAAATATCAAACAGATATAGGAGACATAAAAAACCCGGTTAGACTAGGAAAAAATATTGACGTATATGTTGTTATATCATACATATCGTAAAACAGCAAAAAATCGATGAAGAAAGAAAATACCTATTTGATTAATAACCATTCACATTTTAAAAAAATTAATAACTTTTGGAAAAAAGCGTTGACTAGCCTTATACTATAAAGTAAGTATATTTTATATTATAAGGATAATCTTAGATGAAATTTTATTTACCTACTCCCCAAGTACCTGTACGTCTAGATTCACTAGAACAGGCATATTTCTGCACAGGAAAAACTAATGCAGAAAATGGGGGTATAAATGCCTTACGCTAATAGGTTTTAGTATTCATAAGCTAATGGAACTAAAAAGCGGAAGGCATAAAAACCTTCCGTTTTTTTTATAACGAGGATCCTTGAAAACATATAAAAGTCTCTTAAAAAGAACAGTCTGTGCCTGAAGCACCTTTCAATATAACGGATGAATACTTATCTTTATTCGACCGTACTTTGGATTTATATTCACGAGATAATCACGTTTGAGAAGACACCGAGGCGAGGGATTGGTCATCCCTTTCTGCCCTAGAAAATATCGGTTAAAGGTGCTGACTGTTTCTATTTCTATAAAACACAAATAAAAAATTTAGAAGGAGTTCTTATGAAGATTACATTTTTTGTTATAGTATCAGCAATAGTGTTTACCAGTATCTCTTGTTCGTCTTTATCCAAAATTCAATTAACGCCCTCTGCAGCAACTCTCTCTGAAAACGAAGAGAAAGCATTCATAGCAGAAGGTTTTGATAAAAAAGGAAAGAAAGTTAGAATTAATCCAACGTGGTCAATGGATACTGGAGGGGAATCTATTGGAACTTTAAGAGTATACTCTCCTACTCAAGCCTCCTTTCAATCAAGGAGATATGGAATTGCTGTAATAACTGTTCAAGAAAAAGAAATTAAAACTACAGCAAAGATTTTTATTATAAAAAAGAAAAAACCCCACATGCCTCAAAAGTGAGTTTTTTTATAAAGTATCGCAGAGTAGACCAATTGGTAGGTCGGAGGGTTCATAACCCTTGTCATGTTTTGGTTCAAATCCAAACTCTGCTAAATAACCGAGCCCATGAGGACGGTATATAAAAATAGTTATTTGTAAATTCTAGACACGCATATAACTATCCCTTGTGGAACCTTTAAACAAATATAAGAGGTTTTTATGAAAGATGAGTTTATTATAGATAAAGTTCCCATGGATAAATATTCATTTACCCAGGTTGATAACAAATACGCACCTTCAATATCATGCTTTCCAACATCCATGGGAATGGCTATGACATATTGTTTAAAATCTATAGGAAAATCAAAAATTGATGTTGGATGTGGTCCTGATATGCAGATAGAGGATTATATCAATCATCTCATCGATGATCAGGAAACTCAGAAATGGATAAAGGACAACAATGTAAAATATGGAAGCTGGATGCTCAATTATATCTGGAAAGGAAACGCAGCTCGACAAATTCTATATGTTGAGACCTATGTGTTCAATCGTTTGATGCAGGAACACGGATTTATTGCAGAGGCGTATACGAATCTTCAATACGATCAATACTGTGAAAAGATTGAAGAAAATAACTGTCCAATTGTTATTTCAGGATATTTTGCATCAGTCAGTAGAATAGCAGGACACATTAATTGTGGCATAGGATTTAATAGAAAAAATCTTAAAGAACTTATTGTCCATGATCCATATGGAAATGCTTTAGACGGGTATCCTAAAACAGAGATAAAAGCAACAGGAGTCCGATATCCAATAAAATTCTTTATGATGGATAAGCATAATAATATGTATGCTAACGTAATTAAAAAAATTTAATATAATAATGATATATAAAATAAAAAGGTAAATGAAATGAGCAAACTTAAAATACACGCTAAAAAAAGCGTAGCGGATCACAGCAAGTTTCAAGACAAAGCAGTTATTAACTTTATGGATGGTACTTCTTACAATATCAATCCTTTAGATACTCTTAAAATAATAGCAGCTTCGTCAATCTTTGGTGAGCCTTCTTACTATAGAAGTTCTCATGATAAAAAATCTCACTTAAAAGGTGTAGCTACTTCATATAAGGAACCTGACGAAACTACAACCGATTTATTTACAAAAGCTATCGATGCAGCTCTGGATTATGATTTCAAAGGAGTACTTGATCTTGCTGTAGAGTTAAGAAGACAATACTTTATGAGATTTAATCCTTCAGTGATCTTAGTAAGAGCATCACTTCATAAGGGTAGGATAGATTTCAATAAAACATACGGTAGCTTAATGCGGGGAGTAGGTCGTGCTATTATTCAAAGACCTGATGATATAACCAATCAATTTGAATACTATATGTACTTAAAAGGAAGTAAAAACAACCTTCCTGGTATTCTAAAAAGAGTTTGGGCAGATAGATTAAGTGAGTTTGATAGATATCAAATAAGCAAATATCAATCAAAAAGCTTAAGAGATTTAGTTAGAATTTCTCACGCTCATTCTTCTATAATAGATGAGCTTATGAAACTTCAGTCAGGAGTTCTACCGCTTGAAGAAGATGCTACAACTTGGGAAAGACTTCGGTCTGATGAAAAATCTTGGAAGGAGATATGGTCAACAATAACTATTCCTCATATGGCATTGCTCCGTAACTTAAGAGGAATATTTACTGAGATAGAGGATACAGAACTTGCTTCTGAAATTCTAATTGCTCTTAAAGAAGGTGTTTGTAAAGGAAAACAGTTTCCTTTCAGATACTATACAGCTCTTAAGTTCATAGAAAGTGAAGGAACTGTTAATCATAAAGGTCTAGTACTTGATGCCTTAGAAGAATGCATTGATAAAGCAATGGAAAACTTTCCTAAACTTAAAGGGAGAACAATTTGCTTATCAGATAACTCAGGATCTGCTTGGGAAGGTTTAACTTCTGAATACGGTAGCACATGTGTTGCTGAGATAGATAACCTTTCGAGTATTATGACTGCTTACAATTCAGACGAAGGTGAAGTAGGTATATTTGGAGACGAGTTAAAAATATATCCTGTTTCAAAAAGAAATGGAATACTTACTCAATTAAAGTCTGTTTCTGGTAATGGAAGATCTGATTGTGCCGGAGTAGGTGGAAATACTGAGAATGGTATCTGGATTTTCTTTAGAGATGCTATTTCTAAAAAAATACATTATGATAACATTTTCATATACTCAGACCAACAAGCAGGACATGGAGATCTTTACGGAGTAGATCCTAGGGAGTATAAAGAATATGCTTACAAGCAAAGTAGTAGACATATAGATGTTCTTAAACTTGTACAAGATTACAGAGAAAAAGTTAATTCTAAGGTAAATATATTTTCAATACAAACAGCTGGATATGATAATTCTGTGTTACCTGAAAATCTATATCGGGGAACTATACTAACTGGTTGGACAGGAAAGGAAGCTGTTTATGCACACAGTCTTATTAATATCTGGAATGATATTGAAAGTAGGAAACAGTAACTAATATTCGAGTAGCGGGTAGAGAGATTGCATCGAAACATTAAGATTTTAAATCTTGAACAAGACCCTCTCTCTACACTACTCACTCGAATTTGAAATTTATATGAGTGTAGCGGTTAAGAATGTTGCATCGTTTATGGTAAAACAAAAAGCCATTCTTAGTTTATTCACACTCATTTAGATATAAATGAAATTTTCATGAATGTAGCGGTTAAGAATGTTACACCGTTAACGAAAACGACAAAAAAAACATTCTTAAATTATTCGCATTCCTGTAAATATAAAAAACGGGCGGGTAGCTCAATAAGATGAAAGTAGAAGATATAAGGATAAAGAAAGATTAATCAAAGAAAATATAATTAAAATTTTTAAAAGATAAAATATCTTTGGAGATGTAGTTTAGTTGGTTAAAATGCTGCCCTGTCACGGCAGAGACCGAGGGTCCGAATCCCTTCATCTCCGAATTTCCAGGGTATTCACTCGGAGCCTGAACATAGAAGGTAGCAATACTGGAGGGATGGCATTGATGGATGAATACCCTCTAAGGAAATCCCGTTGGTGTCTGTGTGTCTACCACGCTGTAGGCTCGATCTTTTGAAATGACAAACCTGCTTAGTAGGGCTTTTCCTTTAATTCTGCACTCACCTGGATAATCACGGGAAAGGAGGCGGTCTCAGGGTAGTAGTTAGAGTTCCTGAGTAGGGGATCGCAAGATAAAGAGATGCAGATTTATAAGGTTTGCTTGAGGATATTTCTCCCTGCTGCGTGTAGTAGCTGAATCAAGGAACCTCCATCTTAATATCGTTCCGAAGTGGCAGTTAGGTTGTAGAAAGATTTAAAAATATTAGATGGGAATGAGGCTACTCCCTTGATTCTGTAATATTAGTTAAAACTCTGACTAACAGAATCAACAGCCTTGACGTTGTCATAGCGAAACAACGAGCACCAACAACTTTTATTTGGAAGAGTAGATCAAGTAGTGAATCTAAAAAGGAGGTGAAAACTATGACCGATGTTCTTGTACTTAATTCCGGTTTCGTTCCGATCAGAACTATCTCTGATCAGGAATCCGTGTGTCTCCTCTATAGCAATAAGTGCTATACCGTAGTTGAGACTGATCGTGTCATGAGATCACCTTCTTTAATATTCAAGATTCCTTCTGTCATTGCTTTGATTGGGTACTCGGATCTTCCAAAGAAGGAAGTCACTTTTACAAAATTGAACGTATTGTATCGTGATGATCTGAGATGTCAGTATTGTGGAAAACAATTTTCCATCAATAATTTGACATTGGATCACATTATTCCTAAAAGTAGATGGGGAAAAGAAAAGAAGACGCAGGAAAAGAACTGGAATAGCTGGGAAAATTGCATATGTGCTTGCAAGAGGTGCAACAATTTGAAAGGAAATCGTCTTCTTGAAGAAATTAAATGGAAACCCTTAAAGAAACCTATTGAGCCTAAATATCTACCACATATTGTGGTTTCATATGAAAAAGCTAAAAGGAAAAACTGGCTTCCATTTGTACGGTTTAATGTTAAAGTAATCGATATGATTGATTAATATAATGTTGAGGTGTAGCCAAGCGGTATTGTTTTACGCATATTACTACAGAAGACATTCGACATGGAAGGCACAAGGAGCACACAAGAATCAAAGGTTGCCATCAATTCAATAGCGATTTTGATTGTTCTCGGTATAAAAGAAAATTTTGGAAATTCTGGGTGGGGTAAGTAAATGAAAAATCTTGGTATACATGAAGGTCCTGTACGAAAAGGCGGTATTAGTAACACTGCAACAAATAAACCACGTTTTGTACCCGCAGGGCAATCAGGGCAATCAGACACACTGTTACGACAGGAGGTACTCTCGCAAATAAATAATGCTGAGATAGCCCTCGATGCAGGAGATAGGGAAAGTGCTTTCGAGGCTCTTGTAAAGGCAAAAAAGCTTCTTATAAATTTTTATGATGATGGTGGCCATTAATATTGAGGTGTAGCCAAGCGGTAAGGCATCGGGCTTTGGTCCCGGCATCCCAGGTTCGAATCCTGGCATCTCAGAATGAACTGTAAAACCTCGGAGTAAGCTCCCGATTAAGTAGCAGGGATTTGAGTATGTGTTAATAGTTGCGGGCAGGTTCGGAACCCCGTTGAGACACATACAAAAATACGAAAGAGATGCACAGTGATATGACGGTGATGCAAATGTTCCGAGCAATATACGGTGAGCTAGTGCATCTTGAGTAGTATATTTTTATAAAAATATTTGTTCCCTATATGAAGGATTATAAAATGAAGAGAGTATCTCAGTCGGTAGAGCCCAAGGAATACTTGAAAATAATTTATAAAAAACAGGAGTAAAATTTTATGAAAAAAAAGATTGTATTACTACACATACTATTTTTTTCACTAGTAGTTTCAATGTTTTTCAGCAATTGCTACATAAACGATTCAGAAGAATTTGATACGTACAACGAACTAACACAAGATCAGCTGTTAACAAGCAGCTCAGAAGCGTTTACCCTTGTCGTTGTCCCCGATTCCCAGGAAATGGTGGGGAGCGATGGCGGTGGAACTCCCACAATGTTCATTAACCAAGTTAAATGGATTAAGAACAATGTTGCTGCGCTCAATATTAAATTTGTCAGCCATGTGGGTGATATAACATATGACAGCAGTTCATATCAATGGACCACGGTAAGAACTGCCATGTACCAGCTGGACAATAGTGTGCCGTATGCAATTGCTCCAGGCAACCATGATGGAAGTGGTGACTATAGTTCATTCAATGCAAGTTTCCCATACAGCAAGTATTCGAGTTACCTCTGGTATGGAGGGGCCTACAATAACAGGAATCACAACAGCTACCAATTGTTTAGCGCAAGCGGTATGGATTTCATTATAATCCACCTTGCGTACGCTCCAGATTCGTCCGAACGTGCATGGGCTTCAGGAATTTTAGACAAGTATCCCAACCATCGGGCGATCATATCCACACACAGTTTTCAAGACAGCTCACGTATGACACCCGAGGGGAGTGCTATCTGGTCAAGTGTGGTCAAAAACCACAACAACGTATTTATGGTAATCTGTGGGCATATGCATTACCAGCGATACTATACCTATAAAAACAATTTCGGCAGAACTGTTCACGTTCTCCTGAGCGATTATCAAGGAGACAATCCTCAAGTTGCAAAGCTCCGCTATTATACTTTCAAACCTGCGGAAAACACTGTGTATGCGTACACATACTCAACCCAAAAAAACCAGTATTATACCGACAGCGGAAGCCAGTTCAAATTCACCCATCAGATGAGGATTTACTCGGCAGATGATACCCTGCTTATGAATCAAGACCTCTTCGTGAATGAGTATTTGGAATCATCAAATAAACAATACCGTCTGTATCTCCAGGAGGATGGAAACATCGTTTTGAGGGATACGCAGACCAAAGCTGCCCTTTGGTCCTCGAAAACAAATGGTAAGGGCGGAACCCATCTTGTTCTTCAGGGAGATGGCAATCTGGTGCTGTATACTGACACACAGTCGGCTGTCTGGGCAAGTAACACTGTGAATTCCGGAGCCATCAGGCTTGAACTTCATGACAACGGCTATTTGGCACTTTACAAAGGTGAGAATACTGCAGTCTGGTACGTTAATAGCACACCCCCCACGAAATAGAAAATATTTTTTATGGAGGGGAATCAGGGTTTATTTGATTACAATTAAAATAGGGGTAAAGTAAATGGATAAAAAGATTATACAACTAAACGTACTATTTTTTTCACTAATGTTTTCAATGCTTTTCAGTAATTATTATATAAATGATTTAGAAGCATCTGATATACGCAACAAATTAACACAAGATTCAGTGAAATATTTTTTATGGGGGGGAATCAGGGTTGGTTACCTCAATAAAGGGGGCCTTACAAACGGAGGTCTGACAAATACCCCTGCCGAGGCAGGTGATTATGAGATCGTATCCTTTGGTGCAAGCCATGGCAGCGGTACGGGAAACGAGAATACTTATTTTAATGCAGCCAAAATGAAAAACCAGGGATTTAAACCAATTGCGGTGCGAGGTCTGGACGACAGGAAAGCTGAAATGTGGATACGAAAAAACAGCGGTCAGACACGCATTAACATCCCGTCTGCTGCTCGTGCATACAACTTCCTAGTTTTGGATGGGAATGATATACAGATTAACCTGAACACAATTACTGCTGCCACTGTCTTCAGCAGCGGGGATTCTTACAGAGTGCCTGCCCCGAATGGGTCAGGCTTGAAAATTCTCTGCTATTTCAGTGATGACTCCGTAGAGCTTGTGAATGTCGGAAACGGTAAACTGCTCTTCCAGACCTGGGGTTTTGGCGATGGTGACGGTTTCGCCAATGTGCTGTATTCTCCCGGCAAACAACTACCGGGAACTGTTTCAATTAGAAATCATGCCGCAGGAGGGAAGCAATACGTGGGAATTACAGCGAATTTTAATAAGAAATAATAGATATATGGAAGTTATCTGTAATAAAGCAAATTCGTCTCATTGTAAATCCGTATGTCGAGGAATTCGAGAATGTGATCATAGAAAAGTTCACATTCATAAAAAAGGGGAAGATTACGATGATTACGATGATACTTGTTGGCTTAGAGGAAAGTCAATTAATGTTGTATGTATTCCTTTTAAACCTAATAAAAAAATAAACTCGAAGGTAGACTGATGACAGATATCCAAAAATGTCCTGGTGAGATTGTAAGAAATGGATATGATACATATTATTGCAAGGTGCGTTCTACATGTTATAGATATACAGCTCCTGACGATGGTGAATATCAAGCATGGGGTAATCCTGCCCCAGATTTTATACCAGAATCAGGTTGTAGTAATATGTACAAAAGGAAATAAAGAGAAATAAAGAGAAATTTAAAAAAAGGATATCCAAAGATAAAAAATAAGTATAAAATAAAAATCGTTAAGTCTTAGAAAACTAAAAAGTAGGAAATATATGAATAAACATATACATGAATGTATGTATGATAAAAGAACATTTTGTACTATGGATTTGCCTTGTCAAAATTGTAACTATTATTTAGAATTGACAGCAACAGTAGAAGAAATGAATCTACCTCAAGAAGACAACTACTGTAATCACACTGGATACTATAATTATGTAAAATTTCTTTTTTTCAAAAGAAAGTTTCTATCATGTGAAATATGTGGTAGATTAATACCTAAAACAAAATGGATGTTAGATTTGTAAGCAACTCCCGCCTGAAGACGGAAGTGTTCTGTACTGCAAGAAAGATTATGAAAAGGAGGTATAAAATAATTATATAACCAGCGCAAATGAATTTCGTACGATGTATTTTATAATTTTATAAAAGGAGAATTTTTAAATGAAAACTATAAAAAATAAAACAATTCAAGTTTTTGTTATGTTTTTAATAATTGGCATGCCTTGTGCAATTTTTGCAGGATCACAGGACCATGTTATCACAGCTGAGGGTTCAGATATAGTCAGCTTCACTGATGATGCAACTACATGGGGTACGGCAGATCTCATTGGGTCAATTGCACTGAGCTGGACTGATGGCTTGATCGGAGACACTATCAATGGTGGCAATATACACCTAGTTGTAAAACCCTTTCCTTCAGAAGGGGATTACAAAATTTCCCTGAAAAAGGTTACCGCCAGTACCCCAGAAGCTATTTATGGGGAGTGGGCTGTTGAAAAGAATGGTGTGCTGGTATGCAGTGGTTCAGGGTGTATCGGGGAAGCAACAGGATTAAACGGAGTCGTGGATGTTGATACATTTAAAGTTGTTATTACCGATGGTTCTAAAGCCTGGGCAGTAAAAAGTATTATAGGATACAGCTTTATCGGAGTTAAACCTCCTACAACAGTTAAGGGCACTCTCTCTCGTGATAGTCTGCTCGATCCTTTGGCAGGTGTTAAAGTTAAAGCAAAATTTAAAGTTCCTGGGTCTCCTGCAGAAAAAGAGAAAGATTCTACCTCGGATGACGGTACATATGTATTCGATTTCGGCGATTTAGATCCTGTGAATTTTAAAAAAGTTGTCATGTTTTTCCAAAATACTGATGCTGACGTAGTATTTAAAGGGTACATTGGTATTGCAGGCCGACCCCTTGAAGGTGCGACTGTGGTAGTAACAAGTCAGGTAAATGGACATGTTTGGGCAACAGCAACGGTAGATGCAAATGGATTGTATGAGTTACACGTAGTAGGAGCGGTCAATAAGAAAATCAATGGTCAACTGGTAAAATTAGGTAAAATTGAAATAGAAATAAAAAAATAACCAGAATAGATTGGTTTTAGTATAATGAGTAAGAATGGTGAATAGTGATCACATTCAGAAAAAATTTCATTGTGATCAGATGTGAAGATTTTTTATGATACTAATATAAAACCCCCACCATTGTAAACCGGCGGGGGTTTTTTTACATGTATATATTAATGCCATCTTATGGTCCTGGTAATTTTAAAGATCTTATCTATATTAAGATCCTTTATTTATTTTGTAGGGTTTGAGGAGTGTTTTACATTTAGGACACTCCTTCGTTTCAGGCTTAACTACAAATTTACATTTTGAGCAATAGTAGATATCTATCCACCTATCACAGTGTTCTGTTCTGTCAAATTTAACTCTTGGTTTCCTCATATAAGCACCTTCAGCAACAACTTAGTACATAATAAAAATATATATAATTCTTAATAGAATTTTAAGTCAATATAAAAAATTAATAAATTAATAATTTTTGTTGACATAATACCTAGTAGATATTAAGTATTTTCTAAATATAGGGAAGGAGATTTCTATGCCAAGATTAGAAAGATATTGCTCTACATGTGAAGAAACAAAAAATATAAGAGATTTTTATTATAGTCCTATATATAATAGTTATCAAACGCTATGCAAGGAGTGTGATAAAAAAAGAAAAAAAGAATGGTATACTAAAAATAAGAAAGAAATTGATATGAAAAGAAAAGAATGGCAAAGAGATAATTATGAACTTCACTTAGAACATCAAAGAAAATATAATAATAGTGAAAAAGGCATGGCTGCTCGAGAGAGGCATAGAGAAAAATTAAAAGAAGAAAGAAGAATTAAAAGAGAGAAGAAAGAAGAAATTGAAAAAAACAAAAACATAAATATAAAAAAAGTGGGGGGAAATAAAAATAAGTCTTCTAAGAAAACTAGTAAAGACAACAATTGATGTTGGTACTTTTCCTGTGTCTGTGGTCCTGGATTTTATAACACTAGGAGGCGTTCTTATCGAGAAAGATGTTTCATACACAATAGATCATGCTAAAGCAATTGGAAAAGATCTTTCAGATATCTATAACGATATCACAAATATATAAATAATTCTAGAATAATAAGACTTCGTGGTACAGTATTGAAAGTAACTACTATGTCATCGTGTATGAAAAAAAGAAAACACTTGACAAACATTGTTAAACATTATTATTATGCATATAATTAGAACCAACTATATAATTGACAAATTATATTAAAGTGTACATAAATAAAACCTACGAAACGGAAAATATAGATGAAAACTAATTATATTGGATTTAGAATTGATGACGACATTAAGGAATCTCTGGAATCTTTAGCAACTAAAGAAAACAGAACCCTGTCTAATTACATTGAAACAATCTTAAAAAATCATGTTGTGCTGAATAAACCAAAAAATTTTAGTACAACCTGAAAGATAGTTTCACATAAATAAATAAGGGGGGTCTTATTTCAAAATATGAGAAAAGAAATAGAGGAATTTACAAACAATCTAGTAAAACTATCTCAAGCAAAAGAAAAAACAGGGTATGCCTTAATAACAGGCATGCCAAAAGATTTGGTTATGAATAAAAGCGGGGAAATACTTTACAAAGGATTTTACTCAGCATGTGTTGAATTTATAGTACGATCGTCAGAACGCATTTAAAGGATAAAATGAATAAAAATATATTTATTTTTATATTTAGAGAAATCAGAATACTTCTTATTATAGGGGGAATAACTATTTATTTCTCCTATATAGGATATCACACTATAACTACAATAATATTAATAGTAGTATTATTATCTCAAAAAGTAACAGTATCTTTATCAAAAAATCTATCGCAGGAAAATTCAAAAAACTTTTATGACCTTGCAGTATCTATCCAAAAATTCTTTAATATTATATTTGAAGATATGTCTTCTCGAAAAGAAAATATTAATAAAGCATATGAAGAAATAAAAAATATTAAATTTAATTAAATAAATTTTTAATATGAAGGAACATAATTATGTCAGATCAATATAGTAAAGTCCACTTTGAAACTTTTGAAAGTGCTTCAAAGTTAATTCATTCTTATATTGGATTTCCTGACTCATACTTCTATGAAATCATAGACGAGATCGATAACAGCCTTAAAGGAAAATATACTGCATTCCCCTATGATGCTGCGTGTAATGCCTACGCTGAAGCTACTTTTAATCATGTTAAAAAACTTACAAAGGGATATAAAGATACTTTAAGTGCTCAAAGATCTCGATTTTGGGATATATACATGCCCTATCTTTTTTATAAGTGTGGAAAGAAAATATTTCGACCAACGCCAGAACTTGTGCATATGCTTATTGACACTACTTTGAAAGATGTTGATACCTTCTTTGTTCAGGCCCCCTTCAAATGTATTTTCATAGCCATACCTAAAGAAGTAAAACTCATGAATCCTTTTAATATACCTATTGATGGTTTATACATAGCAATTTTTAATAAAGAAGAAATTCAATACGAAGGGTTTTCTGAGAAATACCAAGAATACAAGAATTACGAGAATAGTAAGAATGTAGCTATTTGCGCTGTCAGTGATATAGTTATACATCCCGAAGACCCACGAGAAACTATGTATTACTGGAATATGGCCTTAAAAGAAGGAGACCTTTTTGAACAGGTAAATACTATATTAAACTTTTACGATTTGGAATATAAAAATAAAACAAAAGAAATAGGATGTGATGAAAGTTATAATAGAACATTTCTTGAGAATATATTATCTTTTTCGATAAATACGTTACTATATATAAACTCAAAAGATGCTGCATCTCTTAAAATTGAAAGACCTAAAAAAGCCAATATAGAAAATTTAAAGAATAAAGCTAAGATAAAAAAAGCAGAGAAACGAACTCAGATACCTTACTACTCTATAGGGGAAAATATTGTTATAGATCATTCATATAAAAATGTAATTACCTTATATGACAAGGATAAAGCCCAACCTCAGAGAAAACTTATAGGAAAATGGGTTGTAAGAGGCCACTGGAGAAACCAGGCACATGGAAAAGAGTTTAAAGAAAGAAAGCTCATATGGCTTCAACCTTATGTAAAAGGTGAAGAATTTGCTGAAGTAATAGAAAAGAATTACACAATCAAATAATAAAAAAGAAGGTCCCTTGCAGGACCTATATATGAATACACCTTTTCGAATAATGAGAGTAATTCGGGTATGACCTTTTTATACAAAATCATAAAAACAAAGTCAACATAAAAAACTCAGAGAAATAAAAAAATTAATAATTTTTATTAATAATATATTATAAATATATTATAATAGAGGCAGATTGTATGGCAAAATCTCTAAATTATGAAACTATAGTAAATGCTATAATAGAAACAAGCTCTGATAAACTTAATGAATGGGAATCAGGGTTTATAGACGATATATTTCATGCGGGATTATATAATAATCTTACTGATCGTCAAAAAGATAAGATTAGAGATATTCATACAAGGTATTGTAAAAGTAATAAAGGGGTATAACCTATGATTAGAAAAAGATATACTGAAAAAGATATTTTAAAAGCGAAGACTCCTTCTGAATATATAGAAAGATGTTTGTATAGTAATGTTCGCAAGGGAAAGAAAACAGTTATTTCAAAAGTGTGGCAAGATCGTACTGGATATACTGTAGAAGATATCAAATATGCACGACATAGGCATCCCTACTGGAAAGGAAGAAAACTTGAAGGGAGTGCTGATAGAACCAGAATTCGTTTTAAAAAGTATCATTTTAAAGACACCCCTAAGTGTATATGGACTTTATCAAGAATAAGGGAATTCTTGAAATTAAATAAGAAGAAAGATGGGGTATATGTTTATAAAGATAAAGATATCTCTAGAATGATGGAATCTACTTTAGCGTCAGTACAAGCTTGGAGAAGAAAAGTAAATCTTATTAATAAGTTGTTTGATAAACTGAAAACGAGATTAGGAAAGAGGGATGAATATTTACCACTTCTTATGAGATCAAACGAGACATCTTTACGACAGGAGGTTAAGAAAGAAAAATCTTCTATTATGCATCTTATCAAGAGTCAACGTAGCAGAAAATAAAAACTTTTTAATAAAAACAGGAGAAACAAGATGGGTTTGGTAGAACACGCAAGAGAGGAACTTAAAAGATTGAGGGATGTAGATGAACCTGATGAGATGCAAGATGTTATCGAAAGAAATGTTCTTGAGATAATAGAAATTTTTTCTAAGCAGGAGCATAGTGGACTTTCTGCTTCGTACTGTATACCTATAATAAATTCATTATTGAGATTTGAGCCTATTACCCCTCTGACAGGAGAAGAAGCCGAGTGGTGTGAAATATCTGACGGAGTTTTTCAAAATAAAAGACTATCTACAATATTTAAGGATAAAACCCGTTTTAAGGGTAAACCTTATTGGCTGGATGGAAAGATATTTTCGGATGATAATGGATTGTCTTGGTATACAAATAGCAATAGCTTTGTTCTTATAGAATTCCCTTTTATGCCTCGTGAGCCTGAAAAGATATTCGTTAAGGAATCTCTCAAGGACTCTTCAGAGGAACTGTCTCTATGAACGAGTTAACAAAGCAACTTTACAAGATAGAGATAGGAAAAACTTTAGTTATAAAGAATAAAAAGGGAGATTCAGAAGGTACTTTTTTGAGAGTACCTTCTGGATGGGTATATAGATACTCTCTAAGGAATTCTTCGTGTTGTTGCTTTATACCATACTCAGAAGATATAAGTCATTGGGATATGGATTTAGAAATAAAAATGTGTCCATTTTGCAAATCAAAGAATGTTTTTGTTCTTTCTAATAATACTCAATTTAAGGTAAGTTGTTCTGACTGCAAAGCAGCAACTAAAGAGTATACCACAAAAGAAGATGCTGTAGCAATATGGAATTCTATAACATTAAAAAATATAAAATAGATAATATTAAGGAAAAAGTATATGAGGAATAATGTATCAGAAGAAAAGATGACTTTGAGCTGTGTTTTATGCGATAAAGATTTAAGGAAAGATTACAACTTATCAGGGGAAGTGCCTTCATATATTTTAGTATGTAAGAAGTGCCTCGAGAACTCAAAATCTTTAAGCTGGTAGGATAAAAATGGAAAATGATACACAAATGATTAATGAGCTAATCAAGCTCAAAACAGAAAACCCTGATCTTGCCGTATGTATCATGGTAGATCAAGATTTGTGCTTTTCTGATTTCGGATGGACGGAAGGTAAGATTTTTTCAGTAAAGGTAGGAGATCGTTATGAATATGGAGAAGTTATTCATACTGATAAAGACGACTTATGTACAACTCTTTGTGATGACTTTGATTTAGATGACGATGAAGAAGAAGGTAAAAAGAGATTGGCTGAAGAACTCAGTAAGATACCTCACAATAGGGTAATATTTGTCAAAGTAAGTATACCTTAGAACGTAGTACAATGCATTGCAACATATCTAATTCTCTACCCTATTGAGTAGAAAGGTTCCCAACAGTTCCTGACGGGGTTTCCAGGAAAAGATTGGAGGAATGGTTATTTTTATTTGACAGGTTTATCAACCTGGTTGATAATACACCTTATTTTATAAAAGGGAGGTAGGTATGAAAAACTTAAAAATAGCCGTACTTTTGACAGCAATTATATTTACTTGTGTATCATGTTCTTCAATATTGATATCAAAGGTACAGGAAAAGGGTGATCTTACTGGCACGATAGTTCTTAAGGATGGAAAGAAAATAACTTTCGAAAAAGCATTTGTTATTGTTGACGGAAAAATAGTAAGGGTTAATAATGATACAATTCATCAGTCGATCCTTATGGAGAATATTACCAGTATCACCTTAGGTAAATCAAAGAAATAATTTAAGTGTAGCCCCAACTACTTCGCATAAATAAAAAGCCCCCTCGTAACTGAGGGGTTTTTTATTGTTAAAAAATTAATAATTTAATTGACGTTTTATATACATAGATATCTCTTGTTATACATAAGAGAAGATAACGACATAAGTAATAAGGAGGTGTTTTAATGGCAATAAAGAAGGATAAGGTTTTGAAGAATCCGGTAGAAGTGGATCAGCAGGAGCATAAGGAGGTTCAGATTACAGCACCTAATTTTAGGGTAGCTGAGTTCAAGATTAAGGGAACGACTCCGTATGTGCAACTTCGTTTTTTCAAAAAGGGGGAGATTCAGATTGCGCACGAGCAGGGGGGATCATCAAAGAACAAGAAAAAGAGGGAAGCTCGGGATTTCAAGAATGAATATGAGCAGGCAAAGCATGTATCGGAGGAAGGATGGTTAGGGATACCTGCAGCGAGTTTTCGGAATGCGATGATATCGGCATGTCGCATTGTAAGTTTCAAGATGACGCTGGCTAAATTAGCAGTATTTGCGGATGCGGATGGTCTTGATCGTGAAGAAGGGACTCCTTTGATAAAGATTAAGGGTACGCCTGAGATGGTAATACATCACGTTCGCAATCAGACGGGGGTAGTTGATTTAAGAGCAAGGGCAATGTGGCGGGAATGGTCTTCGACTGTTCGCATCAAATTTGATGCGGATTTATTTAGTTTGCCGGATGTTACTAATCTTATGGCTCGGGTTGGGCAGCAAGTAGGTATTGGAGAAGGGAGGCCTGATGGAAAGACGAGTGCTGGTATGGGATGGGGTTTATTTGAGGTAGAGAATCTTGGTATTGGGGTATAAGTATGAATGTACTATTAGAGGAAAAAGCGAGAACAATAGATCCTACTACAGTATCTGCACGAGCACGGAAAGAGCTTACGAGTCTTCGAGAAGAATTAGGAGGAACATTACGACCTATAGATGTAGTTAATTTTGCTCGGGATTCTAAAACAGCATTACATTCATATTTTGATTGGGATGATTCTAAAGCTGCAGAGAAGTGGAGATTACATCAGGCACGAATGTTTATAAGTGTTAAGTTCTCTACTATACAATCTGGATTAAAGACATATAAGGTAAAGACTTTTATAAGTCTAAGAGAAGATAGGGGAAATGTATCATATCGAGGAATAGTTGATGTTTTGAATGACCCTGTTAAAAGGGAAAGTATGTTGGATCAAGCTAAAGTTGAGCTCAAGTCTATAAAGAAGCGATATGAGGTATTACATGAGCTTGCTTCTATATGGAATGCCATTGATTTGGTAATTGATGAGTAATGGCAGGCGGAGCATGGTCAGGAAACGTGAGGCGGGTCTCGAAACGGGATGGAGAGGCGTGGCAGGCATGGTAAAATCCGGACTCGCATGGTTCGGAATGGTTGGGAATGGATAGGCACGGCAGGCATTACAGAGCGAGACGAGGTAAGGACGTGGTATGGCAGGAATGGTAAGGTGGCGTGAGGCATGACGGAGAACGAACTGGTCAGGAAAGGAGTGGTGTGACATGGCAGGCAAGGTTAGGTTCGGCGTGGTCCCTCTTGAGGGAATAAGATAGAAATTTTTTCTATCTTATAATGGGAATGTTTTTAATTACATATGTTCTAGGACTTTTTGTAAATAGTGAGCATTTTGTTCTAGGACTTTTGTATATTTAGGTAAGAATATTCTTATTATAGGGTTGAAAAAAATTTAATTGATGCACGATAAAATAATATAGGCAGTAGTATAGTTTCTAATAGATTATTACTAATAGTAGCCATGTTCATCTCTTTCATAAAAGCTATCTTCATCAGACTCATCCTCATCAAAATCATCTTCATCTAAAGCAGGGCTTTCAAATGAATAAGATATCTTAGTTTCTATGATAAAGAAGTAATTGCACTTAGGACAATCAACATCATGTTCACCTTCTTCGAATATAGAATACTCTTTAAAAGCATCGGGAAGGTAAGAGGTTGTACATTTAGGACATCTGATATAGGTATCATGAGATATACTATTTTTAGAGTCCTGGAGAGCTTTACAAGAACTGCATAGGGTTCGTGCACCTTTATTCTTATTAAAGGTGAGGTGTCTATTACATTGATAGCATATCTCACCAGCATCTATTTTAGCCTGGGTATAGAGATCCCAACACATTTCACCATTAATAATAAAATCAGAAATATTAACCATCATCTACTCACTTGTTTTTTTTACTTCTTTTAGTATGATACCTTTAGTATGATACCTTTCTGTCGCTTATTTTTATCTCTCTTCAATCATAATAATTCATTCTCTATTCTTCCTTTAGCTAAAAGCTTTAAAAACAAGTTTATTACCATATACCTTATTGTCAATAAAATTAATAATTTTATTATAGGAAAAAGTATTCATACATTTTAAACGGGCCTGGACATAATTGTAGCAGCACACAAAAGTGCCCTATCTACTTTTTTCTAATTTTTGTATTCACCAGCGTAAAAATAAAATTATTAATTTTTAAATCTGTACTTTATTGTGGTAGCGAGCGAAACGGTCGCCAAGCCCGTCAAGGGGGGTCCTTCACGGGTGTTAGGTATACGGGTATTTCCTACACACTCGTATAGTATACCATACAGTCGGTATACTATATTTTTGTGTAGTATATTAATTTTGATTTTTTAATGAGACATAAAAAGATTTTTTATTATGTACTATTATATAATAAAAAAATATATCCTCTTTTTTTATTATATAGAAGAAAATAAAATTAAAAAATAATTAAAAAATAATTTAATTTTTTTATGTTTTGATTGACTTTTGATTTTTTATTATGTATATTATACTTGTCAACATTGAATAAATCATTTTTTCAATGTTGGAATTTTTCGGACGGCAAAAAAGAGAAAACAAAAGTTTTTCTTTTTATAACCGTTATAATAAAAAGTAACAAAATAAAATTAAAAAATAATTAAAAAATAATTTAATTTTTTTATGTTTTGATTGACTTTTGATTTTTAATTGATTATATTAAAAATGTCAACATTGATTATTAAATAATAAATGTTGGAATTATAACGGCAAAAAAGAGAAAATAAAAATTCTCTAATAACCGGAACATTAAAAACAAATAACGGTTTTTTAAAGACATAACCAACAATTGACAAATAAATGTCTTTACCGTGAATATTGAAAAAAACCGTTTTTATATATACTCTTTTCACATTCATAGCTTATAGCTATGCGTGTAGGGGAGTGGTGTGCCTATCGATCAACTTATAGGTGTATCCTTGTGGGATATAGCTATAAGTTGACCGTATACCCGGACACGGGTATAGGATTAAATCAACTTAAGCCCATAGTAATAGGGCTAAATTAAAGTCTAAGGAGTACTATCATGTCAAACACAACTAACCTCAACGATCTGTCTGTAGACCAACTTCAAGAGCTTATTAAAGCTAAAAAAGCTGAAGAGCGTGAAGCTAAAAAAGCTGAAAGAGCTGTAAAAGCTGAAGAACGTAAAGCCTTAAGCGCATGGACACTTGTCAATGGCCAATGGTCTTACGGTGTTGTCACGGACGAAACTCATTGGTGTGCAAAATTTAATCCTGAGCGTGTTGAGTTTGAAATTGTTGGCACAATTCCTGCTGGTACTACAGTGCCAATGGCAAGCCCGAAACATGCTTTTAAAGCATACAGGGGTATCAATTCTGCACTTCGAAAGATTGCAATTGCCGACACGACCAACTTCACGTATACCGTGAAGTAACCTCAAAAAGCCCGGTAGAAATACCGGGCTTTTTTTATGCCCAAAAATTCAAAGTCATAATAAGCATACGGGTAGACTGGTATGCGATTAAATCAACTTGAGCACATATGTGTATATAGTGTATCTATATATACACCTGTCCTAAAGTTGTAAGGACAAATAATATTTTTAAGGAGTGCCTTATGAAAAGCAAAAGAATTTATTTAAACGTCAATGGTATGTCATACCGTGAAACTTTAGAAAAAGTGTCAGGACATTTGACCAATGGCGGATATGTTGACACTCTTACACTGTTA
>Ga0315273_10002113_pt1 | contig 23157 bp, 20 predicted proteins | sample YL17G02_0_MG_FD_205753 | JGI IMG/M metagenome (GOLD analysis project Ga0315273, IMG submission 205753) | Sediment microbial communities from Yellowstone Lake, YNP, Wyoming, USA - YL17G02_0 | ecosystem: Environmental > Aquatic > Freshwater > Lake > Sediment | place: USA: Wyoming | collected...
GCGGTGGCGATGACGTCGCCCTTGGGCGCCTGGCCCGAGCGCAGCAGGTCGAGCGTGTCGCGGTGCATGAATACCTTGCCGCGTGCGACCGCCTCGCGCAGGGCGACGCGCTTGCCGCTCACGTCCACCATGCGCGTGCGTCCCGAGGCGTCCCGATGCGAGAGTCTGCGAGCCATGCGCCTTGACATTAGGTAGACCCCTTCGTAGTGTCAATCGTCCAAGCCCTTCCATGCCACTCGATCGTGCCCTTCGCCGCCCCGTCTCGACGCGCCACGCCTTCGCGCTGGCGCTTGACCTCACGTTGCTGCGCGACCCGCTTCACTCCCTGGTCGTGCCGTTCCTGCTGCGCGCGCCGTGGATCCTCGCGGTCGTCCTGCTGCCGGTGAGGGGCGAGGGGCAGCCGCTCACGCCCGTGGTTGTGGTGAGCATGGTGGCCCTGCTCGGAGGCACGATTTCCTGGTGGGCGGTGGACGCGATGCTGCGCGTGCGCGCGCGCTCGGTCTACCACACGCCGCACGGCGTGCCGCCCGCGCCCGCGCTCGAGTGCTACGAGCGTGGGCTGCGGCGCCTACCGTGGCTCTACCTCACCGAGTGCGTGCGTGGTTTCGCCCTGGCCCTCGGCTTCGGCATGTTCGTGCTGCCCGGCGTCTACCTTGCCTACAAGCTAGCCTTCTGCACCGAGGCTGTCGTGCTGGACGAGCGGCACACGGCCGGAGCGTTCCAGCACTCGTTCCACCTGAGCCGGGGCCGCCTCGAGCGCTGGCTCGAGATGGTGGTGGTCTCCGTGCTGCTGGCGCTCGGGGTACTCTTCTTCGGCACGGTGCTGTCCCTTGCCGTCCGCTGGCTTTCCTTCGAGACCTGGAAGAACGTCACGCTCCTGCTGCTGGTCGCGTTGTGGCCCGTCTTCCAGTACGCGTGGACCTTCTTCTACCTGCGACTGATCGAGCTGGAGGAGCCGCGGATCCAGGGTGTCGGCCCCTTCTTGGCGTCGAGCGCTCTGGGTGGCCCGTGGCACGTCCCGGGGCCCGGCCAGCCGCCGCTGAAGCTGGTCGAACCGCCCTCGCCCGACCCCGAAGAAAGCGAGGGCGGGACGGCCTGACGCGTATCTGGCACCCGCTGCGCTGCCTGCCACGTCCACTCTCCGCCCTCACCCGCCTTGACCACCCGGGCGGGGTGTGGCATTTTGAAACGGTCGAAGGTCGCCCGAGGGTGAGACGATGCCCATTTCAACCGGGGTGACCCGCCCGGTCCGGCCCGTCACGTCCGGTCCGGCTGGGCGGGATCCCTTCCTGCGCAACATCGTGGGGGCGAGCCCGAAGATGCAGCGCATCTTCCGGCTCGTGACCAAGGTCGCCCCGACGGACAGCAGCGTCCTGCTGCTCGGGGAGAGTGGCACGGGCAAGGAGTTGATCGCCCGTTCCATCCACCTTCAGTCGCGGCGGGCGGCCGGTCCCTTCGTGGCCGTCAACGTGGGCGCACTGCCCGAGTCCCTCATCGAGAGCGAGTTGTTCGGTTCCGTGCGCGGAGCCTTCACCGGGGCCGCCGGCGACCGCGAGGGCCTGGTCGAGAGCGCCGATGGCGGCACGCTCTTCCTCGACGAGATCGGCGACATGCCGCCCACCACCCAGGTGAAGCTCCTGCGAACCATCGAAAGCGGTGAGTTGCGCCGCCTCGGCGACAACCACCTGCGCCTGGTGGACATCCGCGTAATCGCCGCCACGCACCGCAGCTTGCTAGCCGAGGCCGAGGCCGGGCGCTTCCGGCACGACCTCTACTACCGGCTCAACGTCGTGCAGATCGAGTTGCCCCCGTTGCGCGAGCGACGTGAGGACGTTGGGCTGCTGGCTTCCTACTTCCTCGACCGCGCGGCGCGGAAGAACGGCCGCCCGCCCATGCGCTTCAAGCCCGAGGTCGAGGATCTGCTCGAACGCTACGACTGGCCGGGCAACGTGCGCGAGCTGGAGAACGCGATCGAGCACGCCGCGGCGGTGACCGAGGGCCCGGTCGTGCGGCCCGCTGACCTGCCCACGGCCGTGCGCTCGCCGCGCCTGCTCACGCGCGGGGCCGGGACGGCCACGGCGGCTGCGGCGCTGGATGTGGCCACCGACGTGGTCGGGGCCGACGCGCGCGACGACTGGCCGCTCACCCGGGTCGAGGAGGAGCACATCCGCCTCGTGCTCGCGCGACACCGCGGCAACGCCACCGCGGCCGCGCGACAACTCGGAGTCTCGCGCACCACGCTGTGGCGGAAGCTCAAGCAGTACGGCATCCCGCGTACGTCCGGCTGAGGCGGAACGATGGCTTCGGAACAGCTCTACCACGATGATCCCTACACCACGCGCTTCCGCGCGCGCGTCGCCGCCGCGGGCGAACACGCAGGTCGTCCCGCCGTGGAGCTCGAGGCCACCTGCTTCTATCCGGAGGGCGGCGGCCAGTCGGGCGACCGCGGCACCCTCGGTGGCGCGCGGGTCGTGGATGTGCAGGTCACCCAGGAAGGCCGCATCTGGCACCTGTTGGGGAGCGCGGACGCGCCCTCGGGCGAGGTGGACGCCGAGGTGGACTGGGTGCGCCGCTTTGACCACATGCAGCAGCACACCGGCCAGCACGTTCTCTCGGCGGCCTTCGATCGGCTGGTCGGCGCACCGACCCTCTCTTCGACGCTGGGAGAGGAGCACAGCGTCATCGAGGTGGCCCTGGCCGGCGCCGACTGGCGGCTGGTCGAGCGGGTGGAGGAGGCGGCGAACCAGATCGTATGGGAGGACCGCCCGGTCGCGCTCCACTGGGTGGAGCCCGGGGAGGTTGGGCGCTTACAGCTGCGCAAGGCACCGGCCGTGACGGGGCGCGTCCGGGTCGTCGAGATCCCGGACTGGGACGCCTCGGCCTGCGGTGGCACGCACGTGCGGCGTTCGGGCGAGGTCGGTGCCATCAAGGTCATCCGCTGGGAGAAGGTGCGGGGCAACGTGCGCTTCGAGTTCCTGTGCGGGGGCCGCGCCCTGCGTGACCACGCCTGGCGCACCGAGGCACTGGTCGAGGCGGCGCGCCGACGCACGCTCAAGGATTGCGACGTCATCGCACAACTGGAGCGCGCCGCAGACGAGCGCGACGAGCTCAGGAAGGGCCTTGCCGCCCTCACCGAGCGGCTGATCATGGCCGAGGCTCGCGAGCGGGTGGGTGCTCCGCCGCAGGGCGTGGCCGGATTCGATGCGCGTCGTCCGCGCGAGGAGGTGCGCCTGCTCGCGCTCAAGTCGCTCGAGGCGGGGGCGCCGTGGGTGGCGCTTGGAGCCGCGGATCCGGACCCGTTCGTGATGGTCGGAAGGGCGAAGCGCCTCGCCGCGGACCTGCGCACCCTGCTCCCCGGGTTGCTCGAGCGCGCGCAGGGCAAGGGGGGCGGCTCGCCTGGCCTCGTCCAGGTCGCGGCGCTGGATGGCAGCAAGGCGGAGGAGGCGTGGCGCTGGGCCATTGAGGCGGTGCGCCAGGCAGCGGAGGGATCTTGAGGCTCGCGACGGCGGTGTTCGCAATCTCCACGGTGCTGGCGCTGGTGTCGCCGGCGCGGGCAGCTACGTGGAGCGAGGTCTTCTCGACCGTTTCCGACACGGTGGTCTTCCTGGGGGCGGACGGCTCGCTGCTGCGGGCGCCCTTCGGCCTGGCCACGCGCGAGACGCTCTGGGCACCGGCGGGCAGGCAGCGCCTCGTGCGCCTCCGCGTGAGCCCCGACGGGCGGCGGGTGGCGTGGCTCACTCGCACCCACGACCGCGACACGACGTGGCTGTGGGTGGACGGGCCCGAGGGCGGCGTGCTGCGCATGCGCTACTTCGCTCTCGAGGCGCAGCGCTACGGTCAGGTCCACTCGGAAGCCGCGGTCCCCACGACGGAGGACCGGGGCTCGCGGGGCGGGCGGCTGATCCGGCCCGGGGCGCTCATGAGGCGCATCGCCTCGAACACCATCGAGTGGACGCCCGACAGCCGCGCGGTGGTCTTCGGTTACGACGATGGCATTGCCGCCGTGCCCGCCGACGGCGGAGCGGGCTTTGTCGTGAGCAAGGCGTTTGCCGTGGGGCTCGAGGCCCTCGATCCGGCGCCGATCTACCTGGTGGACGCGATCGTATTGCGCGAGCGTCTCAAGTCCATGCCGTATCCGGGGAGCAGCACGTACCCCTTCGATGCGCCAGTGCCCTTGGAGGACGGCATGCCGAGCTTCACCGCGTTGGAGCTCGGGCACTACGACGCCCTGGAGAGTCGCGTGGCGTACCCCGGCACGTACCTGCTATACCCGATGGCCGGCCGCTGGCGCGTCTTCACCGCCGGGGGGCTTTCATCGAGCCGGATGCGTGCGGTCAGCCCCGGCACGGTGTGGTGGGCGGTCGGCCCGGCCATCCATGCGATCCGGACGCACGATCCGAACCCCACGGTGGAAGTGCGGTCGCCGGATACGGTGGTGTGGCTGGGTTACGACGAAGAACACCGGGCGTTGGCGTGGGCCGCCGGCAGCGAGGTACTCCGGAGGCCCGAGGATGGCGGGGACGTCTCCACGATCCTGCGCACGGGTGCTCCCATCCGCGGGGCGCTCCCTTCTCGGACCAGTCACCGCGTGGGGTTCATCACCGATGACAGTGTCGTGGTCTGGGATCCCATAGACGATTCGGCACGGTGCGTCGCGCTGGGCGGGCTCAAGCCAGTCGCCCTCTTTGAGACGCCCGCCGGGGAGGTGCTCGTCCAGACCAAGGGAGGCCGTGGTGCCCAGCCCGGACTTGCGCGGGCCGATTTCGCGACAGGGCGATGGGTGGTGCTCGATGTGCCGCCCGTCAAGAGCGGAAGGTTCGTGGCCGCCCCGGGGAGCGCACGCCTGCTGCTCTGCAATCCCGGGCCGAAGCCTCCGGCTGCACTGCACGTCCTCGACGTGGCCACGGGACGCTGGGATAACGTCGCGAATCCGGGCATCACCGGCTGGGAGCCGCTCGAGCCGAGATAGCGTCGGCAGGGTGCCGGGAGTCAGGCGAACGGGCCGCACCTGCCGGGGGTCTTCCCGGCCGGTGCGGTCCGTTCGCAATCCTGCCGCTACCTCTTCCGCTTCTGGCTTGAGGGTGTCTTCTTCTTCGCCCGGTGGCCGGTTGGCTTCCCGCGCTGCTGTGCGGTCGCACCCGCCTTCTTCGCCGCCGCGCTCTTCTTCGCGGCGCCGGAGAGCGGTCTCTTCACGCCGGTCGAGTGCTTCGCGTGGGACGACGGACTCGGCTTGGGCGGTGAGAGCCATGGCCTTCCGGGGGTCGCCGCCGGCTTCTTCGGCGGAGATGGGGCGAGCGTGCGCAGCGGCGGCGCCGAGGCCGAGGTGAACGCGGACCACGATGGGATGGCTGGCGCGGGGGGCGCGGGAATCCGGGGAGGCGCGGAGACGCGCACGGCCGGGCCGCCTGCGATGCGCGCCGCGGCCGACTGGAGTCCGCCTGCCGGCCGCCTGGGTCGCGTCCACTCGTCATCATAAGAGAGCACCTGCTTGATCTCGCTGGGACGCATCCCGTAGTTGAACGCGGGCAGGAACGAGCGCTCGATCGTGCGGCCCAGCAGGCGCTCGATGCCGACCAGGTCCTTCTGTTCTTCGGTGCTCATGAGCGTGAACATGTTGCCGGGCGCATCGGGCCGGCCTGGCCGGCCCAGCCGGTGGGCGTAGTCCTCGGGCGTCTGGGGCACGTCGTAATTGACCACGTGCGACACGCCCGACAGATCGAGGCTCCGGCCCGCGCCGTCGCTGGCCACCAGGATCTGCGTGCGCCCGCGGCGCAGGTCTTCGAGCGCCCGTTCGCGCTCCTGCTGGCTCGGGAAATCGTCCAGAACAGCAGCCACGTAGCTGCGTCGGTGGAGCATGCGCGCCAGGCGGTCGGCCCCATAGCGGCCGCGTGTGAACAGCACCAGGCTGCGCACTTCGCTGCCGCCCCACAACTCGCGCCCGGCGAGCATGTGGTTGAGGAAGTCGGGTTTGAGGTCGCGCGGCACCGGGTAGATGACCTGCCGGATCCCCGTGCCCGGGCGTGGCGCGGGGGCAAGGTCCACGCGCACCGGCTCGATGAGCGCTTCCTTGGCGAGGCGGTTCAGCTCGGGGGGCAGGCTCATCGTGAACATCAGGGTCTGGCGCGTTTCCGGCAGCAGCTTGAGCAGCCGGCGCAGTTCGGGGCCCATGCCCATGCTCACCATGCGGTCGGCTTCCTCGATCACGAGTACCTCGATGTACTCGAAGTTGACCGCCTTGCGATCCTGCAGTTCGAGCAGCCTGGACGGGGTCGCCACCAGTATGTCCACCTCCTGATGGCGCAGGACGCGCTCCTGGGTTGGCAGCGGGCTGCCGCTGAAGACCACGCCCACCCGGATGCCTGTGTAGCGGGCGTAGTCACGGCAGCGCGTCTCGACGTAGGCCGCCAGCTCCCGGGTCGGGACCAGGATGAGGCACCGCAGACGCGCGGAGGAATCGAGCATGCGCGCCAGGATGGGGATCAGGTACGCGCCGGTCTTCCCCGAACCGCTCGGGGCCACGCCGATGAGGTCATTGCCCTGGAGGATGGTGGGGATGGCCTTGCTCTGGATGGCGGTCGGTTCGCTCAGGCCGGCGGCCCGGATGCCCTTGAGGATGGTCTGGGGCAACCCCAGCGATGCGAAGGTCACGTACCCTCCATGAATGGGTTAGCCGAACCGCCTTGCGCGGTCGCACCGATGCCGGGCGCCTCCTGCCCGGCTCCCTGGATGGGGCAACGTGGCACAGACTAGGCGGCAATGCCCTTTGGAGCAATGGATATTGCCGGAAGAAGGACAGGAACGTGAAAAGACTTGCCGATCGGAGGTTCAGCGGGCCTTGCGGGTAGGGGGTGTCAGCGGTGTCCGGGCCCTGCTGGGGCCGGACCTGCCGCCCTGGCAAGACGGGCAGTAGAAGGTGGAACGCTTTCCCTGCACGATGCGGCGGATGGGCGTGCCGCACCGATGGCAGGGCTCGTTCGCCCGGTCGTAGACCCGGAGCGACTCGCCATATTGCCCCGGTTCGCCCCAGACCGTGCGATAGGTGCTGAAGGTCGTGCCCATGCCTGCGATGGCCTCGGCGAGCACGGCCCGGATCTCGGCCGCCACAGACTCCCACTCGTGTTTCGCGAGCGCCCCGGCGCGACGCCGCGGGTCCAGCCCAGCCCGGTGCAGGACCTCGCTCGCGTAGATGTTGCCGAGTCCCGCAATGCGCCGCTGGTCCATGAGGAACGTCTTCACGGCCATCCGGGATCCGCGCGCCACGGCCCGCAGCCCCGCGCCCGTCGGTGGCGCGGCCACCGGGTCGGGACCGAGCCGCCCGAGCACCGGATCGTGTCCGAGGTCCGCCGTGCGGACGAGGCGCAGCAGGCCGAAACGCCTCACGTCCTGGAACCACAGCCCGGTTCCGTCGGTGAAGCGGATGCGGGCGTGCACGTGCGGCAGAGCCGGCCTCTCGCCCGGGCGCAGGATCAGCCAGCGCCCGCTCATGCCGAGGTGGGAAATGAGCGTGAGTTCCCGGTCGAGTCCGATGAGCAGGTACTTCGCCCTGCGTTCCACGCGCTCGATGGTGCGCCCGCGCAGCCGGCGCGGCAGAGCGGGCGCGATGCGCTCGCGCAGCCGGTGTCCCGAAAGCGCGACCGAGCGGATCGTGCGCCCGCGCACGCTCTCGTCCAGCATGCGGCGCAGGGTCTCGACCTCGGGGAGCTCGGGCATGGTGGGACGGTAGAAGGCGGCCCGGAGGTGCGCAAGTGGTGTACGAATGGGGCCGGCCCGTCGCGACGTCTACCGTCAATCCGAGACCACTGACAGTCCACCGACAATGCCTTGTCCGTGGTTCGGGGCTTGGTGGATACTACGCTGGCTCAGCGCCTCATCCTGTCAATCCCCCCGACGCGGAGGACCAATGCCAGCCCCGTCCCGCCTCGGACAGGACTCGCATCGCTTGCCCTCTTGCGCTTCTGCCCTCGAGCGGCAGGGGCGGCCACTTCGCGCGCCACGCTGCGCCGGCAAGATCGGCGCGAGGCTGACACTGTTCTCCACCACCCGTGCGCGACTCACACACGAGCGGCTGTCGGATGCCGGCAGTCGCCGCGTGACGAAGCCCTCGACGGCGTTCGCGGGCGGACGCACACGCCTCCGCATCGGGATCCACTTCCACTGCGGCGGGCCCGGCCTCCACCCGGCGAACATCGCGGCGGGCTCATGATCACGGCCACACGATTCCCGGATGGCCCGGTCATCCGTCACCGTTCTGAGCGTGCTGACCGCGGCAAGACACGGTCACCCGTCCCGCGTTACCCGGCCCTTCTGATGCTCTTCATCCTCTCCATTCTCCTGTATGCCAATACCCTGACGCATGACTACGCTCTCGACGACAGTCTCGTCATCACGAAGAACGTCTTCACGAAGAAGGGGTTGGAGGGGCTGCCGGAGATCTTCACCCTGGATTCCTTCACCGGATTCTTCGGCAAGCATCAAACCCTGGTGGCCGGCGGACGGTACCGTCCGCTATCCATTGCCACCTTCGCCATGGAATACAGCCTCTTCGGAGGACCCAACCCTTCCATCAGCCATCTCATCAACATGCTGCTCTACACGCTGACGGGGTTCCTGGTCTACCTGGTTCTGATGCGCCTCTTCCCTCCACCGCATGGCACCCCCTGGTACCGTTCCGTGCCTTTCTGGACCAGCATCCTGTTCCTGGCCATGCCACTTCACACCGAGGTCGTGGCCAACATCAAAGGCCGCGACGAGATAATGGCAATGCTCTTTTCGTTGTGGGCGCTGCACGCGGCTCTCGTCTGGGTGAAGAAGCCAAAGCAGGGCTCACTGATCCTCAGCGCGGCGGCGCTGTTTCTTGCGCTTCTTTCGAAGGAGAACGCCATCCTGTTCCTGGTGCTCATCCCCCTGGCGGTGTGGGCGTTCATCCCATGCGAGAGCAGACGGCTGGCAGCCCTGACGGGGTCCCTGCTGGGCTCCGTCATCCTCTTTCTTGCCATCCGGTCGGCCGTGTTGGGATACCTCTTCGGATCCGAACAACCTCCGGAGCTTCTGAACGACCCGTTCCTCAACGTATCGGCAGGGGAGCGGTTTGGCACCATCCTCGTCACCCTCGGGCGGTACCTGAAGCTGCTCCTGATCCCCTGGCCGCTGACCCACGACTACTACCCCTGGCAGGTGCCGCTGACAGGGCTGGCGTCGCCTGCCGCCATCATCCCCCTACTGCTCTACCTGGGGCTGATCGTCCTTGCGTTTGCCGGGGTCAGAAGGAAGACCCTCTGGGGCTTTGGTATCGCCCATTATCTGATCACCTTGTTCCTCGTCTCCAACCTCGTGTTCCCGGTGGGGACTCTCATGAACGAGCGGTTCCTCTTCATGCCTTCCCTCGGTTTCCTGCTCATCGTGTCCTGGCTCGTGGCCGGATCGCTGCCGGCGAGAACCGGGATGAAGAGCGACCTGGTACGGGACACCCTGTCACTGACGATCCTGCTGCTGGTGCTGGCGGGCTATTCGGTGCTGACCATCGCGCGCAACCGTGCCTGGAAGGACGACTACACCCTCTTCACCACGGATGTGAAGGTGTCGGTGAACAGCACGAAATGCAATACCGCGGCCGCGGGGGCCACCCTTGAGCGGGCCATGGCCGTGACCGATCCGCTGGCGAGGGATTCGCTGTTCCGTCAGGCAGAAGCCTGGCTCACCAGGGCGCTTGAGATCCACCCGGAAAACCGCAATGCGCTGGTGTTGCTGGGAAATGCCATGGTTCAACATCGCGACGACCCGCGCGAGGGAATGGAATACTACCTTCGCGTGCTCACCCTCGACCCGCGGAATACGGTTGCCATGGACAACAGCCTGAAGGTCCTCAATTCAATGGACAACACCCGTTACGGAGTCTGGAAACTCGGAGCCGCCCGCCGGCTTCACCGCCTCCGGCCGGATTACGGACCGGTCTGCCGCCTCATGGGATCGCTGCTCGGGCGGGTTGCCGGTGATCTTGACAGCGCGCGCGTGCTGCTTACTGCCGCCGTGCGGCTCATGCCGGAGGATGCCGCCGCCCTCAAGGATTTGGGCACCGTTCTCTGCATGCAGCAGGACTATGCGAACGCCCTGGGAATACTTGAACGGGCTCTGGTGGTTGACCCCAACGACCGGGTGTTGAGGCAGAATATCGAACTTACGAGGAGAGCGCTGGCGAAGTAGTTTGTTGAAGAGGGTGCGTCGCTGCGTGCCCTGCGTGGGATCGTCGGTGACGTCGGGCTCCATCATGATGCGGCGCGCCTTGTGGCGGCGGTCGACGGCCGGTCAAGAGGATCCGGGAACAGCAGACACGGTGTCGTGGCAGGATGGCGCACGCGAAGGCCTCCGTACGTGGAGGAAGGCAGCTTCGACAAGGTCTTCACTCATGCACGGGGCTTCGTGTCCCAGCTCCGGTCATCCACGCTCCGCCTGCCCACTCCACAGGTCTTCTGCTCGTTGCGCACGCGTTGGAGTTGTCGCGCTCGTTGCACCGCGCTCTCGTCGCGTGGCATCCTGCGGTCGTCCACGAGGGACCCTTCGCCTGCCCGGGGGTGCGCATGGAAGACCGTTCCAGCTTCGAGGAGTTCGCCCGCCTCGCCACCGAGCAGCGGAATCCGCGTACGCTTGACCTCGATATCCTCGACCTCGTCGGGATCCTCGAGCGCATCTCGGCTGAGGATCGAGCCGTGCCCGGAGTGGTGGCGAAGGAGATCCCCTACATCGCGCTCGCGGTTGAGTTGGTCGTGGCCTCGTTCCGGGCGGGCGGGCGGCTGCTCTACGTGGGCGCCGGCACGAGTGGGCGGCTGGGAGTGCTCGACGCCTCGGAGTGCCCTCCCACCTTCGGCTGCGATCCGGAGCTGGTTCAGGGCGTGATCGCGGGCGGCTACGGGGCCCTGGTCCGCGCCGTTGAGGGCGCCGAGGACCGCGCTGCCGAGGGTGAGCAGGCAATGCTCAAGTGCGGCGTGGGCCCGAAGGACACGGTCATCGGCCTGGCCGCGAGCCAGCGCACGCCCTTCGTGGTTGCGGCCCTCGCGCAGGCCCGGGCGCTCGGGGCGCGCACGGCCTGCGTCACCTGCATCCCGCGCGCCGAGTTCGCACTGGACGTGGACGTGGCCATCTGCCCGGAGGTCGGGCCCGAGGTCCTGATGGGCTCCACCCGCATGAAGTCGGGTACGGCGCAGAAGCTCGTGCTCAACATGATCACGACCGCCGCCTTCGTTCGCATGGGCAAGGTCTACGAGAACATGATGGTGGACCTGATGGTCACCAGCGAGAAGCTCGTGGAGCGCGGCCGGCGCACGGTCATGACCGTGACGGGCATGGACCGCGGGACGGCCGCACGCGCCATCGAGGAGGCGGGCGGAAGCGTGAAGACCGCCATCGTGATGCTGAAGCTGGAATGCACCCGAGCCGAGGCCGAGACCCGGCTCGCGCGCGCAGGAGGGTTCGTCCGGGCCGCGCTAGGAGGGACCCCGTGAAGTGTCCGGTCCCCTGCCTCCTGGCCGCGCTCGTGGCCGCGATGCTGGCCGCGCTCTCATGCGCGCCGGCGCGGAGGCAGCCGGAGGTGCAGGAACTCGTCTTCTGGCAGTCCTGGCCCGCCGAGGTCGTGGGCCCGATCGTCGCGGATTTCGAGCGCGAGCACCCAGGCCTGAAGGTCCGAGTGGAACGGCTGGAGAGGCCGGCGGGACGGGAGCGGATCCTGGTGGTGGTGGCGGCAGACAGCGCGCCTGACCTGTGCCAGGTCGGCTCGGATTCGATGCCCGGGCTGCTTGCGGGCAACCGGCTGGCCGACTGGAGCGCCGGTGTCGCCGACCTGCGGCCGGGACTGCGCGGTTGGGGGCTCTGCTCCGTGGGGGATGCGATCTACGGCGTGCCCTGGGTGCTCGACACCCGCGTGCTCTTCTACAACTCGCGACTGCTCGCGCGTGCGCGGCTCGATCCGAACCGAGGACCGGAGACCTGGGACGAGCTGCAGCGGGCTGCGGCCTTGATCCGGCGGCTCGGGCGCGACATCCGCGGTTTCGGGGTGCCGATCGGCGAGCCCGGGGCGCTCCGGGAGCAGTTGCTGCCGTTCCTGTTCGCGAACGGCGGGAGCCTCCTCTCCGCCGACCTGAGGCGGGCCGCGTTCGACTCGGCCGCGAACGTCGAAGCGCTCGAGTTCCTGCTGCGCCTGCGCCGCACGGGCGCGGTTGGCAGGCCGGATTCGATCGAGCGCGAATTCCTGGCGGGCCGCCTGGGGTTCATTCTGGCGGGCCCGCGATTGCTCGATGCGCCCGGCGGGAGTGCGCGGGGTCTGCAGTGCCGCGTGGGCCTGGTGCCGCGTCTCCGGCGCGACACGCTCGCCAGCGCCTCCTGGGCGGGCGGTGAGGTGCTGGTCTCGTTCAATGCCGCGAGGCGCAAGCATCTCGCGCTCGACTTGGCGCGCTTCCTGGTCCGGCCGGAGAACGCGCTGCGGCTGGCCGCGGCGGTGAAGGGCGCCGTGCCGGCGATCGCCGGCGCGGACACCCTCGCTCGTTTCCACGATCGCCCCGGGGAGGCGATGCTGATCCGCCAACTCGCAGGCGCACGCTTCGCGCCCAACCATCCGGCCTGGGGAGAGATGGAAGCCGCCATAGAGGACGAGGTGGAGCAGGCGCTCCACGACCGCAAGAGCGCGGCCGAGGCGGTGAAGGACGCCCAGGCGAAGCTGGCGGAGCTTGTGGGGAAGCGGTGAGCGCGGTCTGTCCTTGCCGGCCGGGTTCACTGACTTCCAGCGACGGATCCAATCAACACTCACCGGAGGAGCGAAGAGATGGGCCTTTCGTCCAGACATGATGCGCTCGCTCCGGTGCGCGGCTACATCGCGCAGCAGGAGCACCTGATCATCGGCCTCATGACCGGCACCTCGGCTGATGCCGTGGACGCGGTGCTGGTGCGCTTCAGCGGTCTCGGGCTCGAGGCCCGGCACGAGGTGCTGGCGTACCGCGAGACCCCGCTCAAACCTGCGCTGCGGCGCGAGGTGCTGGAGGTCGCGGCCGCCCTGGAGCTGGCGCCCGAGCGCCTGATGCGCCTGGACGCCGCGCTCGGCGAGTGCTTCGCGGCCGCCGTGCTGGAGTTGCTGGCCGGGGCGAAGGTGGACCGCGGCCGTGTGGATGCCGTGGGCTCGCACGGGCAGACCGTGCGCCACATCCCGCGTCACCGCGGTGACGGACAGGCGCTCACGCTACAGTTGGGATCGGCCGCGCTGCTCGCCGAGCACAGCGGCCTGACCGTGGTCTCGGACTTCCGCACGCGCGACACCGCCGCGGGCGGCGAGGGCGCCCCGCTCGTTCCGCTGGCCGACTGGTGGCTCTTTCGCTCGGAGAGTGAAGCGCGGGCGCTGCTCAATCTGGGCGGGATGGCGAACGTGACCTGGCTCGCGCGCGGCGGGAGCCTGGCCGATGTGCTGGCCTTCGACACGGGGCCGGGCAACTCCGTGCTCGACGCGCTGATGGCGCTCCGGAGCGGCGGGCGCGATACGCACGACCGCGATGGGGCGGTGGCCGCGCGGGGCCGCGTGAACGAGGCGCTGCTGGCCGAGTTGCTTGGGGATCCGTTCTTCGCGCTGCCTCCGCCGCGCTCGACCGGGCGCGAGCACTTCGGCGACGCCTACGCCGTCCAGTTGCTCGACCTGGGGCGCTCACTCGGGCTCTCCGAGGAGGACGTCCTGGCCACGGCCCTGGAGTTGACTGCGGCCTCGGTGGCCGGGGCCCTGCAGCGCTTCATTGTGCCGCACGGCCGGCCGGACGCCGTCTACGTGAGCGGGGGCGGGGTGCGCAACCGGACGCTGATGCGTGCTCTCGAGCGCCACATCGCCGGCGTGAGCCTGCAGCCGCTCGCCGTGCTGGGCGTGCCGCCAGAGGCCAAGGAGGCGCTGGCGTTCGCCTTCCTGGCGCACCAGACGCTCTGCGGCCTGGCTGGCAACGTTCCCACCGCCACGGGCGCGGCGCATCCCGTCGTGCTCGGGCACATCACGCCGGGGGCGTTGCGATGAGGGCGGCTCTGCGCACGGTCACCGCCGGACTGCTGCTGGTGTTCCTCGCATCGTCATGTGCCCGGTTGCCGTCGCCCCGCCCGGCGCCGCCGCCGCCGATGGCGCCGCCGGGGGAGAAGCCGGCCGCCACGCCGGCGCGACCGGCAGGAGAGAGGACCGGACCCCTTCGTCTCGAAGGCGAATCGACGATCTGCGTGGGACTGGCGTGGGACGTGGACAGTCTTCTGATCGACGGTGAGGCGCTGGGCCTCGGTACCCCCGGTGTGACCGACCTCCAGAGCATCCCGAGTCAGATCAAGGTGGGCGCCGCGGCGGCCGGCATGCGCTTCGGAAGGTGGACCGCCCCGGTGTCGCTGCTTCCCGTCGCGCGCTCGGACACGCTCTGGGTGATGGCGCGGCGCGGCCTGCTGCGCTGGAATGGAAAGTCCTGGCGAGGCACCTTCAAGGTCTTCCTCAACCCGCGCGGCAAGCTCACGCTCGCGGATCACCTTCCGCTCGAGACCTACCTCCTGGGCGTCGTGCCGGGCGAGATCGGCGGACTCTCGGAGGATCTGATCGAGGCTGGTCGTGCCCAGGCCATCGCGGCGCGCTCCTATACGCTCTTCTACCGCGGGCGCCGCGCCAGCGAGGGTTTCGATCTGTACGGCACGGTCGAGGACCAGGTCTACGGCCCGGTCGAGGGCGAGCGCCAGTTGGCAACCCAGTGTGTCGAGCAGACGCGCGGCAAGGTGGCGCTTTACGATGGCAGGCCCATCCGTGCCAACTACTGTTCCACCTGCGGCGGTGTCAGCGCCGAGGTCTGGGAGGCGTGGCCCGCGGCGGCGCTGCCCTACCTCGAGAGCCAGCGCGACGGCGGGCTAGGTAGTGATTACTGCGAGTCATCGCCGCAGTACCGCTGGCGCGAGAGCTGGAGCGAAGAGGAGTTCCTCGACAACCTCGAGCGCTTTGGCCCTGCGCTGAAGCTCCAATTCCCCTCCGGCGGGCTCGGTGACCTCGTGGACGTGCGGGTCGACGAGCGCTCGCGTTCGGGACGGGTCTGGCGGCTGCTCGTGCGGACCACGACCGGCGACATGACGCTACACGCCTACGCCATCCGGAAAGCCCTGCGTCGTGGCGGAGACCCGGATGCCAGCCTGCGCTCCACCCTCTTCAAGATCGACGTGAGGCGCGACCCGGCCACTGGGCGGGCGATGGAGATCGTGGCGAGCGGAGCCGGCTCGGGCCACGGCGTGGGTCTGTGTCAGACGGGTGCGCTCGGGATGGCCCGCGCTGGTGCCAGGGCCGAGGAGATCCTGGAGCACTACTACCCGCACATCGCGATCGAGCGGCTCTACTGACCGTCGCGGGCGGACGGCGCCCACGCGGGTGGACATGCGCGATGCCGGGACCGCCCCCAGATGCCCCGCCCCCAGTGGATTGACACTGTGGCACGCCGCGGGTAATGTCCCGCGGCTCAAGGGTACGGAAGCGGCCCTTTTCCAGCGGGGTTGTAGTTCAGTTGGTTAGAACGCCTGCCTGTCACGCAGGAGGTCGCGGGTTCGAGTCCCGTCAACCCCGCCATCATCGTCACCGGTCGGCTTTCGCCGGCCGTTTTCGCTGTCTGGCCGCGCTTCTGTGCGTTCTTGTCTCGTCCCGGTCGCCTCGTGGAGCCGCAGCCTGACCAACCATGCCAGCCCGCTGCGTGGAACCGGTTTCCCGAATCCGGTGGACGGTCCGCCCCAATCCCTTGCTGGGGTTGCCTTTGGAGCGCCTCGATTTCTCATTGACGGGAGGAGCGCGCTCCGTATACTGCCGGTGCCTTTTCGCCCGGGTGCTGATCTGAAGTGTGTGCCTGGGCATCGAATGCGCGTCACTAGGCTGGAACAGCGTCAATGGCGCGCGGGTAGCGTCAGGGCACATGCCTGAGGGAGTCATGATCAAGAAGAAGGGGATTCCCGACGACGATTTCGGTCCGATCCCGGACGACGAAGTCGACAAGTACGACGAGGACGACAAACTCTTCGACGACGACCTCGATGAAGACGACCTCGACGAAGACGAGGATGACGAGGAGTTTGATGACGAGTTCGAAGAGGAGGAGTACAACGACGACGAGGACGACCTCGAAGAAGTCGACGGGGTGGAAGAAGAGCGGTAGCGGGAAGGGGTCCCCAGAGATCTGAACGGCGCATCCCGGCTCGCCCGGGCCGCGCGCTGGCGCGTCGTGCGTCCAGACGTGCTGCTGCGCACCTGGAGGAACGTCCCATCATCGCGGGCCCTGATCAGGCATCCAGCCGGTCAGGGCCCGACGTGTCTGCGAGGGGGAGCGCATGGAACAACCCGACTGGCCGACCGGCCTGCCGCAGAACTTCGGCGGGCTCGGCGAGGAGTTCGCGTCGTTCGAGCGGGCGCGGGCCGTCGTGCTGCCCGTGCCCTATGACTTCAGCGCCACCTACCAGGGTGGCACGCGCTGGGGCCCGCGCGCCATCCTCTCGGCCTCGCAGAACATGGAGGTCTGGGACGACGAACTGGGGGCGACCTATCGGGCGGGCATCCACACGCTTCCCGAGGTCGAGCCCACCGCGCTGGGCCCGGAGGCCATGGCCGCGCGCGTCGAGCGGGCCGTGGGCTGGATCCTCGACCAGGGCCGCCTGCCGGCCATCCTGGGGGGCGAGCACAGCATCACCGCCGGCGCGGTGCGGGCGGCCGCGCGGCGCTTCGCCGGTCTCTCGGTGCTGCATTTCGACGCGCACGCCGATATGCGCGACTCCTACCTGGGATCGCCCTACAGCCACGCCTGCGTGATGCGCCGTGTGCGCGAATGCTGCCCGGCCGCATCGGTCGGCATCCGCTCCTGCAGCGAGGAGGAGGCCGCCTTCCTGCGTGAGCACCCGGTGCCGATGTGGAGCCCGCGCGCCTTCCGGGCGCTGGGAGGTGACTGGGAGCCCATCCTCTCGGCGCTGACGGACACGGTCTTCGTGACCTTCGACCTCGATGCCCTCGACCCCGCGGCGCTGCCCGGGACCGGCACGCCCGAGCCGGGGGGGCTCGACTGGTACGAGTCCGTGGACCTCCTGCGTGCCGTGGCCGCCCGCGCCCGCATCGTGGGTTTCGACATCGTGGAACTGGCACCCATCCCGGGGCAGGTCGCCTCGGACTTCCTGGCCGCGCGTCTCGCCTACCGGCTCATCGGCCTCGCGCTCGCGAGCCCGGGCGCCGGCGGGCCGAAGAAACAGTATCGGAGACCCTGATGACTGCCGCGACGAAGCGCCTCGTGCTGCGCAAGAACCAGGACCGCCGCGTGCGCGGAGGGCATCCCTGGATCTTCAGCAACGAGGTGGCCACGATCGAGGGCGCGCCCGCGCCTGGCGACCTGGTCGAGGTGGCGGACGTCCGCGGCGCCTTCCTGGGCCGTGCCTACCACAACCCGCAGAGCCTGATTTGTGCGCGGCTCGTCACGCGCAAGCGCGACGAGGTGGACGCTGACTTCTTCGTTAAGCGCATGGAACGGGCGGTGCGGCTGCGCGAGGCGGCGCTGCCGGGCGAGCGCACGCTGCGGGTCGTCTACGGCGAATCCGACTTCCTCCCCGGCCTGGTCGTGGACCGCTACGGTGACCACCTGGCCGTGCAGGTGCTCACGCTCGGCATGGAGCTCCGGCAGGACCTCGTGCGCGAGGCGCTCGAGCGCGTCTTCGCGCCGCGCGGGGTCGTGCGCGTGGCCGACTCGCCGCTGCGCACGCTCGAGGGCCTGCCGCTTGAGCGGAACGTCTGGTGGGGCGAGGTGCCGGAGCGCGTCGAGGTCGAGCTCGAGGGCTTCAGGGTCGAGGCCGACCTGCTGCACGGCCAGAAGACCGGACTCTTCCTCGATCAGCGGCTGAACCGGCGCGTCGCCGAGTCGCGCGCCGCCGGCAAGCGCGTGCTCGACCTCTTCTGCTACCAGGGCGAGTGGGCGCTGCACGTCGCTCGGGGGCGTGCGGCCTCCGTGCTGGCGGTGGACTCCTCGGAGCCGGCGCTGACCGCCGCCGCGCGTAACCTCGAGCGCAACGGCCTGCAGGACCGCGTGGGCCTGAGGCGCGGGGACGTCTTCGACGTGCTGCGCCAGCTCGATCGGGCGGGGGAGCGCTTCGGGCTGGTGATCCTCGACCCGCCCGCGCTGGTCAAGTCGCGCAAGCACCTGGCGGCCGGCGCCCGCGCCTACCGCGAGCTCAACCGCGCGGCGATGGCCTTGCTCGAGGAGGAGGGCGTGCTCATGACCTGCTCGTGCAGCCACCACCTGGACGATGCGCTCTTCCGCCAGGTGCTGCTCGAGTCGGCCCGCGCCGCGCACCGGCCGTTCCGCGTAGTGGAATGGCGCGGCGAGTCGCCCGACCACCCGCAACTCCTCGCCGTGCCGGAAACCCACTACTTGAAGTGCGGGGTGCTGCAGGCGGTGTAGGCGGCCGGCAGCGCCGCCTACTCCGCCTGCCCGCCCGCCTTCTTCACCTCGTCGAGGTAGTTCATGCGCAGCTCCGTGAGTACCTGCTGGAGCACGCGCGCCTCGTCGGGCTCGAGGTTGCCACGGGTGCGTGCCTCGAGGGCGGCCAGCGTGTCGATGGTGTCGCGCGCGGCATCCAGGTTCTTGTCGATCTGGCGGGTGAGCGGGTTCATGAGCTTGCCGAGAGTCATCATGCCGCTCTGCTGAAGTCCCAGCAGGAGCTGCAGGAACAGCGCGGCCTGGCGCGAGGGATTCATCTCGGTCATCAGGTCTCTCCTTCGGTCCGTGGTGGCTGGCCCGTGGCCTTGGCTTCCTCCCAGAGCGCGTCCAACTCCTCGAGCGTGGCCTCGCCCGGGTGGCGGCCCTGGGCGTTCAGTGCGCGCTCGATGTGCTGGAAACGGTCGCGGAAACGGCGCGAGGCGGCGCGCAGCTCGCGCTCGGGATCGATGGTGAGGTGTCGCGCCAGGTTCACGACGGCGAACAGCAGGTCGCCGACCTCGCGGGCGAGCGCGGGGTCCGTATCGCGGCCGAGCTCCTGTTCGAGCTCGCGGAGCTCTTCGTGCACTTTCTCGAGCGGCCCCGAGAGGTCGGGCCAGTCGAAGCCGACCGCTCCGGCCTTCTCCTGGATCCGGTAGGCGGCGACCAGCGCGGGCAGGCCCTTGGGCTGCTCGCCCAGCAGTGAGGCGCGGCCGTCAGCTCCGCCCTTCTCGCCCTGCTTGATCTCCTGCCACTGGCGGTAAGCGGCACCGCCGTCCTTGACAGCGTCGCCGCCGTAGACGTGCGGGTGGCGCCTTATGAGCTTCGCCGCCGCCCGCTCGAACCCCTCGGCGATGCCGGGCCCGCCCTTCTCGCCACCCAGCTCAAGGCAGAACAGGGCGAGGAAGCCGAGGTCGCCCAACTCCTCGACCGTGTGGTCCACGTCGCCCGAGCCGATGGCCTCGCCAGATTCGACCGCCTCCTCGACCAGGTAGGGCGTCATGCTCTCGAGGGTCTGCTCGCGGTCCCAGGGGCAGCCCTCGGGCCCGCGCAGCCTGCGGCAGACCGCTACCAGATCGGAGAAGGCCTTCCGCTCGCGCTCGGTGGCTCCTGGATCGCTCATGGCCGCAGCATAGCGGAGGGCCCAGCGCGCCACCAACCTGCGGCCGTTTGCGCCCTTGCAGAGGGCTGCCTATGCTACGCGACTTCTGCAGCGCACCTGCGCCTTCCGCGGGAGATCTGCATGGGCATGCCTGTCTCGACCTGGGTCGAGGTGGACCTCGACCGCTTCTCGGCCAACCTGCGCGCCGTGCGCGCGCTGGTGGGACTGGCCGCGCCCGGCGTGAATGCCGGAGCGGGCCCCGTGGCGAACCCGGCGCGCGGCCTGCTGCTGGTGGTGAAGGCGGACGCCTATGGCCACGGCGCGGTCGAGATGGCCGAGGCAGCCGGCGCCGAGGGCGTGGAGTGCCTTGGGGTCGCCACGCTCCACGAGGGCATCCAACTGCGCCAGGCGGGCTGCCGGTTGCCCATTGTGGCGCTCTCGCCGCTCCTGCCGAGCGAGATCCGAGAAGCCGTGGCGCACGGGCTCGACCCCACGGTGTGCGACCTCGACTTTGCCCGCGAGTTGTCGGCCGAGGCGGTGCGAACGGGCCGCCCGGTACGCTGCCACGTCGAGGTGGACACGGGCATGGGGCGCACGGGCGTCTCCGAGTCCGGGGCGGAGGGCTTCCTCGGCGCACTTGCCGCGCTGCCGGGCCTGAGGCTCGCGAGCCTGTTCACCCACTTTCCCGACGCGGACTCCGAGGACCTCTCCTTCGCCGAGGACCAGGTGAGCCGCTTCCGCAGGCTGGCCTCGCGGCTGGCGGCCCGCGGTCTCGAAGCGCCCCGGCTTCACGCGGCGAACAGCGCCGGCACCGTCAACCTGCCCGGCGCGCGCTTCGACTGGGTGCGCGTCGGACTGCTCGCCTACGGTCACCCTCCGCCCCACGCGCGCACCCGCCTCGACCTTGGGGCCGTGATGTCCTTCAAGAGCCGGCTGGTCCAGGTCCGCGACCTGCCCGCGGGCGCGCCCATCAGCTACGGCCGCTCCTACGTCACCGAGCGCCCGATGCGCGTGGGGGTGGTGGCTGTGGGCTACGGGCACGGCTACTCCTGGCTGCTCTCGAACCGTGGGCAGATGCTGGTGCGGGGCCGGCGCGTGCCGATCGTGGGTCGGGTGACGATGGACCTCACGATGGTGGACCTCACGCCGGTCCCCGAGGCGGGCGTGGGCGACGATGTGGTTCTCTTCGGCGACCAGGACGGCACGTCCCTGCCGCTGGAGGAGGTCGCCGAGGGCAGCAGCACGCTCTCCTACGAGATCATGTGCACGATCGGCAAGCGCGTGACGCGCATCTATGTACGTGGGGGCCGGCCGGTGAAGCTCACCTCGCTGGTGGGCGAGCGAGCCGAGTGGGTGGAGCAGGCCGCGGACCATTTCCGCATGCGGGCCGTGGCCGTGGCCACGGCGAAACGGAGCTAGAAGATGCGCGTCTTCCTCATCATCCTGGACGGGGTCGGGATCGGGGCCCTGCCGGACGCCGCCGAGTACGGCGACACCGGTACGAACACGCTGCTGCACGTGGCCGAGGCGGTGGGTGGCCTGCGGCTCCCGCACCTCGAGAAGCTGGGCCTCGGGCGCCTGCTCGACCTGCCCGGGGTCCGTCCGCTCGCGGACCCGGAGGGCGCGCGCGGCAGGCTAGGGCAGCTCTCGAAGGGCAAGGACAGCACCATCGGGCATTGGGAGCTGGCGGGGCACGTCACCGAGCGCGCCTTCCCGACCTACCCGCAGGGATTCCCGGAGGTTCTGCTCGAGCGCTGGATCCGGCGGGTCGGGCGCGGCTGGATGGCGAACGTCGTGGGCTCGGGCACGGACATCATCGTGCTCTACGGCGAGGAGCACCAACGGACCGGCCGGTACATCGTGTACACTTCCGCCGACAGCGTCTTCCAGATCGCTGCGCACGAGGAGACCGTGCCGCTCGAGGAGCTCTACGAGGCCTGCCGGCGGGCGCGAGTGCTGCTGGACGGCGAGCACGCCGTCGGCCGTGTCATCGCCCGGCCCTTCACCGGCGAGCCCGGGAACTACCGGCGCACGCCGAACCGGAGGGATTTCTCGCTCGAGCCCCCGGTGCCCACGCTGCTCGACCGGCTGACCGCGCGGGGCGAACCGGTGGTCGCCGTGGGCAAGGTGGACGACCTGTTCGCGGGGCGCGGCTTGAGCGAGGCGCTTCACACGAAGAGCAACGCCGAGGGGCAGGAGATCCTCGCCGGGCTGGTCCGGCGGAGCGGACACGGCCTGGTGTTCGCCAACCTGGGGGACTTCGACCAGCAGTACGGCCACCGCAACGACCCGGTCGGCTTGGCACGCGCGCTGGAGGAGTTCGACGAGTGCTTCGGGGAGCTTCAGGCCCGCCTGAGAAGTGACGAGATGTGCCTGATCACCGCCGACCACGGCAACGACCCGACCGACGCCAGCACGGACCACTCCCGGGAATACGCGCCGCTGCTGGTGGCGGGCCCCCGCGTGCGCGCGGGCGCCGACCTGGGCACCCGCGAGACCTCGGCCGACGTCGCGGCGACGCTCGCCGAGGTGTTCGGCGTGGCGTGGCCGGCGGCCGGCCGGAGCTTCCTCAAGGAGGTGCGCTCATGAGCATGACCCCCAAGGCGTTGATGGCGGAGGCGGTCAAGGCGCGCAAGCGCGCCTACGCGCCCTACTCGCGCTTCGCGGTGGGCGCCGCGCTGCTGGCGAAGGACGGCCGCGTCTACCTCGGCTGCAACGTGGAGAACGCCTCGTACGGGCTCACGATCTGTGCCGAGCGCAACGCAGTGTGGAAGGCGGTGAGCGAGGGCGTGACCGAGTTCACCGCCGTCGCCGTGACCGCCCGAGACGGCCGCGGTGCCCCGCCCTGCGGCTCGTGCCGGCAGGTGCTGCACGAGTTCGCCCCGAACGCGTGGGTCTACTGGCGCGACGCGCGCGGGCGCATCCTCAAGCGGAAGCTCACGGAACTGTTGCCGAACGCCTTCAACCTGGCGGACCTGAGGAGATGATGAGCAGCGAACGGGAGGAACTGGTCGAGTTGATCACGCGGCAGGTGCTGCAGGCGCTGGATCGCGGGGCGGTGCCCGCCACGGGCGTCGGGAGCCCGCCGGCCGCGCCGCGCGATGCGGCGGCCTGGCGCGCGACGCACGCGGTGCAGGACGCGGACCCCGAGACCGCCGGCCGCTACCGGCTCTTCGGCATCTCCACCTCGAGCGGGCCGGAGCACACCCGCGCACTGCACGAGGCGGGCGCTTCGCGCGTGGTCGCGACGACGGGCTACTGCCCGGCCTCGGACGGGCTCGCCTCGCTCATCGACCACACCTTGCTCAAGCCCGACGCCACGCGCGGCGACATCGAGACGATCTGCCGGGAGGCGGCGCAAAACTGTTTTGCCTCGGTCTGCGTGAACCCGGTGTGGGTGCCGCTCTGCCACGACCTGCTGAAGGGCAGCGGGGTGAAGGTGTGCACCGTGATCGGCTTCCCCTCCGGAGCGCACGCCCCCGACGTCAAGGCCTACGAGGCGCGCCGGGCGGTGGAGCAGGGCGCCGAGGAAGTGGACATGGTCATCAACGTCGGGGCGATGAAGTCCAAGGACTACGCCCTGGTCGAGCAGGACGT
>Ga0315273_10002115_pt1 | contig 23149 bp, 16 predicted proteins | sample YL17G02_0_MG_FD_205753 | JGI IMG/M metagenome (GOLD analysis project Ga0315273, IMG submission 205753) | Sediment microbial communities from Yellowstone Lake, YNP, Wyoming, USA - YL17G02_0 | ecosystem: Environmental > Aquatic > Freshwater > Lake > Sediment | place: USA: Wyoming | collected...
TTGTACCTGAAGATGGCGAACATGAGCGCGATCGCGGTCAGCGCCTTCTCGCCGCCCGACAGCAACTGCACGTTCTGGAGGCGCTTGCCCGGCGGCTGCGCGATGATCTCGATGCCGCTCTCGAGGATGTCGTCTTCGTCGAGCAGCGCGAGGCTGGCCCGGCCCCCGCCGAACAATGACGCGAACATCTCCTGGAAATGCAGGTTGATGGCTTCAAACGCCTCGCGGAACCGTTCGCGCGTCGTGTGGTCGATCTTCTTGATGGCCTCGCCGGTTGACGCGATCGAATCGACCAGGTCCTTCCTCTGGGTCGTGAGGAAGCCGTGCCGTGACTCGAGTTCGTCGTACTGCTCGATCGCCATCATGTTGACCGGACCCAGCCTGTCGATCTTGCGCTTGAGTTCGGTGACGGCGTCTTCTGGCGTCAGCGCACGCTGCGCCGGATCGACCACCGGCGGGCACTCCACGGCTGCGACCTCCGCGCCTGCCGGCAACTGGATTCCCCCGGTGTCCTGTGCCGGTTCGTCTTCCGGTTCGTCCGCGTAGATCGTGCGCCAGTCGGGGCTGACCTCGCCGTCTCTCTCCAACTGCTCGACCTCGGCAATCACCGACTCGAGATCGGTCTGCAGCGTCTCGACGCAGATGGACGCAAGATGCGCGAGGTCGCTCTCGGCCTTGGCGCGGCCGACCTCGGCCTCCAGCAACGACGACCGCACCGCGTCCAGCGTGCGCCTGGCCTGGCGAATGGCTGATTCCTGCTCTTCGCCCTGCTGCCGAACGAGCTCCACGGCTTCGTCCGCGCTCCGCACAGCCTCACGCGCGACGTCCAGCGCAGCCAACTCGACGTCGAGAGCTCGCGTGGCCTCAGAGAGCGCGTGACGCAGTCGATCCTGCTCACCGGCGATCTGCTGCTGCTCTTCGCGTCTGGCCACGAGTCGGGCTTCGATTTCGCGGCAGGTCTCCTCGAGGCGTGCGGCTTCGAGCGACATGGCCGCTGCCCGTTCGACCAGCCGTGCGTGTTCGGCCATCGCGTCTCTGACGCGCTCGCCTCGCAGCCGCGACTCCTCGCGCGCATCGAACAGACGGCGCTGGGCCGCGCCGAGTTTCTCGTCGACCAGACGCTGCTCGTCGGCCAGACGTGCCACCGACTGTCTGGCTTCCGCCTGCCTCGCATCGAGCCCCGTGATCTCCTCGTCTCCGCGGCGAATGTCGAGCGCGACGACCGATCGCTTCTGATCGACGCGCTGCGCCTGCTCGGACGCCTGTGCCACTCGCAGCTCGAATTCCACGATCGCCTTCTCGTGGACGTGGACCTCGTCCGACATCGCTTCGATTGCCGCCGCCGCCTCGGCCGCGCGGCGGTCGACATCGGCGAGCATCGTGTCGAACCTCGCGACCTGGATGCGCTCGATCTCAAGACGTTCGCGCGCCTGCCGGATGTCGCTCTTGGTCTGGAGGATGCCTCCCTGATCGTGTTGTCCCGCCCCGCCCCACACGAGGTTCGCGCCGCGGCAGACCTCGCCGTCTCGTGTCGCCACGGGCGCGGTCGTCTGACGCGCCGCCGCGACCGCATCGGCAAACGTCGCGGCGATCCAGCCGGCGGTGACAAATGGGCGCAGGGCCCCGGCGCAGGCGCCAGACACCGAGACGACCGCGTCGAGCGGCGTCAGGCCCGGCATCGCCTCGGCGGACGTTCCCCCGCCATCCGTCGCCGGTGCCCCATCGACGACCACGAATCCGCAGCGTCCGGCGCCCCTGGCGCTGACCAGACGCAGGGCCCGCCCGGCTTCCTCGTGGGTGGCCACGACCACGAATTGAAGCGTGTCGCCCAAGGCAGCTTCCACCGCGCGCTCGAAGCCAGGTTTGACGTCGAGATAGTCGGCCACCGAGCCGAGGTGCCGGACGTGGCCTGCCGACTCGGCCAGCACGAGTCGCGCCGCGTCGCCGTAGGCGGTGCGGGCGGATTCAAATCGTTCGAGTGAGTCCAGCCGGGCGGCCAGACCAGCCAGTTCCTGCTCCGCCTCGCGAAGCACCTGGAGCGCACGTTCCCGTTCGGCCCTCAGGCCAGTCAGCTCGACCTCACGGGCCCTGCGCGCACCAATCACCGCATCCAGCCTGGCGCCGGCGCTGGCGAGCGACGTCGCGGCGCCGTCGTGATCGGCCTTCGCGCGCGCGGCCTCGACGTCCAGATCGGAGGCTTCGGCGGTCCAGCGGGCGATGTCGCGCGACACGCGCTCGCGCGCGCTGCTGGCGTTGTCGATCGCGTGCAGCAGCGCGGACGCGGCACTGGCGGCGGCGAACTGTTCGCTGCGGACCGCCTCGACATTCGCTTCGAGTCCTTCGAGCACGCCCTGCAGCGCAGCCTGGGCCTCGTTGGCCGCAGAGAGCGTGGCCGCGGCGGTCTCGCGGTCCTGAGCGGCCCGCTCTGCCTCCTGCCGTTTGACGGCCGCTCCTTCGGCAGCCGGCCCACGCCGCAGGCTGAGTGTCTCGACTTCTCCCGCGATATCGGTCGCCCGCCGGCCGAGCGCAGTGACCTGCTCCTCATCATTCTGAATGCGCTGCTCGAGACGCCCAATCTCGACTTCGTGGGCATGCGCCGCCTCGCGCGCCGTGCGGGCCGCGCTCTCCAACTGGACCAGTTCGAGGCGACGCCGCTCGAGATCGGACTCCAGTTGCGCCAGGTGCGCTGACGCACCAATTTCCGCTTCCTTGATCTGAACGATGCGCGCTTCGGCGGACCCAATCGCCTGGGCCAGCACCCGCTGGCGCCTCGCGACCTGCACCTTCTCCCACCGGCGCAACTGGTCGCGCAGCCGCTGGTAGCGCCGGGCCTTGGCCGCCTGTCGCTTCAGCGCGCCGCGTTGCTTCTCGATCTCGAAGACAATGTCGTCGATCCGCGTCAGGTTCTGCTGTGACGCCTCGAGCTTCAGCTCCGCCGCCCGGCGGCGAGCCTTGTACTTGGTGACGCCAGCCGCTTCCTCAATCAGTTGACGCCGGTCTGTCGGGCGCGAACTCAGGATGAGTCCAATCTTCCCCTGCTCGATGATCGCGTAGGCCTTGGCGCCCAGCCCCGTGTCCATCAGCAGTTCGTGGACATCCCGCAACCGCACGATCTCGCCGTTGATCAGGTATTCGCTCTCGCCCGACCGGTACAGGCGGCGGGTCACTTCGACTTCGCGCACCATCGGCCGCCCTTCGTCATCGATCAGGTCCGGCGTTGTGCCCGTCCCGCGCTCTGGCAGGAGCGGGACGCCGGCCAGCATCAGCCGAACCTCGGCGGCGGCGTTCGGCTTGCGGGCATCGGATCCGCCGAAGATCACATCTTCCATGCGGTCGCCGCGCAGGCTCTTGGCGCTCTGTTCGCCGAGCACCCACACGATGGCATCCGCGACGTTGCTCTTGCCGCAGCCGTTCGGACCGACGATCGCCGTGACGCCACGGTCGAACGACAACTCGGAACGGTCGCAGAACGATTTGAAACCGGTGATTTCCAGACGCTGCAAACGCATCGGGCCGCTATTTCTGTCCAGGCGTGGACTTGGTGCGGGCCATCCTGGCCAATCGCTCGGCCTCCGGGAAGAGGCCCAGGGCGAGTTGTGCCTGGGGGTCGGTGGCAATCAGTTGACGCCTGGCGTCGCTGACCGTCCACAGGTTGAGGTCGATCTCGTAGCGCATCAACGACTTGATGAACACGAGATCCTGGGCGAAGGCGGATTCGTCAATCTTGATGTGCTCCGCCTCCAGGTACTGACGGAAATCCTCGACCATGGCCGCATCGACAACAAAGTCCCTGGCCACAAACTTGCGGTCGTGGGACGCCGCCACAATGCGCGTGTCGCCCACCGCCGAGAATTTCTGCGCGTAGAGCGAAAAGGTCTGCCGTGCGTACAGCGACCGGCCCAAGCGCGACGGGTTAAACCCTTCGATCGGCCCCTCGAGACGATGGTCGGGCTCGACGCCGCCGCCGCCGTACACCTTGCGCCCCGAATCGGTGTAGCGCAACTGCGCCGGTGGGTGCTCGCGCTCCACACTCTGGTCCTTCAGGCCGTAATTGAGGTACTCGTCAAACGTCCCGTCCCACGGGCGCTGGATCAGCCGACCACTGGGCGTGTAGTAGCGCGCCGTGGTCAACGCCAGACCTGCTCCATCGCTGATCGAGTAGACCGACTGCACAAGCGCCTTGCCGAACGTCGTCTCGCCGACGATGACCGCGCGATCGTGATCCTGGAGGGCGCCGCTCACGATCTCGGCCGCGCTCGCGCTGGCGCGGTTCGCCAGCACGACCAGCGGCAGCTCGGTGTAGTCGCTCTTGTAGGCGGCGCGAAAGTCCTGATCGGCATTCGGCACGCGGCCGCGCGTGTACACGACCATCTGGCCGGGCTGAAGAAACTTGCTCGACACCTTGATGGCCTGATCCAGCGGCCCACCCCCATTGCCGCGCAGATCGAGCATCAGCCGTTTCATGCCCTTGTCTTTGAGCGTCTTGAGCGTCGCCGTCAGGTCGGTGTCGGTCTGCTGGGCAAAATCCTGCAGACGGATGTACCCGGTGGTCTCATCGAGCATGAACGAGGCGGGGATCGTCGGGATGTTGATCTCGTCGCGTGGCACGTCGAGTTCGATCAACTGGTCAAAGCCCCGGCGCTTGAGCGAGAGGTGCACGAGCGTTCCCTTGGGGCCCCGCATCCGTTTGGACGCCTGATCGGGGGTCCACCCCTTCGCGCTATCGCCGTCCACCTTCGCAATGATGTCCCCGCGGCGCACGCCCTTTCTGTAGGCGGGCGATCCCTCGAATAGCGACGTGGCGGTGACGTCACCATCGATCGTCTGGATTGTGATGCCCAGACCGAAATACCGCCCTCCCTGCCGTTCCTGCATCGCCGCATAGGTTCGAGGATCGAGAAACGCCGAATGCGGATCCAGCGTCTGCAGCATGCCCGAGATGGAGTTGTAGACCACGCGGTCGGTCGGGGTCTTCTCGACGTACGTGGCCTCGATCAGCCGGAGCGCGGCCGTATAGGCGCGATAGCGTTCGGGCAGCCGCTCCTGGCTCGCGACCGTCGTTCGGCCCACCAGGCCGCCAGCCACGGCCGACACGACGAGCACCGATGACACCAACAACACCAGACGAGTTGTCCGCATGGGGAAATCGTACCAGATAACTGGTGGAGCGGCAACGAGTTCGCCTCGGTCAGGTTGCGCCGCGTCCTTGACCGCGCGGACGCATGGTTCCTATAATTGACTGGGTCCTCTTGCGATCCTCGTTCCCGTGACCCGTGGGGTTCGGCAGGCCAGACGCTGGCGACCCGAGGCCGGGGACGCGGCGCAGGAACCCATTGGAGTTGTTATGGGTCCCATCGGCATGCCGGAACTGGTCGTCATCCTGGTCATCGCGCTGATTATCTTCGGACCGCGCAAGTTGCCCGAACTCGGCCGATCGCTGGGAAAGAGCATCGCCGAGTTCAAGCGCGCCTCGAACGAGCTGAAGAACACGCTCGAAGAGGAAATCCGCGTCGAGGAGGGCAAAGCGGTGTCAGCCGCCAGGCAGGCGCCCCCCGCCGAGCCCGTGACTACGCCTGCACCTTCTCCAACATCTGGCCAGGCCAACTAGGTCGCCCCGGCGCCGATCGATGCACCTGCCGTTTCGCCGTAAGCCGCCGGCCGAGATCGGCCCGCCCCGCTCCGCTCTGCCCGCGCCTTATCATCCGGACAATCCGGATGATGCCGACGATGATGGCGCGGGGAAGATGTCGTTTCTCGAACATCTGGACGAACTTCGGAAACGGCTGACCGTCTCTGCCATCGCGCTGGCTGTGGGAGTGCTGATCGCGTTCTTGTTCATCAACCGCATTTTCGACTTCATCATGCTGCCGCTCGCCAAGGCGATGCCGCCGGGGTCGAGCCTGGTCGCCACCGAGCCCACCGAAGCCTTCATGCTGTACATGAAGATTGCGTTGCTGGCCGGCGTCGTCATCGCCGCGCCCGCCATCACGTGGCAACTGTGGCTGTTTGTCGCGCCCGGGCTCTACGTGAAGGAAAAGCGCTTCGCGATGCCGTTCGTCTTCCTGGCGTCCGTGTGTTTCGTGGGCGGCGCGGCCTTCTCGCATTACTTCGTGTTTCCGTGGGCGTGGGCGTTCCTGTCCAATTTCAAGCCCGAGTACATGCTGTTCATGCCGAAGATCGAGGCGGTCTTCTCGCTGTACTCGGTGATGCTGCTCGCGATGGGCATCGTCTTTGAAATGCCCGCGGTTGTGTTTCTGCTGGCGCGCATGGGGTTGGCGACGCCCGGATTCTTGTGGCGCAACCTCAAGTACGCCATTCTCATCATCTTCGTCGTCGCCGCCGTCATCACGCCATCGGGCGACATGATGACCCAGTCGCTGATGGCCGCCCCCATGATCGGGCTGTACCTGATCAGCATCGTGATCGCCTGGGTGTTTGGAAAGAAGCGAACGCCCAGAGCGGCGGAAGACGACGCCGACTGACGTCCTCTTTCCTGCTTCTTGGGCGCAGCCACGTGCCTGCGGGACGACGGTTCTTCCGCGTCCCCGCTCACCCAAGCCGGCAAGACGCACGTCGCCTGCCGGGCTGCTTCCGTGGCGCGGCGCTTCGCTCCGCGTCCCCGCTCACGTAAGCCGCCCCATGTGGCGTGGCCACACCCGCGCCGCAATGAAACGGTCTTCGCTCTTGCTGTGCTTTTGCTTCGCCGTTGTTACGCGTGTTTCTCATTAGCCGGCAAGACGTGCCTTGCCGGGACGTGGGCGGTCGGGCAACCACGGGGGGTTGCCCCTACACCTGAATCTGTCCGTCGTAGGGGCGGCCCCCTGCCTGCCCTGAGCGAAGTCGCAGGGTGGCCGCCCCGTACCAGTCCTGGCCCTCACGGCACGGTTTGCAGACTTCGCCATCGGCTTGGTTCGAGGGGCCGCTTCGCGAATCGCCGCGGCACCTGAGCGCCGATGCCCCGCGTCCACGCCCATTCAGCGGGCCAGTCGACAGCGTCGCCCCGGGGTTCCCCGAATCCCGACGCCCGACGCCCTCGTCCCGAATGCCCAATCCTCAATCCCCAATCCCTAATCCCTGTCTCCGTTGTATGCTTCCGGCGTGGCGATTCGAAAATCGGCCGCTTCGGAGATTCGCCTGTTCATCGAACACCTGCGCGACGCCGACCCGGGAGCGCGGGACGCGGCTCTGGCTCGCCTCAGCGTGGCGGGCGTCCGTGCGGTGCCGCACCTGCTCGATGCCCTCGATTCGACAACGTCTCCGGTTGCTCGGGCACTGGTGCTGAAGGCCCTCGAAGCCTCGGGCGACAGGCGCGGCATTGATGCGGCGCTCGGCCTGCTGCACTCGCGCGCCACGGACCCCAAGGTCGCCTCGGCGGCCGTTCGACTGCTCGGCAACCACCTGGACGCGGCGGAAGAGAATCGCGCGCTCGACGCGCTGAGCGCGATTGTGCTGGACCCGGCGTACCGACAGGAGCTCCGCCTCGAGGCGTTTGCCGAACTCGAGCGCATGCCTGCGCGGCTGATTGCGCCCATTCGACAGTGGCTCGCCGCCGATCCGGACGAAGCGGTCCGACGCCGCGCCGCCGTCCAGGGCACGTCTGGCGCGACGCCAGACGATCGGCTGGCGCGGCTAGCCCTGGTTGCCAGCGGCCATCCCGCCGATCCGGCGGCGCTGAGGCACTGGGTGCAGGAGGCCGCGCAGGACCCGTCACTGTCCACGTTGCACCGGTTGGTAGAGGTGGCGTGCACGCGAGAAGCGCAGGCGCCGTCGGCTGCAGACGCTGACGAATGGCGCGCGGCGCGCGGCGTGATCCACGTGGCGCTGGCGACACGCGGCAGCCGCCTGGGCGTCTACGACCTGCGCGAATCGCTCGCGCAGGCCGTGTCAACGCTGTCCGAGGATTTCGTGTCGGCCCTGCGTCTGGTAGGCGATGCCACCTGTCTCGAACCGATCGTGGCCGCGATCGCCCGGATGCCCATCGACATCGAAACGCGGGATCACCGGATCCACGACGGATTGGTGGACGCTGGCCGGGCCATCGTCACGCGCGAAGGACTGACCCGGCGGCACGCAGCCGTGAAGAAGATCCTGAAAACCTGGCCGGACGCGGGCGCGCTGGTGCTCGCGCCGCCTCAGTAAGATTTCGCGAACCAGGCGTCCGCCACTGCCGGCTTGCCGCACTTGATGCAGGTCGCGCTGGTCGGCCCGCCTTCCATCGGCAGGTTGCGAATCGTCGCCTGCGTCTCCGTCTTGATTTCGGCCTCGCACAGGTCGGTGCCGCACCACGGCGACACGACGAAGCCGGGGCGACCGTCCATGATCTGCTTGAACTCGTCGTACGAGGACGTCTGGGTGGTGTGATCGCGCTGGAACGCCAGCGCCCGATCGAACAGATTCTGCTGGATCGCATCGAGCAGGTCCTTGACGCGGCCTGTGAGCCCGTCCATCGGGGTCGGGATCTTCTCGCGTGTGTCGCGCCGGGCGAGCATCACCTGCTGTTTCTCGATGTCCTTCGGCCCGATTTCGAGCCGCAGCGGCACACCGCGCAGCTCCCACTCCGAGAACTTCCAGCCCGGCGTGTACGCATCGCGGTCGTCGAGCATCACGCGAATCCCGTTGGCGACCAGGGCCGCCTTGATCTCCTGCGCCTGAGGCAGGACGGTCTCGCGCCAGTTCCCGCGGGGGATCGGCACGATGACCACCTGGTACGGCGCCACGCGCGGCGGCAGCACCAGGCCCGTCTCGTCACCATGCGCCATGATCACGCCGCCGATCAGCCGCGTCGACACACCCCAGGACGTGCCCCAGATGTACTGCAGCGACTTGTCGCGAGCCTGGAACTTGATATCAAACGCCTTGGCGAAATTCTGACCGAGGTTGTGGGACGTGCCTGCCTGCAGCGCACGACCGTCGCCCATCAAGGCCTCGATCGAGTACGTGCGCGACGCCCCGGCGAACTTTTCGCTTTCCGACTTGCGGCCAGCCATCACGGGCATCGCCAGCTCGGTCTCCGAAAACTCCTTGTAGAGCGCGAGAATCTTCAGCGTCTCCTCTTCCGCCTCTTCGGCCGTCTCGTGGGCGGTGTGCCCTTCCTGCCAGAGGAACTCGGTCGTGCGCAGAAACAGCCGCGTCACTTTCTCCCAGCGGACGATGTTGGCCCACTGGTTGATGAGGACGGGCAGGTCCCGCCACGACTGGATCCACTTCGCGTACATCGTCCCGATGATGGCTTCCGACGTTGGGCGTATCACCAGCGGCTCGTCCAGTTCTTCGGTGCCGCCTTTGGTCACCCAGGCCACCTGAGGCGCGAACCCCTCAACGTGCTCCGCCTCTTTCATCAGGAGGCTCTTGGGAATCAGCAGCGGAAAGTACGCGTTGACATGGCCGGTGGCCTTGAAACGGTCGTCGAGACCACGCTGGATGAGTTCCCAGATGGCATAGCCGTAGGGCCTGATCACCATGCAGCCCTTGACCGGCGAGTAGTCGGCCAACTCGGCACGACGGACCAGATCCGTGTACCATCTGGAAAAATCTTCCGATCGTGGCGTGATCGCCGTGATGAACTGTTCCTTGTTGTCGTCTTTCTCGGCCATCTGTGTGGGTCCTGCTGAAAAGCGGCAAAGGCCGCCACCTGGCAGCCCCGTCCGGCGTCTTCTGCCGTAGATGCTATCCTATCATTGACAGCGCGGCGCCCGGGATACCCTGGACGCGCCCTGATGCGGCCATGCCATCACCGATTCGCATCGATGTCGCGACCCCGTCTCGTTTGTACCCCGTGCTCGTGGGACCGGGCCTCCTCTCGCAGTTGCGGCGCGCGCTTGACGAAGCCGGGTGCGGAACCCGCCGGTTCCTGGTGTCGAATCAGACGGTCTGGCGGTTTTGGGGCGACGCGGTTCGCGAGGCGCTGCCTGACGCCGAAGCGGTGATGGTGCCGGACGGCGAGCGATTCAAGACCCTGCCGACCGTGGCGAGGATTTTCGACACCCTGCAGCATGCCGGCGCGGATCGGTCAGCCGTCCTCATCACGGTTGGTGGCGGCGTGGTCGGCGACATGGGCGGCTTCGCCGCCGCTACGTATATGCGCGGCATCACCCTGGTGCACGTGCCGACGACCCTGCTGGCCCAGGTTGATGCCTCGGTGGGCGGCAAGGTCGGCGTCAACCTGCCGGGAGGCAAGAACCTGGTCGGGGCGTTCCATCAGCCGGCGCTCGTGCTGACCGATCCCGAGGTCCTGCGGACACTGCCGCGCCGGGAATTCCGCGCCGGGATCTACGAAATCATCAAGTACGGTGTCGTGTGCAGCCGGGACCTGTTCGTGCGGCTGCAGGGTGGCCTCGGTCCCATTTCCAGGCGCGATGCGGCCACGCTGACCCCGGTGATTGCCGACTGCTGCCGGATCAAGGCGGAGATCGTCGGGGGCGACGAGCGCGAGGAGGGCCCCCGCAGATTGCTGAATTTCGGACACACCGCCGGGCATGCGCTCGAGGCGCTGACGCGCTACCGTCGCTTCCTGCACGGCGAGGCGGTGGCGTACGGCATGCTGGTCGCCGCGGAACTGGGGCTCGTGCGGGGGCTGATGAGATCCGATGACCGGGACGCGCTCGCGAGCCTGATCGCACAACTGGGGCCGCTGCCTCCACTCGGGGATCTCGGCGCTCCCGCAGTCATCGAGCTGATGCGGCGGGACAAGAAAGTCCACGAAGGACGCCTGCACATGGTCCTTCCCGCCGAAATTGGAAGAGCCAGCATTGTGGATGACGTGACTGACGACGAACTGGTGCGGGCGCTGACAGGAGTCGGTCTCGCGGAATCGGCCTAGTGCTTCGACTCGCGAATACGGTCGCGTGCTCTTGCAACGCGGTCCGGTGAGGAATGCTCGCTCAGCACTAAGTCCTGAGTGAACGCATTCGTTGCCGACATCATGATTCGAAGGACTTAGCGCAGCCAACCCGGGGGCACACCGGCCCGCCGAGCTTCTTCCTCGATGGACGCCATCTGTTTCTCGAGTTCCTGCTGTTCTTTTGTGAGCCGATCCAGCTCGTTCAGGGCGCGCTGTCGATCGGCGGCAATCAGGGCGCGCTGCGCAGGATCGTCACGCGCGGTGAAATCGGCCCACAACCCGTTGATGCGGCTCTGGAGGGCCTCGAGGTACACCTTGTTCCGGTCGCGCTGATCTCGAACATCGCCGAGCCGCTTGCGCCAGTACTCAGGGGTTTTCATGGGGTCAGAAACCGGTGTCCCGGGCATCGCCCCGCTGGCCGGTGGCGAATCGGCTGCCGGTTTCGCCAACGGGTCGGTTGCGGGTCCGGGCATGACGGGCGCGGGCCCTGGCGGGGTTGGGATCGTCTCTCCCGGAACCTTCACGAGACTGTCGTTGGTATAAACCTTGACCGGGGCCTTGACGGCTTTCCGCCGGGCCGCCTCCTGACGCGCGATGTCTCCCAACGACTGGGCGGATGCCGGACGCGCCCCGACACACAGGGCGGCCACGACACCGATCCCAATCACCAAACGATAACGCCAGGTCATCTTCATCCGTGCCCCGCTCGCCCAGACATCTTCGATGGGCTTCCTCTTACCGAACGAAGTGATTTCCTTGAGACGGCTTCATAACCTGCGTTCGGCGGCGAAACCAAGCCGCGAGAACGGGCGGCGAAGCTCCGCTCTTTCCATTATCGGTCGAAGCCCTGCCGATGATTGCCCTTCGACTGAAAATCTGTAGGTGCCACCCGTCCGGCTACCAGCCTCGAGCCAGGGGGCCGACCATTGGCCGGCGCCAGCCAGGAGGGCTCAGGATCCGGGTGCTGCCCGGAGGGCCTAGCGGAGTTCCCGCCACCCGACAACCAGGAGTCGCGACTCCCCTGCCGGAAAGCGGCTTACCGCGACGGTCACAACCCTGTGGGCCGCGCGGATGCCAAAGCCTTCGGCGCGAAAGACGACGACGCCGGCGCCAGGCCGGCGCGTGCCATCAGGTGCCGGCTGGCTGTCGTGCAGCGGATCGCCGTCCAGTTCCGCCGGATCATCGCCGACCCAGACGATCACCTCGCACGGAAGCGGCGCCGAATCAGTCGATACCAGTTGATCCAGGCGCCCGTGCCCAAACACCTGCCACCGCGGGTTGTTTGGGCCCCACGGACGATCCGTCGTGAAGGCGTCCAGTTCGGCATTCGTGCAGGGGGCGGTGTGGCCGCAGTTGGCGACATTGGTGAGGCTTCCCGCGTCGGTCTCGGTGCCGTCTGGAAGGAGCAGGCGTCGATCGATGCTGGATTGGAGGATGGCGGAACGGACCTGGCCCGAGAGCACGAGGTTCCAGTCCGCGATGCCGCCGAGTTCGTGGAGCGCGATGGCCAGACCGGCCTCAGCCGCATATCCGCTACCAAGTGACGCCTCGTGGGCTGACGCGATGGCCGGCTCGAGACTGGTCGTGAGCACGAGGCCCAGGCCGACGGCCGAGACCAGCATCAGGATGGCCAACACCGCGATGAGCGCGGCACCGCGCTGACCGGATTGATCGGTCTGGCCGGCCTGGCCGCCGCGTGCAACATCATCTGCGCATTGATCGCGGAGCCACATCGAATGTCACCTCAAGATCGGGCACCAGCCGCAACGAGTCGTGCGCCGTGCCGGGATTGCTGAACCACCCGGCAACGCTGCCCCGCACGCTGGCCGCCTGCGCCTGCATTCTCAGCGTGACCCGCACGAGCCGTATCCGAAGCAGGTCCGCGTCGTACCGATTGGGCGACGTGGGGTCGGGACACCATGGACCATCGGCAAACCCCGGCAATGGCAGCGGTGCCAGCCCCGACGCGCCTGCCAACAACGCCGCCACCCTCGCCACCTGGTGGTCTCCCTCAACGGCGAACGTGCAGTTCTCTCCGGCCGGCCACGCGTCGAGGGGATTGTCGGTGCCCATGGGCGGCGGCATCGGGCCGTATGAGACCGTCCGCCGCACAGGGTCATCCGGATTGATGACGACCGGAGGAGTCGGGTCGCCGAAGTACTGAAACGACAACGCGACGGCGTGATCGATCACCGGGAAACTGGATCCCCCGCCATCGGCGCGGCGCAGTTGCGGGACGCCCGTCGCCGATTCCACTGCGAGGTAGTAGCTCCTCGCGCTGACCTCGCCGACCAGCGCCCCTGCCGCATACGGCCCCGACAAACGGCTCTGCGCATGAGTCACCTGTCGGCCATCAGACGACATGGCCGTCGCCGTGAACAGGTCAAAGGCCGACGTGCCATCGACGATGAGCATCACACTGCCGGCGTGAAGCCGGCACGCCGCACGGTCCAGACTGCACGTTGATGCCGGCACAATCCGAATCGGAGACGCGGGATCGTCGATGACAGCATCCGTGAGTGCCTGAGGTGCCGCCGACGCCATCGACAAGATAGTGATGCTGTCGGCCCTCGCGCACCCACCCACGACCGACGACAGGGGCGAGCCGGTCCATCGACAGGGCAACACCGCGGGCCACGTCAGCGCCGCTCCGGGGCCCCACCCCAGGCTGAACGCTCCGCCGGCCGCGGTGAGATCGGACCTGAGCGCGTCGACGGCCACGCGAACGCGCTGTTGAACGTCGGCCGCTTCGGGCAGCGAACGAAACGCGCTGTTGGCGGGCGCGACGAGCGTCACCGCCAGGCCCACGGCCACCAGCGTCACCGCCGTGGCGACCAGGAACTCAACGAGCGTGAACCCGCCAGCCCGCTCTACCACGTCACACTCGATCGGATGGTGGCGAGCCTGACCGTTCCGGCCGCGTCACCGCACTGGCCGGCGCTTGCCGCCACGTAGCGGCACGGCGAGACGGCGACGTGGAGCACGTTGAGCGCGGTGTCGGCCCCGAGCGGGCTGATCGCCCAGCGGCGAACGTAGACCACACCACGCGCCGCGGCTCCGGAACCCACCACCACGCCGGCGGCATCGAGATACTCGACGAAACCGGCTTCGTCGTGGCTCACCGCGTCGGGCGACGATGGCGAGAGCGGTCGCGCCGCGACGAACAACTCCTCAAGTTTCTGTGCCGCCAGGATGGCCGCCACGGTTCGCTCGCGTGTCAGCGCGATCGTGCGAACGGCGACCGACACCAGCCCGGCAAGTGACACCACCGCTGTCGTGAGCATACAGATCGCCACCACCGCTTCGATCAGGGTCGATCCCGAGACATCGACTGCGCGTTTCACGCAGGTTGATATTGCAATTCACGATCCAGACAAGGCCGCCAGCGCGACCTTGGCACGCGCGGTGTGGATCGCCCGTAGAAATGGGCTCTGCCGACGAGTCGACGCGAACGGGCTGCGAGACGCGGGATCAGGAGGGTGGCAGAAACTGCAACGTCGAAGAGCGCAGCGCGGGGCAGAAAATGCGATCCCAATCCCGCGCGCGCCGCTCCCTGGGTGTCCCGCCGACAGGACACCAGGCCGGGCTGCCAGCCCTGAGGGAACCCGAAGGGGAGCCCGCCCTTCGGCGTTGCTCAGGACGCCCCGAGCAAGGTCGAGGGGCGGCAATCCCAGGCGGATCCCGCCGACAGGACTTGGGATCAGCGCCTACTGGTTCGGCCGCAGCAACTGCCTGAACGTCAACGTGTTGATGTCGCGGAACATCGGTGTGCGTGGCGGAAGCAGGGCGGAGCTCAGAAAGTCGGTGTCGAACCTGTAGCCGCGCGATGGCGGCGAGTACACCACGTCGCAGCACTTGTAGGCGCCCACGGCCTGCCGATTGGTGTAGAAGCTGACGATCGATCCCCGGTAGTTGAGCGTGTCGCCGCCCCAGTTCTCGATGTAGCGCAGGAAGTTGTGCGCCCCACCGTCGGTGCCGAAGTCGGTATGGTCCTGCCCGTTGCTCGTCGGCCTCGGAAAGCTAAGTCCTTTGCCCGATATGACTGCCACCCGGTACCAGGTGGTCGCTGCCCCCCGGTTGGCACTGACGTTGTGCGGCGACATGAACGACCCGATGTCGTTGTGCGCGTTGGACAACAGGGTCACGGCGTCGGCGATGACCGCCGCGGACACGTGGTCCGTGCCAGGCGTGGTGCCGAAATCGGTGCCCGCCGCGTTGGGTGCGTTGTAGTTACCCTGCAGGTAGAGCGGGTTCTCGGCGACGATCGAGAGCCCCTGCGTCCCGTTGCGCGGGAGCCGGAGCATGCCGGTGGTGTAGCCGCCGTTGACCACCTTGAGCGCGCGGCGGAAGAACACCGGCGGATTGACGCGCGCTTCGTTCACCGGGACCGCGGTGGTGAGCGCGGTCGCGCTGCCTTGCGCCCAGGCGCCCGTCGCGCCGGCGGCGGGCACCCATGTCAGATCGCCCGCCATCCGGAATGCGGTACCGGCCGTCGGGTACAGCCGCGGGACGCCGCCGTAGACGTCCAGCACCCCGTTGCCGTTGAGGTCCTCGCCCGGGTCGAGTGCGCCGTTGGCCACACTCAGCGCGGAGGCGGGGTTGACGAAGTCTTCGAACCCCAACTCACCTGTCTCGAGATCGTCGGTCCCGAAGTCGTCCGCGGTGTAGAGAATGCCGTCGGCGCCGGCGCGCGCCGTCGCCGCATTGTCAGCACCGAGGTTCTTGTTGCCACGACGGTCGGAGAAGTACACAACGAATCCCGTCGTGTCCATCGTGTCGGCCCGTGTCGCCAGCCACAGCCGCAGGTTGTTCACGTCGAGTTCGACGTGGTGCATCACGCCACCGAACAGCGGTACGGTGCCTGTGCCAGCGGCGTCGTCGCGCCGGGCACCCTCGCGCGCGTCGTAGAGCACCAGCGGCAGGTAGTCGGTCTGCAGCGTGGACCACGCACCCACGGTGCCAGGATTGCCCGCGTGACCGCAAGCCTTCGTCCCACCTGCAGCCGCGACGCCGTTGGGATTGTCGCGCACCCGCTGCAGCCGGATGACCGCACTGGGGCTCGGGTCGTCGTTCGCGGAAATCGCGCACGTCGTTGCGGCGGTGTTCCAGTTGTACCCGTTGCCAAGGTTGCGGCCCGTGAAGCCCAGATTGAGAATCTCGACCGTCACATCGGACCAGGCTCCGTCGCGCGTCTGTCGCTCGACCTTCAAGAACCCGTCAGCGAGCGGGGCGCCATTCGGCAGGCGATAACCCTTGCCGTGGCTGGCGTCGGAGTCGTAGTCCCCCGCCCAGGCCAGGGGGACGCCGTTCATCCAGTTGACGCCCAGCCAAGTCCGGTACACGCTGTCGCGCGCGAGCCGCGCAAGGTCAACCGGCGCCGTGTTGGTCACGTCCTGCAGCCCGGTGATGTCGGCTGCACGATCCGACAGCAGGATCCGCAGACTCGCCATTGAGAAGAACCGCTGTCCGAGTACAACCTGGGTGTCTGGCGTCGTGAGGGACGGCCGGCGAATCAAGTCCACCGGCAACGCGCCATCGCTCACCAGGGGCAGATCGAGCCGTTTCGCACCCGTCAGGCCGTTGCGGATCCGGTTCGAGTAGGCGCCGGTGGACACACTCGTCCACGTGGGCTCGTTCGCGGTGTTGCCCGCCGTCAGGACCATCGTGGGATGACCATTCACGGTCTGCAACGTGTTCGGTGGCACGGTTGCCACCGTGACGCTGCCTTCCTGGGTGCCGCCTCCGCAGTTGCCGCCCTGGCTACCGCAACTCAGGCGCCGAAACGTCGGGGTGCTTCCACCGGTGGTGGCCAGACTGACGTAGCCCCGGTGGCCGCTGACGGAAATCGAGAGCCCGTTGGCCAGGTGGGTCCTGACGACTTCGCCCACTGCCGTGACCACGTCGCGCATGGTGAGCGTTGCCGCGCCGTCCTGGGCCAGGAAGATGTTCTGGTTGGAGTGGACCCGGCCGCCGAAGTCGAAGTTCGGCCCGGCGAAAAAACTCAAGTCGTTTTCGGAGTAGACCCCGAACTGGAACACAGGCACGGCCACCGTCTGCACCTCGCGACGCATGCGCACCTCTGCGGATCCGCCGAGCGTCCCTCCGTTCGCCCGCGCCGTGACGTTGATGACGTAGGGCGTGATCAGCCCCTGCATGCCCTGGAACGGCCCGTTGGGAATGATGGAGGTGACCGCTGCCCCCGGCGTGATCGTGTACCCGGAGCCGCCATTCGGCGCCAGGAACTGAAAACCGGGTAACGCCGGCGGCGTCGTCGTCAGCGCGTTGACTTCGGCAAGGGAGGGGTTGAAGTTTCCCCCCACGAACAAGGCGCCGAGGTCTGCCGTGAGATTCTCCAGCCCGGCGTGGGCGGCGGCGTACGCCTGCGTCTGATCGCGAGTCACGCCGGAGGCTTGCTGGTCGGACGCGATCACGGCGAAGAAGCCGATCAACAGGGCAGACAGCAACATCATGACCAACAGCGCGGAGACCAGCGCCATGCCCGATTCGCGATTGCGGCTCATCGTCGTGCCTTTCCATCGACCGCCCGCAGCGGGGCGAACGCGTCAGCCCGTGACCGCCGGTGTCGTCTAGCCCGACCTATTCATGAAGGCCGGGAATAGGTCGCCCTTTGGGCTTCGACTCAGGCCAGATTCTCGGCCTTCGCTCAGGGCTAGCCCTGAGCAAGGCGCGTGAGCGCCGCGTCGAAGCCGGCACCAACCAGAGACCGCAGTAGCCGGCGCGTTATTCATGAACGCGGCCACGTTCATGAATACTGCGGGCTAGCGGTAGCGATCCACCAACGCCAGGCTGCGCAGACTCACCTGCGTGCTCAGCGTGTTGCGGAAGAAGCGTTTAGTCGCCGAGAACGGCTCCGCCGAGCGCCCGGCGATGAACACGTTCATTTTGCGAATCTGGTTCGGCGAGCAGGGGCTCGGGGCGCACGCGCCCGCGATCGTCAAGTCGGCGTCCACCATGCGAACGTTGGACGGATTGGTCACCCCGTCCAGCATGTCGTAGGTAAACTGCAGGTTCTCGATGGCGAAGGCCACCGTCTGCCCCCGCCGGTTGACTGCCGCGTTCGGGTCGCCCCAGTTCATGTGACGGATCAGTCGCGGCGTGGTCGGGTCGAGCGTGTTGTCCAGGTAGTAGGTGAGCATCCGGATCCGGGAGACGGTGGTCGAGTTGGCGGTTGTGGGCGCCGTGGTCGCGAGGTCGTCCACCGTGCCGTTGAGCGCCGGTGCAAACTGGTTGAGGTTCATCGGGTCGCCGGTGCCAAACGTAAACGTCTGATCACCGTCGACCGCCGTCACGTACACCAGCGCGCTCCCGCTGCCCTTGGTGAACATCATCAGGTCGCCCACACGCACGTCGCCGGATCGGCCAGTGCTGATATCTATTCCAGCAGCGGCCTGGGCGGGCAATGACACGGTCGCCGTATGCGCGGCCTGGCCGAAGCTCCAGACGGGAACGGCTTCCAGCGTGGAGTCGACGGCGAGGGTGGTCACCAGGCCGGTGGCCGTGCCGTTTACGACGGGCCCGCATCCCGGGCCTGGGGTGACGGCCGAGATCGCGGTCGTGCCCGCCGGCCACTCGGTGCACGGGCTGCCCTGCGGATGGGGCCACTGAATCCGCAACGCGTCGTCGCCGTTGGGTACCTGAACGGTCCGCCCGGGCGGCATGCCCTGCCCGACCTGGATGAGGTCGCGGACGAGCAGATCCACGCCGATGCGCAGATTGTTATTGAGGCCGATGACGCCGGATGCGCCCTCTGCCATTCGATATCCGTCGCTGATGAGCGTCAGCGCGCCGCCCATGATGGCGAGCACGATACCCATGGCGATCAACAGTTCGATCATCGTGAACCCGGCGTCGCCGGCCGTTCGGTGGCTGGTAATGGGCATCGCTCGCTTCTACGAAAACGCCGAGATGAACGTGCGCAGTGTGTAGGTGCGCCTTTGTGGCCCGACCGTGTAGCTGATGGTGACCACCAATTCACGCAGGTCGGAATGTGCCGGCACCAGTTCGCGGATCTCGATTTGACGATGGAACCCGGTCAGCGCTGTCAGCACGTCGTCGGCGTCGCCGAGGATGCCGTTGGGCCCCGGATCTCGCTGCGTCTCCACGCCGGCCGCTTCGTCGTCGGCGGTATTGACCAGACCGTCGGCGCCGGCGGCGTGCAGGTCCTGCGCACCGTCGAGAAACACGCCCCCGTCGGCCACGTTGCGGATCTGGGCCCAGACAATTGTGCGCGTGTCGCGCGCGGTGTGGACGCTCTCTACGGCCTCGCGCGCCTTCTCGCGGGCGATGAGATTGGCCGACGAGGTGGACATGTGTTGCATACCCAGGCAGAGCGCTTGCGCCAGGCCAAGCGTGCCGACCGTAAGAATCCCCATGGCAATGAGGGCCTCGGCCAGCGTGAATCCCGCATCACAGCGCGAGGAGCTCCTCATGGGGTCCATTGCCTCCCGTTCCAGCGCCACTCGCGGATCAACGCGGTGGGCCCGAAGATCGTGACGGCTCGGGCGCTCAGTGGCTGGTTTGCTTTGCCGAGGAATGCGGTACCGTTTACCGGATCGCCGTTCTGGTCCACGAACCAGCCCTCGCTGGTGAACGCGATCGTGGTCGCGAGGCCGAAGGCGACTGCTGTGGCGTTGCCGAAGGCATCCGGTGTATCGGGAATACCGAGGAACAGTTGGAACTCCATGCCGTCCTCGAGCGGCACAGTGTTGATCACGGTCGTGCCAGGCCCGGGCACCTCCTCGCGCGAGATCACAACCCGATTCGGGGCGGAGAACGATACCCGCACGTTTCTTCGCTGGGAGATGGCCTGCTCACGCGCGATACGCAGCACAGACAGGACGCGGGCAGCGCCGCTGTTGGCCTTGGCCGACAGGATTGCCCCGGGCATCAAGATGACGCTGGCGCCCGCCAGGGTGCCGACGAGCGCAAGCACGACGACCAGTTCAATCAAGGTGAAACCTGCTTCCGGCGGCAGGTTCCGATGGGACACACCGTTCATCCGAGCAGGCCTCCACGCCTGAGAATTGGCCTCGCCACCACGAAAGGAAGCAAGGATAAAGCCAAGGCAGATGGGAGAGGGAATCTGGAGCGATTTCTCCGATTGGGGCTGCTCAATCGAGCAGATGCGTCGGCGCCGTGCCCCAGAGTGGAACATGCGCAAACAGTTCTGTGATCCGAGTCCGTGGGCCAAATCTTGGCCGCCGGCATCGGCAAGACTCCGGATCAGGAAGCGGCAGAAGCTGCCACGTCGAGCGAGTCGGCGGAGTGCAGAAGATGCGGTTCGGGGGCGTCGCGCTGGTTCGCTCCGACAGCCAGGATGGTCTCGTCAACAAAACCCGTGCGTGAGATGACGGAAATGTCAGCGTGGCGACGCGGATGGCGTCGGCATGGCCGGGGACCATCGCCCTGAATTGCCACAAATCGCGCCTGATTTCGCGAATCGTGCGATTGCAGCCTGCGACCGGGCGGGCGGACCGGATCGTGCAAGAGCGGGCAGCAGGGATCCTGCGAGGTGGCCCATCGTTGAGCGGGGGTGTCCTGGGACCCTGCCTATATTCTTGCCGCTCAGCGGCCGATATGATCGTACGCGCAGTGACGCTTCGCGCCCAAGCGCGGCACAACCGAGCTGGCGGTCATCTTGCTGAGACGAGGGCCGTGATCCATAGACGTTTTTCCCCGGGCGCCGACAAACGCCGCTTCAAGATCCTCGAAGTGCGCCGAAGCTCCGGCCACCAGACCTCAGAAGCGGGCATGACGCTTATTGAACTGCTGATTGCCCTCACGATCTTGACGATCCTCATGGGGTTGACCCTGCAGTCGTTTGGCACGCTCATCCAAATCACGACGCGAGACTCCACGCAATCGTGGGTCACGTCCTCGGCCCGTGGCGCCATGGAACGGGTCACACGCCTCCTGCGAAACGATCTTGTGGAGTTCAATGCCGTCCCGAACACGCCGTTAGGCGTCAACTTCGATCTCAATGCTCAAGCGGGTGACCCGATCGTCAGAGACGGCATTCTCATCTATGTCGACCGTAACCACACCGCCCTCATCTACGAAGGCAGTACCAGCGGACAGCCGCAGACGGCCGGTTTCGACGACACCGATGGAGACGGCAAAGCCGACGTGATCGGCGTCGGATTGGTTCGCCAGGACCTGAATCACGACGGCGTTCAAGACTTCATCGACCTGAACAATGACGGACATCCGGATGATCTGGACGGCGACGGAAACGCCGACCCGCTCTGGACCATGACAATGGTGCGATTCAACAGCATCGCCGATGTATCGAATACGGCGTTGTGGCTCAATGGCCAAATCCTGGCAGCCGACATCTACATCCGAAGACTCGTCCCGACAGGCCCGCTCTCAGGGACCAACATCCGTACCTTTCAGTTCTCAGCCCACAATCCGCTCGCGATGGCGTACGACACAGCCGACTTCGGTGGCAACGGCGACGGCGACGTCGCCGAAAACGAGCTCGGCAACGTGACGACGGCGGACGGCATCATCAATGCGGCCAACGAGGTGGCCGCGATCGACTCCACTATCGTGACGCTCAACGTCGTTCAGGTCGCCCGTCAGGGCCGAGGCAGAACTGCCGTTCTGAGCGGCGACATCACCAGCGGTCTATTCACGCCGAGGACGCTGTTGCTCATCAGGCGCAACGGGATGATCGGCCTTCCCGATCCGACAAAATCCGTCAATATCCAGTAGCGAGGATCAGGTGGACACCACAAAGTCGTTCCACGCGCACACTACGACACCGGAAGGCGGCACGCGATCGGACCGCGGCGCGACGTTTGTCGAAATCATCGTCTCCCTGGCCATCGTTCTCGTGGTGTCGGGCGGTATGGTTTCACTGTATGGGGTCTCACTGCGATCGAACACGATCAATTCCCTGAATACGCAACTGCTGAGCAGCGCCCGGGCAAAGCTGGAACAGATGCATGCCATCCCATATGAGCAGGTGGGAATCGCCGCCGCCGGGGCATCGACCGGACCGGCCTATATCGTTTCCGATCCCTACTTTTCTCCCGTGTACGATCTCGCCAAAGGTGACGACCTGCTGTCTGACACCGTGACGCTGCAAGATGGAACGAGGGTGACTCGGACCGTGACGGTGACAGCGGTCGATGATCCGGCTGACGGAACTGGCAACGATGACGCGGACGGCGCCACAGACCCGAATACGGGGACCATTCTCGACTACAAGATCATCACCGTCAGAGCCAGTGCAAGCCTGAACAATCTCGTCTCCTCGCAGACCTTGGCGACCATCATTCGGGGAAGCCTGCCCGCCGAGACAGACGGCGCGACCGGAGAGGATTCTGGCGGCGCCAATCCTGTGCAAGTCAAAAAGGTCAAGAACACGAAAGGCGTGGTTGTACCCCCGCCCGTGCCACCAGAGGACGCTACTGGCTGTGTCGTCGTCGCTGCACCTAAAGGGAAGAAACTGAGCAAGAAGGGGGCGTCAACACCGATCGGGTGTTGAACGAGTCGTTTCCTGGCCAACGGCTGGAGGAGGTCCATGTACATGACGACTCGACAGATTCCTCGACGAAGCCCAGGGAATGAGGCCGGTGTCGCGTTGGTGTGGGCGCTCATGCTGAGCCTGGTCGGCCTGCTCCTGACTGGCGCCCTGAGCATGGTGCTGTTGTCCGGGATGAAAGCCACCAGTACCGCCCGTTCGTCGGAGGTCGCCCACGCACTAGCCGAGGCGGGAGTGAATGCCACGATCTTCCAGATTGAGGCGGCCACCAATCCGGGCTCCGGGGCTATCGGCATCGAGACGTACCTGACGACGGCCTTGGGTGCGGCCAACCCCGGCACTCGCCGTGCAGGCGCCAGACAGTTCACCGGGACGCTTACCGGTGGCAGCTACGCGGCAACCCTGTCGGATCCCTCGGCCGGAGACAACGTGTTCACCCTGACGTCGGTCGGCAGAGATCAGGTGTCGGGTCGAACACGAACCATGGTGGCGTTCGTGCGACAACAGCCGGTGGCCGCATTGAGCTATGCCCTCTTCGGCAACCAGGTGCATTTCGACAATCACAACAAGGTGACCTACGGCCTGACCTTGAACACGACGGTGTACTCGAACGCCAGCGTACTGATCGATCGAGGTGTGAGGATCAACGGTCTGGTTCAAGCGGTCAGTACTGTCGAGCCCAATACCGGTCCCGCGTCAGGGACGGCGTCCGTGCCGAACACCATCCTGACTCCCCCTGGCCAGCAAGGCGATCCCGATCCGATGACCAGCGATCCGGACGGTCCTGTGGTGCAAGC